>Ga0181530_10005409_pt1 | contig 13026 bp, 11 predicted proteins | sample PEATcosm2014_Bin_42_FD_119769 | JGI IMG/M metagenome (GOLD analysis project Ga0181530, IMG submission 119769) | Peatland microbial communities from MTU Mesocosm Facility, Houghton, MI, USA - PEATcosm2014_Bin10_60_metaG | ecosystem: Environmental > Terrestrial > Soil > Wetlands > Peat | place... | reverse complement strand
TCGTCAACTACGACGACAACCTCTACGTCACCGAGAACGACCAGGTCCAGGCGGGTCTCACCTGGGTCACGTTCAAGTGGGCATTCACATCATTTAAGGGCACCTGGCATCCGCTGACCTGGCTTACGCACGAGCTCGACTGCCAATTCTTCGGCCAGGATCCCGGCGAGGCCCACGAGGTCAACTTGCTGCTTCACACGCTGAATGTGGTGCTGCTGTTTTGGGTGCTGCAGGCGGCGACGGGCTACATTGGCCGCAGCGCGATGGTGGCGGCGCTGTTTGCGCTGCATCCTATCAATGTCGAATCCGTGGCCTGGATTGCCGAGCGCAAGACCCCGCTCAGCATGGTGTTCTTTCTGCTTGCGCTTGGCGCCTACCGATGGTATGCGCTTAGGCCTCGGGCCGGTCGGTACATCCTGGTTGCATTTCTTTTCGCGGTTGGATTGCTTGCTAAGCCGCAAATAATTACTTTTCCCTGCGTTCTGCTGCTGTGGGACTACTGGCCTTTGCGGCGGATGTTCCCCGATCGCGAATCCACAGAGCCCACCAACGCAAGCATTCCCGCTAAGAGTCTTTCCCGGCTAGTGCTGGAGAAGCTGCCGCTGTTCGCCCTTTCGGTGTCTAGCGCTCTTATCACCATGGTCGGCGCCAGCACCGACAAGGTCTTCTATCCGCTTTATCTCCGCCTCGAAGCCGCACTCGTTTCCTACGTTCAATATTTGGGGAAGGCGGTTTGGCCCTCACGCCTGGCGGTTTTTTACCCGCACCCCGGAAACTCTCTGCGGCCGTGGCAGGCGTACGCAGCATTGTTGCTGCTGGTGGCGATAACGGCGCTGATCTTCGGCGCCCGCCGGCAGCGTTATCTTCTGGTTGGCTGGCTGTGGTTCCTGGGAACGCTGGTGCCTATGCTCGGCTTGCGGCCGGTCGGCTACAGGGGGATGCAGGGAATCGCCGACCGTTACGCGTATCTGCCATTCATAGGGCTGTTTATCATGATCTGCTGGGGCGTGGCAGACTTCGTCTCCCGGCGCAACCCGGGACGGTCTCCAGCCTGGCTGACCGCCTTTAGCTTGGCTGTACTGCTTGTGCTGGCGGCGGTCACACACCGGCAAATCACCTACTGGAGCGACAACGTTACCCTGTGGTCGCATGCCCTGCAAGTCACGCGCGCGAATTGGCTGGCGGAAAACAATCTTGGCAAGGTACTCATGCGCGAAGGTAAGGAAGAGGCTGGAGTGGAGCATTTCTTCCGCGCCGTGGCCATCTATCCCAACGATCCGGCCAGCAACCTGAACATCGCGCTATACGAACAAAAGCATGGCAATTTGTCCGACGCCATTCCCCACTTCAAGGTGGCGATCGCGATGTCGCAGGACAACCAGCTCAAGATCGCGGCGCTCACTAACCTGGGTCGTACCTACTCTGAGCTTGGAGATCCGGCGCGAGCCAGCGAGTGTTTCGCGGCTGCGGCCAGACTGGGCCGATAGTTAGATACACACGCTTGCTCAAGGCGCTCTCCTGCAGCCGACAGACCTTCAACTTCTCAAAGCGTTTGTCTACAGCAGTTTCACAGTTGGTGTATAGGAATGGGTGGAGCACGCCTTTCAGGCGTGCATTGCTGCCGGGCAGTTTTGGATCGCGCTTTAGCGGCTGAGGTAAGGTTTTTCGTCACCTCAGCGGCTGAAGCCGGTTTCCTTTCCAGTCACCATTTGCACCGCTAAAGCGGTGCTCCACCCTATACATCAAATGTCAAACTGCTCTGGCCCTTACGGATTGGGAGGAAGCTCGCGTTGAGATTCAGGCGTTTCATAGAACCATGCAACAGTCTTCGCAATGCCTTCCTTTAAGCTCGTCAGCCGGTAATCCCCCAATAGTGATCTTAGCTTTCTGACACTCAAGCATTTCGAGATGCTCCCCACGTAACGCTCCCTGTCGTACTCGATCTGCTCGGGCGGGAATCCCACGACCTCGCAAATCAAATTCGCAAAATAGCGGATCGAGTGTTCCTCTCCCGCTCCGATGTTCACAATGTCGTTCTTCACCGAGCCCGACAGACGAACCAGGATGTCGACAAAATCCGGAAGATAAACCAGTTCCCGCTTCTGATTGCCATCCCCCCACAGCACTACCGGCTCTCCAAACTCTTTACCCCTGACGATCTTGTGAATAAGGTCGAAGATGAAATGCTTTTGACGGCCGTCGGTGTGATAGCCGGGACCATACAACGTGGACGGGACAACGCACAAATACTCCAGGCCGAACTGTTTGTTTAGAGCGAGTAAGCCTGCGTACAACATGCGCTTGGTCATGGCATAAGTGAACAGGCTTTCGATGGGAACGCCGCGCAGGTAGTTCTCTTCCTCCAGATCGCTCCCCGGCGCGTAAGCACAGCTGGTGCCCATGCAGATTAGTTTTGCTTGCGGCTGGCTTCGCCACCACCATTCTAGAACGTTCGAATTCAGTTGCTGGTTAATGATCCACTGCTCGCCAGGATGGCGCAGGCAGAAATCGCCTGCCTGGGTCCAGGCTGCCAGGTGGTAGAGCTGGTCATAGACCGTTGCGTTGAAACGTTCCAGACTCCCCTGTCTGGTCAGATCGCACTCCGCGGAACTGAGCCCGGTCACCTCGTGCCCGTCGGCGTTCAGACGAGCGCAAAGGGCCGTGCCCAGGAATCCCGACGCGCCGGTCACGAGTATCTTCATTCCCCTGGCTCCCTCGGATTCACCGGGAAATAGAATTCGACCCCGCGGTCGAGGAGATGCTGGTTATTCTTCAGGATTTCCACCTTGAAGTTCCAGGCCAGAACGTAGTAGATGTCAGGGGGTTTGTCCACTTCGTCCTCGATCACCACCGGGATATGCATCCCGGGAGAGAAAAGGCCTTTTCTCAGCACATTCTTTTCCACCAGGCAATCGATGTATTCCGGGCCAACGCCGAAATAATTCAGCAACGTATTGCCTTTAGCCGGCGCTCCGAACCCGAATACCCGCTTCCCAGCGCGCTTGGCCTTGGAGAGGTAGTCGAGGTTGTCTATCTTCATCTTCTGGACGCGGCGATAAAATGCTTCGTAGGTCCCGATTTCATTGCTGCGTTCTTTGACTTCTGCAAGCTGTAACTCGAGTAAGCGCGCACTCGGTTTCGTTCGTCCAGCCTGGGTCACAAAGCCGACGATTGACCCTCCGTGAATCGGCGCCAGATAGGCGTCGAACAAGGAAAGACCGTGGCGCTCCAGCAGCCGGCCGATGGTCTGGATATTGTAGTAAAGCAAATGCTCGTGATAGATCTGATCGAAGGCAACATTCTCTATGATGCTTTTCATATAGAGGAATTGCACGATAAAGACGCCACCATCCTTCAGAGCTTCGCGGATGCCTTCCGCCACCGAATGAAGTTCCTCCAGATGAAAGAAGATACCGGCCGCGTTGATGAGATCGAACTTGCGGCCGATCCCACGGGCTGTCTCAAGATTGAAAAACTCATTCAGCGTCGGGACACCCGCTGCGTTTGCGATTCGGGCCGTCATCTTGGACGATTCCACTCCCAGAACCTCGTAACCGAGAGCTTGAAAGTGCTTTAGTTGGGTACCGTCGTTGGAGCCGATGTCCAGGACAGACTTCGCAGTGGCTCCTCGCAGAAAGCGCTGGTCGGCTTCCATGGCCACCCGGCGAAAATGTTCGCTCAAAGACGCGGTCACTCCCGACAAATAAGTGTGATCGGCGAACATCACTTCCTTCTTCACGGTGTAGTCCAGTTGCGCGGCGCCGCACGTCAGGCAGTAGACAACGCGGAGTGGATAAAACGGCTCAGCGCCCACTTCTTCCTTCTTAAGGAAGTGATTGCACCACGGCTGCAAGCCGAGGTCTACCACCAGCTCCAGTTGTCCGCCGTCGCAAACTCGACAGATCATAAAAAGTGCTCTCGATTGGTTGTCACAAACTGGCCAGCTAAGGGGAGGGTTTCCTCGGTGCCGATATCCAGAAACGGAGCGTTTGTGGGGCTCACCGCTATCCGGACGCCGGCCGCCAAAAGAGAAGGAAATACGTCGGTTTCGAAGCTCAACGGACGGGTTGATGGAAATTGCCGCAGCAGGCCGGCCGCGAGCAGGTAAACTCCGGCGTTAATCAGACCGCGGCCCGGACGCTTTTCCAGGAATTCGAGCAGTATGCCTCGCGAGTCCGTTTTCAAGGCGCCGAAACGAGAGCAATCTTCCGCGTGCAAACCCAAAATCACGGCTTGGGTCTCGCCGTCAAGCTGGTCGAGCATGGGTTTCAGGTCGGCTAAAACGAGCGAATCCCCGTTTGCAACAAGCCAAGGGTCCGATTCGGCGATCCTGGAGCCAACCGCATTCACGAAGCCTCCGGCCGTGCCGCATGGTTCCAATTCCGACTCCCAGCGAATATCGATCTCCGGAAGGTGGACTTGACTGAAATGCGCGGCGATGATTTCCGCGCGAAATCCGGTGGAAATCGTAATATCGGTAAAACCCTGCTTGCCCAGGAAGCGGACGACCCATTCCAGAAAAGGTTTGCCCGCCGTCAGAGCCATCGGCTTAGGCATATCGGGAAGCAGTCGTTGCACCCGGGAGCCTCGTCCACCGGCGAGAATCACCGCCTTGCGACGCACGCTGCTAGACATTGGAATATAAACGATTGCGCAGAATGGTATATCCCTTGATCAACTCCCGGATTCCGCGTTCCAGCGGCCATTCCGTCCGGAAGCCGGTCTGCGCCAGGCGTGCGTTGGAAACGATATAGTCCCGTTTATCAGGGTCCTCCCCAATCGGCGCCTCCAGATAAACAAAGTCAGGCAATTGTTTCTTGATCTCGGCGCATAATTCGAGCTTCGAAAGATTCGCCTCCTCCAGCCCCACGTTGTACGGCTTGCCTTTCATCTTTGCAAAGTGATCCAGGCCGAACAGGAATACTCGCGCCACGTCGCGCACGTGTATATAGTTCCGCTTGAAGTGCCCTTCGAAAATCAGAATGGCGCGATCGGTGACGGCGCGGTACACGAAATCGTTCACCAGCAGGTCCGTGCGCATCCGCGGGGACATGCCGAAGACAGTTGCCAGGCGGAACGTCAGGCTGTTTTCGCGCTGCAAGACCGCTGCTTCAGCCTCGACCTTAGTTGTTCCATAAAGCGAAATGGGCTTCAGCGGCGAGTCCTCGGTGCAGAACGTGCTTCCCTGGCCGATCCCATAGCCACTGTTGGTTACCGGCATCATGATTCCCTGGTCTTTGCCGGCTAGCCGGCAGATCATCCGCACCGCCTCCAGGTTGATGGTCTTTGCCGCAGTCGGATCCTTCGCACAGGCGGGCGCTCCCACCAGCGCTGCCAGAGGAATCACAAAGTCGGCCCTGGCCAGTAACTTCTTCACCAGCGCCTCGTCGCGGCAGTCGCCGCGCACCACTTCGAACGTCTCATATTGGCAGCAGTCCGACAGGCTGGTCTGCTGAAACATGAAATTGTCCAGCACCGTTACCTGATGGCCAGCCTGTAGCAAGTACGGGGTCAAAACCGAACCGATATATCCGGCGCCCCCGGTAATGAGAACGTGCATTTTTTGTCGATCCTTCCTTGCCGTCCGGCCCAGACTCCCACTCAAGAGTGAATGATTGCGCTCCCGCCTGCGTTGATGGAGAACGGGATTTCGTAATAGTTGGCCAAGGCATTGCGAACCGCCGCCTGATTTTCCTGGGGAACAAAAAACAACAGGAATCCGCCGCCGCCGGCTCCCAGCAGCTTGCCGCCCAGCGCTCCGGCGGCTCGCCCATCTTGATACATCTTGTCGATCACCGGTTTACTGACGCCACTCGCCAGCATTCGCTTCTCCTGCCAGGTCCGATCCAGCAGCGCTCCAAAGGCCGACAAGGGGCCGTTCCCGGTGAGAATGTCATGCGCCTTGTCCACCAGATCCAGCATGCGTTTCAAGTTTTCCTGAATGTTCGACAAGTTGTCGAGTTTGCACTTTTCTATATCGCCGGCCGGCCGCGTAACCCCGGTAAAGAACATCAACAACGAGTCGTTCAGCTCGCGCTGGCGGGCTTGCGACAGGGTGATTCGGTGCACCACAAAGTGATCGTCGCGGATGAAGCGAACCACGTTAAGGCCCCCGTACGCTGCCAAAACCTGGTCCTGGCAACCCACCTCTTCCTTGAGAATATTTCGCTCGATATGGACCGCTAGCTTGGCCAGTTCATTCTGGCTTATGAATCTCCCCTGGAAGGCCATCAGGGCGTTGATCAACCCCACGGTAAAGCTGGAAGAGGAACCCAGGCCGGAGGATGATGGCAAGTCGGCGGCCAGGCTAATCTCCACATCCTGCTCGATGTTGAGAAAGCGAAGAACCTCGCGAAAAGGCCGGTGCTCAATTTCATCCAGCGAGCGGACGCACTCCACCTTGCGATACGCGAGTCGAATGGAATAATCGAATAGCCTGGAAGGGAACTCAGTGACGCAGTGGTAGATGTATTTGTCGATTGCCGTCCCCAGGACGGCGCCGCCATGGTTTAGAAAGAACTGCGGAAAGTCTGTTCCCCCTCCGAAGAAACTCATGCGTAGTGGAGTTTTGGCGATGAGCATGGTCGTATCGCGATGCTTAGGTCGAAGCCTTCTGAAGAACCAGGTGAATGCCGTGACCGTCTTCCGGACTCCAATCCTTCAGAGACAGCCCGTGCCCACGCACCATGTCTTGAGCGGTGAAGGGATGTTTCGCCACCTTCACGAATCCTCTCTTACAGAACCGTTGCTCCCACCATGCAGCCGGCTTTAGCGTCTGGTGGTATACGGCCCCGATCAGCGGATTGCCGTCCGGCAATAGATCGACGGAACCGATGAAATAACCGCCCGGTCTCAGATGTAACAAGATTGAGTCGATCATCCCCGTTAGCGCCGTATCTGGGATATGCTCCAGCACTTCCCACGCCGTAATCAAGTCAAATTGAACCGGGCGGCCCTGCCGGGTGACTTGAAAAGGCTTGGTCAGGTCGCACGTGAACAGGTTGAAAGGTATCGTATCCCACTCTCCCGACTTCGTCCTTTTGGCTACGTCGGAACCCTCCAGTCCAATCGCGTCATGACCGTCTGCGAGGAAGCTGCGCACCATTCCGCCGCCCGCGCAACCGAGATCCATTATCGAAATTTTCTCCTGCGGCCGCAGCAGCTCGTAGACCTTGAGATTGAATCGGGGGTTCACGGAGTTATCGTAGAACGCGCCTCTGGGATACACGTGATCGGCGCTGGCGGCCGCGACCGGATAGGCGGTCTCGACCGCGAAGCGGGCGCAACCCTGCTGGTAGGATTCGAGGTATCGCTGCTTCCACAGCATGTTCGCCTGGTTTTCGACGTGAGTCGGAGTGCGTTTTGCAAGCCGGCCGTCCATCAGAGAGACCAGGCGAAAAAAAAGACCGGTTATCAGTGGCGGCTGGTGGGTCAAGAGCGCCGCCTTGATGCGACGATAATTCCGGTTCGCCACTCGGATGGCGGCGTATTTCATGGGAAGTCCTGGAGAAGCTGTCACCGCTTGTACTCCGATTTCAGCAGCCCGAGGCCGCGATACGCCGCGAGGCTTTCCTTCAGGAAGTGTTTGGGTGGCAGACCCCGGCTTACGCCTTTGCGGCGGCGGCGGTGTATGACGTGAACTTGCTTGATACTGCGGTTGTCCATCTCTGCGCGCAGAAGGAGCTCGGCATTGATCAGCGTGGGCATGCACTTTAGCTGCGGCAGAAGCTCCTTCACCATCTCCGTTTTCATGATGCGGAACGCCGAGTTGATGTCGCTGTAGTGGACATCAAACATTACGCGGGCAATGCGATTGAAAACGGCCGAGGCGACCTTGCGGAAAAAGGGGTCCTGCCTCCCAATCTTGGCTCCGTGAACAATTGAAAATTCTCCCACAAACGGAGCCAGCTTCCAGAACTCCGACGGCACGTATTGTCCATCCGAATCGGTAAAGAAAACCAGCGGACACCTGGCCTCAGCATAGAGCAGGCGCGCGGCAGCGGCGAAGCCCTCCCTAGTGTCGCGATAGATGACCCGCATGAAGGCGTACTTCTGGCAGAGCCTGCCCAGTATCTCGCGAGTTCCATCAACGCTTGCAGCCTCGGCAATGACTAATTCGGAACCTGCCGGAAGATGCTGAATCACGTCCGTGACCCACTCCTCAAGGACGTCCTCCAGAACTTCCGCCTCATTGCAGACCGGCATCAGGATCGACACGGGGGCCGGAAGTGTCCTCACCTTGGCTCTAGTCATGGATCGGCGCCTGCTCGGCTTCGGTAAGCCATGAGGGAGAAGCCTGTACCGCTTTGGCGAGCGATTTAACGTAATAGAGCTGAAATTGGGACCCCACCAAGTCTCGTTTCCATTGCGCGACCTGCCCACGCGTCTCCTTGCCGTAGCCGCTGAGCACATGAACGGCACCGCGAAGTCCTGCACGATACGCCGCCTCGATGTCCAGGGGCTTGTCCCCGACCAGCCAACTGGCTGAAAGATCGATCGCCAGGCTGGAGGCCGCAGCCAGGATCATGCCAGGATTCGGCTTGCGAAAAGGGTGATCGGCCACCGCCAGCTCGCCAAGACCTTCAGGATGACAGGCGCAGCCCCAAGTGCCATCGAGCCAGCCGCCCTCAATCGCCAGTTGCCTTTCGATGTGTTCCTGCACTTGCTCGAATTCCTTCCACCCGTAGTAGCCTTTTCCAATCCCAGCCTGATTTGAGATCACGACGACGACGATGCCAAGTTGATTCAACCTTGCGATGGCGGTCAACGCGCCGTCTATGTAGCGGACATCTTCAATTTTGTGAAGATAGCCGGTGTCCTCGACGATGACTCCGTCGCGATCCAGAAATATACCGGGCCGGGCCGGGGTACCTGGGGCGGGAGCGCGTCTAACCTGACAATAAACCGGTGTCATGAAGGAAAGAGAAGCTCCTCCACACGAGCACAGATCACATGATAGGTGACCACGTGCGCCTCTTGAATACGAGGAGTGGAAGCGACTGGAGCGGCCATCAAGACGTCACACCATGGCGTCATTTTGTTGCCCGGAGCGCTGGTAAGCCCGACGGTGCGAAGTCCAAGGTTGCGGGCCGCCTTAAGGGCCGCGATTACGTTCGGGGAATTTCCGCTGGTGGAGATGCCCCAAGCCACATCTCCGCGGCGACCCAACGCCTCAACTTGCCGGGCGAAGACGGTTTCAAAACTGTAATCGTTGCTCCATGCGGTCACTACCGCCGGGTTCGCGGAGAGCGCCAGCGCCGGCAGCCCTGTCCTTTCTTTCGCGAACCGGCCCACTAGTTCCCCACAGATGTGCAGCGCATCGGCCGACGATCCGCCATTGCCAAACACAAGCAGCTTGGTGCCCCCTTTGAAGGCGTCATAAAGCACCTGAATCGCCTTTTCGACTTGCGTCGTATATTCCGGAACACAAAGGCATTGGAGATTCCTGGCGGCTTCCTGGAAGACCGGCAACAAGCTCGTCGATGTCACGGTTTCACTGCCCGAGTTTCGCGGCACGATATAAGCAATTGATGCGAATCAATTAGTGACCCATTCTAACACCGGGTGGCTCTGTTCCCCAGAGCAACCAGGATGAGGACAACTCGCCCTTCGAGTTGAAGCTGCGTGCGCAGCGGCTGCGCGAGTTCATCGGCCAAAGCAAGGTCAAGGACACGGTAAGCGAAGAAGTTAATTCCCGGAGGCAAATCTTTGACAAATCGTTTACAAAGCCGTGGCAAGTTTTGCTTGCATTGGGTGGTATGGTGTGGGATCGGAGCTTGGTCTGTCGCCAATGAAGCATCTCATTGCAGCGTGAAGGGACGATTCTCATGACGAACCTCAGGCAACATCCCTGTCAGATTCCAGGGATAAAACGGCTGGCAGCAACGCTAGCGTTTATGCTGGTCGTTGTGGCGGCCCAACTCGCGCAGGCGCAAACATTGACCATACTGCACAACTTCACCGGCGGAGGGGACGGAGAACACCCTTATGCCGGTGTGACATTGGATAGAGGAGGAAACCTTTACGGAACAACCTATGAGGGCGGCACTGGCGCCGGCACGGTCTACGAGCTAACGCATGAGGGCTCCGGTTGGACCCTCAACGTACTCTCCAGTTTTGCCGGAGGCGGGGCCAATCCCTATGCCGGAGTAATCTTTGGCCCAAACGGCACTCTTTATGGCACGACCTCCAGGACCAGTGTCGATGGAGGCAGTGGCACTGTCTACAATCTGAGCCCCTCGCCGACGGTTTGCAAGACCTCACTCTGCCCCTGGACGGAAACCTTGCTTTATGTTTTCACGGGATCTGGTAACGGAATTAGTCCCGGATTAGGTGACGTCACTTTCGACCAGGCCGGCAACATCTACGACACTACCTTTGACGGCGGTAATGGCTATGGCATTGTTTACGGACTGACTCCCTCAGGTAGCGGCTGGACGGAGAACATCATTCACTCCTTCGGCTACGGTGACGGGGCATATCCTTACAGCCGTGTGATCCTCGATAACGTTGGCAACCTCTACGGTACGACGTGGGGAGGGGGCTCAAATGGCGACGGGACAGTCTTCGAATTGACGTTTTCAGGCACTGGCTGGACACACACTGTTCTATACAGCTTTCAGAGCGCAAGCGACGGAGGCAATCCCTACGCCGGCCTGATCTTTGATTCGTCGGGCAACCTCTACGGCGCCACCAGCAGCGGCGGCTCGGGCGGCGGCGGTACAGTCTTCAAACTGACGCCCTCGAACAACGGTACCTGGACGTATTCCCTGATTTACAACTTCACCGGAACCACTGATTGCGGGCCGCAGAACAGCCTCGTCATGAACGAGGCGGGCAATCTTTACGGTACAACCTATTGCGACGGCGCGAATAACATTGGCAACGTTTTCAAGCTGACACCGTCGGGCAGCGGTTGGACGTACACCTCGCTGCACGATTTTGCCGGCGGCAGCGACGGGGAAATTCCGTTTTGCAGCGTGGCTTTCGATAGCAGCGGTAATCTCTACGGCACCACCGTCACCGGCGGCTCACAGGGCGCTGGTACGCTGTGGGAGATCACGCCGTAGCTGAGCACTTGCCGGCAGTGAAGATCTCTGCCTGGGCACAATGGTCTCCAGGCGTTTTTGGGCTTCCTGAAGGTCTCCGAACTCACCGGCCCAAATCAGCCGGAATCCTGGCATCCCCGACGGGATTTGAATTCGTGTTACCGCCGTGAAAGGACAGAAGCTCGACGGCAGAACTCGGGGCCTTACGATTCATTTCGAGTTGACCCCGAATGGTAGGCAGCCAGACAGATTTAACCATGGTATTCAGGGGGTAGCGCTTGTTCAGCTCTTTGCCGATCTGTGATCAATCGGGAGGTGACTACCGGCGCGGAAGCTTTCGATTCGACGCAGCGCGTGGTGCTGGACATGGACAGCACGGAGATCGCCGTCTACGGGCAACAGGAGCAGAGTGCCTACAACGGCCAATTCGAGCACCCATGCTACCACCCGCTGTTGATGCTCAACGGCGAGGGTGATTGTGTGGTGCCGAAGCTGCGGCCCGGCAATGTACACAGGGCTGAGGACTGGGAAGAACTGCTTTTGCCCGAGGTCAATCGGCAACAGGTGCTGGGCAAGGAGGTAGTGTTTCAGGCCGATGCTGCCTTTGCGAAGCCGGAGACTTACGAGGCGCTGGAGGCACGGGGCGTGAAGTATGCTATCCGCATACCCGCGAACGACAGCCTGGAGCGGCCCGGCCAAAGACAAGGAGTATGGGCTGGAATTGCTGGATGGGTGTATAGTGTCGGAATGTTTGGAGCTAGAACGGAAATTCCGGTATACCGGTATAAAAGCTTGATGGAGGCAAACATGATCCGTAATGGGCAGCTCGTGAGGATTTCGCAATATGTCCTTCTGTTGATGATGTTAACGATGGCTTCCTATGCAGCCGGCCAGGTTGAAACCATTGATGCCAAGGCGCGCGGTACCAGCACCCAGATGGGAAAGGACTTCGACATCAGGGTCACGATCGACCGGTTCTCGACGGACGAAGAAAGAGCGGCTCTGAAGACTGCTTTCGACAAGGGGGGACACGATGCGTTGGTCAGGGCATTGTCGAAGATGAAAAGCGCTGGCAGGATTCGGATAGCCTCTACAACCGGTTTTTCCGTCGCCTACGCTCGCAGCATTCCGACGCCGACCGGCCGCAAGGTCCGCTTTCTTACGGATCGGCCGACTGCCTTTGCTGAGCATTGGAATATGACCCGGTCCAAGGACTATGACGTAACCGGAGGCGAGATCGAGATTAACGATCAGGATCAGAACAAGAGTACAGGGGTGCTATACCCCGCGGTCCGAATCCGCCAGAACAAAGATGGTGACATCGAGTTCGAAGCCTTTCAGAACCCTTGGCGACTCGTCAACATCATCGATTGGACGCCCAAGAAGAAGTAGAATCAGGAACTGTCCGCTGACTTCCTCCTGAGAAGGCTCGGAGCGTTCTGATTTCCTAACTCTCGACATCTATTTTGCGGCTCGCACACTTACTTGTGTGGGCTGGCTTTCTTTCGGAGCAATATTTATCAGAGAATTCCGCAAAGGGCGATGTTCAGGTTCAAGTCCGGAAAAAGGGCGCGCCCGTGAGAGCGCGCCTAATGGGAAGGGGACAAAGTTAGTTCGGCTCTGCCACCATCGCCGTCCACAGGTGGTTGGCCTGGTAAGTGCCGATTCCGGTCACCAGATCGTAGCCTACTTCAGTATCGCAGTCCAATCCGCAACTGCCATTGCTTCCCGACGTAATGTCGTGGAAGTCATTGGCGTAATCGCTGCTGTTAGAGTAGAGGCTGTAGAGGTCTGGGTCTGCCATGCTGAGCGTATTCTGGCCGTTTAGCACACGCTGCGAGTTCACCAGGGTGAAGAAGGAGCCCCAGTCTGGCGTAGCCACACTGGTGCCGCCTACCTGGACCCATCCGCCGTAACTATAGGTGTCGTACACCGGAACGCCGGTGCCGGGATTGGCATCAGAGGCAATGTCGGGCAC
>Ga0181530_10005408_pt1 | contig 13027 bp, 10 predicted proteins | sample PEATcosm2014_Bin_42_FD_119769 | JGI IMG/M metagenome (GOLD analysis project Ga0181530, IMG submission 119769) | Peatland microbial communities from MTU Mesocosm Facility, Houghton, MI, USA - PEATcosm2014_Bin10_60_metaG | ecosystem: Environmental > Terrestrial > Soil > Wetlands > Peat | place... | reverse complement strand
TTTCGGTGCCCGACGTCGCCTGGACCTATTGCAACCGGGTGATGCGCATCCGGGCTCCGATCCTCCTCAGCGTCGTGCCGCTGACCAATCGCGCGCGCATCCACCCCATCATCCCACGGCGGCATGGGCTTGTACCCGACGACTGCCGCCCCGCATGAGTCGGATCAGCGGATATTCGATCCATCGAGAGGCGAGGACACCCCCCGCGACTCCCCCGACTGCGAGCAAAGGAAAGCTTGCGATAGGCGGCATCAGGCGATCCAGCCCGGTGACCAGCCAAAGGTGCCACAACGTGCCTATGAAGATGAATTGGAACAGGTAGATCGAATAAGAAGCAGACCCGAGCATTCGCAAGAAAGGCGAAACTGTCATGATTGATTTGCGGCCCGCGGTGGCCGTGCCCAGCACGATCATGGCGGCCGGCACGCCATAGAGAATGCGGCTTATGTCGGCCGAGCCGTCCAACAACTGAAGGTCCTCGGCCAGCCCAGTCGCCACGAACAGCAAGACTCCCGAGAGCAACATCAGCCGTGGTGCCGGGATGCTGCCGTTTCTCAGCCTGTAGGCGACCGCCATGCCGAAGAAAAACTCCAGATTGAAGGCGGAGAGGAGCGACCCCGGCAGCGAACTCGCGTTGAATCCGGTCAGTGTCGTGAGCACAATAGCCGTCAGCCACAATACGAAGATCGCAAGCCCGGCGGTTCGGTTAAGGATCAAAATACAAAATAGGGCGTAGAACGTGACCTCATGTCGCAAAGTCCAGGCGATATCGAGGATCAGGTCGCTGTTGGATGGTAGCAGCGATATGGACCACGCCAATTCCGCGAGGGATGGCAACCCCCTCCGACCACCAAATCCCATCGCCACCGTCAGAGCCAATGCGACCCAATAGGTCGGCATGATGCGGGTAAACCGTCGCCTGACGTAATGGCCAAGGCGTGCCGGATTGCCGATGTCACGGTAATGCACGTACAGGATGATGAACCCGCTGATGACGAAGAAGAGATCCACGCCCGCGTGGCCAGCCTCAAACGTGTTTTTCAGTAACGGGAGGCTGTAGTTTTTGTCGAGGTGCCGCGCGGCATGGCAAAAGACCACCATGGTAGCGGCGATCCCTCGACAAGCTTCGATGCCGGTAAGTTTGCCCCCCGTCGTCTCTCCCATTCATTCGACTCCACTCGACGAGACATGCATGACTTGGGGGACGATAGAGGCGTTCGTGGCCACAACGCGGGGTTGCATCACCCCCGATGCCACGCGTCACCGCTTAGCACGATCCGGCTTATTGTTCAAATTATTTGCGGCGCGTGCAGAATCTGCGAATTGCTCGTGGGCGCAGGTCCGGTTGGGGGAGGAGCCGACTGTGAGCAACCCGACCGGGCGGACCTCCACGACCAATACCGGCGGCCCGGGTGGCCGTGGTGGTCGCAGCTACGGGGCCGGTCAGAAATCCGTCTCGCTGACTGGCGCCGAAAGCTGGCTTTCAACCGTGGTTCGATGCTCAGGCCGATCGTAAGGGCAAAACATGGATCTGCCGCGGTGCGGCCGGATTTGCAAAAGTGTTGCGGAGGCAGGGGTTTTCTGCGATTCAGCGGCGTGATCGCATCGCATCCGCCGAACATGCCGAACATAAGGCAAGCCCCCGTGACACGCCGGTTCGGCGCTGCCGCCGTTCCGGCACTTGGCGACGGACTTTTGCGGGGCGCTGCGCCGCTGTCGCGGCTGTCCGCGCCAACCGGGCTATTTCTCGTGGTCCGAGGTGCGGAGCTACGCCATGACCGGGGTTTTCATGCGCGACGTCCTCGTCGCCATGCCCGCCGATTGCGGCGCGGTCTGTGGGGCGCCGCCATGAACCGCGGGGGTGGACATCAGGTTCTGGTGCTACGACGGCCGCCGGTGGCCTTGGGCTCGGTGGGCGGGCTGGGCGGCGCACGCATGGCGAACAGGCCGATATCCGCCGTATCCCCTCGTCCGGCCCGGTCGGTTGTTATCAGCCACCACATCAGCATGCCGATGGCGATGATCGAGACCAGGAAGAGCAGACTATTCATGCACAGCGGCCTTCGACAGCGACAGCCAGAGCAGCAACGAAGCAGGCCGTGCCCGTGGGGTCAAGCCTGAGATGCGCGACATCGTCCTCGTGCTTGCCACCCTGTTCTATTTACCGGCCTCGCTGATGGCGCCAGCGGCCGGGCTGCTGTGCTGGGAATGGTTCTCGATCATGGCCCCGCATCAGGAGGTCTACGGCTTCGCAAGGGGCCAGCCATTCGACTTTGTCATTGCGGCGGCGACCCTGCTCGGCTGGCTGTTCTCCTCCGAGCGCAAGCGTTTCACGCCGGATGCGCTGCCATGGGTCCTGCTCATTTGGTTCCTGTGGATGACGGTAACCACAATTGCCGGTCCGGTGCCGGACATCGCCTGGACCTACTGGGACCGGGTGATGCGTATCCTGGTTCCGGTCTTCCTCAGCTTCGTGCTGCTGACCAATCGCGCGCGCATCCACGGCATGGTCTGGACGCTGGTCATCGCGATCGGCTTTTACGGAGTCAAGAACGGCGGCTACATGCTGGCGGGCGGCAGCGGCGTACTCTACGGCCCGCCCAGCAGCATGATCGCTGACAACAACACGCTCGCCCTCGCCGTGGTGATGGAGCTGCCGCTGGTCTACTACCTCTGGAAGCACACCCGCGTTGCCTGGCTGCGCGCCGGCCTGGTGGCGACCATCCCACTCCAGATCGTGATGGTGATCGGTTCGCATTCGCGCGGCGGCGTGATCGCGCTCGGCATCATGCTGGGCACCTTCTGGCTGCGCACCGACCGAAAGATCCTCTATGGGGTGATCGGCGCGGCGATGGTCGCCGCTGCCTTCGCCATCATGCCGGACGTGATCTGGGAGAGGCTGAACACGCTGCATAACGTGCAGGGTGACGCTTCCTTCAACGAGCGTGTCATGGCCTGGATGGTGGCACTCGACTGCGCCCGGGACTACTTCCCATTCGGCGCCGGCTTCTACACCCCACAAGTGGCAACGATCTGGCATCACTACTTGCCGGATGTGGACTTCCATGCCGCCCACAGCATCTATTTCCAGGTGCTTGGCGAGCATGGCTATATCGGGTTGGCGATCTATGCGTTTGTCCTGGTGTTGCCGCTCTACAATGCCACCATTGTGGTACGGCGCACGCGCAACAACCCGGATATGGCCTGGGCCTACGACCTCGCCGACATGGTCCGCGTCGCTCTGGTGGCCTTCTATGTCGGCGCCGCGGCGCTGAGTCTCGCGTATTTCGACGGCTATCTCGTGTTGGCGGCGTTGACCTCCACCCTGCGCGAGTTGGTCTCGCCGAAGCGCGTGACGGCCGCTGAGCAGCGGCGCATCGCGCTTGCCGCCACGCGCGGCCCTGTCGCAAGCGTTGGAGTGGGCGGGACGCGGGGGCAATGGCCGGGGCGTTACCCCGACCGGCGTCGCCCTTCCGCGTATGGACGTCGATCCGGTCCGTCGACATGATTCGCCAAGCGTGCGCCCGGTCCGCGCGATGCGGCGAAAAGCAAGGTTTTCGCGATGGATAGGGTTCATCCGCGGCCCGATTTCGCCCGACTGAAGGCCCGCAACCATGAGCCACGCAGCGTCGAGCGATTGCTGGCGCATTACCAGCTCGAGTCCGACCTCGCCACGAAGCTGCGGCATGCCTCCAGGGAGGAGCGGCCGGTTCTGTACCAGCAGCTTTACGATACCCTGTTCTCCGCGCTGCCCGACCATCCGCAGAATACCAAGACCCGGGAATCGAGTTCGGACCGGATAACCCAGCAGCTTGGCATGCTGCTGCGTCTGTTGCCCGCACGAGGGACCTATCTGGAAATCGGCTGCGGCGACGCTGCCGTGACATTCGCCATGGCGTCCCATTGCACGACCGCCTACGGCGTTGATGTGACCGACAGGTTGATCGATCGCACCACCGCGCCGCCAAATTTCCACTTCGTGCCCACCAGCGGAGTCGCGATCGATCTGCCGTCAGGATCAGTCGATCTTGCCTACTCCAACCAGTTGACCGAACATCTTCATCCGGATGACGTGACCGAGCAGTTGCGCGAGATTCATCGCGTCCTCCGCCCCGGCGGCGCGTATCTGTGCCGGACGCCCAGCCGACTGACGGGGCCACATGACATCTCGGTCTATTTCGCCTACGAGGCGCAGGGCTTTCACCTGCGTGAATATGACTACCGTGACCTCGCCCGGTTGTTCCAACAGGCCGGTTTCCGCAAGATGCGGGCCATCATGCGTACGCGGGGAAGGCAGGTTCTGCTGCCGGTTGCGTTGATGGCGGGGCTTGAATCCGCGATCTCCAGCATGCCCGACGCACTGCGCCACCGCCTGCTGGACATCTCTCCCGTGCAGCATGCCCTGGGGGTCGAATTGGTAGGGTTCGCGTGATCGGACCGAAGCGAGCGGCGGATGCGCTCCCCGATACGGCCCGGTTCCGCGTTGGCCGCCAGCCGGATGCCGGTGCGGCCAGCCGCCGCCAGATGGCGATACGCCGCGCCGCTCAGGCGACCATGGCAATTGGCGGCGCGTAACGTTCTATCTCCAGCTCGGGCAGCAGGCTGCGCCCCTCGCGCACGTAGCCGCCGTTCCGCGGCACAGGCACGGCGAAATAGTCGAGCAAGGTCGGGAACAGATCCAGGATGGAGACCGGCTGCGGCGCGACGCGGTGCTGGCCGGTCTTGAACCACAAGACGCTGTCCGGATGGTGTGCACCGCTCTTGGCGTGCGGCATACGGTAGAACAATTCGTAGAACGGGATGCTCGGTCGGTCGTTGCTCGGCAACTGGAGCACGGCATCGTCTGGCACGTAACCGTGGAAGGCGAAGCCAAAATACAGCGTGGCCGGCTTCGCGGGGGAGAACTCAAACGCCGGCTCGCCGGCATACAGCAGTCCCTCGAGCCTGGTACGTGCATCGTCCGCGGCGGCCTGGTTGGGGAACTCCGCTGAATATTTCTGCGCCATCACCGGCAGCAGGGTGAACGATTGCACGCCGACCGTATTGAACAACTGCTTCATATTGCGCGGCCGATAGAATTGCGCAGCGGCACCCGGGTTCGGCTGCTGGCTCAATGCCGTCGCCAGGATCAGCGTGACGCCCTGGCGCTCCAACGCCATGAAGTCAGCGAGCAGGCGGTCCATCTGCTGGAAGCCGAACAGGATCGCATCGCGATGCTCGTCATCGGCGAAGGCGCTTGCCGGCAGATCGAAGCTTTCCGGTGCCAGAAGGTGGAAATACGCATGCTGGAAATGCGCCGTGCTGTTCAGGAAGAATGTCGAGAAGTCCGGCTTCATCCGGCGCCAATAGTGCAGAAACAGATCGGTCTGAATCTTGTCCAGCAGTGCCGCGCGACGCCACGACGTGCCCTTGCTGAAGCGCTCGGTGGCGAGCTGCTTCAATACCGCGTGCACCGAGCGCGCGCTGAGTCCGTGCGTACAGGTGAACCGCAGAAAGTCGAGATATGCCTTACGATCCAGCCCGCCGCTCGCGTTGGTATTTTCCTGCACGTTGGCTAGCACCACACGCTGATAGGCCGCCAGATCCTCCGGCCAGGGCTGCTCGGTCGTGCACCAGGGGTCGGGCAGGAAGAACGAGCCTGGCGCGCGGAACCCCGACGCGTTCATGCTGCCGCAGTTCGCCACCCGGTAACCGGCATCCAGCAGCACCCGCCAGATGTCCGAATGCTCATGCTTGACGCGCGGTCCGTCCGTCAGGTGGCGTACGTGGTGCTGGGGATAGCTGAGGCCGGTGTGCATCGAGTACCATTGGATCCAGGGCTCCAGTGGCAGATCGACGTCGGCATGGGCGATGTAGGCCTGCGATGCGTCGTAAAAGTGCTTGAAGTTCGGCAGGCTGCCGTCCGCCATCCAGCGCTGTAGCAACTCGGGGCACAGCTCATTGAATTCGAGAACGATAATCCGCCGTTGCGCCATGTCGCGTTCCTCGGGTTCGCCACGTCATCCGTGCAAGTCTACCACGTCGTTGCGGCCCCGAGCAACCACGCCGGCGTCACGGCGATACACCCCCAGCAGGCATATTTCCGGATAGTGCAGACGGACCGCCCGGCACAGCCGCCACAGCGACAACTCGATGGCATTCAGTGTCTTCCACTTGAGCGTGGCGCGACAGTCATCGAGGCGCCGGAAGCTCGCTTCGCGGAACCCCGCCCGGTCGAATAGCCGCCGCAGCGCCAGGCTTGTGTTCATGCGATAGAAACTCGGGTGCAACCCGCTCCGCGGCTTCGCGCCGATCAGGCGGAGAGCGAGGCGCAACAGGGAGGTCGGCATCAGGCTGGTGAGCAGGGTTAGTGGGGAGAACCGGTTGACCGTATAGACCACGACGGTGCCGCCCGGCTTGGCCAGCCGGGCGAATGCGGCAACGGCAGCGTCAGGGTCGGCGAGGTGCTCGGCCACCATCCGGAGCGTGATCAGGTCGAATTGCTCCTGCGGGCAATAGTCTTCGACCCGGCACCGCACACGCCGATGCAGCAGCGTATTGAGTTCGATCGACGCGTCGGGGTCGATGCCGACCAGCGTCCGGCAGCGCGCGGCGAGCAGCGTCGCGACCGGCCGACTGTATGGCAGGATGTAGCGCCCGCAGCCGATATCCAGCCAGGACGTGTCCGTGCCCACCAAGCCCAGCAGCATCGCCTCGTACCAGTCATCCGGGGTGTAATAGCCGAACCACTGGCGCAGGCGCGGTCCCCAGCCCTGGCTTTCCGGCGGGCCGTACTTCAGGCGGATGAGCGTCTGCATGTCATCGGCGGCATCCATACGAACTACTGTGTTGCAGGGTTGAATGGATCGCGGCTCCAGGATCGCGCGCCGGTCGGAATGGCTTGCGGCGCCGGAGCCTGCGAGATCGTCAGGCGGCCTGCGCCGCCAGCATGGCTGGACGTGAACCCCGCGAAAAGCATCTGTTGTATCCCCGGCTGGCGCGTGGAAGGCGCCCAACACTCTGCCCCTGGCACCGCGACCCCGGCACCGCGCCGATATACCATCATCGCCACCGTCACCAGCCGAGAATCGGCTGTGGCGTGCGCAGGCGAGCGACGACCGGGCGGGCCGACAACGCCGCGACGCCCACCCGACCCTTGCGCAGCGACCGCAACAGCGGCCATTGGTTTGTGCTTTCCCCTGACGTCTTCGGTTGGATGGTGTGTCGCCCAACATAGCTACCGCGACCGCTCGGACCCATGGCGGTACACCGGGCCGACGCCGACCGACAGGACGCCGGGCGGGCGGCGCCCGTCCGACGCTTTTGCGCCAGGAGCCGAACGACCGTGGTATAGCCCTCTCGGTGGAGCGGTTTTGCGCTCGTCAAACGGCGATTACGCCAACAGCCCATGTGATGGAGCCCCGGGTGACCTCCGACCTGCCGGCTGCGACCTACCGCAGACCGCCGGCCGCAGACCGAATTGATTTGCAGGATTGAGGATGAGCGAAACTTTTCATATGTCGGTCTATCGTTCCACCTGGAGCCCCGGACCCAATACCTTGGGCGATATGGTTGCCGAGCGATGACGTGTAAACCGACAGGCTAAACCGATGTCATCCCTCAGCGACCCGTCGAGCAGCGACGACCCCAGCCCGTCCTCGCTCACCGTGCGCACCGCGACGGGCGCCGGCTGGATCATCGCCTGGCGCATGACGACCCGGGTGCTTGGGATGCTCAGTACCCTGGTGCTGGCCCGGTTGCTCGTGCCGGCCGATTTCGGGCTGGTCGCGCTTGCCAGCTCGCTGTCCAACGCGGTGGATTTGTTCTCCACAGTCGGCGTGGAGCAAGCGCTGATCCGCGAGGATCACGTCGATCGCGCGCTGTATGACACCGGTTTCACCATCAACGTGCTGCGTGCCCTGGCGGTCGCCCTGGTCGTCGTCGCCGGCGCCGGGCCGGCCGCCGCATTCTATGGCGACGACCGGCTCAGGTGGATTCTGCTGGCGCTGGCACTGGGATTGTTGTTCAGCGGGCTGGAGAACATTCGCGTCGTGGACTTCGAGCGGGACATCGCCTTCAACAAGCGGTTCCAGATCCTGTTGTTCCCACGCATTGCCGCTGTCATTGTGTCCGTCAGCTTTGCCCTGGTGTATCGAAGCTACTGGGCCCTGGTGCTGTCCATCCTCACCAACCGCGCGCTGTCGCTGGTTTTGACCTACGTCGTACGGCCATGGCTACCCAGGGTGACGCTGCGCTCATGGCGGCGAATCTTCGGGTTCTCGTTCTGGGTGTGGGGTACCGCGACCGTGGCAGCAGTGCGCGACCGCATCGACGCACTGGTGATCGGCAGAGTGCTTGGACCGGCCAGCGTCGGCATCTATGCGATCGGCATGGAGATTGGCTCGCTCATCTCGAGCGAACTGGTCGGGTCGCTGACGACAGCGCTGTTCTCGGGCTTCTCCGCCGCCCGTCGCATCGATGCCAGCAGCGTGGCGCGAGCCTATTTTCGAGCCATCTCCGCCACCTTTCTGCTCACCCTGCCGCTCGGCTTTGGCCTGTCGCTGCTGGCGGGGCCGATTGTCCGGCTGATGCTCGGCCCGCGCTGGACCGGCGCGGTCTTTATCGTGCAGATCTTCGCCGTGCTCGGCACGGCTCGGGTGATCGCGTATTTCAGCGGTGTCCTGCTCAACGCCCACGCGATGCTGACGGTTCAGTTCCGGATCATATCATTCTCGCTTCTGGTGCGGCTTGGCGTGCTGGCCGTGCTGGTGCGTCCCTTCGGCCTGCTGGGCGCCGCCTTGGCCGCCGCGGCGTGTATCGCCGTCGAGGAGATCCTGTTCCTCGTCGTCACCTTTCGTCGATTTCAACTGAACCCCATCGACCTGCTGGCCAGCACCTGGCGCTGCATGCTGGCAACCGCGGCGATGGCGGCCTTGCTGGTGTGGGAAGGCATCGGCTGGGCGCCGGCCGCCGAAAGCACCGAGGACGTTTGGCGCACGCTGGTGCTCGGCGTGTCATCCGGCGCCGCGGCTTATACCGTGACGCTGCTGCTGGCGTGGTGGTGCGTCGGCCGTCCGCGGGGGGCGGAAACCTTCGTCCTGGATCTGTTGCAACAGATGGCACGGCATCTCGGCCGGCGATGGGGCTTCGTTCGGTGATCCGGCTGCGCATCCTCGCTGCCACGGACTGACGGTTTTCGCGGCCACATTGCCCGATCAACCAAGGCCGTCGTCGAGCCGGCGGATCGGCCGGTGAAACAGCCAGGTCGCCATCCGCGCCGGGGAGAACCGGCCGGCAGCGTCGGTAATGCCGCCGCTATCGACGGAAATACGGCCGAGCAGCGCCGCTTCTGGCCGCCCCTGCGACACGGCGTTCAGGCAGGCGTCGCTGGTGAAGGCGAGTTCGAAGCCGCCTGCCCAGGCGGCGGCCAGGGCGGCGGCGTTGTAGCGGCCATGCGGGAAGGAGAAGGCGGCCGGGGCACCATCCGCCAGCCAACCGGCCAGCGCGGCGCGGGCGCGAGCGATGTCGGACCCCGGATCGGGCAACTGCGACTCCGGCAAATGCGCCGCCCCATGCGCCCCGATCGCCATGCCTCCGGCGCGGAGCTCGGCGAGGTCGGCAGGCACGATCATATGGCGCCCCTCGGCGGCAAGCGCGGCGTCCCGCCACGGTGCCAGCGCCGCTGCGCGTTGCTCGGCGGAGAGCGCGGCGTAGCGCAGCAGCAGGCGCAACTCCGGCTCTCCCGCCGGTCCGGCCGGTGGATCGGCGGCCGGCGCGTTGCCGGCCGCCGCCCATAGCGCGGCGAAACCGGCACGATCCTCGCGCAATGCGCGGAGCAGTACCTCCTGCCACCACCACGGTGTCGGATCGGCCACCGGGTCGGTGGCGACGAACAGCAGCGCCGGCAGTCCGGCGGCACGCAGCAATGGCAAGGCCACGGTCAGATTGTCCGCCCAGCCGTCATCGAAGGTGATCAACAGCGCCCGTGGCGGCAGCTTGGGGCCGCCGGCGCGGCTGGACAGCACGTCGGCCAGCCCGACCACAGTGTAATGACGCGTGATGAAACGCAGGCAGGCGGCAAAGACCGGCGCGCTGAGGGCATAGCGCGTATCCGCCCGCCGCGCCGAGACGCTGCCGGGGACGGTCACGCGATGGAACATCAGCACCGTCAGGGTGGCATGATTGCGCCAGCGATGCCGCAGTGCCAGCGCCCCGCTGGCGGCGGCGAGCGAGCGAGCCACGGCACGCGGCGCGACCAGGCGAGGCATCACCGCCCGATGCCGCGCCGCGGCGTCAGCCACCGCGTCGGCGGTGCGGTGCAGACAAGCCAGCGCGGGCTCTCGATCGGCTGATAATCCGGCAGCACCCATGCAGCACCATCCTGACTCCGTCGCCATAGGCGGCCTATCTCTCGGCAGCAACGCGATTCTTTCAAACCGCGCGCCGGATGAAACCGGTCCGGTGAGAACCGTGGCCTGGAGGCGTCTCGCCTGGCGATCACCCGCGATGCAGCCGAGCCGGTGCTCGGCAGCCGGCCCTGTCGCAGCCGGGTGACGCGTCAGTTCCGCCAGGTTATTTCTGTATCGATCCAAGGCGGCCACGCAACCGCCATTCCACGGACTGGCAGACACGCGCCACAAACGCGCGGACATTTCCCGCCGACCATTCGGCCCGGCCAAAGCGGATTGTCCCTGTACCGAATTGCTGCTTGTACTGGGCATCGCCTTCGCCATAGTCGATCAGTCCGATGCCATCCTCCGATGCATGCTGGATGATGTGCCAGAGGACCAACCGGCCCGGCGACACAGCCCGCGCTTCCGGATCGTACACGGGAAACCAATAGCTCAGTACGTCATCGTACTGGATGCCGAGATGCTCGGCCAGGACATGGTCACCGGCTTCCAGCCTGCTCAAGACAAGGCGACAATCCGGTCCCGGTGTGTCGTTCAGTGCTTCGATCAGGCGCATCGGACCGGGTCTGACGAATGGATCCGGCACCTGGGTTCGCGCGTACTGCTGCCGCTTGGTACTTATGAGACTGGCAATCATCGGGGAAGGCACAGGCTGCGGCCGTATCAGGCGCAGCGGGCCGTATTTTTGCTCCGCCCGGCGCAGACATCTTTCGGTATCGCGCACCAGACCGCGGTCGCGCGCCAGAAGCTCGGTGAAATACGCCTCCGAGCCGGCGTGCAGGTCCGTCACGTAGCCAGGCTCCCACCGGTGGGCATCGAGCCCCAGCCGGCACTGGTCCTCCATCAGGTGCGAGAGACGCAGCGCGGCGAGCCCGCTCAGGCGAAGTAACGTGGCGGGGTTGGTTCGCAGATCCGGCTCCGCGATCAGGCCGGATCCCTGTGACAGGTTGCCGCCGACCAGTTCCGCCAACTTGATGCGCTCGTGCCAGCGACTCCTGAACTGGAACGGCAGGAAGCCACGAATTCCGGCGCCATCGTGCAGCACCGCCACATAGGCGCGGCCGGTAGCCCGCTCGCAGGCCAGGGCGAAGTTGGGGGAAAAAAATGCCCGCCGCAGCGACGGCGTTTCGTCCAGCATCCGATGCCAGACCGCGATCTCGCCAGCGCCCAACGCCGAGGGGCGCATGACGTCTGCCCGCAACGAGCGGCCGCTCATGCTCGGCCCTGCGTGGTGCCTTGGGAGCATGTTTGCGACGTCATCCGTGTCATCCATGCGATGGTCATGTGCCGGCTGGCGCTGCGTTCAGCCGAATGCGTGCTAACACGAGATCTGTCTTACGGTCGATACCATAACCTCCTGCATATGCCGGCCCCGAGAGCCGCGCTACCACGGTGTGCTGGCCGATCCCCGGGGCCACGCGCGGCGGCTTCGCACCGCAAGAAAATCACGGCACACCAGAGCACCAGGTCAACCCGCCGGCGTGCTCTGCCGGTGGGTTACCGGGCGCCGATGCATGGCGGTAAACCGCCGGCTTCGCGCTCAGTCGTCATGGCCGGCAGAAGAACAGATGTCGCCGTTCGACGGTTGCAAAGGCATCGGTATCGGCCAGGACCTCGACCTCGGAAAAGCCCACATCCTTGAGAAAATTTGTAATCCAGGTCTTAGGATCGGGTTCCATAGGCGGAAGGATGCGGGACCAGTCGTTGGGCGGGCGGTTTTCGTTCGACTGCCCCATATCGAACACGAGCCCGAGCCGCGTGCGTTGCAGAATGGATGTCATGATCTGTGCTGCGTAATCGATGCCTTGCGCGTGGATGACGTGGTGCAGCACGGAAAGGAACAGGACCACATCGAAGCTAGGGAGGGCCTCGATGAAGTCCACGCTGATCTGGCCGTAGAGGAACCCGGCCCCGGAAACGCCGTTCAAGATGCTGGTATTCTGCGCGATCGTAAGCCGTCGCATATCCGCGTCGACACCGAGGCCAATGCAGCCGTGCCGTGCCGCCTGCTGCACGAAATAGCCCTCCGCACATCCGAGATCGAGCAGCGACTTCGCATTCGTCCGTTGCAAAATGGTCTCTATGTGGGACCAGCGATCCAGGCAGGTCCGAGCGCCATCCGCCAGTTGGCGATCACCGATGCGAACCGGCTGATAGGCTTCGTACGACCGCGCGAGCCGAGCGATAATAAAACGGTGCAGCGCCTTCCAATGGGAGGGAAACTGGAAATCCAGCCGGAGTTTGTCTGCCATTTGCTCTCCTGAGAGGGCGAGGTCGCCCGACCGGACCTGGTTGATCACGTGCGCTGCGACGCGAGCCACTCGCAGACGGCAGCGCCGGGCGCCAACACGATGTCGCTGAGCCACGTATCAAAGCGGCTCGGACGAGGTTCGATCGAGCCGCGCGCGATCAGGCCGAGCCATTCCACAATACCCATCCACTGGAACAGCGTCCGATCTACCTTGAAGAGCGCGCACGCATGGTCGAAAAGCATGCAGAGGTACTCGTCATCGCCGAGCCATATCTGCGGCAGCAGGGCAGAAACCGGGACGCGGCGATGCATCGCGACGCTTGTCATGATGAGATGGATCGCATCGAGCAGCGGTAGACCGTGTCCGTCGTACCATTCCCAATCG
>Ga0181530_10005405_pt1 | contig 13028 bp, 11 predicted proteins | sample PEATcosm2014_Bin_42_FD_119769 | JGI IMG/M metagenome (GOLD analysis project Ga0181530, IMG submission 119769) | Peatland microbial communities from MTU Mesocosm Facility, Houghton, MI, USA - PEATcosm2014_Bin10_60_metaG | ecosystem: Environmental > Terrestrial > Soil > Wetlands > Peat | place... | reverse complement strand
GCCAAGTCCCTCATTCGCATTTGACGGTGTGCGAACACCGCCAGAGGAACTGGTGAATTCTGCCTCCTCATCAAACCTTGCGATCCAACTTCAGAGGAGCCGGGCCAACCAGCCTGACCCAACTTTTCCCCAGTCACCTGGGATTATCCTGAAACGGACAACTCAATCTTTCGATCTTTACCGCCCGCTTCGTTCTTTCAATGAACTGTGAACATCATAACTCAAATTCCCAAACCGACAACGATTTGATATGCACAGCTTGTTCACCGAAAACGGCCCGTGAACAACCTGCGAACAACTTGAATCAGCCAATGGAATCAGGCGGTTCGCCCGGTTTGAACGAGGAATTATTCACCGGTTTTTCGCCGGAAATTCCGCGCGGTGAAGAAGTTTGTTTTTGAAGAATTTTAAAAAACGCGCAAAAACAAAAAGGCCATCCGTTCGGATGGCCGATTGATTTCCCGAAAGAGCGGCGCTCAAGCCGCGGGTTTGGACTTCGCGGCTTTTTTCATTTTCGCCGCCGTCCGTTTGCGTTTGAGGTAGCTCTTCCGGCGTCTTCGATTTTCGACTTTGTTGGATTGTTTGCCCATAAGTGTCTTTACTTTGTTCGCGCGTTGCGGTTTTGTGAGGCCCACTATGAAAGCTTTGGCGCGACGATTCAACATCTATTTGATGCTGGCCTTCCTGCTGGGACCGGCTGGCGGCTGCCAGACCGGCAAACCGGATAAGGAGACCGGCGCTTTGCGCGTGCATATCGAGGTAAGCCCCGACCCCGCCGGCACGAGCCAGAACATTTCCGTGCTTCGCTCCAACCCCGTGCTCGTCACCATCAAGCGCGAACCGATTTTGACGGAAGCCAACATCGTCTCGGCCAAAGTCATTGACACGCGCGGGGGTTTTGCCATCGAAATTAAATTTGATGAAAACGGCGCCTGGTTGCTCGAACAATATTCCGCCGCCAATCCCGGAGGTCATTTCGCCATTTGGAGCCTATGGAGCGAAAATGATTACTCACCGTTTTCAGCGGATGACATCGTCAATCTGCCATCCCTGGCCGGCAAATTAAAGCAGCCGGCAGACACGGTTTCCTTCTATCTCAAGAGCCGGTTGTCCGCGGCAACGCTGGAAATACTGACGAGCTACCAAGGGACAAACTCCAGCCCAATCCCGCTGCAAACGGCACTCGTGGAGGACCTTAACCGAATCATTCGAGGCCACTCAATCTATGATGTTCAGCGTTTTGCGGGTGTCGTTTTGCGGCCGAAAACGCAGCAACTCCTCGCTCAGAATGCCCAGAACCCGGAAGGAAACACCCCGCTGCGCCTCAACCGGCTGCTGCTGGAGGACGCTTACCCGCTGGAATTGTCCAGAAATCATAAAAAGGGTGCTGACAGCCGCTGGCTCGCCGCGCCAGTCATCTCGCGCCGTATTGACAATGGCGTGCTGGTGTTCACCGCCGATTGTGAGCGCGATGAGGCCGATCAATTGGTGCTCGGCCTCAACAACGTCGCGAAGCAAATCCACAAATCCGATCTAAAATGATTTTCCCCGCTGTTGGCCGCGCCATTTTTTCCGCCGTTGCGCTGTCCCTGGGATTGGGCGCCAGCCTTTTCGCGCAATCGCCGTTCCAGTTTCCCACCGCCAATCACGCGTTGTATGAAATGGGCGACGAACTGGAATTTTTCGCTCCGACCGCGCCCAATAAGGAGTGGACGAGCGGCAGCTTTGGCTGTGTCCGCAACGATGGCAACAAAATGCACGAAGGCCTCGACATCCGCAGTCTCCAGCACGACCGCCATGGCGAACCGACCGACTCCGTCATGGCCACCGCCGATGGCACAGTGGTCTATTTCAGCACCAGGCCGTCGCTCTCGAACTACGGCAAATACGTTGTTATCCGCCATATCATCGAGGGCATCGAAATCTATTCGCTTTACGCGCATTTGAGCGAAATCCAGCCCGGCCTCGCCATCGGCAAACAAGTCAAGGCCGGCGAAGTCATCGCCACGATGGGCCGCACTTCGAGCGCGGAAACGATCTTGAAGGAGCGCGCTCATGTGCATTTCGAATTGAACGTATTCGTCAACGAGGGCTTTGCCGGCTGGTATAAACAAACCTTTCCCAACCAGCGCAACGACCACGGCATCTGGAACGGCCAGAACCTCAACGGCATCGACGCGCGCGAAATTCTGCTCGCCGAACACAACCCCGCCGCCAAATTCAGCCTGTTGAATTTTCTCCGCGGCCAGACCGAGCTTTGCCGCGTGCTGGTGCGCTCGACGAATTTTCACTACCTGAAACGTTACCCGATGCTGGTCCTGCCCAATCCCATCGCCCAGAAAGAGGGCGTCGCGGGCTATGAAATCGCCCTGAATTACAATTGTGTCGCGTTCGCGCTGATGCCGCGCGCCGCCTCGGAAATCCACAGCCCGGCCCGGTTCCAACTGCTTTCGGTCAATGAGGCCGAGGAAAAGGCCAATCCCTGCCGCCACCTGGTGGTTCAACGCGGCGGCCGCTGGCAATTGACCGACACCGGCATCCGCGAACTGGAAATGCTGACTTATTAAGCCGCCACAACCGGCGCTCTAAACACGTCAAACTTCGGCGAGAGCGCGGTTCATTTGGCCAATCGCTTCGTCAATTTGTTTTTCGCCGGTAAAGCCGATGACCACGGCGTCAATGTCCTTGCAGGCCATTGCGAAGCGGATGGATTTCTCCCGATCGGCCGGATCGGTGAAACTGCCGGCGCCGAAGATTTTCATGCCAATCACGCCGACGCCCTTCGCGTGCATCGTTTTGATTTCCTGCATCACCGGTGCGATGTCATGATGGATGCTGTTGCTCCAGTCCGCCACCTCGCCATCGGTGTAGATGCCCTGCGGATTCACGCGCGCCAGGATCACCTCGGTCCATTCGCTGGCGGCGGCGGCGCGCAACGCGGGCAGCGAGTGGCAGGAAACGCCCTTCGCGCTGATCCATTTCTTTTCCCTGGCCTCATTGAAACCATCCGTGATGCGCTTCCATTCGTCGGTCCACTGGCCTCTCGTCATGCAATGGACCAGCAGGCTGTCAATGTAGTCCGTGTTGAACACCTTGCGGTGGTGGTCAATCACGCCCAGCACATCGTCCGGCTTGCCGTCCATTTTGGACTGAATAAAAAGTTTTTCGCGCGGCAATCCTTTGACCGCGCCGCTGATCCACTCAAAAGTGCGGTAGGATTCCGCGGTGTCAATGTAGGTGATGCCCTGATCGTAGGCGTAGTGGATGAGTTTGGTGAACCCATCCCGGCCGAGGGCGGTTTGCTCCTGTCCGTTGTTGCTTCCGGTCCCAAAGCCCAGCCGGCTGAGTTTGACGCCGGTCTTGCCCAGCGTTACCTGGTCCACCGCGGTGCGTTTGCCGGCGGCAGCGCTGGCGGGAGCGGAGGCGGCGCGGAGGTTGGAAATCGCCCAGGGCGACAGCAGCGCGGTGCCGGCCAGGAGGGCGGAAGACCGGATAAACTGACGGCGATCAAGTCCGTGGTTTTTCCTGCGTGAATTTTTCATGGATGAATCCTTTCAATGGGTGACGGGGTGCGAATTTTCACGGGCCGCGCGATAAGACGCGACCGGCAGACAATCTGGCCATTTCGTGACACAGATTTACTATTACCACCAACCACTTAAACTGCAACCTCGATTTGCGTTCCATTTACCGTGGCAGGCGCGCAATGTCTTGGTTTCCCGTCCCGCGCCGGTTAAGTTGCAGGCATGTTGCCGGACATCAAATCGCTGACGCGCGAGGAACTGGAAACGCAATTTGCCGCCTGGCAGCAGCCCAAATATCGCGCGGCCCAGTTGCTTGAATGGCTTTATGCCCATCGCGCCACGAGCTGGGAAGCGATGACGAATCTGCCCAGGCCGCTCCGCGAAAAATTGAAGGAAAACTTTTCCCTCCAAACGCTCGAACTCCTCCGCAAACAGGGCGCGCCCGACACCACGCAGAAATTTCTCTGGCGGCTCCACGACCATTCGCTCATCGAAAGCGTTCTGATCCCCGCCAACCCGGCGCTGTATGGCGATGCGATCGACCGCCATACGCTCTGTGTTTCCACCCAGGTCGGCTGCGCCTACGGCTGCAAATTTTGCGCGAGCGGCCTCGACGGCTGGAAACGCAACCTGACACCGGACGAAATTGTCGAACAAGTCCTGGCGGTCGAAAGGCTAAGTCCGCAGTCCACAGTCCCCAGTCATGAGTCGGAAGGCGGCGCTCATTCGAGACTGAAGACTGTGGACTCAAGACTGGTGGACAATATTGTCGTGATGGGCATGGGCGAACCGCTGGCGAATTACGACCACCTGCTCAAGGCGTTGCGCATTTTGAATGCGCCGTGGGGCGGCGGCATCGGCGCGCGGAAAATCACAATTTCCACCAGCGGCCTCGCGCCGCAAATCCGCAGGCTGGCGGACGAACCGTTGCAATTTCGCCTCGCGATATCGCTGCATGGCGCCACCGACGAGGTGCGCAACAAAATCATGCCGGTGAACCGCAGGTATCCGCTCAAGGAACTGGTCGCGGCGTGCGAAGAGTACCAAGCGCAAAAAAGCCGGATGCTCACCTTCGAGTATATTTTGATTGCCGGGGTAAACGATTCGATTGAGCAAGCCAAACCGCTGGCCGCGCTCGCGCGCCGGCTTTTTGCCAAGGTGAACCTGATTCCTTACAACCAGGTCGAGGGTCTGCCGTGGAAACGCCCGGACGAGGAAACCCAGGCAAAATTTCTCGCCGCGCTGGAAAAGCAGAAGGTTGTCGCCACCTTGCGCCGCGAAAAAGGCCACGACATTGACGCCGCGTGCGGCCAGTTGCGATTGAAGACGGAACGGGAACTGCAAGGTGCCGCCGGCTAGTTCGCGCGGGGCGAACCCGTCGCCAGATCCGGCCGGCGCCGGTAAATCATGATGAACTGGTCGAGTGGATCGCGAAAATTAACGGCGCCAGCATCCCAGACCCTGACGGCTTCCCCCGTTGGGCGCACACCAACCACCCCTACCCGCTCGTAAAACGCCCTGGTGTAGGCGTCGAACCAGTGGAAGATGGCTGCGTCCGAGGCGTGGCGAATCAGCCACGATGTTTTATACATGACCAGCACCAGATAGGCCGGCTGGTTTGATTCAATTTCACTGATCATCTCCTGTTGCATCTTCACGGCGTAAGGCTGCAATTCCATGAGCGGATAAGTGTATATGTAACCGGTGGCTGAATGCCGTTGCGCCAGGAAATAAATTTCCGGCTCCGAACCGAGGACCGCCAGCCGGTCCGACGGGGAGGAATGTTCGCGAACGTATTCGGCGACCGCCAGCGATTCCACAAAAGGATTGCCCGGATAAATCGTCTGGCTGGCTTGGATCGGAGACAACTGGAAAAACAGTTCTTTTTGCACCCAAATGTCCCAACTCAGAATGGCAACAAATAAAATCACCGGCATGGCTTTCAAGATTGCCGACCGGAAAATCTGCCGCCAGGAACTGACCGCCAGCCCGACAAACATCGCAAACGCGGGCAGAACGAGAATGAAATAATGTTCCCGAAAAATGAATCCGGTGGCCGTGCCGAGAAACGAACAAATCCAGAAAACCGCCGCGAAGCCCGCGCGCCTGCGGAGTTCCCGATCACGCAAGGCAAGTGGCAGCGCCAAGAGGGCAAGAAGCCAGAATCCAGCCGAAACCCGGGCCGTTCCCTCCAGGTGCTGGACAAGATACTGCCAGCCCAACCTGTAATCGTCAGACATGACGTAATGGCGCGCGTAGGCAAAGGTCCAAAACCAGAATTGGGCGAACACTCCGGCAACCGCCAGATAAAGGCAGGTCATGCCAAAAGGCAAAACCATTCCCACCGCAAAAACGGAAGCCGCTTTGGCGAATTGAAGCCGGGAGACGGTTTGGGGAGAAATGACCTGCCAGGCAAGACCGGCCCACCCAAACAGGCAGAACCAGATCCCCTGTTGCTTCATCAAAAATGCCAGCCCGTAAAGGAACCCGCTGAAAAACAGGATCGCCGGACGTTTGGATTCTCCGGCCTGCCACAAAAGCAGGGTCGCCGGCACCGCGAACAAAACGACAAAATGGTTCGCATGGGCCGCCGTGCCGCACACCACCGGACTCAGCGACATGATTCCATAACTGGCACACGCCACCACTCCGGCAATCGCTCCGAAAAGTTTTCGCGCCAGCAAAAAAATAAAAACCAGCGTAAGGCTGTTTGCCAGCAGCAGCGTCAAATGCACCCCGCGGGGGGTCTGCCCGAACACCGCCATACCGAGCGCGTAAGCAAAATAGGCTCCCGGCAACTTCATATTATACGCCAGTGCGTAAGGCGGAACGCCCTGGAGGATCAATTGGCCGGCGTAGGCATATTCGCCTTCGTCACGCTCCAACGGCAGTTCCAGCAGTCGAACCCGGATGAAACCCACAAACAAGAGCACCAGCAGAACCAAGAGCCAGGGCCAAAAACGGACCACCGAACGTCGGGCAGATGCTGCGATTGGCGCTGAATGGTTGTCCATCTCCGAAGTGGAATATCACAAAAAAATTCTTTTCCAAAGTTTTTTGAAACAATGACGGATTTACCCCAAAAAAATCTGTGTTTCATCCTGCCTTCGTCAGTTACACCTTCGCGAATCATCGGCGGATAATTCTCCCTCTCCCGTCGGACGGGAGAGAGCCGGGGTGAGGGCAAAATCCGTGTTTCATCCTTGTCCATTTGTGGCTAAATTAGCCGCGTGATTGCTTTGCTTGATTACGGTTCCGGCAACCTGCGCAGCGTCCACAAGGCGCTGCTCAAGGCCGGCGCGGACGTGCGCATCGTGCAATCGCCGGATAAAATCGGCGACGCGCGGGCGATGGTGCTGCCCGGCGTCGGCGCGTTCGACGATTGCATCAATGCCCTGCGCAAACAGGAACTGCTCGAAGCCGCGCGGGCGTTCATCAAGTCCGGCAAACCGTTCCTCGGCATCTGCGTTGGCTACCAGGCCTTGTTTGAGAAGAGCGAGGAATTCAACAGTTGCGCCGCCGGCCTCGGCATTTTCAAAGGCAAGGTTGTCCGCTTCTCCGAAAAGCATGGACTGAAAATTCCGCAAATCGGCTGGAACCAGCTTGAAATCGTGAAGCCGGACTGCCCGCTGTTTCGCGGGGTGGCCAACGACAGTTACGTTTATTTCGTCCACAGCTTCTATCCGCAACCGGTGGATACGGGCATTGTCGCCACGCGGACGGATTACGGCGACAAATTCGCGTCATCCGTCTGGCGCGACAACGTTTTCGCCACGCAATTTCACCCCGAAAAAAGCCAGAAGGTTGGTTTGCAACTGTTGAAGAATTTTGTGGAACTGGTGAAATGAGAGTGGCGCGGGCCTCTGGTCTGCACCTTGCCTGTTTTGCCAGCAGGACGCTTGCGCTACTTTGATGGGACGAGTGTACCCGCGAACCAAATTTTGGATTGCGCCGCCGTCGGCGCTTTGAAAGCGGTGACATGTCACCGCACTCCAAAGCGGGTGCGTTGTTTGTGATAATGGAATTGTTCGCAATGACCGGGTCTTGGGCACAAGTTACTTTGAGAACGAATTCCAGTTGGAAGTTCAAAAGTAATTGGTGCATAGGTTGTTGATTCATCGCACTTGCTTTTTTTCCGGCTCTGGCGCAATTTGATTTCGAGGATTAACGAAACGAAACGAAAGGATTAAAAATTATGGCACACGAACTACCGCCCCTGCCCTATCCCAAGGAAGCTTTGGAACCGCACATTGACGCGCTGACGATGGAAATCCATCACGACCGCCATCACAAGGCTTACGTGGACAATCTCAACAAGGCCATCGCCGGCAATGCCGCGCTCGAGGCCAAATCGCTCGACGCGTTGATCAAGGAGCTCGCGTCTGTGCCGGACAACATCCGCGGCCCGGTGCGCAACAACGGCGGCGGCCATTGGAACCATTCATTTTTCTGGAAAATTCTCGCGCCCAAGGCCGGCGGCGCGCCTTCCGGCAAACTTGGCGACGCCATCAAGGCCGCGTTCGGCTCCTTCACCGATTTTCAGGCGAAGTTTGAAGCGGCGGGCATCGGTCGGTTCGGCAGCGGCTGGGCCTGGCTCGTCTCGAACGGCGGCAAGCTGGAGATCGTCTCCACTGCCAACCAGGACAATCCGCTCATGGGCAAAGCCATCGCCGGCGTCGAAGGCAAACCGCTGTTGGGCGTGGACGTTTGGGAACATGCCTATTACCTGAAATACCAGAACAAGCGCGCCGATTATCTGAAAGCGGTCTGGAACGTGATCAATTGGAACGAAGTTGCCAAAAATCTCTGAACCGCGAATTTATTTCGTCTGCCAGCACGCCGGTGAAAACTGGCGTGCTTTGTGTTGGAGTTCAGCCTTCAGGCTGTCTGGGAACACGCTGAAGCGTGAACTCCAACGCGCTTCAAATCCCCCGTTCGTCCACGATCTTGTTTCCTTTGCCGAGCACAATCACACGGGGCTGCCACTTTTTCGCCTTCGCCTTGCCAACAACCGCAAAGTTCATAATGGTCAGCAAATCGCCTTTTTTGCCGAGATGCGCCACCGCGCCGTTCATGATGATTTCGCCGGAACCGCGTTTGCCGGGAATGGCGTAAGTCTCAAACCGTTCGCCATTGGCCATGTTGCCGCAGAGGATTTTTTCATACGGCTGCAGGCCGGCCTTTTCCATCAGGTCAACGGCAATGGTCAGGCTCCCCTCATATTTCACGTTGCCGCCGGTGACGGTGGCGCGGTGAATCTTCGATTTCAGCAAAACAATTTGCATGAGCTTTTGAGTATAGCGCACCCCGCCATTACTTCAACTTGAGAAAATTCTTGATAATCTGACGCCCGTTTTCGGTCAGGATGCTTTCCGGATGAAACTGCACGCCCCAGATCGGCAGTTGCTTGTGCCGCACGCCCATGATTTCGCCCTCATCGCTCTCGGCGGTGATTTCGAGGCAATCGGGCATCGTGTCGCGCTTGATGACGAGGGAATGATAGCGCGTGGCGACAAACGGATTGGCCATGCCCACAAAAAGGTCCCTGCCGTTGTGTTTGATCGGCGAGGTCTTGCCGTGCATCATGCGGTAATTGACCACCACCTCCGCGCCAAACACATGCCCGATGCACTGGTGCCCGAGGCAGACGCCAAACACCGGCATTTCCCGGCCAAACGTGCGGATGACCTCGTTCGACAATCCCGATTCGCGCGGCGAGCACGGTCCCGGCGACACGAGAATACGCTCCGGCTTCAGTGCGCGGATTTGGTCGAGCGTGACCTCGTCGTTGCGCCGCACCTGCAATTCCACCTGCAACTCGCCGAGATACTGCACGAGGTTGTAGGTGAACGAATCGTAGTTATCTATGACCAGAACCATGTTTGATTTTGGATTTATGATTTGCGAATTACGATTTCATCGAGCGCGCAGTTGAGCAGATTTTCCGGCACGCGCTGTCCCCAGGTTACGTTGCCGATTTTTCGGGCAAGCACAAATTTGACTTCGCCGCCGCTGACTTTTTTATCGAACCGCATCGCGGCAAATAGTCTCTGGCGTTGCGCCGGCTTCAATTGGATTTGAGTCGGCAGGCCGGCACGCTTGAATAAATCCCGGATCCGTCCGGCATCGTCGCCCGGCAAACCCGTCAGTCCGGAAGACAGTTTTGCGGTTACAATCTGGCCGATGGCGATCGCCTCGCCGTGCAGAAATTTCCCGTAGCCGGAAATGTTCTCAATGGCATGGCCGATGGTGTGGCCGAAATTCAGAATGGCGCGTAAGCCGTTCTCGGTTTCGTCCTGGCCCACGACCTCCGCCTTGATTTCACAGCAGCGCGCGATGACAGTGGCAAGCGTCTTCGGTTCACGCCGCAGCAGCTTGGGCAGGTCACGTTCCAGTTGCGCGAACAATTTCGCGTCGTAAATGATGCCGTATTTGATGACTTCGGCGAGACCGGCGCGAAACTCGCGTTCGGGCAAAGTGCGCAGGGTATCGAGATCGCACAGCACCAAACGTGGCTGGTAAAACGCGCCCACCAGGTTTTTCCCAGCCTTTAAATTGACGCCGACCTTGCCGCCGACGGAGCTGTCCACCTGCGCCAGCAGCGTCGTCGGCACCTGTACAAACGCGATGCCACGCAAATACGTCGCGGCGACGAATCCGGCCAGATCGCCAACCACGCCGCCGCCGAGCGCGACGATGAAGGATTTGCGTTCGAGCCGGTGCGCCGCGAGCAGGTCGTAACAGGTCTGGACGGTTTTCAAACTTTTGGCCGTTTCGCCCGCCGGAACCACAATCAGTGAAGGTGAAAAACCTGTCGTGGCGAGGGAATTGAAAGCTGCCTTGGCAAACCGTCTGCCGACGTTGGTGTCGGTGATAATGGCGCAGCGGCTGCCCAGCTTCACGCGCGCGCATTCGCGGCCGAGTTGGTCAATCAAACCCGGCGCAATTTTGATCGCGTAACTGCGATTTCCCAGTTGTACGGAAACGGTGCGCACGGACCAAGAATAATGACTGCACGCGCGGTGTCAAAGTTTTGCCGGCCATTTCCATCCGTGAAATTGGGTGCGAGGACGGATCTGAAAAACGATCCGCCCGCAGGATGAGGCTTGGAATCCTGCGGGCGGGATTTGTAACCCGATTTTACTAATTGTATTCGGCAAGTGTCATTAATCCCTCGGGGTTGGCAACGCCATTGCCTTGCAGGAAGACAATGTGCTGATATCCGAGGTTTCGTAATCCGACGAACAAGGCTGTGCCGCGGTCGCGGAACTGTTCACCGATCTGCGGCTCGGTGTAATTTTCGAGGATCACCACTGCTGCCTGACGTTGGGGCAGCGTCATGGCCTTTGCCAGAACCATTTCGTTTTTCTCTCCCCTGGTAATTGCGGGTTGGAGCATCTGGCAGGTGTTGTCATCCAAAGACGCGATAACCAACGCGGAATTGTCGGTGTTGTGAAACGCCTGCGGCGGCAGCGGCGGGGTCGCGCAGGAGGTTAATGTGATGGCCAACGCCACGAGAGCCATTGCATTGCTTGTTTTCATAAATTTCATTTGATTCCGTTGCTTCAGGATGTTTGCAATTTACTCATGTGCGTCATCAATTTATTCCTCCAACTTCCTGCCCCAGCGTAGTGCAGCTTTGATGCCACCGGCTGTCACTTCAAATGTTGAGCGTCTTTTCCCCGGGTGTATTACATTTAGACGACTTCAAATTTGTTTTTGGGCATGTAATTGGCCAGGCAGGAAAACAGGACGCCCAAAAATGGAACAACGGCCATTCTCCCTGGAATTGAAATCCCGTGGCGCGGGATGATGAGCCTTGATGAAATTACGTTTCTATTTCCCAGACCAATGACCATGGTCCGCGATGTCGCGTCCATTTTGGAAAGCCTTGATTATGCTGCCGCAACCGGATTTGAATATTTTCACTCGGCCCGGTGTAAAACTTTCCGGTGGCGTTCCTGATTACATAAACCTGATAGACATTGGTCACGGACATAAAAAACCCCGCGCGTGGCGGGGTTGAGATTGGTTGCGGGGGCTGGATTTGAACCAGCGACCTTCAGGTTATGAGTGTGAAGGTCAGTCCCGCGTTGGCCATCTTTGCCATCTCAATTCGACAGTTTTCATGCGATTTTCATTGGGTTTTCAAGTTCTTCGCCAAAACTTGGAACTTGATGAAACACCGTGAAACTTCTTGCACAAAAACCAACAAAAGCACCAACAAGTTTCGACGTAATTCATAGCATTTGACGATGAAAGTGTCCATAGAAATTCTTGAAAATGAACGCCGTTGGGGGGCTAATTTTTGTTCGCAATCGCTTCGAGATCGGCCCGCCGAAGCCGAAAGCTGCCGGGCAAAACTTCCACTTTTTGCAGCAGCCCTTTGTCAACCATTCGCCAAAGAGTCGTGCGGCTGACGCCGAGAAATTTTGCAGATGCCGTCATTCCCATTAAAAGAGGGCCAACTGTTTGCGGCGGTGTCTCCTGAATTCTTCCTTCGAGGATACCGTCAATCACTCCGATTTGTTTCGGCGATGCCTCGAATAACCGCTTCAGTCTTTCCTCTGTGTTCATCGCGTGTCATTGAAAACGTGTTCACACCCGAACCACAGTCCGCCGAGTCTCCTTGCTTGATTTTGTCTGACTCTGTTGCTGTGAATTTTCCTCGCTCTCATCGGAGGCAACATCTTCAACCTGACTCGGCGCTTGGTTTTTGGTAAGATCAAGTTTTTCCTCAATTTCGGATTGCCGCCCGGCAAGGTGGTGGTAACGCTTTTCATGCTCAAAAGGTGCGCCAACTTTGGCCTCAAATTCTCCCGCCCGCTTCTGCGAGTCGCGGATGTCGCGTTCAAGTCCTGTGGCACGTTCCTCGAATCCCTGCACGATGGATTCCAGCGAACGAATGGTTCCGAGCGCGGTGTCCGTGACCCGCGCGCTGTAACTGTTTTTGCCGTGCAAGAGCAACTCGACCTCGTTGTTGTATGAGGCGTGCAAGGACAAATCAAAACCGGCAAATTTCCCGACGCGCGCATTGGCTCCGAAGCTGTTTTTGATTTTCCCCGCCCGCCGCAAAAGCAACTCCCCGGCGACGCCGCGATTGTCGAGCGTCTGCCCGTCCAGTTCGATGCGGAACTTGTCGCCGGAAGTGTCCTGACGCACGGCCAAGTCCTGTTGCAAGTTCGTCAGCCGCTCGGTGCATCGTTGAACTTCCTCGTGCGAATGGCGCAGATTGGCGCGAATACGGTATTGCTCCTCGGCGTGGGCCGAGCGCAGTCGGTTGAGCTTCATCAGCTCGGCGTCCACCTGCGCCTTTTCAATGACGAGCGGATTGCCGGAGGCGATGGCCTTGACCTCGGCATAGGTGAGCGCGGTCGAGTCGAGGTCTTCAATGCGGCGGATCGTCATGTCGCCGCTCATCACCTGGGAGATGAATTTCGCTTTGGTTTCCAACGTCTGCCACATATACGCATCGAACGAACCTTCGGTGACGTAACGGTAAAT
>Ga0181530_10005399_pt1 | contig 13046 bp, 11 predicted proteins | sample PEATcosm2014_Bin_42_FD_119769 | JGI IMG/M metagenome (GOLD analysis project Ga0181530, IMG submission 119769) | Peatland microbial communities from MTU Mesocosm Facility, Houghton, MI, USA - PEATcosm2014_Bin10_60_metaG | ecosystem: Environmental > Terrestrial > Soil > Wetlands > Peat | place... | reverse complement strand
GTAGAGGAATTCCGGCGCTGCCGGCTTCATGCTAAGCCGCAGGCTGAAAACCGCGAAGGCCACTGCGACCACGTGAATCACCGACTCCGCCGCATCCGACAGGATGGCGGCCGAGCCGGTCATAAGATAGGCCGCCATCTTGGCGACCAACATCAACACGCCAAAGGCCGGCGAGAGTCCCATAGCAAAGCGCATATCGCATAGCGCAACTTCGTGGCGTTGCGGGACGGTCGGCCGGGACGTGAGCTCCGCAACCCTCGTTGCATCTGGTCGGGGCGTCAGATCATCCAAGGTGGGCGTTTTCCTTTGTTGTAGACCTGTCTATGCTTCCACGACGCTTAGTAATGAGGATGTGACGGCACTCACAGATTATCGGCACTAAGCAGCGAGAGTGCTTCTACCCTGGCAGGGCCGCCCGTAGCAGCAGAGACGGTTTAGTTCTTGCCTTCGGCGATTTGCAGATCAAGGGCGGAACGTTCTCCGTTAATCACAATGGTCCCAGAGTCGAGCAGTTGCTGTCCGGTGCAATCATAATTGGCGAAGCAGCGCATCATGCGAAAGGGGAAAAAGAACTCAACGGCTAACGGACTGGAGCCATCGGCAACGTGGACCAGGCTGCTGAAATCGACGCCATCGAAATCCGGATCTTGCGGGAAGTAATTCAGCAAGGGCCGCACCAGATGAGACACGTGATCGTCAAAAGCCAGCGCCGCCAGTTTGTAGCGAGAAGTACCGGCGGCGGCCTCCAACCGCGTGGAGATGGAGAGCTGTAGGTACGCACCCTGGCGAAATCCGATGAAGCTGGGCGCCGCGTAGGGCAAGAAGTGGGCCTCCTTGTCGAGGTCCTTGGTCATGCGGGAGATCGCGTCATCGTTCTGACGCTGCAGGTTAGATAACTCCTGCTGGGTGAAGATCCGCATGGGCGTAGGCGCAGTCTTCATCAAGCTTGCGGCGACGGTAGGATCTTTCGATGCCGTGGCATTGGAAGCTGCGCTGGCAGTTTCGACGGATGGCTTCCTAGCGGGTTCGGGCGCATTTCTCTCTTTCCACTCCTCACTAGGAGCGCCCTCCTGTAACCAAAGAGAAAATGGCTGCCCATTCAGAAATACCTTCGCCTCCAAAATAGCGGCCTGCTTCTGATCGTCGTTCTTGGCATCCACAAGTTTCTGAGCAACTGGAACCGGAATAATGACAGTGACATTTTCCGGTATTTCGGAGCTGACGCCCATCACCTTCTGCCGTACGTGGTGGGATACCTCGATGGCAAAAGCCGAGAACTCGGAATCGTCTGGGAAGCGCGGGGCTTCCACCTGCAGCAACGGCATGACTACCTGCTGGAACGTTTCCTTCAATCGCGCATAGGAGTCCATTCGGTCTGCAGAATAAGCTGCGTAATAGTTGCCGGTGATCTCCAGCACGGTTTGGCCCTGATAAACGTCGAACCGGATGGAACGCTGGTCGGCCAGCTGCATCTTGGGAAGATCGACGTCGAGAACGCGGCTGAAGTAAAAGGGATAAGGAAACTTATGGGCCTCGATCTCCGTGCCGATTGCCATTAAGGTTTTGAGGTGGCGCTGCTGGAGGTGTTGCGCCTTGGGATCGGGCAACTCCACCGGGGTCATAACTTGCGCGCGCAGAGGAGTAATCGCTGCCAGCGCAACCGCCAGAACCGCGATCCCTTGCACCAACTTCATAACAGCACATCTCACTCTGGCAAAAATGTAGTTCAGAAGGCGAACTTACTTCTGGGCGTATACCAGTCCACCGGCTTCGTATGGCGGATCGGCAACGGCGCGGATGTACGCCACCAGCGCAGCTATATCGCTTTTTGAAAGCGTGTATCCCCAAGGCGGCATCTCTGCCGATTTGTTCAGTGCCGGCCCGCCGTGGCTGATGATGGCGACAAGGTCCGCGTCGCTAATCTTGTTGAGCGTATCGCCGTCGGTGAAAGGATGCGGCTTCACCGACAGATTGTCCATGTTGGAGACCCGCAGCGGCGTCGATTCCGAGTCGTGACAGCGAATGCAATACTGCGCGTTGAGCTGCGCTCCCAGTGTTTGCTGATAGCCGAGGGCGATTTCGTCCAGTGCAAGTTCCAGGTTCTTCCCGGTCGCGTGCGGCGTGCTGGCGACGATTTTGTATCGTCCGGCTTGCTGGCCGAGCGACACCGTGCTGCTGACCTGTCCGCTGGAGTCGGTCAACCCTGAAGCCGGCGTGAAGCTTACGCCGGATGGTCCGCTGAAATACACCGCGGCGCCGGCGATCGCGCTCCCGGACGCGTCATTCACTTGCACGACAACCGGTTGATCCAGCAGCATTCCGGCGTAGCCAATCTGCTTGCCGCCACTGGACTCGACAATGGCAGCTCCCTTCGCCGTAGCTGCAAGAGAGGCCGGCTGCTTGCTCTTGTGCGAACACCCACTGGTTGCCAGCGCCAGAGCGCAAAAAGCGATGAGGCCATGTTTCATTTCTTCATCGCCTCCTTGGAACCGGTGGAGTTGAGCGACATCAGGAAGGCGGTCAACGAGCGCGCCTCGTCGTCGGTCATGTGCTGGTTGGGTTCGATCGTGCCTGGCTGCAGCGCTTGCGGGTCCTTAAGCCAGTGGTAAATCCAGGCCGCGTTGAAGCGCTTCCCGGTGCCTGCGAGAGCCGGACCGATGTAGCCTTTGTCCTTCGCGAAGTCCGCGATGTGGCAAGACTGGCAGGCAAACTTCGAGTAAAAGAGCTGCCGCCCCTGCTCGACAGCGGCGAGTGTGAACTCGGACACGGGCAGCGAATCACGGTCAAACTGCGGCGTCTGATACACCGTCATCATGTAATCGGCGAGAGTGTTGATCTCCTGATCGCTGAGGTTGAACTTCGGCATGCGGCGGATTAAAGCCGGCCGTAAAGTCTCCGGATTCTTCAGGAACTGCGTCAACCATTCCCGCTGTACGGCCGTGCCTTCCCAGGTGAGATCGGGGGCCATGTCGCCGCCGTGCCCATTGATCATGTGACACGTGAGGCAGCGCAGGTCGCGCATGAGCTGTCCCGCGTGCCCCGCCGGCTCGTACTTCGTTTGCTGTTCGGAGGCAATGCGCATAGCAGGCGGCTGGCTTTGCGCTCGGTCGGTCTGCGCCAGCAACGCGGTGGTGATGGCATCGATCTGCTGCGGCGTTAAATTGAACTGCGGCATCTTCAGGGACGACCCGAATATGCGCGGGTTGCGCACTTTTGCAGCTACGTAGCCGGGCAGACTATGTTCAACTCCTTCAACGAACAGGACTTGTGAAAGTGGCTTGCTGCCGATGCGGCTCAGCTCGGGCGCGAAGTTTTCGGGCTTCTTGATGCCGTCGATTTCGTGGCAGCTTGCGCAGCCGTTCTCTATTGCCAGCTTCTTGCCGTGTTCGACTTGCTGAGGCGTGGCGGGGTCGAGATGCACTTTGGCTACAAAGTCGGGTTCCGTCTTCGACTCCAGAAAGCCGACCAATGTGGCCACTTGCTTGGGGTCGAAGCGGTAATGCGGCATCATCGTTCCCGGATCGTAGTGGTTGGGATTGGCTACCCAATCCTGGAGCCATTCCGGCTTTGCTTTTGTGCCGATACCTGTGAGCTCAGGACCTACATCCCCTCCGACCAGGTTCCCAGCCGCATTCTGCATGGCGTGGCACGACGCGCAGAAGGACTGCCCGTAGAGCGAAGTGCCCGCCCCCGGATCTGCTGCCGCCTTGGTATCGGCTTGCACCGGCTGGATCGGCGGCTGAAGCGGCGTGCTCTGTGCGATGACGAATGCTGAGATGTCGCGCGCATCGTCGTCACGCAAATGGTAATTCGGCATCGTTGCTGTGCCGGCATAAGCCTGGGGATCTTTGATCCAGGCGTAGATCCACTCCCGAGTCGTCTTGTCGGCAATGTGCTTCAGCGAGGGAGGATCATCGTCGGGGAGGATATAGGTGCCATCACCGCGTTTGATGGTGTGACAGCGGGTGCAACCGTAGGCGGAAATGAGCTGCCGGCCCTGGTTCAGGAACGGCGTGGCAGTTTGTTTCTCCAGATGGCATTGCCCGCAGCCGGCTTCGATGTACTTGGCCGGCAGCAGCGGCTGTTCCCACTGTTCGGTGCTGTTGTGCGCTTCTTCAACGTTGGTCGCTGGGCCTTGTCCACGATGACACGTCGTGCAGCCAAATTCAGTGAGCGAGTGCGGTATGACCGGATGCTTGCGAAACGCTACCGCACTTACATCGGCAAGGCTCGCTTCCTTAAGTCCGAGATGGCAAGTGGTGCAGCGGTCGGTCACTTGCTGCTCTGGAATCCAGATTTGCTGAATACCCCCTTGGAAGTGGCGCTCCAGCGTAACAGCGTCGGCGCGTCCACGGATGAGATGTAAATATTGTTTCTGATAATGACGCCACTGGCTGAAGTGATTCTTGGCAGGGGAGATGGCGAGCAACACAAGCAGGGTGAGGCTCACCCAGCCGAAAGCGCGAGCGCTGTCGCCGAAGAAGAACCGCCATATCGATTTCGCCTGGTTCTTCATCGCCGCTCAGGCCCTCCACGGTAGGACCCAGGACCATCCCGGGCCACGGAAGAACGTTCCGATGGCGGTGAGCACAAAAAGCTCAACCAGGAACCACGTCATGATCCAGAAGGAAAGCGGTTTTCGCATCAGCCATTCTCGAAACCCTTTCGCTGTTTGAGGATCGGTTAGCGCGGCCAGTAACATGAATCCCGCGACGATCAACGTCGGAACCAGAGCGACCCAGACGTCGAACACCGCGAGGAAAACACAGAAGATCACGACGACAATGCCGAAGATTCGCAGACGTCTGGACTTGTTGCGCAGCCACAGGCCTTCGGCTTCCACGTTGATGTTGAAGTACGGAATGATGATGAGCGCCATGACCACCAGGCCGGGGATTAGAACTCCTGCAACTACGGGCGGGAAATAATGCAATAACTCCTGCAAACCGAGAAAGTACCAGGGCGCCTTCGCCGGATTAGGCGTGTGCATGGGGTCGGCTAACCCTTCCAGAGGTGCGTCCCACAGCAATGATGTGACCACCAGCGCAATAAGCAGAACCTCGATGGCGACGGCAGTCCGGAAGAAAACTTCGGGGTAGGTCATCACCCGGTCTTCATCCTTGACGCGCACCTGCGGCGAGGTGCGCTTGGTGATAAAGGCAATCCGCCGGGGCGTCTTTCGGGCATCGGAGTCCAAGGCGGCAACGAAGTCCTTGGGATCGCTCATCTGTTCTTCACCTCCGTTGCGGGTTCGCCGGCATAAATTCCGCCGTCTTTGCGGATGCGCCAGAAATGGATAGCGATGAACAGTATGGCGGCAAATGGCAGGATCACGCAGTGTAGAACATAGAAGCGAAGCAATGCATTTGCATTGACCGCCGTTCCACCCAGCATCAGGAAGCGGATCTTGCTCCCCATGACAGGAACGGCAGAGGCGATGTTGCTGCCGACGGTAACAGCCCAATAAGCAAGTTGGTCCCACGGCAGCAGATAACCCGTATAGCTCAGCAGCAATGTCACCAGAAGCAGCACCACGCCGATTACCCAGTTGAACTCGCGTGGCGGGCGATACGCTCCGCGATAGAACACTTTGAACATATGCGCGAATACCAGGAAGACCATGGCGTGGGCCGACCAGCGATGCAGGTTGCGCAGGAATACGCCGGAGGAAACCACGAACTGAAGGTCCTTCATATCGGCGTAAGCCTGCGGGACCGAAGGATGGTAGTAGAGCATCAGCAGAACGCCGGTAATGACGAGGACCAGAAACGTTCCAAATGTCAGCGCCCCGAGGTACCACGTGGCACTGAATTCCAGCGTGCGCTTGCGCGCCTTGACCGAGAAGAGGTGCAGGAAAACATTCTGCTGCACAAACAACGCGCGATGCAGATTGCTCGCGCCCGTGCCGCTGCGGAAGATGGAGCGCCAGACGCGGTTCTCGCGTACTTGTTCGGCCAGATGATCGAGGGTGTTCGCCATGGTTAAACCCTCACCAGTTGCTTGATTGCGACCGCGTTGGAGCGGTCAACCATGAGATTGCCATCATCGCTCAGCCACATGCGCAGCCAGGGCAGCGGCCGCGGAGCCGGGCCCTCGATCTTCACGCCATCCGTCTTGAACTTGCTGCCGTGGCAGGGGCAGGCAATGATGCCAAGCTCGGGCTTGTAGGCGGTCAGGCAGCCGAGATGAGTACAGATGGCCGACAGCGCGAAGAAGCCTTCCGCCGTGCGCACCACATAAATCGCCGTCTGCGGATCGAGCGTGACCGAATCCGGCGGGTAATGGTCCGGCTTCCCCGCATCGACAATCGGCGAGGGCTCATACAAGACATTCGGCGACAAGTACTGACAGGAGAAGGCCGCCGTGCCCAGGGCTGCCACGGTAACCGACCCCACGCCCATCTTGATGAAGAAATTCCGCCGGCTCATCTCCTCCGGACCGTCGGGCGGAGTCGTTGCTTTAGGGTCGTCAGACATAATTCCTCGTCGTGGTCATGCTTTGGTGGCCCCTTCAGCCGGCTTGGGTCCGTCAAAGCTTTGAATGGTGATGAGCCCGGTCGGCTCAGCCGCGATGAAGTGATACGCCTCCATGGTGATGGTGTTTGCAGGACAACGCGCCGCACACAGTCCGCAGCGGATGCAGCGGGTCTCGTCCTTCAACATCGCAGTTCCCGTGATGCTGCCTAACTCTTCCGGCTGGATATTTTCCAACGCGAAGCTGAAGGCTTCCGGCTGGTTTGCGATCGCATCGATGGCGTTTGGGTCGAACTGAATGCGGTCCAGCGAAACCAGCTCCAGGCAATTCTCCGGACAGACATCGACGCAGCCGCCGCAGAGCACGCAGTCGGTGCCATCCTGCTCGCTGCCCTCCAAAATCGTGTTGACGTAGCACTTCAGGCAGCGCTGCGCCTCAGCCATCGCTTCCTGCTCGGTGTAGACCAACTCCACTTCGGTCATGCCCGTCCGGCGCTCGAGCGGCAGCATGGGAATGGCTTGCCGCTTGAGGTTCATGTAGTCCACCGCCATCTGCCAGCGGTCCAGTACGTGCACTTCAATCTGCGGCTCGGGATGCTTGGTGCCGCGGATGAATTCGTCGATGCCGACGGCGGCGCGCTTCCCGTCGCCGACACTGTCGATAATGAGTCGCGGGCCAAAGGCACAGTCACCGCCGGCGAATACGCCGGGCGCGGAGGTCATCAGGGTTTCGCGATGTACGTTGATCAGGCCGCGCGGCGAAACCTGCACCCCATCGTCAGGCCGTAGAAACTCGAGGTTGGGGGCCTGGCCGATCGAAAGAATGATGGTGTCGCACTCAAATTGGGTTTCGCTGTTTTCATAGAACGCGGGACTGAAGCGGTGGTTCTCGTCGAAAACGCGCATCGTCTTCAGGCATTCCAGGCCGACAACTTTTCCGTCACGTCCGAGGACGCGCTTCGGGCCAAATCCGGGATGCATGATGATGCCTTCGGTCTCCGCCTCTTCGATCTCCTCCAGCGCGGCCGGCATTTCATGGCGTTGCTCAAGGCATACCAGGCCGACTTCGCGAGCGCCCATGCGCAGCGCGGACAGCGAGATGTCCATCATCTCGTGCGCGGCGACGGCTTGGGCATTCTCTTCCGAGGGAGTTATCTCGCCTGGCGCATCATGCTGGCGCAGCACCTCACGAGCGGCCGAGCGAGCGACATCCATGGCGACGTTGCCGCCTCCGATGACAATGACTCTCTTGCCGATTGTGAACTTGTAGCCGAGGTTTACATTGAGCAGAAACTCGATGCCCCGATGCACGCCATCAAGATCCACGCCCGGTATAGACAAGTCGCGGCTGCGATGCGCGCCCACCGCGATCAGCACCGCATCGAAGCCTTGATGTCTCAACTCGGCAACGGTGAAGTCGCGTCCCGCAACAGAGTTCAGGCGCAGCGTAATGTCGCCCGTTTCCAGGATCTCGCGCACCTGGGCCTCGACCACACTTCGCGGCAGACGATACTCTGGGATGCCGAGGTAGAGCATTCCGCCGGCGACCGGCGACGCTTCGAAGATGGTGACTGAATAGCCCATCAAGGCCAGATCATGTGCTGCCGAAAGACCAACCGGCCCACCGCCGATCACGGCAACCTTGTAGGGAAGTTTCTGGGCAGCCCGCGTGGTAGGCGCAACCGGACGACGCGACTCAGGCCCGTGCCGCTCGGTCAGGAAACGCTTGAGAGCGCGAATCGAGATTGGCCGATCGATTTGGCCGCGTCTGCATGCGGTTTCGCAAGGGTGGGCGCAGACGCGTCCGCAGATACTAGCCATGGGATTGGGATCGCGGGCATAGCGGTAGGCCTCTTCGAACTTGCCCTCCGCGATCAGCGAGACGTAGCGTCCGGCGTTGGTGTGTGCAGGACACGCCATCATGCAGGGGAAATTGGTGTTCAGCCACTCCCGATCGACCTTCTTGTCAGCGAACCGAAATAACATCAACCCTCTCTGAAAACGAGGTGATCTCTTAGTCTGGAAGGCGGAGCCATCTCCGCCGGTTCGGTTTATTTCGAAAGGGTGAAATCGGCTTTGCCAGTGCCGGAAACGTCAACAGACTTGCTCTGCTGCTTCATGCCTTCGTGCCAGGCAACCACGTTGTACTTGCCGTCGGGAACGTTGTCGATCTTGTAGTGCCCACTGGCATCGGTCTCGGCGAAGTAAGACGTGGGGCTCACCACGATATAGCCCGACATCTCCGGGTGAACGTTGCATAGCAACGAAACCACCCCTGGGTTATCGAACTTGAAAGGCCGCTTATCGCCCTTCGGCCAGGTTCCGAGGTTATGGCCCAGTTTCTTGTTGCCGCTGATGGAAGGCCAGAAGACATTGTGCTGCACATTGTCGCTGTTCAAAAACTCGACGGTTGTGCCCGCCTGAATGACCATGACGTGCGGGCTGAACTGGAGGCCTTTTTGGTCCATAACCGGCTGCTGCGATGGCGCGGGAAATGTCTTGCCCGCGATGGTGTCTACATAGACGACCGAGGACTTCCCCGGCGATACGGTCCCCTCAATTGTGCCGGCAGTAGCTGTAACTGCCAGTGCGGCGGTGAGCAAAAGCATCAGTAGAAAACTGCGCATCATGAATAATCCTTTCGTAGTTTGTGCATTCCCAGACTTAAGCTGCTAGTACACGAATTCCAAACCAGCGACTGCCGTATTAGTGTGGAACGGGTTTATGGCCACCGGCAAACCAGTGACGGGGCTAGTCTCGAATACGACCGACTGCGAAGGACGGAACTGATATTCGAAGGAAGCCTTGATGTTGGCGTGAATCAGGAACTGGACCCCCGGCGTGAGCCGGTTCCGCGTCGCACGGGCGGCCCCGTTGAAGGGAGAGCCAGTGAATCCGCCTGACACCAAGCCATTAATATAGTCGGAGGTCGAGTTCACGCCGTCATAACGCATGAGCACCATCATCCAGGGGTAAGCGAGCCACTCGACGTCGGCGAAACCCCCGCTGAAGGTGGCCGCCTGGCCGGAAATGAACCCGACTGGCAGCGGCATGGTGCCTACTGGCAAAGAAATCACCGTGCCGTTCGCGTCGACCGGGAGCAGGTTGTTGTCGTGTCCGTACATCCACAGGGCATTGAACTGGAGGCAGCAACGATAGTTGAAAGTCGCGTTGCCGCCGACCCGGTAAAACGGCTCGCGCGCGGTAATGACTGTCGGCAAGCCTTCGGTGGTTGCGCCCGATAGCCGCTGTACGGAACGTCCATACAGCCAGAAGCTGCCGACATTCACGTAGGTATGATCTCGCGGACCGGTGGGCCCGGCCGCTTGGATGGCATCGCGGCTCGCTTTGTCGCGCTCCAAATTAAAGCGGTATTGAAAATTGGTGTAGATGTCCTTGAAGTTTGAATCCGAGGCGAAGCCTATGCCTCCATTGTTGCTGCCGGTTGCGCTAGGGACATACGCGTTATTTGTGGCCTGCGGTGTGTTGCTGGTGTCCTGGTCGATAAATGCAACGGAGTAGTGATACCCGCCGATCGAGTGGCCGCCGCTGAACTCGATACCTTTGCCCGATCCGGCGAAGGCAAATGAATTGTTGACGAACTGCTGCCCGAACGCCGGATTCACAGCTCCAATATTGGCTTGACTATAGATGTCGTAGGGGCTAATCCAGATCGACTTGGCCTGGGTGAATGGTATGTCGAGCTCGATTTGGCCGACCCGCAAGCTCAGCGCGTAAGATGGCAACTTCATCAACCGGCCAATATCCACAAACTTCAGATAGGCCTCTCCCAGCGTGCCATTGGAATTGGCTCCGCTGACGCTGATATCGTCGTCAACCCAGAAGGCGATATCGCTGCCGAAGTTTCCAGCCGTGAAGATACTGAAATATCCGGCCTCGAAGTCCGTGGTAGGGATAAACGGGGTCACCGTTCCGGAGGGTGACAACTGCGAGAAGTTCGAACGGTTGGTGCTGGTGTATTGGAAGTATTGGTTGTAGCGCAGTCCAATCGGTGGGATGCCGGGGATCGTGCCCGGCCAAATAGCCTTCGGCCAGAGTTCGGCGTTGGCCGGCGCTCCCAGCATTACCGGCGGGATCTTGAGCATGGATTCGTCGTCTTTGGGGAACTTGAATCCCGCGTCTTTGAATGCCTTGCCGAAATCGTTCAGTTTGGGAAAGTCCAGATGGCAAGTGCTGCAACTGGTGCCGTACATGCGTGAAAACGCAGGAATTGCGAGGCTCTGGCGCGACGGAACGATCAAGAAAACTAGAACAAGTGGGGGCAGCAATCTGTTACCAGCGCGGAACGACAACCCTCCCATACAAGCCTCCTTGCGGGTGCCGAAGCAAGAAGACGTGCAGTGCCCCTGTCCCCACATGTGGATTTGCCTAATGGGACAAGAGTATTGTTCTGCACGAACTGTTTGGCTGTGACCTATATCACAGCCCTGGGTGATGGTCATATCTCTCGAGGTTCGGAGCCGTTGAATTATCTGTCTGGCCGAGCAACGAGCAACAACCGGCCATGGGCCGACTTCGATTTCCTGGGTTCGGCCGATCCATGCAGCCGCGCCCTACAATGTGGCACCTCCTTCAATGCCGCAGTGATGTCCGCAGCCGCTTCGTCCGCCAATCGGTTGAGCTGCGGGAAAGGGCTGCTCGACACTGCGAATCGTTGCTCTGTGGCGACCTCGTACTTCCGTTAGTCACAGCCTCTGGTGATTGGCATCACAGCCTGGCGTGAACCACTAATGTTATTTTTCCCGCTACCTTCAACAGAACGTTCGTTAGAAGGGGGCTGCCGTTGTTCTTCTGAATGCGGCAGGGGCGAGGCCGAGCGCGACGTATTCCTTCGTGGCCGACGGCGGTGAACCTGATGAGTGGTTGGCTCTACGTCTGCCGGCAGCTCGCCATGGTCTCAGAGCCTCGATCAATCGACAAGTCACGGTACTTGGGAGGAATGGAATGAAATGGATGCTGTCCGTGTTGCTTCTCTTTGCAGTTAGCGTCTCTCTCAACTGCCTCGCGGATTCCACCGACGCCGCGACTCTCTTCAAGTCAAAGTGCGCCATGTGTCACGGGCCCGACGGCACGGGAAACACGATGGGACAGAAGCTCGGCGTCAAGAGCTACAAATCGCCTGAGATTCAGAAGCAGTCGGACGCCGAGCTGAAGAACGCCATCACTAACGGCAAAGGCAAGATGCCTGCATACAAGAGCCTCACGCCGGAACAGGTGGATGGCCTGGTGAAGTACATACGCGGACTCGGCAAGTAGCGGGAGGTCTCGATGTCCACTGTATCCGGGGTCACAACAACGGCCCCTCGGCCGGCACCTGAAAACTTACCGCGGCGCCGGTTTGTGAACGTCCTGCTGGGAACCGGCTTGCTGGCCTCGGCAGCATCGTTTCTCTACCCCATTCTGCGCTATCTGGTCCCGCCCAAACTTCCCGATCTGGGTGGCGACGCCGTGCTGGCGGCACGTCTCTCGGAGATGAAACCCAACACCGCGAAGACCTTTCGCTTCGGCACCCGGCCTGGGTTGCTGGTTGAAACCGCCGCGGGCGAATATCGCGCCATGTCGGCGACCTGCACTCACCTGGGCTGCACAGTGCAGTATCGACCCGACCTGCGCGAGATCTGGTGCGCCTGCCACAACGGCATGTATGACCTGAACGGCCGGAACATCTCCGCGTCCGCTGGAAGCGTTCGAGGTCCAGGTCCGTGGCGATGAGATCTTCGTGCGGCGCAAGCAGGAGGCCTGATGGCAAGCCCCCCTACCGGCGTTCGTGCCTGGTTCTACGAACGATTCCCCCTGGATGACCTCAAGGCGCTGGCGCAAAAGAAGAAGGTACCGATACACCGGTACTCGTACTGGTACTTTCTCGGCGGCATGACGCTGTTCCTGTTTGGGGTGCAGGTTCTCACAGGTGCGCTGCTGTTGATGTACTACCGTCCGGGAGCCGACGAAGCTTTCGAGAGCGTGCAGTTCATCATGACCCAGGTGCAGTTCGGATGGCTGGTCCGGTCGGTGCATTCGTGGTCGGCCAATCTGTTGATCTTCATGGCTTTTGCCCACCTGTTCAGCGTCCTCTTCCTCAGGTCTTACCGCAAGCCGCGCGAGCTGACGTGGGTGAGCGGCATACTGCTCCTGTTCCTGATGCTGGGGTTTGGATTCAGCGGATACCTGCTGCCGTGGAACACCCTGTCGTATTTCGCGACCAAGGTGGGCACTGAGATACCCGCGCAAATTCCCATCATCGGCCGTCCCGTTCTGCTGTTCCTGCGCGGAGGCGAAGACATTACCGGCAGCACCCTGACGCGGCTCTACGGGTTTCACGTCGCGATATTGCCGGCACTGGCGACATTGCTGATCGGCATGCATCTGGCGCTGATTCAATGGTTCGGCATGAGCGTGCCACCTGGGGTTGAGGAGCAGCGGCGAGCTCATCCAGAGGAGAAGAAAGAAATCCGCTTCTTCCCCAACTTTGTGCTGCGGGAATTGATGGCGTGGTACGTGGCACTTGGGCTGCTGGGCGCGTTGGCGGCCTTGTTCCCCTGGGGTCTCGGGGTG
>Ga0181530_10005396_pt1 | contig 13051 bp, 10 predicted proteins | sample PEATcosm2014_Bin_42_FD_119769 | JGI IMG/M metagenome (GOLD analysis project Ga0181530, IMG submission 119769) | Peatland microbial communities from MTU Mesocosm Facility, Houghton, MI, USA - PEATcosm2014_Bin10_60_metaG | ecosystem: Environmental > Terrestrial > Soil > Wetlands > Peat | place... | reverse complement strand
CTCCTGGAATTTCCCATTGACGATATGAAATATTACCGCTGGGCGAAGAACCGTTATCGCGGCAGCGAGGTGCTGGTGAGCCGCACGGGTTACACCGGCGAGCTGGGCTTTGAGATTTACGCGACCAACGACCTCACGAAAGCGCTCTGGGACGACTGCCTGGCGCATGGCGTGGTCCCGGCCGGCCTGGGCGCGCGCGACACGCTGCGCCTGGAAATGGGTTTTCCGCTCTATGGCCACGAGCTTGACGAAAGGAGCAACCCCGCGGAATCGGGCTTCACGCGGGCCATCGCCGGGGGAAAGCGGTTCACGGGATCGGATATCATTCGCGATCCGGGAAATAATAAACGCCGTCTCGTCGGCATTTCCCTCGACGGACGGCGGGCGGCGCGACACGGCGATACGGTGCTCGACGCGGCCGGCCGGCCGATCGGAAAGGTCACGAGCGGATCCTTCTCGCCGTCGCTCTCATGCGCCATCGCGCTCGGCTATGTCGTCAGGGAGGCTTCCGCGCCGGGCGCGGAAGCGGCGGTGCAGACCGAACGGGGAGTCCTTTCCGGGAGAATCACGGACCTGCCGTTTTACAAGATGGCCACCGGAAGGGCGGCGTTGAAGGCGTTTCTGTGACAACCGGTCGCCATGAATAAACTTACCGTGGTCGCGGCGGTACGCAACCAGATCGAGTACAACCGTCTCTTTCTTGACACGCTTGAAAAATACAGCGAAGGGCCCTACGAACTCATCGTCATCGATAACGGGTCGGACGACGGGTCGACCGGGCTGTTCCGCGAACACGGCGCCACTGTCCTGCGTAATGAGGAAAATCACTGCTACGGATGCTCGCAGAATCAGGGCATTGCGCGCGCGTCAACCGCATATATCGCCTGCCTGAACAACGACCTCTGCCTTTCTCCGGCATGGGATGCGCGCCTCATCGAACATATGGAAACGTACGGCCTCGACGCGATCTCCCCCTGCGGCATCGAAACCATGGAGTCGGAAAGAGCGACCAGGGCCTCCATGCGGAAATGGCGCTGGATAAACTGCCTGCAGCGGTTGCGCATGGCGATGGGGGTGCCCTACCGCATGAGCGACCTGCGGACGCTGGTAAGGTTGATGTATGGCAACTGGGAAGAGTTTACGGAAAAACGGCATCGCCAATTCAGGGATTTTCTCTACCCCGGCATATCGGGCAACGCGGTGCTCGTCCGGAGAAGCGCGTTCGACCGGATCGGGCTCTGGAGCACCGACGTCGGCGCATCGGATTGGGATTTTCAGTTGCGCCTGGTGAAGCGGCAGGCGGAAAAAGGGGATATCAGGCCCTCGATGGTCGCGGGAGACGTCTTCGTGCACCATTTCATCCGCGCCACGGTGCGAACGGCGCATAAAAAATCATGGTGCAGCCATCGCCTGCGCGGTATCAAGGAGGCCTATCCGGCCAGGGATCTCGTATACCTTGACAAACCGGCTATTTCGCTGGTCATCGCCTTTCCCGGCCCTGAGGGGAATACCCCTGAACGGCTGTTCGACGCCCTGTCCGGCCAGACCATGACCGATTTCGAAATTGTGGTTGTCGATAGCGAATACGACCGGGCGATTGCCCGGTGCATCGAACGCTGGAATGGACGCTTCCGGTATCCGATCGCCCGCGTGCGGCCGGGCGGGAGCGGGGCGCGGGAGAGGGAGAGCCTCGCCATGGCCGTCGACCGCGCGCGCAGCGGTTACCTTTGCTTCATGGAGGGCGACCAGCCGCCCCCCGGGACCTTTCTTGAAGATCACTTCCGGGCACGGCGGGTCGGGGCGATCGTAAAATCCGGGAACGCATGGTCGCTATTCAGGGGTGATATCTATCGCCTGAGAGGCGGTCGAATCGGCAGACACGATCTATCGGAGCGGGGCGGCGGCCTGCTTGAGGAGTGCGAGAGATCAGGGATCACGGTGCGGAAAATCAAGATTGCGGATCCCCCCGCCTTCGGCGCCCCCCTTGATAAGGGGAGATACAAGGGCGGGGAACATTGATGTTACGCCCGGAATCTCCTTTTATCCGGTTTGAATCACTCCCGCGATCTCCCTGACGATATCTTCCGCCGCCTTCCCGGGATCCTCGGCCTCGGTCACCGCGCGACCCAGTACAAGGAGCGTTGCCCCGTTCTCGATGGCCGTGGTTGGCGTGGCGATTCGTTTCTGGTCGTGGGAGGATGCTCCCGCGGGCCGGATGCCGGGGGTGATAATCTCAAAGGATTCCGGCAGGAGCTGTTTAATATCGGCAAGGTCCGCGGCCGAGCAGACGATCCCGTCAAGCGGCGCGGTCACGGCCTGGCGGGCGCAGTGGCGGACATAGTCCGCGACCGGGAGCGGCACGGCAAGGTCCCGGCGGAGAGATTCCGCATCGATGCTCGTGAGGAGGGTAACGCCGATGATTTTGAGCGCTGCGGGGGAGTTACGGGTCGCGAGCTTTGCGGCCGATGCGGCCGCGCGCATCATCGCCATTCCGCCGGAAATATGGATGGTCAGATAGTCCGCGCCGAACGCCGACGCGGCCTCGACGGCTTTGCCGACGGTATTCGGAATGTCGTGGAATTTCAGGTCAAGGAAGATTTTCCGGCCCGCGGCGCGGACGATGTCGAGGAGCGGGCTTCCGAATCGGGTAAACTGCTCCAGGCCGATCTTGAAAACGCCGATGCAGGGGGAGGTCTCTTCGATGAGGCGTTGGAGCGCTTCCAGGGAGGAACGGTTATCGAGCGCGAGCGCGCAGTAGTCGGAAGCCGATTTTTTCATGGCAATAAAATACCTTCAGTGCGCCAGATTCCGCCTGCGCCGAAAGCTATTTTATTTGCTTGGATTTTTCCCCGGGGAGCGATCATGCGGCTGGATAAACTGTCTGCCGAGCTGGTTTTTAATAATGACAGGAAAGTATGGGTGTATAAACCGCCGGCGACGCGGGCGTTTAAAGATGTGCGCGACGTCGCGGCCTTTTGTGCGCCCCTGCGGTCGGAGGGACGCAGCGTCGTTACCACCAACGGTTGTTTCGACATCCTTCACTCCGGGCACATCCGCTATTTGCTTGACGCAGCGGAGCTCGGTGATATCCTGATCGTGGGGGTCAATGCGGACCGGACGGTTGCGCGGCTGAAGGGACCGGGCAGGCCGATACGGAACCAGGACGACCGGCTGCAGGTCGTGGCCGCGCTCGCCATGGTCGACGCGGCGTTCATCTTTCATGAAGACGATCCCCGGTCGTTCCTGGAGGCAATTCGACCTGACGTGCATGTCAAAGGCGGGGACTATACCGGCGACCTCATCGAGCGCGATACCGTGGAACGCCACGGAGGCAGGGTGGCGATCGTTTCGTATCTGGCTGGTTTTTCCACCACCTCATTCGTGGAAAAAATCAAATCGATATCCTGATCGGCTGGTCGGGCCGATGGGGATTTCATGCGGTAATGCAGGGCTTGCGGCGGCGAATTATTAACAAAGGGCGATCTCCATGACGACCACAACGGCGACAACATCCCTGGAAGAACGACTCAGGGCGAATCCTGATTCGCTCGTATTTTCACGTCTTGCCGATGATTACCTGCGTAACGACGAAATCGATAAGGCCATTGAAACGTGCAAACGGGGGGTGACGCGGCACCCGGACACGACCACCGGTCGCATCGTGCTCGGCCGCTGTTACATGCGGCAGGAGCGCTGGAAAGAGGCGATCGACGCCTTTGCCGAGGTCTGCAGGCTCGATTCCAGAAACTTGATGGCGATAAAACTTCTCGGCGATCTCTTCGCGCGGCAGGGATCGTCGGTCCATGCGGGCGACCTCTACCGGCTTGTCGCGGCCATGGATCCCTTCGATGCAAAGATGGCCGCCGTTGCCGCGCGGGTCGTCGGGCCCGAAAAAACCGACCTTTTCGGCATTCTCGCGGATGCCGAAAAAAACGCCGGCGCGGTCGCATCCACGGGCGGGCCGGGCGGAAAGAACAGCGGCGCTTCTTCAGCCATTCACGAGACGATTGAAACGCCACTCGATGCTTCGGCGGATTCGTCATCGAAGGGGATTCTTGACACTGAGGAATTAACGGCGTCCGAATCCGTTCTTGAAACCATTGACGGGACCGTTTTCCCCTCGGAACCCGCAGAACCGCTCCGGCAAGGCGCGGGCGCGCCGTCCGACGCTCACGATTCCGCCGTGGCGGAGCTTCTGGCGGAACCGGCGGTCGTGAAAACGGCCTTGCCGGCGGATGACAAAACGGATGAGGCTTCCCCGGAAGGCGAGGTTCTCGCGGCGGCGCCGAAGGGGGTGGAACCGTCCTCCACGATCGATATCGTGACCTCGACGCTGGCGGAAATTTACTTTCAGCAAGGGCAGCTGCGGCGGGCGCTTGCCATCTACCGGAGCCTGTTGAACAGAGACCCGGAAAACGACCAGCTAAAGAAATCCATCGATGCATTGAATGCCGCCATTGCATCCGGTAAGGAGGGCATGCCGACGACGGAGCAGGAGCGGGGAAGGGCGAGCAGAAAAATAATGGAAGAACCGGCCCCGGCGTCCGGTGCCGCGGGACTTCCCGCTTCCGCCGGTCCGGCGCAGGAAGCGAAGCAAGAGGAAAAAATAAAATTTAACGGGATTAAAAAGTCCGATGACCGGTAGCACAGGAGGCTTCGTGTCGAATGAACGGTTGCGCGGGGCGTATCGCCTCCTTGATAAACACCGCTGCTCCCGGATGCTTATCACCGACGTCGTTGACGTAAACTATGTGAGCGGTTTTTCCTCCTCGCGCGCCCTTCTCCTGGTCTCGCGGGAAACAAACCATCTCTATACCGATTTCCGCTACCGGGAAGCGGCCGAGCGGTTCTGCGTAAAAAACCCGGAGTGGCGATTTACCCTTATCAAGGATAACGGATTTTCCTTTCTTGCCGGGCAGTTGCCGCCCCGTTGCGCGGTTGCCGTTCAGTCGGACGTCATGACCATTGACGAGTACAATAGGTTGCGCCGCGCATTCCCGACGGTGCGTTTCGTTCCCCTTGCCGGAGAAATTTCGGATCTCGCGTCGGCCAAGAACCGGCGGGAAATCGGGTTCATGAGGACCGCCGCGCATATCGGCGACGCGGCATGGAAGCGGTTTTGCGCGCGCCTCAAACCCGGCGTCACGGAACGGGAAGCCGCGGGCATCCTCGATGGAATATGCGCGAAGCTCGGCTCGGAGAAACCTTCCTTCGATACCATCGTCCTTTTTGGCAAAAGAAGCTCCCTGCCGCACGGCCGCCCGGGCCCGGGCAGATTGAAGCGGGGGGATTTCGTTCTTGCGGACTTCGGCTGCACGGTCTCCGGTTTCTGCTCGGACATGACCAGGACCGCCGTATGCGGCGCCGCGTCGGAACGCCAGGGGGAAATATACGGTATTGTCAAGGCGGCCCACGACGCCGCGCTTGCGGCGGCAAGGGGCGGCCTTTCCGGTCGCGCACTCGATGCGGTGGCTCGCTCGATCATTGAGAAAGCCGGATACGGCGGTTCATTCGGTCATGGATTGGGTCATGGCGTCGGCCGGAGGGTTCATGAACGGCCGCGGCTTTCCCCCCTGTCCGGGGATATCCTGCGGGAAGGAAACGTGGTGACCATCGAACCGGGAATCTATCTGCCGGGCTTCGGCGGCGTGCGGATAGAGGATATGACGGTACTGCGGACACATGGATCGTCCCCCCTCACCGCATCCCCCTGCGAACTCATTGAGCTTTAGCGGCCCTCCCGGTTGCGGGCAACAGTTGTCACTCCCGGCCCGCGACGCCTCATAACCGCCTCAAATACCGCGAGTTGGAATGATTCCCGTCAGTAAAAAAACCCGAAAAGGCCCGCGTTTCCTTTCGTTTAATGATCGTATAAAATATATTCATTAATTATCAGTGAATTACCCTTGCAATGCGGCTGGGTGCCGCCGACGGGGGAAAGGTGTATCCGGCCATGAATCATGCGCGCTTCCAGGCGCGAACGGGACAATGCATCGGGTCGTAAGAATAGGGATCATCGCCGTTGCCTCGGCATCGGTTTTTATCCTTAGCGGGAGCTATGCCTTTACTCATTCCGGCAATTTCCTGCTCAGGCGCGATCCTTTGCCGGATACGCTGGATGTCATCGTCACCTTTGCCGAAGAGGGGGTGCGGATGCAATACTCGCGGCAACTTTACGATCGCTACCCGGCGGCGCACTGGATCGTTAGTTATCAGGATCTTTCAATTATTAAACCGTATCTTCCCCTGCCGTTCGATTCGACGCGCATCACCACGGTTAATTTCTGCAGACACACCCGCGACGAAATCAATTTTGTCAAAAAGTGGCTTGGTGCGAATAAGGGCCGTTTTTCCGGCCGTTGCCGCCGGCCGGCGATAGGCTTCGTAAGCTGCCCCTATCATGAGCGGCGGATCTATTGGCTTGCATGGAGGGCCGGGTTGACGGCGGATTATTCGCTTTTCTCGCTTCCCGTGCCCCGGTCATGGTATGGCTGGCCGAAGGATTTTTACGCACGGTGGTGGAAGTACGGGTCGGCGCGAAAGCTGGTGCTGAGCGAATATGAGAAGATGGCGGCGGATTGAAACGTTGGCCGAATCTGATAAGAATAATAGTGTGGTCTTAAAGGGAAATGAAAAAAGTAACGAACGCATGATATCAACGGAACAGTTTCATTCGAATTATCAGACACCCATAATGCCGGAATCAGTAGTAGATTTTTCCCAACTCAAAAAAAATCTTAAAAAGGATTTCTCCGGTCTGACGCGAATAAAAGTCGCCTTATTAGGTGATACGGCGACGCAGTTTTTATCGCAGGCAATTCGCGGAATGGGCTATCGGCATGGTTATAATATTGATTTATGGGAGGCTGAATTTAACCAGATTAGCCGACAAATTCTGGATTATTCTTCCGAGTTATATCAGTTTAGCCCTGAAATAGTCATTTTATTTGAATCGTCCCATAAATTGCTTAATAAATTTAACAGGCTTAATCCCATAGATAGATTAAGTTTTGCCCAACAATGTATCGACAATTTGAATTTATTGACTAATACACTTCTGGAACGATGCAACTCAAAAATTATTTATTTCAATTTTTCTGAAATTAATGACATGGTGTTTGGTAATTATGCGAATAAAATTCCATCCTCATTTATATGCCAGCTTCGCAAATTGAATTATTTGTTGATTGAAAAGGCTTCAAATACTCCGCATCTCTTTATTTGCGATGTAGCTTCCATTCAAAACCGATTTGGCAAACAGAAGATATTCTCGCCGGCAATGTATGTAACGGCTGAAATGGTAGTAAGTTTAGATATTCTTCCCGAGATAGCCAACGCGGTGGTAAGCATTATTGCCGCAATGAATGGGAAGTTTAAAAAGTGTATCATTTTTGATTTGGACGACACGATTTGGGGAGGAGTCATCGGTGATGATGGAATGGAAAATATCCAGCTGGGGAATTTGGGAATAGGGAAGGCATTTTCAGAGTTTCAATACTGGATAAAATCATTGCAGCAACGAGGTATCATTCTGGCGGTATGCAGCAAGAACAGTGAAGACATAGCCAAAAAGCCTTTCGAAAATCACCCCGATATGGTGCTACGGCTGAATGATATCGCAGTCTTTGTCGCTAATTGGGAAAACAAAGTTGATAATATTTACCGAATTCAGAAAATTCTGAAAATCGGATTTGATTCAATGGTCTTTATAGACGATAACCCCTTTGAGCGAAACGTCGTCCGGGATAATATTCCTGAAATCTGCGTGCCTGAGCTCCCCGAAGATCCCGCGGAATATCTCGAATATCTTTACGGTCTTAATTTATTTGAGACGGCTTCCTCTTCTTTGGAAGATGGAGATCGCACCAGGCAATATCAGGTAGAAACGGAACGGGCCATCGCGCTGGAAAGCTTCGTTAATGTCGATGACTTTCTTAAAAGTTTAAACATGCTTTCTGTGGTAACATCGTTTAATGCATTTAATACACCGCGCATAGCCCAATTATCGCTACGCTCCAACCAATTTAATTTACGCACGATTCGTTATTCCGAAGAAGATATTAGAAAAATATCCGAATCGAATGACTACCAAACTTTTGCATTTACTCTTCAAGATAAATACGGTGACAATGGAATAATTTGCGCCATTATTCTTAAAAAAGAGAACGACGATACCTTTTTCATCGATACGTGGTTCATGAGTTGCCGCGTATTGAAACGCGGCATGGAAGGTTTCGTTCTCAACACGATAATTAAAAAAGCTAAAGAAGCTGGTATTAAATTTTTGAAAGGCGAATATATTCCTACGGCAAAAAACGGATTGGTAAAAAACCATTTTAAAAACCTCGGATTTTTTCAGACCGGCAATTTTTGGACGCTGAGGGTTGAAAAGTATCAGGAAAAAGAATGTTTCATAATGGCGCAATAGATTCAAAAGTACAGGAGTAAATTATGGATCGAAACGAAATTTTATTGAAATTAACCGAAATCGCCAGAGATATTTTTGAAAATGAGGATACTGTTTTGACTGATGCAACTAATGCTAATGATGTGGATGGCTGGGATTCATTGACAAATATTCAATTTGTAATAGCAATTGAAAAGGCTTTTTCAATACGATTGGCTTCCAGAGAAATACAGAGCTGGGAAAGCGTCGGAGAAATTATCAGCTCGATTGCTTCAAGAAATAGATGACGCCATGGCATTAACTAAGCTTGACCGCTATGTTCTTTTGGGCTCTGAGGTTGAGGTAAAGCAGTTGCTCACTGTTCTGCAATCTGAGGGATATACAGTTGAATTTTGCATTATTCAGGAGACACAAGCGGCACAGATAGCCGGGATACCGGTTTACCGGCTTTTTGACGAAGCAATTCGAACGAAGCCTAAAAATAATCTTACACTGATTATTTCATATTTTGGCTATAAGATTGATTATGAAAAAATAAATATTTCTTTCGCTGAACTTGGATTCACCCGCTTCATCACCTACTGGGATGTGTATTCATTATTGTATGAGCGAATGGGCGCCAATTATTGGCTGACCGATCCGCATTTTTATGACGATAAGCGCCCTGCAATAGAGGAAGTAGGAACATTATTTGCCGATGAAACCAGCGGGAAGTTGTTTAAAAACCTGATTAGCGGGAGAAAGAACCTTGATTTTAGCAAGATCATTAGAACCAATTCGATGAAGGATCAATATTTCCCGGGCGATGTGCCTGAATTGCTATTCAGCAATTTTATCGATTGCGGCGCATACACCGGCGACACCTATCTTGAATGTTTAAAACGAAACAAACCGCTTTTAACTTACATAGCTTTTGAGCCTGACGAAAATAATTATAAAAAATTAAAAACTGCAATAACGCGCCATTCGTCCCCGAGCAGTATTGCGCTGGCTTTTCCCTGCGGTGTTTGGTCATCGACCCGAAAATTGTGTTTTTCGGAGAACGGAGAATTGGACAGCAAGGTCAATGAAAATGGAAAATCGATTATCCAATGTGTTGCAATAGATGAGGCGATAGCCGGACTTCGTGTCGATTCGCTAAAAATGGATATAGAAGGAGCCGAATACGAAGCGCTTTTAGGCGCGAAAGATACTATAATCGCCAACAAATCTTCCCTCGCTATCAGTATATATCATAAGCCAGAAGATATATTTGCAATCCCGCTCTTGATCCATTCATGGTTCTCGAAGAAAAAAATGTATATGCGCGCCCATGCATTATGTGGCTTTGAGCTTGTCCTGTATGTTTTCCCGGAATAGGTATTGCGATAGTTATGATATTTAACTCTTTGGAATTTTTAGCATTTTTTGGAGTTTTTTTTGCTTTGTACTGGGTTGTATTTGCAAGAAACTTAAAGATTCAAAATCTTTTTTTGCTCATTTCAAGCTATTTATTTTACGCCTTTGCCGATTGGCGCTTTCTGATAGTGCTGCTTTTAAATTCCGCAGCAAATTATTATCTTGGGCTGGCCATATATAATGGCGACTCTGAAAGAAAACAAAAAACACTTCTGCGGATAGGGCTTTTTTTGGGTGTAGGTACGCTTATCTACTTTAAATACACCAATTTTTTTATTCATGGTTTTACTAATCTATCTAATGCGATCCATCTGCATACCAACCTTCGAACGATAAATCTTATACTGCCCCTCGGCATAAGTTTCTATACCTTCCGGACCCTGAGTTATCTATTGGATATTTATTATAAAAAAATGCAACCGACGCGTAATTGGGTGGATTTTTTCTGCTACGCATCGTTTTTCCCAGAGATCCTCTCAGGCCCGATAGACAGGGCGCGTACCTTTATACCTCAATTGCAAAAAGTAAGAACATTTGATTATGTCAAAGCGGTGGACGGAATGAGGCAAATCCTCTGGGGGTTATTTCAAAAGGTGGTAATCGCGGATAATTGCGCTCCATTGGTCACGTATATATTCAATAATTATAAGCAGCAAACAGGAATCACCTTATTATTGGGCGCTTTCTATTATGCTTTTCAGCTATACGCGGATTTTTCCGGTTATTCCGACATGGCCATTGGTATAGGAAAACTTTTAGGCTTTGACTTAACCCGGAACTTTAATTTTCCTTTTTTTTCAAAGAACATATCGGATTTTTGGCGCAAATGGCACATTTCTTTAACACAATGGCTAACGGATTATGTTTTTACGGCTTTGACCGTTCGGTGGCGTAATGCAGGGAAAACCGGTATCGTGTTTTCCATCATCGTGACTTTTATCATTATCGGGGCCTGGCATAACGCCAACTGGACATGGATTGTTTTTGGAGGTTTAAATGGATTACTATTTATTCCGCTGATATTAAAAGGCAATATATTGAAAGGTGGCGTAATTGCCAAAGGGCGCTCATTTCCAAATTTCAAAGAATTTTTATCAATGTTGGGCACTTTTACTGCTGTGATGCTCCTCATGGTTATCACCAGGTCGTCAACGATTTGGCAGGCATGCGATTACTTGGGAAGAATCTTTTCCGTTTCATTATTTACGTTTCCAAAAGTTTTAAGTATTAAAACGATTTCAATTATTTTTATCTTTATCTTTATCGAATGGCTTCAACGGGATAAAATGCATGGCTTGCAATTATCAAAAGTTAAATCACCGATTGCGCGACTTATTATCTATTACATATTGATATTTGCCATTATTTTATTAAACCCCGGACCCGCACAGGAAACGTTCATTTATTTCAAATTCTAGGAACCATGTTGCGGCAATTCATAAAACGTCTACTGATATTTTTTGTTTTTCCTGCATTGGCCATTTGCTCAATTCTGGAAATAGGCGTTCGCTCCATCCCCAATAATTATTCCTATCAAAGTCGATATCTGGCAAGGCACGCCCATGAAATCCAAACCCTAATATTAGGGGGATCAAACGGCTTTTATTCAATAGTGCCGGAGAAAGTCGATGGCTTTGCTTTTAATGCTGCTGCCGTTTCTCAGACATTTAAATACGATTTGTTTATTTTAAAAAAATACCTGCCCCGAATGAATAATTTAAAATTTGTAGTGCTGCCGGTATCGCCTTGTTCCTTTTATTACAGGCTGGAAGATGTGGAACCATACAGGATAAAGAATTACTGCATTTACTATGAATGTAATTACTATCCGATGTCATTGAAGAAGCATTTTGAAATCCTGAACGAAAAACCATTTGAAATTGTCAAACGCATAATAAAATATCACTTAACCGGAGACTACGGGCATTTAACGTATCGCAGCTCAGGTTTTGGAACCGCCTGCTCGAAATCCGCAAAAAGCCGTGACGATCTTGATGAATCAGGCATTATACGGGCACAAACCCATTCTTTCATAAACGATTCGACAAATATTGATGAAAACAAAGCATTTTTCGACACGATAATTAATCTTTGCAGCCGACACAAAATCGGAATCCTAATAGTAACACCTCCCGTATGGCCTACCTATTTAAATCATATTTCAAAGCGCCAAACGTCTCGAATAATTAGTATATGCGAAAATGCCGCAAAAGACGATTGTAATATACGTTATATTAATTATCTGACTGACAAGAGGTTGCTATCGGTAGAATATTTTCATGACGGCGATCATTTGAGCGAAATTGGCGCAGTTAAAATGACGGGATATTTAAACGATTCCATAAGGGCATATGCGACAATGCGTAAAATCTTATAATATCCGAGCATAGTATTACATACAACTTATGGATAATATTAAAACCATGCGATGAACCAAAGTGTATCGTATGCACATTGTATATATTGAATCACGATAAATGCAGGTCGCGGAAGATGTCCGGGAAATTTGACCCGAAGCGATCGCAAAAACTTTAGAGAGCGAACACCGCTGAAAACCATGGAATCGCAACCTACCCTTACCATCGAAGCCGGCAAACTGGAACGTCAGTACTTCAGCGACCTGTGGCGTTTCCGGGAACTCTTTCTGTTCCTTTCGTGGCGCGATATCCTGGTCCGTTACAAGCAGACCGTCATCGGCATTTTGTGGGCGGTTCTGCGGCCGTTTCTGACCATGGCGGTTTTTGTCTTTATTTTTGGAAAACTCGGCCGTTTTCCCAGCGAAGGCGGGGCGCCCTATCCGATCATGGTTTTCGCCGGAATGCTGCCCTGGCAGTTTTTCGCCACCTCTTTTTCCGAAAGCAGTTCAAGTCTGCTTGCCAACAGCAATATGATCTCGAAAATTTACTTCCCCCGCATAATCCTGCCGTTCAGTTCAATTGTAACGAGTTTCGTCGATCTCCTCTTTTCATTCGCCGTACTGATTATTCTCATGGTTTGGTACGGGTACGCGCCGAGCGTCCGGATCGTCACCCTCCCGCTCTTTATCGCCCTCGCCTTTCTTGCCGCGCTGGGGCCGGGCGTGCTGATCGCAGCCCTCAATGTCAAGTACCGCGATTTCCGGTATGTCATTCCCTTTATCGTGCAGATCGGGCTGTATGTGACGCCGGTGGGCTTCAGCAGCCGGATCATTCCGCACAACTACCAGCTTCTCTATTCGCTCAACCCGATGGTGGGAATAATCAACGG
>Ga0181530_10005395_pt1 | contig 13052 bp, 9 predicted proteins | sample PEATcosm2014_Bin_42_FD_119769 | JGI IMG/M metagenome (GOLD analysis project Ga0181530, IMG submission 119769) | Peatland microbial communities from MTU Mesocosm Facility, Houghton, MI, USA - PEATcosm2014_Bin10_60_metaG | ecosystem: Environmental > Terrestrial > Soil > Wetlands > Peat | place... | reverse complement strand
TACAACTTCGAGCGCGCCAACGTGGACTACCTGTGGAAGCACTTCGACTTGTATGAGGCCGAGTGCCAGGAACTGCTCACTGCCTATCGAGCGATCAGGAAAGACGACAAGACATCCGCCGAGGCCGTCGCCCGCGAGAAGCGCCGTTTCCCGCTGCTCGCTGCCTACGATCTCTGCCTGAAGTCCTCGCACCTGTTCAACCTGCTCGATTCGCGCGGAGCTATCTCCGTGACCGAGCGTGTGGGGGTGATCGCGCGTGTGCGCAACCTGGCCGTCGGCGTTTCGAAGGCCTATCTCGACCAGCAGGGAACTGCCGCCGCGGAAGTTGCCGAGCGCAAGCAGCGGCAAGGAGCCGCCGACTGATGCCCGACTTTCTGCTCGAGATCGGACTGGAAGAAGTTCCGGCGCGAATGATCGACGCCGCGCAGGCGGAACTGGCGCGTCGCGTGGGCGAGGTGCTGACTCGCGAGCGGCTCACGTCAGATGGCAAGCTCGAATCCTTCTCTACGCCACGCCGGCTGGGGCTCTTGGCGCGCGGAATTGCCGCCTCGCAACCGGATGCAGATGAGCAGGTTCTTGGCCCATCATTAAAGATTTCATTTAAGGACGGACAGCCCACCCAGGCAGCCCAGGCTTTCGCCAAGAAAGTCGGGCTTCCGGTCGAGAAACTGGAGAAGGTCACCACCCCCAAAGGCGAATACCTGACTGCCAAGGTCACCAATCGCGGGCGTCCGGCGGGTGAGGTGCTCGCTGGCGCGCTGCCCAAGGAGATCGCCGCGCTGTACTGGCCGAAGAACATGTTCTGGCGCTCGAAGAACGAGCGTTTCGTGCGGCCGCTGCGCTGGCTCGTGGCGTTGCTCGATGAGAACGCGATTCCCATGGAGCTGTTTGGCATGCCGGCGCAGGCGGGCACGCGCGGCCATCGCATCCTCGGCAGTGCAACCACCATTCCGCGCGCCAGCGCCTACGAGCAGACGCTGCGTGAGGTGAAGGTGATCGCGAGCCGCAGCGAGCGCGAGCAGCGCATCCGCAAAGCGCTCGACGCTGCCACCCGCGCGGTCGCCGGCGCGCGCTGGCGCGAAGACGCCGAACTGCTCGACACGGTGGTCAATCTGACGGAGTGGCCCTCCGCGATCCTCGGCAACTTCGATCGCGAATTCCTCGAACTGCCGGAGGAAGTGCTGGTCACCGTGATGCGCGACCACCAGAAATATTTCGCGGTCGAGGACGCGAGCGGCCGGCTGGCGCCGCATTTCCTGGCCGTGCTCAACACCGAGGGCGATCCGGCGGGCATCATCCGCCACGGCAACGAGCGCGTGCTGCGCGCCCGCTTCAACGACGCGCGCTTCTTCTGGCAGACCGACCAGAAGCGTCCGCTGCGCGAGCGTGTTGCTGATCTGAAGAAAGTCACGTTCCAAAAAGACCTCGGCAGCTACTACGACAAAACCATGCGAGTGCAGAAGCTGGCCAGCCTGATCTGCCAGAGCCTGGAGGATGCGGACGTCAAGGTCCGCCCCGGCATCGTGCACAAAGCGGCGTTGCTGGCCAAGACCGACCTGACCACCGAGCTGGTGAAGGAATTCACCGAGCTGCAGGGGATCGTTGGCGGGCTGTACACGCGCGCGCAGCAGCTCGATCCCAACCTGAACGACGACCAGCGCGACGCCATCGCCGCCGTCATCTACGATCAGTACAAGCCGGAGTCCATGGAAGACCGCGTTCCGCGCACGGTCGAGGCCGCCGTGCTCTCCATCGCCGACAAAGCCGATTCCATTGCGGGAATGTTCGCCTTGGGACTGCAGCCCACCGGGTCGAAGGATCCATTCGCACTCCGCCGCCAGGCCAACGGCATCGTTAAGACTATTGCCGACCCCAAGCACAAGCTGCCGCTCAGCCTGCGCCACCTGTGGTCCGACGCCCTCACCGGCTATGAAGGTTCGGAAGCCAGGAAGGCGTTTTCAGCGGAGGCAGGGCTCGACGACGCGCTGGCCGGATTTTTCCGCGAGCGTATGGAGCACTACCTCCGCGACGTGCTCGGCCTGGAGTACGACACCGTGAATGCTGTGCTGGCCGCCGGAGCCGACGACGCGGTGGATGCGGTGGCGCGCGCCCAGGCGGTCGGCAAGGTGCGTGATTTGCCCGATTTTCTATCGATTGCGGCTGCTTTCAAGCGTATCAACAACATTCTTAAGCAAGCACAAGAGAAGGGTCTCAAGACGGCCGCTGATTTCGATTACTCCATAGCGACAGAGGAAGAGAAAATACTCCGCGCAAAAGCTGAACTTCTGGCGCCGCGCTTCGATGCTGCTCGTGAGAGCAGAGATTACGCCGACGCCCTCATTCAGCTTTCAACTCTTCGGGAGTCCGTTGACAACTTCTTCGACAAGGTAATGGTTATGGTTGACGACGATCGCCTCAGGGCAAACCGCCTGGCGCTGCTGCAAAACTTGCTGCGGAGTTTTTCCACCATTGCCGATTTTTCCGAGATCGTTACCGAAGGAAAGGGTTCATAATACAAGTTTACGTTTCCGGGCCAGTTCGCACTAATCCGCAATCCTAGAGAGGAACAAGCCATGAGTACAGAAACACTCCCCGTCCCCGCTCCCACCAAGACTGCCTCCCCTACCAAGTACGTCTACTTTTTCGGCGGCGGCAAAGCCGACGGCAACGGCAAGATGAAGGACGAGCTGGGCGGCAAGGGCGCCGGCCTGGCCGAGATGACCAACGCCAGCCTGCCCGTGCCGCCGGGCTTCACCATCCAGACCGACGCCTGCCGCGAATCCATGCGCGGCAAGATTTCGCCCGAGGTCGATCGCCAGATGCAAGAGGCGCTCAGCCGCCTGGAGCAGCTCCAGAAGCAGAAGCTGGGCGCGGGCGAAAACCCTCTGCTGGTCAGCGTGCGTTCCGGCGCCAAGTTTTCCATGCCCGGCATGATGGACACGATCCTCAACCTCGGGCTGAACGACCAGTCGGTGGAACCGCTGGCCAAGCGCAGCAAGAATCCGCGGTTCGCCTATGACTCCTATCGCCGGCTGATCCAGATGTTCGGCAACGTGGTGCTGGAGATTCCCAAGCCCGCCTTCGACGAAGTCTTCGATGGCATCAAGAAGAAGAAGAAGGCGAAGCTGGACACCGACCTCGACGCCGCGGCGTTGAAGGAAGTGATCGCCGAGTACAAGAAGGTGGTCAAGAAGCACGCCAAGCGCGACTTTCCACAGGAAGCGCACGACCAGTTGGTGATGGCCCGCGACGCCGTTTTCCGCTCCTGGAACAACGATCGCGCCAAGCACTACCGCCGCATCAACAACATCTCCGACGACCTGGGCACCGCCGTCAACGTCCAGGCCATGGTTTACGGCAATCTGGGCGAGACCAGCGGCACCGGCGTGGGCTTTACCCGCAATCCCGCCACCGGCGCCAAGGAGTTCTACGGCGAGTTCCTGATGAACGCGCAGGGCGAGGACGTGGTTGCGGGCATCCGCACGCCCGTCCACATCTCCGAGCTGCACAAGATCATGCCCGACGTCTACAACCAGCTCCGCGACATCACCACCCGCCTGGAGAAGCACTACCGCGACGTGCAGGATTTCGAGTTCACCATCCAGGACGGCCGCCTGTACATGCTGCAGACGCGCAACGGCAAGCGCACCGGCATCGCCGCCGTGCGCATCGCCATCGACATGGTGAACGAGGGCCTGATCACCAAGGAAGAAGCCATCTTCCGTGTCGATCCCAACCAGCTCTACGATTTTCTGGTGCCCAAGCTGGATGAGAGCGGCAAGATCGAGGTGCTGGCCACCGGCTTGCCCGCGTCACCGGGCGCGGCCATTGGACAGATTGTTTTCACGGCGGACGACGCCGTCACCAAGGCCGGTCCCAACAAGAAGAACCCGGTCATCCTGGTGCGCGCCGAGACCACGCCCGAGGACATCCACGGCATGGAAGTGGCCAAGGGCATTCTGACTTCGCGCGGCGGGATGACCAGCCACGCCGCCGTCGTCACCCGCGGCATGGGCAAGTGCTGCGTGGCCGGCGCCGGAGACGTGCAGGTGGATGAGCACGCCAAGGAAATGCGCGTCCACGGCCAGGTGTTCCACGAAGGCGACTGGATCTCGCTCGACGGCACCACCGGCCGCGTGATCAAGGGCAAGCTCAATCAACTGGAGCCCTCGCCCGACGATCCCAACCTGCAGAAGTTTTTGGGCTGGGCGGAACCCTTCCGCAAGATCGGGGTGCGCGCCAATGCCGACATCCCGCGTGACGCCATCCAGGCGCGCGCCTTCGGCGCCGAAGGCATCGGCCTCTGCCGTACCGAGCACATGTTCTTTGGCGAGGGCCGCATCCAGCACGTGCGCGCCATGATCATGGCCGACAACGAGAAGGACCGCCGCGCCGCACTCAAGAAGCTGCTGCCATTCCAGCGCGCCGACTTCGTCGGCCTGTTCCGCACCATGGACGGACTGCCGGTCACCATCCGCACCCTCGATCCGCCGCTGCACGAGTTCCTGCCCAAGCGGGAAGAGCTGATGGTGGAGATCGCCGTGCTCGAAGCCACCAAGCCCAAGTCACCCAAGCTCAAAGAGCTGAAGAAGATACTCGCCCGCGTGGAAGAGCTGCATGAGTTCAATCCCATGCTGGGCTTCCGTGGCTGCCGTCTCGGGATTCGCTATCCGGAGATCACCGAGATGCAGGCGCGCGCCATCTTCGAGGCCGCGGTGCAGGTGGCGAAGGAGGGCGTGAAGGTGATTCCCGAAGTCATGATCCCGCTCACCACCACCTTGAAGGAGATGGCCAACCAATCAGCCGTCGTGCGTCGGGTTGCCGAGGAAGTCTTCGCGGAGAAGGAGACCAAGGTGCACTACCTGGTGGGCACCATGATCGAGTTGCCGCGGGCCTCAATCGTGGCCGACGAGATCGCCAAGGACGCCGAGTTCTTCAGCTTCGGCACCAACGACCTCACGCAGACCACTTTCGGGTTCTCACGCGACGACATCAACAAATTCCTGCCGACGTATCTGGAGGAAGGCATTCTCAAGCAGGATCCGTTCGCGGTGATCGACCAAGAGGGCGTGGGCGAGTTGGTGCGGATGGGCATCGAGCGCGGCCGTAAGACCCGCCCTCACCTCGAGGTCGGCATCTGCGGCGAACACGGCGGCGAGCCCTCGTCGGTGGAGTTCTGCCACCGCGTGGGGATGGACTATGTGTCCTGCTCGCCCTTCCGCGTGCTGACCGCGCGCCTGGCCGCAGCCCAGGCCGCCGCCAGCGAGGAGCTGAAGGCGGAGACGGGAAGGACTAAGTAACATCCACCACGGAGGCACGGAGACACGGAGACATCAAAATCTCTGTGTCTCTGTGTCTCCGTGGCTTTATTGAACTTTCTGCAGACGGGCGATCAGCTTCTGGGCCAGGTTCTCGTCCGATTCCGACCACAGCAGCCTGGCGCTCGTGCCGCAATTCTTCTCCACCGCACTGGTGAACCCGACCAACTGGCGCACGTTGTCGCGGACGCGCCCCTCCGTCAGCGGCGTCAGCTTCACGTCTTCGTAGAGGAAGGGCGTGTCCAGCCCAAAGTCTACCTGCACGTGGCCCTCCTGTTCGTAAGCGCCTTCGTCGAAGTTCAGCCCGCGCGTCAGGAAGCGCACCGCGCGCGGGGCGCGCACCCAGCCCGCGTCTTCGCCCGGCGCCCAGAGATCCCACAAGGCCTCGAACTCGTAGGCGTTGTCGTCGTGCAGAAACTCCCCGACAGTCTCCACCGCGCGCTCCGGGGTGGCGTGAAAATCGAAGGTCTCCTGGTAAATCACCGGCTCGTTCCACGAGATGGGATGCACGGCCAGGTAGCCGATCCCCGGCCGCTCGGCGGCGAAAGGGAAGTGGCGCAGCACGCACAGCAGCTTGGGCAGCATCTCGCTTTCCGAGAAGCTGGGGAACCACAGGCTGAGATACAGAGAGTCGGACATGTTAACGGTCGGCGCCGCTATTTTACCGGGCTGCCGGGTTGCGGAGTATGATAAGCGCGCTCATGGCCACCAAGCTGCGCAGAAACGGCGGGTCCGCGGTGCTGGAAGTGGACGGCAAGCTGAAGCTGGGCGAATCCGTCGACCAGTTTCGCACCCAGTGGAGCGAAGCCATCAACGGCGGCGCTAAGATCCTGGTCATCATCCTGGGCACCGTGCCGATGATCGACTCTTCCGGCCTGGGCAGCCTGATGCGCTGCTATTCGTCGCTCAAGGCCGTGGGCGGACGGGTGAAGCTGGTCGGCGCCAATGAGGTCGTCCGCCAGGCGCTCGGCGTCACCCACCTGGACAAGTTGTTCGACTTCTACGACGACGAGGCCGCCGCGCTAGCCTCTATCCCGGGTGCCGCCGCGCCGTAATACAACTTTCCTCAGCTTGGCCGTTCCGAGGGCATTTGGTAGAGTAGTAAATTGCAGCGTTTTCCTGCCCTATGACTGCGTCCCCGTCGTCTAGCCCGGCCCAGGACATCGCCCTTTCACGGCGGTAACGCGGGTTCGAATCCCGCCGGGGACGCCAAGATTTGCCAGAGGTCCCTCGCTGCGCTCGGGATTTCGGCGGCGGGCTCCCGCTTCGCTCACGCCCGCCAAGCGCCTCAAGTTCGAATCCGCCGGGGACGCCAAATGTTTTGAACGGCAAACTCCTGTCTTTCTGAGCTTGCCTCAGAAAAACCCTTTTCGCAAATTGATGTCGTATTCCGCATACGCTTTGAGACAGCAACTCATCTGCATCCAGCCCTTGCAGTTGCCGTAGGAGCTGTTCAGGTCCTGCTGGTTCTCCTTCCATCCAGACTCGGAAATCCTGACCAGAGTTCCATTGGGTGGAAGCGGTTCAAAACGCATCTCGACCCAGGTGTTGTACTCACGATCCATGGCTGCCCATTCAAAGACGATCAGTTCGTTGCGAACCACCTTCTTCACTGCGACCGGAATTTCCTTCGGGTAATCCGCAAACTTCCAGAGCACGGTTGTGCCCTCCTGGAGCGGCCCGCTCGCGCCCGCGGTGGTGAAGTAGACGCTCAGTTTCTTGGGATCGTAGACGGCGTCGAATACCTCAGCGATGGGCCGCTGAATTTTGGTTTGGACTTGGAACTTGAGGTCCATGGTGTCTCCTTTCGAGCGGGCACCTTTACATGTTATAAATACATAACATGTCAAGGGCCACGCAGGACTTGATTTTCAAAGCGCTGGCGGATCACCGCCGGCGCCAGATCCTCGACCTGCTCAAGCAGGCGCCCAAGACCACCGGCGAGCTCTGCGATCATTTCAGGAAGATTGACCGCTGCACCGTGATGCAGCATCTTGGCGTGCTGGAAAAAGCCGGGCTGGTGATCGTGAAGCGCGAAGGGCGCCGCCGTTGGAACTACCTGAACGTGGTCCCCATCCAGGAAATTTACAACCGGTGGATTAGCCGCTATGCCAGCAGCTCCGCTGCGCTGTTGGCCCAGATGAAGCGAGAGATGGAATCGGATTCATAGCGGTTGGAATCGTCAGTGCGGGGGCATCGCCTCCTGTTCCGGCTCACGGTTTGATAAAATTGTTTGTCCGCTGCGTGCGCAGCGTTCTTTGGCCACCGCCAACCCCTTGGCAGAGCGTCGGGGTCGGCGCCTCCTACCTGAGCAGAACCAAGCGCTCTGCTTGCTCTCTGAAAAAGGACGCGGGAAAGAAACCGTCCAGGTAGTTGCGATTCGAAAGGAGAATTGAATGCCGGAAAAGCGAACCCGTGCGATCCACGCCGAAGTCATCAACGCACAACCTCGTTTTCACCAGAGTGCGCCTGAGGTCCAGGCCTACGGGACGGTCACGCTCTTGCCTCTTGAGCTGGAAGAGCCCGTCCGGCTGGAGATGACCGAGCAACTCAACCAGTTGCTTGCCGATACCATGACGCTGCGCGATCTGTACAAGAAATCCCACTGGCAAACCTCCGGCCCCACCTTCTATCAGCTTCACCTGCTTTTCGATAAGCACTTTGGGGAGCAGTCCGAGTTGGTGGACTCCATTGCCGAGCGGGTTCAATTGCTGGGAGGGGTAAGCATCGCCATGGCGCCCGACGTCGCCGAGACGACGGCGATCCCGCGGCCCCCGCGCGGCCGCGAAGCTGTCCCGGTGCAACTCTCGCGGCTGCTGGACGCCCACCAGATCATCATCCGTGGGGCCAGGAAGCTGGCGCGCCGCGCCTCCGCGCTGGGGGACGATGGAACCAACGATCTGGTGGTCAGTGAGGTGCTGCGTACCAACGAACTGCAAGTCTGGTTCGTCAGCGAGCACCTGGTGAATCTGCCGCTGGTGGAGGCGCAGACACCATCAAGAACGGCGGGTGCAGCTTAGCGCTGTCACGCTAATAACGGAGGGGCAGCCCAAACCTGAATTCGAGCTGCCCCTTTTGTGTGCGGAACCATCCCCTTCTCTTGCGGCAGCTTCGGGAAGGCACTAAACTCTTAGTAACGCCAGCGGATGGCTGGGAATCAAAACACATATACCTCCCCAATGGACTTCCGCCCGGTGCGCTGTCCGCCTGCGCGCCCGGGTGTTTCCGTAACGGAAGAGATGACCTATGACGACGACCAAAATTGCTCCGCCCGCAGATCTGGAAGCAGCAGCGCCCCAGGCAGCCCAGCCCGATGTGGTTGAGGAAACGTCCGAGTGGATCGAAGCCTTCGACCAGCTCGTGGCCGAAGAAGGTCCCATGGCCGGGGCGCAGTTGCTAGGCACGCTCACCCGCCGCGCGCGCCAGGCCGGCGTGGATCTGCCGATTCAGTTGAACACTCCCTATGTCAACACCATCCGGGTGGAGGAAGAGGAGCCCTACCCGGGCGACCGGCTGATTGAGCGCCGCATCAAGGGCCTGGTTCGGTGGAACGCCATGGCCATGGTCCATCGCCAGAACAAGAAGGACCCCGGCATCGGCGGACACATTTCCACCTACTCTTCGCTGGCGAGCCTGCTGGAGGTAGGCTTCAACCACTTCTTCCGCGCCCGCTACGGCAACGAACCCGGCGACTTCCTCTACCTGCAGGGCCACGCCTCGCCCGGAGTCTATGCTCGCGCTTTTCTTGCCGGCCTGCTCACGGAAGAACAGATCGACAATTTCCGACACGAGCTGCGCGGCAAGCCCGGCCTGTCTTCCTATCCGCATCCCTGGCTGATGCCGAGCTTCTGGCGCTTTCCCACGGTCTCGATGGGCCTGGGACCGCTGAACGCCATCTACCAGGCGCGCTTCATGCGCTATCTGGAAAACCGCGGCCTCATCTCCCAGACCGCGCGCAAGATCTGGGCTTTCGTCGGCGATGGCGAGAGCGACGAACCCGAAGCCATGGGCTCGCTGACCCTGGCTTCGCGCGAGAAGCTGGACAACCTGATTTTCGTGGTCAACTGCAACTTGCAGCGCCTGGACGGCCCGGTGCGCGGCAACGGCAAGATCATCCAGGAACTGGAGGCCGCTTTCCGGGGCGCCGGCTGGAATGTGATCAAGGTGATCTGGGGCGCCGACTGGGACGAGCTGCTGGCGCGCGACACGACCGGCCTGCTGCTCAAGCGCATGGAAGAGTGCGTCGACGGCGACTATCAGAGCTTGAAGGTCAAGGGCGGCGCCTATATCCGCGAATACTTCTTCGGCAAGTATCCGCAACTATTGGAGCTGGTGGCGGACAAGAGCGACGACGAACTCAGCCGCCTGCGCCTGGGCGGCCACGACCCGCAGAAGGTTTATAACGCGTACAAGTGCGCGGTCGAGCATCGCGGCGCGCCCACCGTTATCCTGGCCAAGACCATCAAGGGATACGGCCTGGGCTCGGCCGAAGCCCGCAACGCCACCCACCAGGAAAAGAAACTCAACGACGAGAACCTGGCGCATTTCCGCGCGCGCTTCGATATCCCCATCCCCGAGCAGGCGGCGCTCGACGGCGCGCCCTATCGCCCGCCCGAGGACAGCCTTGAGATCCTCTACCTGAAGGAGCGCCGCAAGGAACTCGGCGGATACATCCTGCAGCGCCAGGTCCCGAAGTTCGACATCAAGGTTCCGGAACTCGATTACTTCGCGGAGTCGCTCGCCGGTTCCAAGGGCCGTGCGGTCTCGACCACGATGGGCTACGTCAGTATGCTGCGCCATCTGCTGAAGCATCCCGAGATCGGCAAGCTGATCGTTCCCATCGTCCCCGACGAAGGCCGCACGTTCGGGATGGAGTCGCTGATCCGCCAGGTCGGCATCTATGCCAGCCAGGGCCAGCTCTACGAACCTCACGATCAGGACATGCTGCTCTACTACCGCGAGGCCAAGGACGGACAGATCCTGGAAGAGGGAATCACCGAAGCGGGCTCGATGGGCTCCTTCACCGCCGCGGGCACGGCGTACGCCAACTACCGCGTGCCCATGATCCCGTTCTTTACTTTCTACTCGATGTTCGGGTTCCAGCGCGTCGGCGACCTGATCTGGGCGTTTGCCGACGCGCGCGGCCGCGGCTTCCTGGTCGGCGCCACCGCCGGACGGACCACGCTTGCCGGGGAAGGCTTGCAGCATCTCGACGGGCACAGCCACGTGCTGGCCAGCGTGGTGCCCACCTGCGCTACCTATGATTGTGCTTACGTGTACGAGATCGCGGTCATCGTGCAGGACGGGATACGCCGCATGCACCAGGAAGGCGAAGACCGCTTCTACTACATCACTGTCTATAACGAGGACTACCCCATGCCGGAGATGCCGGAGGGCTCGGCTGAGGGTATCCTGCGCGGCATCTACAAGTTCAAGCCGGCGCTCGGAGGCAAGCCAGCCCTGCAACTGTTCGGCAGCGGACCCATCCTGAACGAAGCCTTGCGTGCGCAGCAGATTCTGGCGGAAAAGTACAAGATCCAGGCCGACCTGTGGAGCGTGACCAGCTACAACCAGCTCCGCCGCGAAGCGCTGGCCACCGAGCGCTGGAACCGGCTGCACCCGGCGGAAAAAGAGAAACGGCCGTACATCCTGCAAGCGCTGGAGGGCGCCGAAGGGCCGATTGTGGCGGCCACCGATTATATGAAGATCGTGCCCGACCAGCTCGCGCCCTGGCTCAACGGGCGGCTGGTGACACTCGGCACCGACGGCTTTGGACGCAGCGACAACCGCCAGCACCTGCGGCGACACTTCGAAGTGAATGCGGAGTCGATCGCGGCGGCCGCGCTCTCGCGCTTGGCCCGCGACGGCAAGCTCGACGCCCGCAAGGCGCAGAAGGCGCTGCAGGATCTGGGCGTGGATACGGAGAAGATTGATCCCGCCCGCGCCTGACCAGCGCGGCTGTTGGCAGCCGCCGGCGGGAAAAAACGCCACGGATCAAACGGGATAAGCGCGGATGACAAAATCCGTGACGATCCGTGCCCATCCGTGGCTTCGCTTTGATACCCTAGGGCGTCAATCCGCGGCAATGAAATCTGGAGAATCTCCCGTGAATAAGGCCGTCCTGCTATTCCTCAGTTGTCTGCTGCTGATTTCGGTTTCAGGGTGTGGGTCGTCCACCGTGACCGTGCCCAATGGATTTCTCTACTCCGCTAACACCTTCCGGCCGGGATCAATGGCCGCCTTTACCGTTACCTCGGGAGCGTTGGTTCAGATCACCGGTACTCCGTTCGTCACCAGCGGGAACGCGCCCTACACGCTCGCGGCCTGGCCGCCACCCCTGCCGTCGCCCGCGCCCGCCGTCACCACCAAATTCCTGTATGCGGGAATTCCGGCGACGTCCAAAGGCGGGGTGATCACGCGCCTGCTGGGCCGCACGCTGAGCGGTTCGGTCACTGGCGGCATCATGATGATGCCCATCAACAGCGACCACACGCTGGGTACGCCGCAGATGTTCGCCAGCGGCGGCGATTACGATCCCATTGCGGTCACGCCCGGCAGCGGCAACTTCCTTTATGCTATCGACCTCACGACCAATCATCTGGCAGCTTTTTCCATCGATGGTAGCAGCGGGGCACTGACCGCCATCGGCCCGCAGGGTCCGCCGGTCGGCTTGGCCGTGGGCCCGGATCCGTTCAACGTCGTGGTCGATCCCCTAGGCAAGTTTGTGTTTGTGGCCAATTGCGATTGCGTCACCAATCCCCAGAACCTGGGCTCGGTCTCGGTGTTTTCGATCAATGGCGACGGCACGCTGACCGCCGTGCCCAGTTCGCCTTTTCACCTCGGCGCCGCCGTCACCGCGCGTCCTGTCGCACTGGCGGTTTCGCCTGACAGCCAGTTCCTCTTCGTCGCCAGCCTGGCGGAAACCCCTGGCACAGCCGATGAAGTGTACGTCGAAAGGATCGCCGCCAACGGCGCGCTGTCCGACGCGGTGCCTGCAGTGCCGGCGGTGGATTTGCCAATCGGCAGCGGTCCGGTCGCGATCGCGGTGAGCACTGACGGCAATTACGTTTACACCGGCAATGCCGGCAATCACACCATTTCTTTCTTCATCAACTGCACGGAGAGTACTACGTGCACGGGCACTGCGCCTCTCGCTATCCCGGCCAATAACAGCAGCACCCCGGCCAGCGGCACGGTGGGTGTGATCTTCGCGGACCCGACCAATCCTCCACCGTGCACCTCCACAACCGAGACCAACTGCTCCTCAACCAGTGTGAGCGGCTTCCTGTACGCTGCTGACTACGACCACGGCTCGATCCAGGCATACAGCATCACCAGCACCAACGGCTGCGCCGGTATAACCACTTGCATACCCGGCGCACTCGCCCAGAGCGGCTCGGCTGTGAACACCGGAGGCCAGAACCCGTTTGGGCTGGCCATCGCCCACTAGGGATCGCCAATCTCTGGTGTAGCCTGGCGCGGCGAGCCGGTTTGGAACTAGGCCGCCGTCCGGTGCGATCGTCTGCGCCGGCGGCTGGTGGTCTGGAAGGAAGCAGCGGCGATCGCCGCCACCACATAGAACGTCGCGGCGTTGGCCGGGATCTGCAGGTTGAAATCCACTAAGCTGTGTACGAGGACGCCAGTGACGCCGAGCAGCGCCGCCAGCGTGGCGGCTTGCGTCAAGTCCAGCCCCGGGCCGCGCAGTTTGCGGAACCCACGCACATACACCACCGC
>Ga0181530_10005392_pt1 | contig 13059 bp, 9 predicted proteins | sample PEATcosm2014_Bin_42_FD_119769 | JGI IMG/M metagenome (GOLD analysis project Ga0181530, IMG submission 119769) | Peatland microbial communities from MTU Mesocosm Facility, Houghton, MI, USA - PEATcosm2014_Bin10_60_metaG | ecosystem: Environmental > Terrestrial > Soil > Wetlands > Peat | place... | reverse complement strand
CATACCTCGGATTAGGAATCTACGGAGCAACTTTGAACCTCAACGATCAACCGCTTTCCATGGGAGAACACACCGTTACAACGCAACTGTACGCGCAGCTCCCATCAGGCGCAGTCATTCAGTTCGGCGAGCAAAGCCTGAACGTCAACTCTCCGCAACTTGTGTTGCAATTGATAGTATACATAGTAGCACTTATTGCAGTAGGAGTCGTTTTGTACAATGCATCGCTCAGAAAAGGTAAGCCTCCGAGAAGGAGGAGAATCGCGCGGCGTCGTACACCGCGTGCTAGGAAGTTGAGAAGGAGAAGGTAGTTCCCAAAGTAATGTGATGGGCGGCGACGAAGCCAGCGTTCACTTCTAAAACGTACATAGACTTTACATTTGGCGTGATGACCGGGCAATCAGAGGGTGAGCACGGTTTCAGATCGGGCTCAGTCCAGACCACTTGTCTAGCTGAATTGAACCAGATTATGTCCAGGGGGAAGCTCATGTTAATCATCCAAAACCCCCAGTAATCCGCATGGTCGAAGACGAATAGCATTCCTTCATCATTGGGTAACGAAGGCAACCCCGAGAGCCCCCGCATCTGAGCTGGGAGTGTTGTGGCCAGTTTAACAGTCAAATGAACTCCCGCTATGACGATCTGAGCGGTAGAATTGTTTGAATCAATGCGTATGGTTGCGGCAGGGCTGGTGCCTCGGGTCACGGTTATTTCGTACGAGCTTCCTATCTGGCGTGAAACTGTGATTGTCAGGTTGTTGTGACTATCAGTAAACGTTTGGTCCAATTGCCAAACTGCGTCCGTCAAATCAGCAACACCTGGATCACCATTAATTAGCTTGACCTTCCCGACCGAGAGGCTTTCGTTCACAAAAGTGATTAGAACACCAGCGACGGGAAGTGCGGAGTCGAATCCGATTTGTTTTCTGACTTCAACTAAATAATATTGGGTTGAATTTTGCGAATCGCCGAGGGGTACTTTGATGGTGTGGACATTGTTCGAGGGGATCTCGGTTGGGTCAACTAGGATCGTGGAGATTCCAAGCGAAGCCGTTTCTAGCATTGGGCCGCTAATGAAACCGAGTTGGATTTTTGCCCAAGCTGTCATGTGTGCAGGAAGCGAACCAGGGGGGTCGCCGTTCCAAGATCCCTTATCCATAAGGTCCCATGGGCCGAGGATGGTTTTGCCATGGTTCGGACCATTCGTTGTATTATAGAGGTCCGGTACTCCCAAGTCGTGAGCGAACTCGACGCACCAAACGCCGTTTGGGACGTTTGGCTGCGCCTCTAGTTCGGAGACGATGCTGAATCTGGTGAGCGTCTTCGAATCTGCTTCCAAAGTTTGGTTTAGATATGTTACTGACCAGATGTCGTCTTGTTTGAGGCTGGTTTCTTGGCCAGCGCCGGAGTGGATGAAGACGTAGTAGTCGTAATTGTTGAAGTTAACATCCTTCTCAGCTAAAGGTAATGTGTCGTTTGCAATCTTCCACGATTGATTTGTTCCGCTGCAGTCTGCGTCATTGATCGCCTTGCAATTCCTACCGTAATATGATTCAGGGTGTGGCAGCTTATACCACCCGAAAACGTCGCCTTGAATCGTCAACTTTCCATAGGAGATTTCATGGTAATAGGCAGGGACGGATCCAAACCATTCCTGCTTTATCTCACCGATACTCAATGTTGGCTTAACATCAGGGAAAGCTACAGCGATAACTAGAACTCGGATGACGCCGAGAACAGGTATGATTCGGGGATTATAGCTGGCGGTTCCGACTTGTCCAAGGTAGCTGGCGATTGGGGGCGCTGGACTAGGTGCGGGTGTCGAGGAATTGATCGTTTGTGTGGCTTGCAGTAATGGAAGATTCGAAGCCAGGGCTAGAAGAACCAGGGCAACTAGCGTTCGTCTGCCAATCACGATCAAAAGCCCGCCGTCTGAAGTTAGGTGCGGGTGTGAGAATTTTCATAAAGTGTTTAGATGCATACGGAGATACACGACCAGTTGGATTAGAGATTTCTAATTGACAGAATTGAAGCAACGCAGACCTTCGAACCGTTTCTACCCGTCACACTTATCTGGCCCTCCAACGTTTTCGACTGAAGCGTTCGGTGGATCCTAGTTGTCTAACCAAGTACATTGTGCACACATTCTCGTTAAAACGGAAAAAGACGCACAGTCAGCGATGGAGAGGCTGGGTAAGGGCGAGAAGTTTGCTAACGTCGCCAGCGAGGTCTCCCTCTGCCCCTCACGAAAGCGGGGCGGAGATCTTGGAACTTTCACTAGAGGAAAGATGGTAAAAGAGTTTGAACAAGCTGCCTTCGCTCTTCAGAAAGGACAAACTTCAGCTATCGTGAAAACACAATTCGGATACCACATTATCCGTCGGCTCGAATAGACGGATTCAACGGTGTGAATTCATTTCTTTCTCCATGGCCGCGGCTAGATAGTGCCATGCCCTTGAATCTGCGCGTCTCTCATCGCGGGCTATTTTTCGGAGCTTTTCTCTTGTGAGGACGTCGTTTGAATAGCATATCAGCAGCCCAGTGAATTTGAGTCGAGATCGATTCTTTCCTTGCGGTTCTATCTTGTAAATAAATTCTGAATGGCGGTTTGGGCCGGATATGTGCGTGTTCGTCCAGGACAGTTCGGGTCTGTTGAGCCTGACTAGTTTCGTCTTTGTAATGGGTTTCTTGCTTGTGATAGTAGTTTCTGTCAGGATGATTGCATCATGAGTAAGTTTTCGGATTCCTCGCTTACCAGTTTCCTGCATGATTGCAAGGTCGTATGGTTTATAATCTGTGCACCAATCGAACGCATCTTGTGGGGGCAGCTTGAGAGGCTGCTTGAAGCCATATGTCACTGAGTAAACGTGCATAGCCATCGTCCCTTATCTAATCTGCCCTACCATTTACGATTTTGTGAACCACGTCCGGAATCTGATCCCATGAGTTGACTCTGTATACATGAGGTATCCCAGGTGGATCCCGATTCCAAGGCTGCGTGTAGAGGATCCCGTGCCTGCTAGAGCCCGATGAAAGCTGCGACATTAGTTCAGGGGAATCATCGATGAAAACGTCGTAATTCAGCTTAGCCTTGTCTTTACCGCTCTCTGTCCTAACAAAAGAGTTGAATGGAATGCCCCGTTCCTTGAGCCAGGCGTTAGCAGGGGCATGGGTCTCTAGACTTCTGCCCGTGACAATGTCAACTTTCCCAAATTCCAACAGCCGGCCAACTTTCTCGGCTAGGTGTTCCTCTGTGGGAGGAATCGTTCTCCAAGCAAACCAAGCTCCGTCCAATGTTCGAAAGAATTCATCTTTAGTGATCCGCAGAATCTCCCAAGCATTCCAGCGATCCAAAGACGAAACGTCGAAGTGCGTAGAATGGCGCCTATTGACCATCTTACAGACGGGTGCCATCGTATTGGCCAGGACTCCGTCCAAATCAACAGCTGTGGAAAATGTCAAGTAGGTTTCAGAAACCCGGCTGACTTCAATCGCTCGATCGTTGAGCGAAGCATTTCTGGAGACATCGAAAGGTCCTTTGCGGTTTGAGAGATTGAGATCGTGCCGTTATGTGCGCTGATGTAGTCAAGGACACGCTGATCGCCAACTTGAAGCCCAACAGGATTGGTGCCTTGTTGTGGGTTGGTTTGAGGAACTCTTTGAGGGGGTCTTTGAGGTGTTCCACAGTAAGGGCAGGTCTGCACTCCATAGGGGATCGTGAGGCCGCACGAACCACAAAATTGATGCCCCGAAGTATACGGATTTTGAACGATCATTCGCTGGTATTGGTCCCTTCTGCCACCCTCCAATATGTTCTGTGCTTTGGACCGTAGGTTCCTCTCGAGATTACGGAGCGAGGCCATTAGGGGTTGTTGGGGTTGGGTGGTTCTTGGGTAACCGCAGTAATCGCATCGATATCCTCTGCCATCGTACGTGAGCGTGTAGCCACATCGTGGACAGCGGCCAAGAGGTTGCAAACCTACTCCCTCAGTGTACGTACGAGATGGGTAATATCAGTTTCATGCCATTGAGGCAAGTGTGATCATGAGCCTGCCTGTCTTCGCGTCTTTCGCATCCTGTACACTCCATAGCCAATAAGGTAAGCCGTCGCTAGTGCCGCGGAAATCCTAAAGTCGACCAGCGCTGTAACTATGAGTGTTACCGCTACTATGATGCTTACCTTGACTTCGTAATTCTGGCCTCCGGATTGCATTAGGGCATAGACTCCATTCCTTTTACTTCTTGATACGTCTTCGCGAGGAAGTCGTCAGGAGTAAGGCCGTGACTCTTTCCAAGCTTTCGAATTGCGTTCTCCACCCCGGTCCCATGTTGAATCGCCTTCTTTCGGCGCCAAACCATGTCGTCCGGGACCCCGACCATCTTCGCGACGTCTCGTAGTACCCATTTTCTTGTTAGGTCGTTGCCTTCCTTTACCTTGAATTCAAGGGGAATCGTAAGAGAAAATCGGATTAAGTCTGGATCTGCGAATGGCGTGCGTAGTTCAATCGGGAAAGGAGAGGTCGCTTGATCATCCCTCTCGTAATTGACTTCAGACGATTCAATAACACTACGGTAAAGCTCAGTTGCAAGCGCTCCACGCCCCTTATTGTCCAACGTTCTCGCGTACTTGTAATAACCACCGTAAAGTTCGTCACTACCCTGCCCGCAAAGCATCAGTCCGCACCCGCGTCGTGCAGCAACCATCGCTGCCCAATGTAGGGGAACGGCAACACTCACCTTCATCAAGTTTGGCTCCTCAATAAGCCAAATTACACGACGGATATATTGCTCAAGCGAATCTGGAGTGAACGTTTCCACAGTTATCGGTATCCCAAGTTCCTTTGCGAATTTTTCAACTGTAAATAATTCCGGAGAACCAGGGAGGCCCACGCTTACCGCTTGTAGCTCAACACCTCCTTTCTTCGCCACGGCGGCTGTCAATGCGCTGTCCAGACCACCGGAGAAAGCTACGGCAATTTTTCCGTTGAAATGAGTAATCCGCTTGACCGATCTGGCGACGAGACGAGATAACTCCGTGGAGGCATGCTTGAGCGTCATCTTCTTTTCCATGGGACGTTGAAAGTGAACAAGGCGTTTCTGAGAAAGCCCCCTATTAGTCAATGTGCATGCGAAGCCTGGGAGAATCGGTTGTGGGTTATTCAAACCAATCCTCCAAAGAGCTTTCCTCTCAGAAGCAAATGCCGTAAGGTGGCGGGTATGTGCGTAGTAAAGTGGTTTCAATCCGTTAATATCCCTAAAGGCGTACAACCGTTTTTCTCGCGCCACTAAGCTTGCGAATCCGCCGATCTCCCTCTCAATTCGCCAGATGGCTTTGATGGCGGAAGACTTCTCCGTTTCGCGAAGGACAAATCTAGCGTTTCCGGATGGCTCGCGTTTGTAAAATGACCCGTTGAATGCGACTATCGATTTCGGCGAGTTGGCCATATCCAGTTTGGTTTTGGGGTGAGAAGAACAGCCTACTGCGATCGTGAGTCCTCCTTCACTGTCCATTCTCATCGAGTTACTTTCGCTCCCTCGATGCTTGAGGGCCTTCAGCATTGTTTCAACGATCGGGTATGAGTTCGTGCCGTCATTCGTTGCAATGCCGATGATCGCACCCAAAGTCAATCGCTCACGATAATTACATCGGCAATTCACAGTGGTTTAGATAACAATTAAACGGTACGCAAACGGTTTTTATGTCGTGTTACGAGAATGACTGTTAGTGGTCTCTTGCCAAGACGATCAGTCCTCTTCATCATGGTTGTTTGCGCCATGTCGGTCTTTGCGGTTGTTAGTAGTCAGAATTTCTTTGCTTTGGCGATGGGAGTGAATCAGACGGGGATAACTACGACCTCTTTCACTACTATCTCCACGTCTCTATCCCCACGACAACAACTTATCAATCAGTCCTTCACGGTGCCTTCTACGACAGGAACGAGTTTGCAGTGCGAGCTTTGGAACTTTACCTTCACGGGAAATCAAGGGCAATATGTCTCTGGTAACTTCACCGCGAACATCCCATTGGACTTCTACCTCGTTCAAGATACAGATTACCAGAACTGGTTGAAGCAGGGGACCTGCGGGAGTGCGACAGAAGCAATTGCAAGCCAACAGCTTACGAAGTCATACAACTTCAGCACTACACTTCCGAACTCAGGCAAATGGGATTTCGTCCTCGTAAATTCTTCCAACACGAACAATGCCGGTGGATCTATCACAGCTTACTTATCGTCCGTAGGCTATACAATGACCGAAGTAATGCTAAACACAATTACAACTACGGGCATAACTCTGGGCACGACTCCGGGCACAACTGAAACTACCCAGCCCCCCGCTGCGACGGCTTCAACGAATATTCCAGGATTTCCAATTGGGTCAATACTGGCTGGAATCGCTGTAGGTCTCTTTGCCGTATTGATTCTGAGGTTCCGAAAGCGCCCGTGATACGAACTCCATTAAACTTCCCCATGAGAAGAAGATGTTCTCAGACCTCTGCCTGTCCGCATTAGTAGGCGGATTGAGGCCCCTGTTTTATATTTGGTCTGCTGCTTAGATGAGCTTCGGTTTTGGCTTTGCCAATATTGCCGATCGACACGGGCCGTTATGGGAGCATTGAGAGGCGCCACGTATTCGAGGAAGAAACGAGATTTGAGAAAATGCTTGAGGTTGAGGCAGCCTTGGCGCGGGCGAGAGCTGAGGTTGGAGATATTCCCCTATCGGCTGCAGAGGAGATCGAGCATCATGCCTCCACGAAATATGTCAAGCTTGAGAGGATTCACGAGATAGAGAAAGTGACTGAACACGAGACTATGGCGTTAGTCGAGGCTTTAGCGGAGGTCTCGGGAAAAGGGGGAGCTTACGTACATTTCGGAGCAACTTCCTCAGATATCCTCGACACCGCTCTCGCGTTGCAGATGAAGGAAGGCCTCGGCATTGTGAGGGGAAAGCTGGACACGCTCGAAGAGACGCTCATAACCCTTTCACGAAAATATCGTGAAACTATAATGATCGGCAGAACGCACGGGCAGCATGCCCTCCCCATGACTCTTGGCTTAAAATTCGCTGTCTGGCTGCGCGAAGTGGGTCGACATATCGAACGGCTCAATCAATGCAGCGAACGGGTATTGGTTGGGAAAATGAGCGGGGCAATAGGCACAATGGCCGGGCTGGGGAAGCACTCTTTCAAGATTCAGGAGCAAGTCATGAAACGTCTGGGCCTAAGGGCGGCTGATGTTACGAGTCAAATTGTGCAACGCGACCGGTACGCGGAATTAGTGTGTGTTTTCGCGATCGTGGCCGGCTCGCTGGATAAATTCGCCACCGAGATAAGAAACCTACAAAGACCTGAAATTGATGAGTTGGCCGAGCCCTTCGTTGAAGGGAAGCAAGTTGGCAGTTCAGCGATGCCGCAGAAACGGAATCCATGGCGTAGCGAGAATATCTCGAGCTTGGCAAGAATGGAGCGAAGCTTAGTGGGTCCGGCGTTAGAATCAATTGTAACCTGGCATGAACGCGATCTTGCGCAGTCGGCAACGGAACGTTTTGTTATTCCAGAATCTTTCATCATTATTGATCATATGCTGAACTCAATGATTCGGGTTCTAGGTGGGCTTCGTGTAAATGAGAAGGGAATGCTTGAGAACCTTATGAAGTTCAGGGATCCATTAATGTCCGAATCAGTCCTGACCTCCCTTGTCAACAAAGGCATGCCAAGGCAAGAAGCACACAGCTTACTTCAAAAGCTGGTTTTCGAAAGCAGAGACAAGCACGTGAATTTCGGCGAAACCCTCAAGCACGACCCAGGTGTCGCTAAGTATCTAACTACGACCGAGCTAGACTTGGCTTTGGATCCAAAGGCATACTTGGGGATGTCGAAGGAGCTTGTCGATTCATCAGTTGAAAAGGCAACATCGGAGCGTCGTGCACGCGGCTTGACTGCTTAAAGGGTTTCAGTTCGTTTGTAATCTGTGAGTAAGCTTTGCTCGGTCGTTTCGGTGCCTTTCGCCTTCAGCGTCTCCCATTCTTCAGCCTTTATGAGTCCGCCAACTTGTTCCTTGATCTTCTTGGCGATTGACGGCCCTATCAAGGGCACGTTCATTAGGTCTGTCACGGAGACGTGTTTCAGATCGTCTAGGGTTCTATAACTTGCATTGAAGAGTGATCGTGCGCGAATCCGTCCCACCCCATCTAGCTCAACCAGTGGGACAAGTTCAGATTTAACGCCTTGAGCGCAACGAATTTGGAGTTCGTAGGCCTGGCTTAGAAGATCTTTATGGCCGAAAAGTTCAGCCAACTGATAGCTGGCATGCAAGAGCCATCTTGACGTATCAACCATTCTGAGGATATCACCGGGCTCAACCCGGTGAACCTCCAGGATTCCGTCCTCAGAGGTTTCGTTAATCCATTCATACATTACTCTCGCGCACTTGATTTCGGCGAGAAATTCTTCGTAGGTGATGCCATTCGTATCACCATAATACTCTGGAACCTCGCACATGTACTCATCCTGGTGTTCCTTAGCGAACAAATCGAGCATCTCGTCTTCGCCACGTCGAGGATACAGCTTGGGAGAAATGTCAGGCGTTCTAGAGATTAGGTGAAGGAAGCTCACGTCCGTAACATGTTTTGCACGGGTATACAACCCGTCGCGAAGAATAACGGCTGAAACCGGGTCGATATAGAGTTCAGAGACACGCCTACCGAACCTAGTGGCTTTCAGTTCTTCCCCTGCGAACTCAACCATCTGCTCCTTGTGGAGAAATGAGAGTATGTCTACCAGTTTTCCTTTAATCATCTTAGGGTCATATTGGAATGCGTAGAAAGTTTTCGCAAAGAACCTCTCCAATCCGTCCTCTGTTGTTGCAAACCTCGTAGCGACAGTCGCCAATACGTGCGGCCTCAGAACTTTCTCTGCCCCAAGCTTCGACCAAATTCTCTCGGGTTCGGCTAAGGGGTAATTCTTCAGTAGGTAATCCTGTTCATCCTCCGTTCGTGCAATCAGGATAGCTTCCCCGAACTTGTCGTATCTCGGCCGGCCGGCCCTGCCACACATTTGCTTATACTCAAGAACCGAGATCGGGTACCGTCCGTAACCAGGTTCGTATCGTTCATAGCTGCTGATGATTACAGTCCGCGCGGGGAGATTTACTCCTGCTGCAACAGTGGGGGTCGCTGACAGGATCTTGAGCCGTCCACTCTTGAATGATTCCTCGACAATTCTCCGATGCCCACCGGGCAAGCCCGCGTGGTGAAATGCGACTCCACTCAGAACCTGCTCAGCCAGCGTCTCGCCGAGTCGCGTTCTCTCGCCTGTAGACAGAATTCGTTGAGCAATGCTTTCCAAACCCCTGCGGTCAGGTTTTGCTAAATTCCTTCGCAGTAACGCGGCCGCCTTCTTTCCCATCTCGACGGCTGTGCGTCGGGTTTCAGCGAAGATTAGAACCTGGCCCCCGTCTCGTATGACGTCGAGTGCAGTTTCGAATATTGGGTTCGCTTCTGAATGCGGAATCGCTCGTGAGGAGCCGTCTTTGAATTGGATTTGTCCATCGTAGTAGACTCCTTCGCGGAGGGGAACCGGTCGCCAGTCGGTCGTGATTTGGGCGGCATTGAGCCATTCGCCAATCTCTGCTGCGTTCTTTATGGTTGCGCTCAGTGCGATGATTTGCAGTTTCGGGTTAATTTTTAGCAGCCGCGTCAGAACCACCTCCAAGGTGGGGCCTCTATCTGCTTCTGTGATCAGATGGATTTCGTCAGCTACAACAACAGTCACGTCAGCGATCCACGGGGATCGGTGTCTAAGGAGTGAGTCAGCCTTCTCGTTCGTCGAGATGATCACGTCGTAATTAGATAGGTGGAGGTCAGAGCTGTCGTAATCGCCGCTCGTGATGGCGACCCTGACCTTGCGCCCAGGCGTTTTCTCGATTTCAGCGTATTTTTGAAAATCTTCGAACTTTTCGCTGGCTAGTGCACGGAGGGGAGTCAGGTATAGCGCTTTCCCATCATGCTCCAGAATTGACTTCAAAACCGCGAGTTCAGCCACGAGAGTTTTTCCGGAAGCCGTTGGGCTTGCAAGTACGAGGTTCTTTCCGTCGAGAACCCCCGCTTTAATCGCGTCTTCTTGTGGTGGGTAGAGAGTCTCGTACCCCGCTTTGGCGACTACCGCCTTTACAGAGTCCGGAATAAGGAGCTCGTCTACTCGCAAGTTTCTAAGCTTCTTTCTCAGGCTGCCGTTCGCTTCAGATGGCCGGGTTTCGGTGAATAAAGGATTCCTTCTTTCACTAGTTGGTCAATCAGTCTTCTCGCTTCATCGTCCGTGAGGTCTACTTTGCGTGAGAGTGCTTGGTAGAGGGTTGAATCCTCAACGATGCCAAGCTGCTTCTCCAAATCAGCGAAGGTGCTTAGGACGACTTGCATCTTATCACGCAAGCTCTTCGGTTTGCCAGTCATGATTACGTCGATATCGATCTTTCCAGTGGTCGTATCGATGCCGACGTCTTGGAGAGATAGCGTCATCAACCGAATTATCGCTTGTGCATCCTCAGCTTCGACGCGGTCACGGAGGAAACTCTTCGCCCTAGCCTCCGCGAGCCTCACTAACCCTTCCAGTTGCCTAGGAGTAATCACGACCGGGGATTCGCTTGATCCGGATAGGGAGCGCATCTTAAGGTAATACTGACGGATAGCGTTCACTGAATCGTCAGTTAAGACGGGTTCTATGCGTTTTGCGTAGGCTATGTATTTGCGCAGCATTTCAGGAAGTAGCGGGGGTTCCTCGGGCGTTGTCTTCAATCTGTGAAGAGTCAATATGTGCTCTGACATTCTACTATCAGAATCCGCCTCGGGAACATCTTTCATGATGAAAAGAAGGTCAAAGCGCGACAGTAGGGTCACCGGGAGGTTGATGTTGTCATTTATGTTCCTGTACGGATCGTATCTCCCCAACGCCGGGTTGGCGGCTGCCAGAACTGCCGCCCGAGCATTCAACGTAGCCACGATCCCACCCTTAGCTACGCTGACAGTGTTGTGTAGAACAACGCCATGACTGACAAAGTTGTGCGTGGGTTCAACAGTCACATCGTACACCCACCGAGTCTTTAGCGGTCCATCATTCTGGAGCGTCCTAACGCTTCGTATCTTGAGCCAGCGAAGGTCTAAAAGCGCCCTTAACGCTTCGACCTCATTTTGAGACTGCAAAACCACAGTTAATGCATATTCCCTGAAAGCATTTAACACGTCCTCGCGCTTAGCTGCGGTATATCCACCTCTTTCAGCATAGTCAATAGTTCTCCTTAGCAGTCCGAGCCTCGTCGCGGTTTTCTCCTGAGACCAGCCTAATCGTTCTCTCAATTCTCGAATAGTTCTAGTCTCTGGTATTTCGCGCTGCAATCGAGTGAGTCTGTCTTCCAGCGCTAAGATCCGCCTCTTGAGAATGTACCTTGTGATGCCATTTCTGCTCTTGAGGTGCCGCCAGAAGTAACCATCGTCTCGTATACCCAGGACGTCTTGAACGCTGATCAGGCTGTGACAAACGTCTGTTGGCACTACGTCGTGTCCGCGCTGGTCTTTGCTCTGTTCGACCAGAGCACTGGCCTTCGCATAACGTTTATCGTTGTCGCCTACAACGACCTCGACGAAGCGTCGTAGAGAGTCGCCGGTCACGTAGGTCTTGTATGATTCTTTGCTCCTGAATAATCGTGAAAACATACCTAGTCTAAGCAGAAGATCTTGGTAGTCTTCCGCGAGACCTTCACTTGAGGTACAAAACGACAACGCGTCTGGTTCAACGCTTCCGTCACCTTTGAAGGCCGATCGCAAAAAGGCTGCGACGACGTTAGTTGGAGCGTTCATCAATTGCGGCGGAAGCCGTTTTTGACGGGCGGTGTTCATGAGTCCCGGAAAGTTCCGCGAGCAGTATTTGTAAAGCCTCGAGGAAATGTATCGATGAGTTCGATTTACCTGACTGTAATCGATGGGTCGAATATGGAACGTCCTCTCCATCGTCGAATCCATCTCTTGGAAGATGGCACTGTCAGTGTTAGCGAATCCGATTTCCGCGGCTGAACCCTTGTATGAGTAACCCTCGGTAATGAGGTAGCCCAGTATAGTTGCCAAATCCTCTGACAGCGTCGAAGGAAGGGTCATGGTCTTCTCATTGTGATGGGAAATCGACGGAACGACAGGGTTTTCGGCTGGAAGCAAAGATTCGAGCTGCCGCGGTCCGGGAGCGAAGTCGTTCTTTCGGATTTCCGAAGCCGGAACAGTGCGGATTTCGCCGTCTCGGAATACGTAAACAGGATGTTCAGGGGTTACGATTACGCGTCGACCGTGCGAGTACGTTATTTCTACGAAATATTCCGGAGCAAGATGGCGGCTGACGCGATCTACCTCCGTCGCGCTAAGATCCCGGAAGTCTCGCGTAGTGATGAGTGATAATTCACGGCCTTTCAACGGCAGAATTTCGCAGTTTCTGCCAAGCACTCTATCTGACTCATGCTGTCGGAAAAGGGCGTCGACGAACTCTCCTATTTTTACTTTCTTTCCCGATGCGAGGAGGATTTCAGTCTGAGGGTGGTAGCTGTGTTGTTCGAGGGCTTCGTGTATTGCGACTCTGTCCTCTGGTCGCATCTTATCCATTTCATCTATGCAATTGTGGACGTATATTCCAGCGGCCGCGAAGTTGTGGTGTTCACGGACGCAAAGGTCGTAAACATAGCCGGCGTATCGGTCGAACTTAACCTCCTTGACCTCTTCTTCATCCATTTCAAGGCGGGGCCTCTTGTTCTTAGTCTGGCAGTTCTTAGCAATCTTGGCTTTGACGCTCCACGGAATTACCTGATCAACGAACCTAACCATGCTGGGGCCACTGATCTGAACTACATGCACCTTGGGATTTCTTTTGCTCCTTCTTATGGCCCCTCGAATTCCCAGTCTCCTTAGAGCGTGCAAGAGCACTGAAAGGTGGTGTTCGTTAGCGGTCGGCGCAAGCTTAACTGAGGTCAATTTGCCTTCAACTGAATTCATGTTGCCGTCAGAGTCAAACACCCCGGCGAGAAAGGCT
>Ga0181530_10005389_pt1 | contig 13062 bp, 15 predicted proteins | sample PEATcosm2014_Bin_42_FD_119769 | JGI IMG/M metagenome (GOLD analysis project Ga0181530, IMG submission 119769) | Peatland microbial communities from MTU Mesocosm Facility, Houghton, MI, USA - PEATcosm2014_Bin10_60_metaG | ecosystem: Environmental > Terrestrial > Soil > Wetlands > Peat | place... | reverse complement strand
TCCTCGTCGAGCTGATCTCGTTGCCGGTGTTCGGGCTCTTCTACAACATCCACTGGGCCGGGTCGATTTTCCCGCTGCTGCTTGTGATAGCTTTGGCGACTTGGGGAATCACTGTGGTCGGTACGGCGTTCAGCGCCGTGACGGTGAATGTTCGTTTGCGCGAACTGATGCTGCCGGTGTTACTCTATCCCCTGCTGATCCCTTTGCTGATCGGCGCCATGGAGATGACCACCGGGTTGTTGAACGGCAATGCAGTGTTGAGCGATATCAGAATTCTTCTGGTGTTCGACGCCGTGTTTACGTCGCTTTCGATTTACCTGATTGACTTTATTTTGGTCATATAAGAAAGGTTGTAGTGATGCGTGAAAAGACTATTTACGGCCTCGGTATACTCGGCACCCTGCTGCTGCTGTGGAACTTCTACACCATTTTCCTCGTGATCCCGATCGACGCGCTGCAGGGGAATATCTTCCGGATCATCTTCATCCACGTGCCCGCCGCGATGACCGCGTTCGCCTTTTATGGCGTGGCGGTGCTGGCCAGCATCGCTTTCCTGTGGACGAAGAACTTCAAATGGGATTCGATGGCCGTTTCCGCCGTCGAGGTCGGTACCATGTTTACCCTGGTGAACCTCGCGACCGGCAGCATTTGGGCGCGGGTAGAGTGGGGAATCTGGTGGGCGTGGGATGCGCGCATGACTACGCAGCTGATGTTGTTTCTGCTGTATCTCGGCTACCTGCTGATGCGTCCCGCCGTTGCCGAGCCGACGCAGCGGGCGACGATGTCCGCCATCCTCTCGATTTTCGCGGCCGCCGATATACCCGTCGTCTTCATGGCTATCCGGCTCCACAACGTCCGCACGCAACACCCCGGCCCGGTGCTCGAAACAGGCGGGTTAGCGCCTGTATACTGGCCTCCGTTTCTGATCGGGATCGTGGCGTTCCTGCTGCTCGGTTCGGCGATGATTCTGGTTCGCCTCCACCAGGAATCCAGCAGCCGCGAAATCGACTCCCTGCGCCGCGAGCTGCACGCCATATAAATCACATGTCAGCCGTCGATATTACTAATCTGCACTTCCTCTTTTTCGGTTACTCGGCCGCCTGGCTGATTATGATCGGCTTCGTCTTCCTGTTAGTCAGACGAAGCCGGCGCATCGACCGCGAGTTGAGCCGCCTCAAATCGCTCGTCGAAGACAAAGAGAAATAGAAAAAGCCGGGCAATTGTAAGTTAACTTACTCTCCGCCGAAGCTGTAGCCGACGCCGAGCGTATATTCCGGCGCCCAGTTACTCCCGAACTGGAAGAAGTCATTCACCCAGTGCACGTCGACCGCGGGCCTGAAAAAGATATGCGGAGTCGCATAGATGCGCGCGGCTACGGCAAAGTGCGTCTGGAAATGGCCTGAGCTTTCCGACCCCAAACTGACCGTCGAGCATCCGACGAGCTGGTCGCACAATTGCGTACTGGCATTGAAGTGGACGGCAACTCCGCCGATGCCCGCCTGGATTTCCGGAACGAAGCGCTTCGCCTTGATGGGTTGCCAGATTCCATTGAAATCATAAAATATCGGACGGTAATTGACTCCGGCGTAGTCGCCCTGCCCGGCACGCCAGTTGATTTCAGCGCCTGCGCCGAAGTGATTGGTAATCATCAGGCTGCCGCCAACCGTGGCAAACAGACCCGTCATTTTCGGCGTATTGTACGCGGTTCCCGTCCCGAATATGTCGAGTGCCTGGCCATTCGAGCTGTCCGTGGCGGTTCCGAGCCCGACATAGACATTCGCTTGAGGAGTCTGTCCCATAAGAAACGGGCTGGCGGCAAGTAATCCAAAGCACAAAGTAAGTGTCGTTTGAGTAAGTCTTCGCATTTTTAACGTCTCCCTTTTTTTGAAATTTCGACTAACCGACTAATCAGCCAGACGGACCACAGGCCGCAACAGGTTTCATGCATGTAATGGCGAGTGGTTTGACTCCTGTGCAAATCTGTACGAATCTGATTCCAATATGAAGATTTCAATCCTCGGCGCCGGCAACGTCGGCAGCGCTCTCGGCGCGGGCTGGGCCAAACATGGTCACGAAGTTGTTTTTGGCGCGCGGGACCCGGGAAAGAACGTCCCCGGCCCAAACGTGAAAGTTCTATCGGTTGCGGAGGCCGCGCGGTTTTCCGGCGTGGTGGTGCTCGCGGTGCCGTGGAATGCAGTGCCGGACGCGATACGTTCGGCCGGCGACCTTACAGGGAAGATTATTCTGGATGCGACGAATCCCCTGCTGCCGGATCTCTCGGGACTCGACCCGCAGGCCCAACCGTCCGGCGGTGAAAAAGTCGCCTCACTCGCGGGCGTGCCCGTGGTTAAGATTTTCAACACAACCGGTTATCCGAACATGGCCGACCCGGATTACAACGGCGAACGCGCGACGATGTTCTATTGCGGCGACGACCCGAATGCCAAGAGTATCGCGCGGGGCCTCGCCGACGACCTCGGCTTCGAACCGGTCGACGCCGGTCCGCTCAGCCAGGCGCGCCTGCTCGAACCACTGGCCCTGTTGTGGATCACACTGGCATTGAAGCAGGGTTTCGGCGTCAATATCGCCTTCAAACTGATGCGCCGTTAAGGCCGACCTCCAATACTCCATTTCGTTCGAGAGAAGCGGAGCGGCATATTCGTCACGCAAACGCCACATTGTGTATCGGAACAGCCACAGTCGGGAAAGGCCTTACTCTTTGAGTATCAAAGATTTACGCAACTCTGATACCTCAGATGGGTACCATAGTTATACATGCGATTCGAGACTACGATCAACCGCCCGTTTGAAGTTTCGGGGGTCGGTCTTCACAGTGGAGTGCCGGTCAATCTGCGAATGACTCCGGCGCCGGCGGGCACGGGCATTGTCTTCCGCCGTTCGGATCTGGAATTCTTTTCGATCCCCGCCAGTTGGAAGCACGTGGCGCGCGTGAGTTATGCCACCAGCCTGATGCGCCAGGGCGTCCTGATCCAGACCACGGAGCATTTGCTGAGCACGCTCTACAGTTTCGCCATCGACAACGCGTTCATCGAGATCGACAATCTCGAGGTACCTATCCTCGACGGAAGCGGCAAGCCTTTTGTGGACCTGCTCCGGGCGGTCGGTGTGCGCCAGTTGCGGCGGCGGCGAAAGTATCTGCGAATTCGCCGGCCGGTGACCGTGGAAGACGGCAAAAAGCGGATCTCAATCCTGCCCGACAACGCTTTCCGGCTCACGTGCGAAATCGATTTCCCCGATCCCATCGGCAAGCAGTCCCTCGAAATGGAAGTGACCCCGGAACGTTATGCCGCGGAGCTTTCCCCGGCGCGCACGTTCGGATTCGAGAATGAGCTGGAGCAGCTGCGCCAGATGGGGCTGATTCGCGGCGCCTCGCTCGATTCAGCCGTCTGCTTCACGCGAAAGGGAGTGCTGAATCCCGGCGGCCTCCGCTTCGCCGACGAGTGCTGCCGCCACAAGGCGCTCGACCTGATCGGCGACCTGGCGCTGATCGGCCGCCCGCTGCTGGGCCATGTCATCGCCGAACGCGCCGGACATGCGATGCATACGGCGCTGGTGGCGAAGATCATGTCCGACCCCTCGCTCTACGACATCGTGACCTTCGATCAGCTCGCGTCCCGGGTGGCCGAGTACCTGGTTGCGGCAAGATAAAAGTCGTAATGGCAAAAAAGCCGAAGCCGTTCGACGCTCGGAAAGAGGTGCGGGCCATCGCCCGCGAACGCGTTGGGCCGGTAAAAGCAGGCAAGGTCATCAGGCCCAAAAGCGAACGCAAACCCAAGTACAAACAGGATCCGCTCGCCGAACAGACTTAAAGCCAAGTGCGTGCGAGCGGCTCGGCACGACGCTGCCGCGAGTGTCTCCGGAGAGCCTGCTCCCAGAGCCGGTATTATGGGAAGTCCGGGCAAGGAGAGAGGATCGTATGAGACAGCCAGCGTTTTGCGCTCTTTTCTGCGCGTTTCTGGCCACCCTTCGGACGCCGGCGGCGCTTGGTCAGGTCGCTCTTCCGATCGCCTCTACGTCGAATCCGGTTCAGGTTGACCTTAGTTCTTTTGGCAAAGCCCCCATATTGGGCGTCTTCTCGCTTGATGTGCCACTCGTTTGATGTGCCATTGAATCCTGGTCAGTCTGCTGATAACCTCATGACCTCATCTACCGGCTCACAACAGACGGACTCTGTCTTCGTGCTCGTCATGGCGCCAGATGCCGCCACGCTTGACGCCCAGAAGGCGGCCCAGCTACGTTCATCTTCACGCCGGCTGACGGGAGCCCGACGTGGCAGATAGGCGTTCCGCTCACTCGGGACTCCGACGCTACGGCTTCCTGGGCGTCCACGTTTACGGAGACGCCCATCGCTGCAAAGATAAACAATCCCGCGGCGAATAGTACGTCGATCGCGGTAGCGAACATCTCGGGCCGGACGCAGTCCGTGCTGATCACAATCTCGGACGATAACAATAATCCGATCGTGAGCGCGCAGACTGTCTCGCTGGCCCCGTTCGCAAACACGGCCGCGATGCTGACCGATATGTTTGGGAGCACGATGTTCCCGAGCATCATCGGCCAGGATGGCCTTTTCCATGGCAACATCTCTTTTCAAGGGATGGGAGGCGGAGCGATCGTTCCTCTCGTCCTTGAGACGATCGGCAATTCGAAGTCGTCGCGCCAAGTCTGGCAGACGTCGTCCAACTAAGGACGGCTGCCATCTCCCAGCTTGTAGAAGCCCCTCGCGATTTGCAGGCCGTCTGTTCCCAGGGCCGGCCCGACCGGGCAAGGCAAATTTCCTGGCAGGCCCGCAACTACCAGATGGTCCGAATAGCTGACGACTTGATCTGTCCGTCGCGGCTCGGAACCGGGGCCCCGAAAAACAAAGCAGTGGCAGCGATGACGCGATCGGGGACATCCGGGACATCCTGCCGGGGAACCTCTTTCATCTTCAGCACGACGCCGTCGTCGAGTGGTATCTGTTGGAGGACGACTTTCGGATCGAAAACAGCAGCGAGCACGTCCTCGAGCGCACCAGCGGGAATGCGCTCCTTCTCAGTCAAGTAGACCATCTCGGCAAGGCTAATTGTCGAAATACCGATATGGTCGCCGCTCGCTATCGTTGCTTCGATGAAGTCCGAAGCCTTGCGTCCCAAGCGCAGATCGGAAAATAGATACCATATGGCCGCGTGAGTGTCCGCAATTGCCACAATCATTCGGGATTCGATCGTCAGAAATCGTCGCGAGCGAAGTTGGCAAACATCTCGGCTCGGTTTTGGTCGATTTCCTCAGCTGATGGAGCAGTTCCATATTTCGCCAGCAATCCGCGAACGGACCGGGTAGGCTCTTTTGGCGCGCCGCTCTGCCGTTGCGACGAATCCTGTTGCGATGTCTCCAGGAGAATCCGATTCAGCGCTTCGAGGACAAGAGCGTTCGCGGGGATTCCACGAGCTTTGGCCGCCGCGAGAAGCCGCGCCTCTTCGTTAGGCTGGAGCGGCAAACTGATCGTCATTGTAGACCTGCTCCTTCATAGTACCTCGCGCCCCGGGACTGGCTCTGCGCGATTCGCCTTAAAGCTTCTTCTCCATCCAGCCGATATCAGTTCAGCGGTCCGCGCACGGCCGGAGGATATACTGAACTTTCCTCTTAACCTCGGAAAGGATTAGTCGAAATTGCGAAACAAGCTTACAGTTGTGGGCGCCGGTAACGTTGGGGCCAACTGCGCCGTATGGGCGGCAAAAAAAGAATTGGGCGATATCGTCCTCGTGGATGTAGCCGAAGGCGTGCCGCAGGGCAAAGGTCTCGACCTGCTGCAGGCCGGGCCGGTCGAAGGCTATGACGTCGCCATTACCGGTGCGAACGATTACGGTCCCACGGCGAATTCCGACGTCGTCATCATCACCGCCGGGTTCCCGCGCAAGCCGGGCATGAGCCGCGACGATCTTCTGCTGGCCAACTACGAAGTCATCAGGAGCGCCACTGAGCAGGCCGTCGCCGCTTCGCCCAAGTGCGTCATCATCGTGGTCACCAATCCGCTGGATGCCATGGCCCAGGTCGCTTACATGGTTTCGAAGTTTCCCCGAAACCGCGTCATCGGCATGGCCGGGGTTCTCGATTCCGCGCGCTTCCGGACTTTCATCGCCATGGAACTGCAGGTTTCGGTGGATAACGTCACCGCGGTAGTGCTGGGCGGACACGGCGACACAATGGTGCCTCTGGTGCGCTTGTCGAGCGTGGCGGGGATACCGCTCACGGAACTCATCCCGGCGGACCGCCTGAAAGCGATTGTCGAGCGCACAGCCAACGGCGGCGCTGAAATCGTGAAGTACCTGAAAACCGGCAGCGCCTACTACGCCCCGGCGGCATCCGCGGTCGAGATGGCCGAATCGATTCTGCGCGACAAGAAGAAAGTGCTGCCCTGCTCCGCCTGCCTCGAAGGCGAATACGGCATCAAGGGGCTCTTTGTCGGGGTACCGTGCAAGCTGGGCGCCAACGGCATCGAGAAAATCTATGAAATCAAATTGACGGATGAGGAAACGGCCGCGCTCCACAAGAGCTCCGGCGCGGTGAAAGAGCTGGTGGAGGTCATCAAGTCGAAGATGGCGGCGTAGGGAAGAAAAACCTTTGGGCTCGGATGAAAACGGATAAGACAACCCCAAGTCTTTCGGTTTTATCCGTTTTCATCCGAGCGTGGTTTGTTTTTGTGCTAAAACAAAGCGTAGGAGAATTGTTCTCTGGTCAGATTCTGCGTACTCGCGAGCGGCAGTTCCGGGAACTCGGCGTTCCTCGCCACTTCGAAGACGCGCATCCTGATCGACGCCGGTCTCAGCGTTCGGGAATTGACACGGCGGCTTGCCGAGATCGGTGAGAAACCGGAAGATCTTGACGCCGTCATCGTGACGCATGAGCATTCCGATCACGTTTCCGGCTTGGCCCGGCTGGTGCGCGCCTACGGGAAAAAGAACGAGAAAAAGAAAAAAGCGCTGCCCGTGTTCGTCTCACGTCTCACGGCGCCAGCCATTGATTGGACGGATGTTCCGGCGCCTCCGGTCGAACAATTTCAGGCCGGCTCCGGATGGACGATCGGCAACATCGTGGTGCAAAGCTTCACGATCCCGCACGATGCCATCGACCCCGTCGGCTTTTGCTTATACGCGGAAGGCGTCAAGATCGGCATCGCGACCGACTTGGGATATATGCCGGAATCCATCAAGGTCCACCTGCGCCGCGTCCAGTTACTGCTGCTCGAATCGAATCACGATCTGGAAATGCTGAAGGTCGGCCCGTATCCCTGGAGCGTGAAGCAGCGCGTAATGGGCCGCAACGGGCATCTTTCCAATACGCACACGTGCGACTACCTGGAAGCCGACCTCGACAGCGGCGTCGAGACGCTGATTCTGGGGCACCTGAGCGAGCACAACAACCATCCTGAAATCGTCCGCATGGGCGCCGCGCAATCGCTCGAGGCGCGCGGTCTCAAGCCTCGTCTGGTCATCGCCGAACAGAAGAGACAAACAGAGGTTTTTGCGTATTGATTCCCCGTTACACGCGCCCCGAAATGGGCGCCGTCTGGAGCGACCGGAACAAATTCCAGCAGTGGCTGGAGGTCGAGTTGGCCGCCTCGGAAACGCTCGCCGATCTGGGGGTGGTTCCGGCCGAAGACGCCGTGCTGCTGCGGCGGCATGCCGCTTTTGACGTCCCACGAATATTTGAGATTGAAAGCCAGACCCGGCACGACGTAATCGCCTTCACGACCGCCGTGGCCGAATCGATGGCCGCCGCCGGACACGCGGGCGCATCGCGCTGGTTCCACTACGGCATGACGTCGAACGACGTGGTGGATACCGCGCAGGCTCTGCAAATCGCCCAGGCGTCGCGGATTCTGCTGGCGGGCATCGCGAAACTGCGCGAAGTGCTCAAGCGGCGCGCGCACGAATTCCAGCACACCGTCCAGATCGGCCGCACGCACGGCATCCACGCCGAGCCCGTCACGTTCGGATTGAAGTTCGCCATCTGGTATGAGGAAGCGGGCCGCAATCGGCGGCGACTCGAAGCGGCGGCGGAAGATCTGCGCGAAGGGAAGATTTCGGGCGCTGTCGGAACCTTCGCGCACATCGGCCCGGACATGGAGGAAAAGATCTGTGAGCGGCTCGGTCTGAAACCCGCTCCGGTGGCTTCTCAGGTGATCCAGCGCGACAGCCATGCGCAGTTTGTGGCCACGCTCGCCACCCTGGCCGGGAGTCTCGAGAAGATCGCGCTCGAAATCCGCCATCTGCAGCGCACCGAAGTCCGGGAAGCCTCCGAGTATTTCGCCAGAGGGCAAAAAGGCTCCTCGGCCATGCCGCACAAGAAGAACCCAATCACCAGCGAACAAATCTGCGGACTGGCCCGCGTGGTCCGCGCCAACGCCCAGGCGGCATTCGAGAACATCGCGCTCTGGCATGAGCGCGACATTTCGCATTCTTCGGTGGAGCGCATCATCCTGCCCGATTCCACCATCCTGACCGACTACCTTCTCGAGAAGACAACCAGTCTGGTCGACAAGATGTTCGTGTATCCCGAGCGGATGCGGCGCAATCTCGATCTCACCCGCGGGCTCGTATTCTCCGGCCAGCTGCTGCTCGACCTTTCAGCCGCCGGGATGCTGCGCGAACAGGCCTATGCGATCGTGCAGCGCCACGCCATGGAAGCCTGGGAGAGCGAAGGCGACTTTCGCGCCGCCATCGAGGCCGACCCGGCAATCTTAGGGCTGCTCAGCCGCGAGCAGCTCGCCGAAACGTTCTCGCTGGAACGCCAGCTCAAACACGTGGACGCCATTTTCGATCGGGTATTCGGCGCCGGCGCGTGAATTTGCCGCAGCCCGGCATTCACAGGGCTACCGGGACGGCGAGAACCGGGCAGGACGCACCCTGCACTACTCGTTCGGTGACGCTGCCGCGCGGCGCGACGAACAATCCTCCGGCGCCATCGGTAGTCATCGCGATGAGCCCGGAATCCAACTCGGACGCGGTCCGGAGGATCTGATCGGAAACGTTGCCTCCGCGCGACAACAGCTCCCAGCGAAGATAGTCGCGTTCGGGCAGGTCCAACCGGAGGCTCTGGGGCTTGTCTCCCACGTGCAGCAGGTCCATGGCGATAATTTCCTCGGAAGAAAACACGGCGGCGCGAAACGCGTACGTTATGGCGGGCTGCGGGTTGGGCTGGATATTCACGGGCACCAGCACACGCCGCAGCGTAAAACCGCCGTGCGCCATGGAGACAAAGCCGCCGGAAGCGGGCACGAACATGGTCATGGTGCGGGAATCCCACGTAATGCGGCGGGTCGCGGAGGGACGAAGCCACGACGGCGCGCTGCTGTGCCCGTCGTTTCCGATCACCACCAGGTCCGCCGGATCGTACTTGAGAAAATGCGTCAGTTCGCCGAGGGCGTCCCGGGACCGGACGTACACTTTGTTGACCGCGACCGCCATCTTCTCGAAGACGGCGCTGCGCGGGCTTCCTCTCTCAAGATATCCCCAGTTCTCCAGAACGTTCCGCACGCCGGGAATCCGCGACCACTCGAGATCGGCGTCTTTCGCTTCGCCCGCGTGGAACAGAGTGAAGCGGCAGCGAAGCGTGAGGGCGATCATCAGGGCATGGGCGAACGCGTTCAGGCCCGCCGCTGAAAAGTCGGTGGCGCACAGAACGGATTCGACAAACGGTTCATCGGATTGATGGGGAGCGGGAATCGCGAGCACGGGCTTCGTAACAGGATACATCGGGCGAGTTTACCGGGCGGCGGATCGGGTGGTGAACGCGCTTCCCATGAGAGGTCCACAGTGTTGTAATCTGAGAAGTCCCGGAAACACATCGGGAGAGAGCATTGAGAGCCATGAATCGTTTGCCGGAAAAGATCGCGCTGACCGTCTTGATCGCGGCTGCCGGCGCGATGACCGTTTTGGGTCAGTTGCCTATCCCGGTGCCCGGACAAAACCCGGCGCAGAGTGGCGCGCAGGGTGGAGCTCCGGGTGCCGGACGGGGTGGACGCGGCGGGGGCCGCGCTGGGCGCGGTGCGCAGTCGGCGGCTGCCGAACCCGTAAAGCAGGTGGTCGCTCCCATACCGGCGGCCATCGAAGTCACCGGTCCCGGCGGGTTTTACGAGACCTTCATGGACGACCATGACGACGCTTCGAAAACCGATATCCCGGCGCAAGACACCTACGCGAAATTCAATTATGCGGCGAAGGAATACTTCATCTCGGGAACGACGTCCGGCGGCGTGCCTTACAAAACCCGCATCGTCATCCGCAAACCCAAAGACAACGCAAAATTCAACGGTTTGATTCTTGCCGAATCGATGCACCCGAGCGGCAATCCATGGGTGTTCCATTTCACTCAGACCTATGCCATGACGTCCGGGGTCATCGGGCTCGAGATCCTCACCTCAACGCCGGCGGGACTCGCCGCGGCTAATGAGGCGCGCTACAAAGATCTGGTCGTTCCCAACGGGGCCGCCAACGACATCCTCGCGCAGGTGGGGGCGCTCATCAAGTCGGACCACAAAGACAATCCTCTGAGCGGCATCGCAGTCAAGAAGATGATCCTTGCCGGTTCCTCCGCCTCGGCCGGCGTGGCCCAGAATTACCTCACCAACGCTCAGATGCCGCAAAGACTGGCCGACATGAAACCGATCTACGACGGGTTCATGCCGACCAGCGCCAACGGTCAGATTCCCCCTCTCGACGTCCCCACGATTCTGGTGCCCACCATGCGGGAAACTTTCACCGGTAACGGGACCACGCAGCCGGACAACGAGAAACTTCGCGTTTACGAATTTGCCGGCATGGCCCATATCGATTCCCGCGTTGCCGGCGGCTATTACCCCGATCCCTGCAAATATCCGATCAGCAGGTATCCCATGGGAGCGGAGATGTCCGTTGCTCTCGACAAGCTCTTCTTGTGGGTGGACAAAGGCATTGCGCCTCCCCATGCCGACCGCTTCTACGTCGATTTCAATCCGGACAACAAGCCGAAGCTCGATCATGATAAGGGCTCTCTGCTCGCACTGGATGAGTTTGGAAACGTCAAAGGCGGGATCCGCAACACCTACGTGGATGTGCCGGTGAAGAGCTTCCACGTTCCCAACGAAGGCGCCGAGCCGCGCATTTCGAACCCGAACCACTTCATCGCCGCGCGCCGGATCAACGGGCAGGATCCCGACGCTCAACTGTGCGGCCTCGGTAACCTCGAAACCGCTCTGTCGAAAGAACAGTTGAAGAAGCTCTACAAGAATCCGAAGGACTACTACAACAAGGTCGCGCAAAGATACGACGAGCTTGTAAAAGAGGGCTGGGCCCTGCCCGTCTACAGAGCGATGGTCCTCGCCGAAGCGGCGCGCGTTACGTTCTGAAGGATTGCGAGAGCGTCTCCTGAACTACCGTATCCGACTCGTTGCGGGATTGTTGCTGCTTGCGGCCGCGGGTAATTCCGTCTGGCGGACAATCGACATTCTTTCCGCGCGGCGCATGCGCCGGATGGAGCTGGCCGAGATCAGCCACGTGCGCTACGGCCTGCTGAACGCGGATCGCTGGGTGGAGAAAGTCGTGCCCATTCTCTATGCCCAGGTCGACGCTCTCGACCTGACTGCGACGAATCGCGCCAGCCTCCGGCCCACGGTCGTTAGGGCTCTCAATCGCCTGCTGGACCAGGTGAAGGAACAGATGGCCCCAAAGCCCGCGCCAGGAGGCGGACCTGCCGGATTTGCGGCTCAGGCACAGGCCATGATTGTCAACAACATGCTGGCCAGCCTGAAACCGCACGTTCCGGAATACGCCGACATAGTCCTCAGGGAACTCGGAAGACCGGAGAACAAGAAGGCCGTCAGGGATTACCTCCGGAGCGCGATTGCCGATGGCGCAAAAGCCACCTTCGGCGAGGTCGACATGCAGGGGTACTCCGCAATCCTGCAGCAGTATGGTTGCGCCGATGCCGTCGCGTGCCAAAACGAACTGAGCGGACGGATCCGGGACTTGGATTCGAGGGCCGCATTCCACTACTTGCTGGTGCTGGCGGCGAGCGCGCTCGCGTTTCTGCTGCTGAACGGGCGCCGTTCCGAGATCGCGGTTCAGCTGCTGTTTTGCATCGCCCTGCTCGCGGGCGGCCTGCTTACGCCGATGATCGAAGTGGAGGCAAAAATCTCCAGGATCTCCCTTACCTTCTTTGGGCAGCCGATCTCATTTTCGGAGCAGTTGCTCTACTACCAGAGCAAGAGCGTACTGGAAGTGTTCCGGACGCTGCTCACGATGGGCCAGCCGGAAATGGTGGTAGTAGCGGTGCTGGTCCTGATGTTCAGCGTGGTTTTCCCTGCCCTGAAAGTCGTCACCGTAGGCCTGTGTCTGGGCGACCCGTCTTTGCTGCGGAAATACAGGGTAGCAAGGTTCTTCGCGCTGGAATCTTCCAAATGGTCGATGGCCGACGTTATGGCGCTGGCCATTTTTATGGCGTTTGTGGCGTTCAACGGCCTGATCGGCAGCGCCATGAGCGGCCTGAAAGGCCCGGGAGCGGAGCTCGTCATCCCCACCGACAGTTCAAAAATCCTGCCGGGATTCTACCTGTTTGTGGGCTTCTGCCTGGCCAGCCTGTGGTTGGCGAAGAAGCTGGAGCGGAACCTGCGGACTGCAGAAACCCCTACTTCTTCCCGGCCGCCGCGTCCTTGAGGGCCTTCAACCGCGGCAAATCACGATCTTCCTCGTGACACGCGGTCTCGAACATCTCGGCCTTTTTGCGCTGCACCGCAAATGCAATCGTCCACGGCCGCGTATATACCACCGGATCGGTAACAGTCGCCTCGTAGTTGAGCTTGTCGGGCCCCGCCGGGGTGAACCGTTCCACCACGTGCTCGGCGTAGCTCACAATCTCGCCGCCCTCGTTCAGCCAGGTCTTGCCGTTCAGGTTGGTCGTGTCGACAACCAGCGTGTCGCCGTCCCATCGACCCACCGAATCGCCCTGCCACAAACGCATCGTTTCTGGAAGGTGCGGTCGGTCGGCATTTCCCGTTGCCAATGGGATGATGCGCCATGCCAT
>Ga0181530_10005388_pt1 | contig 13064 bp, 9 predicted proteins | sample PEATcosm2014_Bin_42_FD_119769 | JGI IMG/M metagenome (GOLD analysis project Ga0181530, IMG submission 119769) | Peatland microbial communities from MTU Mesocosm Facility, Houghton, MI, USA - PEATcosm2014_Bin10_60_metaG | ecosystem: Environmental > Terrestrial > Soil > Wetlands > Peat | place... | reverse complement strand
GGGCATTCTTGTGATAGTCCATTCGCTCTCCAGAGTTACTGCTTGCTCGTCACAAACAGCTTCTCCGGTTCAGATCGAATGGACAACCTCTTGAAAGATCACAGGTGCCCCCGGTTCCTCGCTCTTGGGGACCGGGGAAATTCCGGACCTCAATTGGCAGGAAGAAGCCTACGATCTAGCAGGTCGGTCCAGAAAAGCGCCTATGGCGATGCCGATCCTCGATGTCACGATCTCGCGGATTCCAGTCGCCATGCCGACATTTCGTTCCTTATCGGATTGTGATCCCCAAAAGCCGGCTGCGACGTCGGTACGCCCGCGGTTACGAAAGGGTCTGCCGAAATACCGATGTCATAGCTCTTATTGAACGAGGGAAACCTTGAGAATCTCCCACGATTCATCCCGAAATGGCATCGCACCAGCGAATTGTACGCACTGAAAACAAGAGTCGTGACAAAGACCGCGCCGGCGTTGCGAAAGGCATGGGGATAAGGTGGAAAACGATGAACCGGAGATACAATTGCAGGCGATCAGCATTGAAGAAGGAGACACTCCTTGAGAACTTTATCAAGGCGTACTTTATGCTTCGCGATCCTGTTTTATGCGTTTGTTGGATTTGGCCTGACACAATCTTCTACGCCGGACATTACCTCCGCATGGCATAACGGCAGATTTCAAGTTGATGTCCAAGGTGTCATCGGCCGCTCCGATATCGTTCTGGCCAGAGTACGAGCTTTTCTGCCCGGTGTGCAACGCCCACTTCAAACAGTTGGTCGTGCTGCACAAGGTGCCGAAGAACTTCGACATCGCGCCCTATCTCGACGGGTTTGTGAAGAGCCACGACCACAAGGCCTGGCAGGAGGCGCAGCGGAAGAAAGCGGAGTCGGGCGGCGGCGGATCGGAGGCGTGACTCGACCCCGCAGGGGCTAAAGCCCCGGTTCATTTCATGGCGTTTTTCGGCGCGGCTGAAAGCCGCGCCCTGATACAGGACCTGCGAGTTGAGGTTCGTGCGACCCACCCTAATCGCACAAAACGCGTTGAGGATAGGGCAACCGCCCGCGTATTTTTTGCGACGCTTGCGACCCCAGACTCTTGCGGCCCCATTCGATATCGATCGCTGCGAAAGACAAATGCAAAAGCAACCGCAGGTCCTTCGACTCGCTTTGGCGCATTTCATGCGCCCAAGCTCGCTCAGGATGACATCCAATTTTTGATTGCTCAGGATAACGGCTGTTTGTTTGGCTATTTCGCTGACACAACACCAGCTCGTAGTTGCACAGCAGTCGATGCAAAATGCCGTTGTTGCCGCAAGTAAGATCTCTTTGTTGGAGATTTATTGCGGATTTTTGTGGGGTGATTGCTGGTCAAATCGGCACATTGTTGCAGCAAATTCCGTCAGTGACACGCAATAATCGCAACAATGCACCAACCCTGGTGAAATCCACAAATTTACTTGGTTTTTGCACTTGCTTCCACAGATTGATCGGACGTAGTGTCTCTTTAACTGATGACCCGTTAGGGCATCGGAGTTGGGAGCCGGAAGGCTGGAAGAAGAAACAGCCGGCGCAAGCCGGAAGTTGATCGCCAGCAAGGATGACGGAGTGGACAGCCGGTGAGAACCGGAGGATGGCCGTCAGCCCGGACAGAGGGTGAAACCTGAGGCGCAAGCCGCAGAGGGATCGCTGTACGCACCAGAAGTGCAAAAGCCGACGCAAGTCGGAAGATGTTTAGCTGGAAGATTCCGGAAGATGCAAGGGCCGGTGGAAACGGAATACTCATCGACGGCTTCGCCGGCGATGCAAGGTTCAGTTGAAACAAGGAGTGCATCAGAGGCTCAGCCGGAGAAGGAGCCACGAGGCGCAAGCCGAGAGGTTCACGGCCGGTGAAGGCGGAGGGTAAAGCAGCCAGTGCAAACTGGAGGCGGAGCCAGCCGAGGGGCAGGGGCAGCATAAGGCGCGAGCCGGATGAAGCCGCCAGCCGAGCCAAAGGACGGCATCCGATGCGAATCGGAGGTAGGTTGTCGGCCTTGCCAGAGGAAGGGCCATGCGGCGCAAGCCGAATGGAACGAGGATCGTCAGGCGCAAGCTTGAAGGATCGCCGAAGGTCGGACGGAAGTGCGGAACAGCCGATGCGAGTCGGAGGTTTGCAGCCGGTCGAGCCGAAGGACACGAAACCGATCCGAGCCGGAGGGTTGGCCACCGGTCGAGCTGGAGTGCAGGGCGCCGACGCAAGTCGGAGTCCTGAAAGCCAGCGCAGCCAGAGGTAGCAGCGCCAGCGAAAGCTGGAGGGCGGCCACTGGGGTAGCCGGAGGACGCAGCATCGGCTGTACTGCGAGTGATCAAGATTGAAACGCCAGAGGCTTCGGTCTCTGGCGTTTTCAATTTAAGGGGCGTTTTTTCAGGCCTCGGTGGTACTTCTTTCTGCTTCGCTCATCCCCTTAACTCCGCCAGCTCCGCGAACGCCACTTGCCTTTGCGCCGCATTACACTGGATGCGGAGAATCCCTATGCGATTGGGCCGAAGTGGAAGGGCTGGCGTCTTCGCCGCTCTCATGTTGCTGTGCGTTGCTCCGGGCGGGATACGGGCCGCGGGCCAGTGGGCCGCGCCGTCGCCGTCGAGCGCGTCATCTATTCCCGCCTCAATGCTCCTTCAGCCGGAAGAACTGAACCATCTGCTGCAAACTCCGGGCGCGGAAAAGCCGCTCATTCTGCAGGTGGGTTCGCGCGTTCTGTTTGATGAATCGCACATCCCGAGGTCCGAGTACGCCGGGCCGGGTTCGCAGGACACGGGCGCGCAGCTGCTGCGCAATCGCGTTGCCAAGCTGCCGCGCAAGACCTTCATCGTCCTCTATTGCGGCTGTTGCCCGTGGAACCGCTGTCCCAACGTGGGGCCGGCGTACAAGCTGCTGCTCGACATGGGATTCACGCGCGTGAAGGTCCTCTATCTGGCCGACAATTTTGGCGTGGATTGGGTCAACAAGGGGTTTCCGGTTGAGAGTGGACACTAGAACCAACCGCGCTGTATGGGAATTGGGGTGGGGACCGCGCATCTTCCTCGTCGCGTTCCTCGCCGCATCCGTCGCGCTCGCATCGGCGCAATCCGCGCCTGCTGCGCAGAATCTGCTCAACCAGCAGGCTCCGGATTTTACGCGCCAGGATCTCCACGGCCACGCGTTGCATCTCGCTGGCTTTCGCGGCAAGGTTGTGCTGCTCAACTTCTGGGCCACGTGGTGCGCGCCCTGCCAGGTGGAGATGCCGATCTTCAGTGCATGGCAGCGCCAATACGGCCCGCAGGGATTGGCCATCATCGGCATCTCCATGGATGACGATGCCGCGGCGGCGCGCCAATTGGTGCAGCGGCTCAAGCTCGACTATCCCGTAGCCATGGGCGATGCGCGCCTCGGCCTGCGTTACGGCGGCGTCCTGGGCCTGCCGCTTTCGTTTCTTATCGACCGCAACGGCGTGGTCCGCGCGCGCTTCCAGGGCATGACTGACGTGAAAGTGATCGAGAGTCAGTTGCAGCTGCTGCTCGCCGAACCTGCGCAGAGAGAATAGCGGTTCGCCTCAGACGCGCCCGTCTCATGTCCACGATCGCGCACGATACTTCCGACTCAGGCCCGCGCGGTTAGAGTCCTAATTCGGCGACGGCCTGTCCACGTGATCGATCACAAAAACGTCAACAGGCGCTTTGGTTGCATCGAGCTTGAGCCCGATCTGTTCTTGAATTGCAACGAAGATTCCAGGCGGGGCGTTTGGATCATCAACTTGCGCTCCTTCTGGAGTCCAGCGCAGAACAAAATCGAATCTGTCTGCAAGTCCGGTTTAATCGACCACCGGCTTCTCCAACTGCCATTCCAGCACTGCTGAAAACTCCGCCATGGTTGCGTTTGTCTCCCTCAGTTCCATGAACTGCGGGGTCCAGTGAGTGAAGGTTTGATCGGGCATCCCCTTCGGGTCGCCCAGGCTCTTGGACAGCTTCGGTCCGTTCTTTCCTACGCGAAGCACATAAGCAGAAAGCTCTCTCGTCTCATGATGCAGCGTTAAGTTGAATCGGGAAGAAAGCAAACTGCGATACATATCACGCATCTGCTTCAGATTCGGTTGCCCTATCAAATCGGGAACACCGTCCACATCGTATCTGTCCGTGTTAAGCCACGCTGGTCCGCCCAGAATCTGCCGCGCTTGAACTCCGTATGCGAACGAGACGATGTCGTCGACCGTTTCGTTCTCGCAGAAGATGCGCCGTCCCCCTTTGCTCATGAAGCCACGAGACGTCTGAGTGGGGTCGGTGGGCTTGATGGTGGCGACTTCAAATTCCGGCACAGCGTCCAGCGGCATGTGGTCCGTGGGCTTGGGAACGGCCCATGCGGTATCGGCGGTAGCCCGCACCAAAGCAAGAGCATAGGAAGCTCCGCCGTACTTCAACGTGCCCGTGATTGACTTGCCGTCTGCCCCGAGTTTGCCCTCAAAGCTCCCCTCGGGAGGAATCGTGAAGCGGAGCGTCGAGTTTTCGAGCGTCACCGATGAAACATCCGACTCTCGCGCTCCGACGCCCATAGCGTAAAAGGCGCCTTGCCATGCGCCGTTCCCGGGCCGGCCCTGATCGGCTGCGGAGATTTGCAGTATGATCCGGAACCCCCGCCCGGCCTCGATCGTCCCTTGCCAATTGCCCGTAATATCGGGCACGGTCTGGGCGGGAAGAAGCCGGTACGACAGGCTCAAGAAGATGAATGCAGCGAAGATCACGATTTTCGCGGCGCTACGCAACCGGTTTCTGCCGGGACTTACGCTTTGAATCAGATTCTCGCCTGCCATTGCAGCAAGCCTTTCTCGACCTCGACACCATAGCTTCGCAAATTCAGGGCAGCGCCGCAACGGGGACGACTAACCTACGCTATTCCGGATTCTTGAAAAGAGAATACGCCCGGCAGAGACTTGTTGCGCTCTTTTCATTTGAAATTGCGGGAAACCTCCGGCTCTTTGGTAGCAGGCAAGATTGATGAAGGCCTGTGTAATCTCGCAGGCTGCGGTTGCGATGCTGGATTGCGACAATGTATTCTCGGCTTGATTCGCGCGGTTTTCTCGCCAGAGATAGAACAGCGGTTACAGACTGGCCATCACCGGAAAGGATCTCATTCCCCTGACCTCCGAAAAGACATTGCTCGACAAATTCAATCTCAAAGGCAAAACCGCTCTGGTCACGGGCTCGTCGCGCGGGCTGGGCGCGGCGATTGCCGTTGCGCTGGCGCAGGCCGGAGCTAATGTCGCTGTGCACGGCTCGGGCGCGGCTCCGAAAGCTACGCAGCACAAGCTCGAAGCCGCCGGCGCAAACGCCATCGCGCTGGTGGGCGACGTGGGCTTGCCGGAAGTCTGCGCGCGCCTGGTGGAACAGACTGTGCAACATTTTGGCGCTATCGATATTCTGGTCAACAACGCGGGCATTATTCGCCGCGCTCCCGCCGCGGACTACTCCGAAGAGGACTGGCTGGCGGTGATTGACGTGAATCTCACCAGCGTCTTTCGCCTCACGCAGCACGCGGGCCGGCACATGCTCAAGCAGGGTTCCGGAAAAATCATTAACATCGCCTCGCTGCTTACCTTTCAGGGCGGTATCCTGGTGCCCGCTTACGCCGCGGCCAAAGGCGGCGTTGGCCAGCTGACAAAAGCTTTTGCGAATGAGTGGGCCTCAAAAGGCGTGAACGTCAACGCCATCGCGCCCGGCTACATGGATACCGACAATACCGAGGCTCTGCGCAAGAATCCCGAGCGCGCGCGGCAGATTCTCGATCGCATTCCCGCCGGCCGTTGGGGCCATCCTGAAGACCTCGCCGGGGCCGCGGTCTTTCTGGCTTCGAGAGCCAGCGATTATATCCACGGCCATATACTAGTGGTCGACGGCGGATGGTTGAACCGGTAAGAGCAGGGAGCAAGGGAGCAAGGGAGCGAGGGAGCAAGAAGACAGAGAACAGCCAACAGCCAGTGGCCAATGGCCAATAGCCAATAGCTAACAGCCAATAGCCAATAGCCAATGGCTGACAACTAAAGGCTGAGGGCTGACAACCGTTGGGCTGGAATCGTAAGCTCGAAGCGGAGAATAACCATGCAAGAATCCGCAGTCATTTACAGGGCCACCGATGCCACGAAAGTTACCACGCCCGAGCCGGGCATGTTGCGCCAGGTGCTGGCGTACAACCCACACCTCATGCTGGTGCGTCACACCTTTGAGAAAGGCTGGAAAGGGGCGCGTCACAGCCACCCCCATCATCAAATGGTTTATGTGACGCGCGGTCATATCCGTTTCGAGGCTGAGGGCAACTGCTGGGAGATGCGCGCCGGCGACAGCATTGTCGTCGAGGGCGGTGCGGAGCACGAAGCCGCGGCCCTCGAAGCCTCTGAAGTGCTCGACATTTTTACGCCCTATCGCCAGGATTACGCGTAGGCCGCGGCTTTTCCGCAGGCAGCCGCGCACGCATCACAATCTTGAGGAGACTCAGATGAAAAATCGTTGGATTGCCATTCCGGTGCTCGCGTGCGCGCTCTCCGCCGTCGCCGTCGCGCAACCGCCCGCGCCCGATGCCGGCATCATCGGCATCGCGCACATCGCCTTCCGCGTCAGCGACCTCGATCGCGAGATTGCGTTTCTCGGCAAGCTCGGCTACGAAGAGTCCTTCGCCATGACCAACGCGGGCAAGACCACGGAAGTCTTCGTCAAGGTCAACGACCGCCAGTTCATCGAGCTCTATCCGCGAACGGATCCCAAGCAGCCTCTGGGCTGGATGCACGTCTGCTTCGAGGCGGGCGATCTGAGCGCATTGATCAAGTACTACGACTCCACCGGGCTCAAGGCTTCGCCTGTGCGCAAGGCGGCGGCCGGCAACCTAATCTCTTCCACGAACGATCCGGAGGGCCGCGTTACCGAGTTTACGCAATACATGCCGGGTTCGCGGCACACTCTGGACCGCGGCCAGCACCTGGGGGCCGACCGCGTCTCCGTTGAATTGATGGGTATCGACCTGCCGGTAAGAGAAGGTGCGGCGGAAAAGGAGTTTTACTCCGATCTAGGATTCGAAGCGCAGGCGGTGAACGGCAATGTGCGCCTCACCGCGCCTGGCGCTCCCGGCATGGTTCTTGAGCTGCGCGCCGCGCACCCCGGCGACCAGCCCGAGTTTCTGTTTCCGGTGCCCGACGCGCGCAAAGCCGCCGACGCATTGAAAGACGCAGGAGTGAATCCTGAACGCAACGGAAAGCTCATCTTCGTTCACGATCCCGACGGCAACGCCTTCGTCTTCCTTGAGACCGGCCCCGAGCGCCGGTAGTGGTTCACGCTCTAAGCGAGTCGGTGGTGTCCCGGTTTGAGGAAAACTATCCCTCAGGGGCTAAAGCCCCGACTCATTTCGCTGCTATTGCGGCACGACTGAAGTCGTGCCCTTTCAAAGCCAAGCAAATTAGGACACTATTAGCGAATCGATTCGCTTGACGGATTTAGATTTGCGTGGCGGAGTCTTCGCGGTCTACCACGTATAGGTGGTGACAAGAATAGGCGGGCCCGCCTTAGCGCCGATTATGTTCGTCTTAAGCACCACTTCCAGATTCTTGTTCTCCCAGCCACGCGGCAACTTCGCCGCAAGCTCCGCGAGATGTTGCGGCGACTGCACAAACTCGCTCGCGGCCTCAGTTCCATAAGGTCCCAATCCCGCAATCACCAGCACGGGCCCCTCCGTGGTGGGGTCGTGAAAGCGCGCCACAATGGCGTAGTCGGTGATGATGGAAACGTAGGGTGCGGAACTGTCCAGAATCCAGCCCGTGGGCCGGGGATTTGTCGCATCGTCGATGCTGTCCACTCCGTTTGTCTGAAACGTGAAGTGAAATCTGAGCGGCGCCACGAGGCGCATTGTCCAGTCATTATTGATAGCTCCCACCAGGACGATGGGGCGGGAACGAATGTCAGCCAGGTCGGTTTCGGGCGACTCCTTCACATCGTAGGCCTTTTTGTGATTTTCGAGAACGCCTGAGAGATGAGCCAGCGCTATGGCGATCGAGACGGAGACGTGGTGATAGGGATTCGTGACGTGGTCGCTGAACGTGGTTTCTTGTGAGGGCGGAGGCATGTTGCTGGGGTGAGTGGTGCCCAGCACGATGAGCACCGGCCTCGGCGCGTTGAACAGGGAACTCCAGAGTTTCAACGTGGCAGCCTCGCCGCTCGATGAGGCCTCGTGGTAGATATATCCCGCAATTCCGGCCCCCACCAGCAACACTGCAGCCAGGCCGAAGAGAATGGCGCGATTCCAGCCCCGGCGTTTGCGCGTGGCGCTCTCCAAGGACGTCAATTGCACTGGGTTTGCATTGGGGCCGATGGTATGCGGTCCGCGCAGCAGGAATTCGGGAGCATAGGAGCCGAGCGGAAGCTCGATCTGAACCTGCGCAGAATTACCGTTTTCGTGGTAGTACTGGGCGATCCGCTTTCTCACCTCGCCGGCACTTACGCGGACCACGGGATCGGCATTTGTATCGTAGCCCGGATCGCGGCCGAAGACCTCAACGCCCAGCGTCCGCTCCTTCAAATCGCCTATGCGGTTTTCGAGCGCGGCATCCACCACGTAGCGCAGCAGGGCCGGGTAGCGCTTGCTGCCCCGGAAATGGTAGCTGGAGAGGATTGCCTCCAATTCCAGCAGCACGACTTCCCGTTCTTCCGCCGTGGTCGGCATCCACTGCGTCGTCGTGTGCCCGTTTCCAGATGCTTGCGCCATGGGAGCCTTCCAGCACGGCGTAGCATACCGCACTTTGCAAAGAGTTGTCACGGAGAATTCATGCCGTTTTCGCTCTTGATGTAAGCGGATTGATAAACATCGTCCCTTTTCGTAAGGCCTTTATTTTCAGTGATAAACCTGTATCTATTTCACCGTAAATGGTTTGTAACATACGGTAGCACCCTTGCAAAGCGATGCCATCAGCTTAGAATGGCGCGGCATGAAAAAGCGCAGAGGTGTGCTGTCCGAAACCTTCCAGGAAGGAAAGGGGTTGGTGTGCGTTGCTGGGGCGAGGGGATGCGCGTGCGTATTTCCCTGTTCTCGCAGCATGCCGGTTCCTGAGTTTTTTCGTCCCGGAATGACCGCACGAAGAGGAGACAGCCGCCACTGAGAATCAGGCTCTTGAGGCGGGTCTTCGACCGCCAGTCGTGCAGTTCGGGTATTTGTTTCGAGAGCCGTTTTAAAACAAACAACGAACTCAAAGATGTTCACTAACGGAGGATTAAATGATGCAACGCAGACTACTCAGGCCGATTCTTGGATCGATTTTCCTGCTCCTGCTGGGATGCTCGCAGGTGCTATGGGGTCAGGCAGTAAGCGCCACGCTCGTAGGAACGGTGACCGATAACTCCGGCGCCATTGTTCCCCAAGCAACGGTGACGATTACTGAGACCGCTACCGGAATCATGCACACCGACGTCACCAACGGAAGCGGCAACTATACGTTTCCGGATCTCACCCCCGGGACCTACTCGGTGACGATTACATCGAAGGGTTTCAAGAAGGAAATCCGGGCCGGCGTCGATGTGGCGGTTAACACCACCACCCGCGTGGACATTGCGCTGCAGCCGGGCGCTGTTACAGAGACGGTGACCGTCACCGGAGCGCCCCCCATCATGGAAACCGACCGTGCTGACGTGAGCGCGAACATCGAGGCGCAGGCTCTCAGCTCCATGCCAATCGGGGTCAACCAGAATTTCCAGTTTGCTCTTACCCTGGTCCCCGGTGTAGGCCCGCCGGTTTTTGACCATTCGCAGTTCTTCAATGCCGCTAGCTCCATCCAGACTGAAGTCAACGGCCAGCCGCGCGTGGGAAACAGCTATCAGATTGAGGGCATTGACGACGACGAGCGCACCGGCCTGCTGCAGGTCATGATTCCGCCGGAGCAGGCTATCGAAACCGTCGACGTGTCGACCTCAAATTATGAGCCTGAGCTGGGCCGCGCGGTCGGCACGGTCGCCAACGTGATCCTCAAGTCGGGCACGAACAATTTCCACGGCCTGGCTACCGAATACGTGCAAAACAACGACATGGATGCGCGCACCTACTTCAACACCAGTACGGGCCACGTCGCCTACAACTACTTCGGCGGCGCCGTGGGCGGCCCCATCAAGAAAGACAAGCTGTTCTTCTACGGAGACTACTTCCGCTCTCCCGATCACGAAGCGAACAACTCCGTTATCACCATTCCCGCCACCCAGTGGTATACATGCACAACCTCGTCCTACGCGCCATTAGCAGGCGCCGGCCCGAACTTTATCGACCTGAGCGGCTCGATCAACGGCAGCAAGGGACAGGTTTACGATCCCGGCACGGGCAACTCCTCCGGCCAGAATCGCATTGCTTACCCCGACAATCAGATTCCGTGCACGACAGCCGCCGCGTCGGCCGAGAGCGTCGTCGCCGGAGCCCCCATCGTCACTACCGCGGATCCCGTCGCCATCAAGCTGATGAAGCTTTTGAAGGCGCCCAACAACGGGACCCCTTCCACCTGGACTACTTCCTCGGTCTCCAACGACTACTCCTCTCCCAACCTGCCCTTCCAGAAAACCACCAACCACTACGATGCCAAAATCGACTATCAGATCACTCCCAAGGACCACCTGAGCTATCGCTACGAGCGCGAGGACGTGACCACGTTCCAGGCGCCGATGTGGGGACCCGCGGGAGGCGGTCCCGCGAATGGCGCATTTGAAGGCACGGGAGTGCAGCACGTGTACAGCACCGGCCTGAATTATGACCGGGCGTTTTCTAGCACCCTGCTCACCGAAGCGCGCTTCGGCGTGTCCCACTACGGCAACAGCGCCCTTCCCAGCGACTACGGTTCCAACGACGCCACAAACATCGGCATTCCCGGCGTCAACATCAGCCAGTTCACCAGCGGCCAGGTCCTCATCAACATGGGCGACTTCAACTCCTCGCTCATCGGCTACTCCGCGTCGCTGCCCTGGGTGCGCGGCGAGTCCAACGTGGATGCGGTAAACCACTGGACCAAGATCGTCCGCAACCATACCTTCAAGTTCGGCGCGGACGTGCGGCGCGTACACGACAGCCTGCTGCAGGACCAGACCTACAGCGCGCGCGGCCAGATCACTTTCTCTGAGGGCAACACCGCCTGCGCCAACTGCAGCAGCAGTGGCGGCAGCACTGCCACCGATAACGGCAACGAGATGGCCAGCCTCCTGCTCGATCAGCCCAGCGCGGCCGGCCGCGACCTCAACACCTATTTCCCACGCTACGACCAGTGGTGGATCTTTTTCTTCGGCGGCGACAAATGGCAGGTGACTCCCAAACTGACCGTTGACCTGGGCCTGCGCTGGGAGCTGTATCCACCGGCCACGCCCGGAACACCGCAGGGATTCTCCAACTACAACCCGACGAACAACACTCTCGTGATCGCCGGTTTGGGCAGCAACCCCAACAATTTGGGCATGCAGAGCCATTACGACTACTTCGCGCCGCGTGTGGGCGCTGCCTATCGCCTGAGCGAAAAGACCGTCGTTCGTTTGGGCTTCGGCATCAGCTATACGCCGTTCGAGGATAATACCTACGCGTACAACTATCCTGTCCGCGCCAATAACGGCTACACTCAACCCAACTCGTACTTCCCGGCGGTGCTCAACACCACCACAACCGCATGCTCGACCACACAAACCTATTTCACCTTTGAGTGCGGCATGCCGGCCCCGGTTCCGGTCACCATTCCCTCGAACGGCATCATTCAAGTCGCCTCTGGCAGTAACACTCTCAACTCCGCGTCGGAATTCTACATTCCGCTCAACTACCACAATCCCTATGTGGATTCGTGGAACGTCGCGGTCCAGCAGGCCTTGCCGATGCAGTGGAACGCGCAGTTGAGCTACGTGGGCAATCACGGCACGCGGATGGGCGTCGGCCAGAACATCAACCTGGCCAATGCGCTGAACCTGGGATCGGCCGGCTATCCGCTCAATATCGCATTTGGGAAAACGGCGTCGGTGACTGAGGACTTTTTGGGCTTTTCGACGAACTACTCGTCGCTGCAAGCTGGATTGAATCGCCACTTCACCGGCAATCTGGGCGTAACCACCTCGTTCACCTGGGGCAAAGGCCTGAACTACGCGTCAGGCAGCGGCGACGACGACGGCGGCCTTATCTTCTGGCTCCTTCAACGCCACAGCTATGGGCCAACCGACTTTGACCACCGCTTTAACTTTGAGGAAAGCGCGACCTGGATGCTGCCCTTCGGACCGCACCAGAAGTGGCTGAATTCCGGTCCCGCTGCCTCTATCCTCGGCGGCTGGCAGCTCACCGGAGTGCTTGGCTACATTTCCGGCACGCCCATAGACATCGAGGCCAGCGGCACGAGCATCAACACCTCCGGCGAACAACAGATGGCGAACCTCACAGGCCGCTATTCGCTTCCCAAGGGCATTGGAGCCGGACACAACTGGTTCAACCCGCTGGCCTTCGGGCAGCCGACTGGCTGCACCGGCGCCGTGGGGACCCCGTGCGCCCTGGTCTACGGGACCAGCGTCGGCAACGTCGCCAGGAACGCGTACCGCGGACCGGGATACATGCCGAACAACGCAACGCTGTTCAAGACCTTCGTCCTGCATGAAAACTGGGCGTTTGACTTCCGCTGCGATGTGTTCCAGCTCACCAACTCGCCGGAGTTCGCCAACCCGCAAAATTCCTTCACCAGTGGAACCTTTGGACAGGTCACCGGCACGGTAAACAGCGGCGCGGGGATCAACGGGATCGGTCAATTCGGGCGCGCGCTGCAACTGGCAGGCACGTTGCGCTTCTGAGGCTGCCTGACTACAACGCTTGGCAGGGATGAACTGCGAAGAGAGATTCCTGCCGGGCAGAACACAATCGGCCGGCCACTGCAACGCACAGCGGCCGGCCTTTTCATGCCGGTAACGATTTTCGCCGCGAAGTCGCGGACAGGGCAGCTATACGGGCAAGTCAGCGCGGTAGCATCTCAGTTTGAGGTCTACGCCTCAGGGGCTGAAGCCCAGATTCATTTTGCTGCTATTGCGGCACGACTGAAGTCGTGC
>Ga0181530_10005386_pt1 | contig 13065 bp, 19 predicted proteins | sample PEATcosm2014_Bin_42_FD_119769 | JGI IMG/M metagenome (GOLD analysis project Ga0181530, IMG submission 119769) | Peatland microbial communities from MTU Mesocosm Facility, Houghton, MI, USA - PEATcosm2014_Bin10_60_metaG | ecosystem: Environmental > Terrestrial > Soil > Wetlands > Peat | place... | reverse complement strand
GTGCAGCTTAGAGAGAGGGAGTGCGGTTTTCGGAGGCTAAAATCTTCAAAATTCCCTGTTAAATTCCCTGTTACCAGGGAATTGGGGCGGAGAAGAGTTAGCGCTAGACTGCCTGCTCCGCCAGTCTAACCGACATCCAGGCAATCAGTTAGGGCGAGTGCTCGCCCGGTGTACCTCAGATGTACCCTCAGCAACGGGCTCGGAGACCGTCCATGTCGATCGGACGTCGCGCTCCAACTGCTCTTGACGCGACCGCACCCAAGGCGAGTAGTGGCGCTCTGTGATGCGGATCGAGGAATGCCCCAAGAGAATCGAGACGCGCTCAAGCGGGACGCCGGCGAGCAACAGCTCAGTCGCGAAGGTGTCTCTGAATCGGTGCGCATGGCCAGTCGGCACCTTCGCCTGGTCGAACAAAGTTTTTAGTTTCCCCTGCCAGTCCCCAGTGATCGTGTTCACCTTGCTGCTACCAGTCCAAAAATAAAAGCGCTGATTCGGCTCCAACGTGGCTTCGAGCGCGGTGATCACAAAGGGCGGAAGAGGGCAGTAGACGGGAGTGCCGGCCTTCGAGGTGTAGAGAAAAAGTTTGTCGCGATCGAGGCGCTCGGAAGAGAGTGTCACCGCGTCGCCGATCCGCAGCCCGGAGTAGCGCAGCAAGAGCACCAGGGCTTTCATGCGCCGGCGATTCGGCGAGCCCGGCCTGCCGTAATCATCGGCCGCGGCGAAGATCTGAACCATCTCAGCGCGACTGAAGGGCATCGTCGGGTGCGCTGTGACCTTCGGCAATTTCAACTTGCGCGCGGGATTCTCGGCGATCCAGCCGGCATCGTGAGAGAAACGCAGGAAGCACCGCACGAACTCTAGTTTTTTGACAGCGCTCAGATTTTTGTTGGGCCAGGTCGATCGCCATTTTCGGAGTTGCTCAAGGTCAAACTCCTGCACGAATCGTAGCCCTGCGACTTCTGCGAAGCGCTCCATGTCTGTTCGTAGGTACTTGTATTTTCTCAGCGAGGCATCGCGGAGATTGCGGGCCTCGGCATCGCTGATGAAATCATCCCAAGCCTGCTTCAGAGTCACCGGCCCATCCGCCGGCACACTGCCGTCTGCGAGTTTTCGTTTTAGTTTTTCCAGCTCGCGGTCCGCGTCTTCCCACGTGCGGACACGCAAAGACTGACGGATCTCGAGGCCGTCGAAAATACCATCCACCCAGATCGGGCAACTGCAGCGTCGGTAAGAGCGTCCTTCAGCTCGGTGTGGGCAGTTCGTTTTGTGGCGGCGATAGGCAGTGAGCATGGCGGTTTCAAATGGTACGCGTCACGGGCGGATTGCTCAACCGCCGATGCACACGCTCTGCGACTGACTCCGGAATCCGCAGCGTGCGGTAGCGTCTTGAGTCGCGTGATCGTGCGCGCTCGATCACCAGGACGCCGGGCTCGCGCTCGAAGAGCCGGCGAACTGTATCGGCGCTCAAGTTCCAAAGTCTGGCCAACTCGTCGAGAGAATAGTGGCGCTCCGTCACCGCCTGGCTGAAGATCACTGGCGAGTTGTTTGAGCCCACGCTCATTTCCCTGGCCTACGCGACGAACAGATCGACCCCGGATTCCTGCCGGCGATATTCGGCAGCCACTCGTGCCTCCGTCTCACCGCGAGCAGCCGTGCTCGTCGCGTGCACGAACACCCTCAGCTCAGGATCGAAGACGAATCCCTGGCTCTCGCGCCAGTGCCTGTAGCAGAGGCGCCGGCGCCAAGCTTCGAATCTGCACTCCGGTTTTTTGCAGTGAATCATGGTTCCCAACGCTCCCTGGACCCAAGATGCTCAAGGTGCTCAAGGTGCTCACATATAAAATCTTGAGCACCTTGAGCATCATGTAAAACTTACTTACTTACTTCAGCCGACACAGCTCCCTCGTCTCCGTCGCGTAAGAGCGACAGGCCAAAACTCTCAGCGCGTTATCGCGTCAACTGGCGGAGATCTCGCCATCTTCGTAGCCTTCAAGCACCCACTCGAAATGCCCGTGCCGCGCTCCCGCTCTTTTGCGCGATTGCACCCCGAGCTTCATCTTGGCCCTGCGTAGCGTCGAATTCGACACGCCAATCTCTCGCATCTCGGACATGATGTCGCTCGCGAGCCTCGGGCCGCCGCGTAGCATTTCGGTGAGAGATTCAACCGCGTCCCTCACGGCGTCGCGCTCTTCGTCCGCCATGCTGCCCGCCGCGAGATCGTTGGCCGTGATCGAAGTCTCGCCCGTCCACAGGAACAATCCAGCGGCACTGCCGTCCTTCCTGATGTCGTAGCCGAGGGATTTTCCGAGCTCGCCGATGTTGGTTTTGGCATGCACCATCGCGCGCTGTTGATCGCGAAAACCGGCGTGCAATTCACTACGGGCCGCGCCGGTCAGGTCGATGCTGCCAAGCCCCCGATTAATCGCGCTTCCCGTGGTCGCCTTCGCGAAGTGGCGAAGGATCAGGATGCAGACCTTGTGCCTTTGCGCAAGCAAGGCGAGGCCATCGAGAATGGGCCGCGTCTCATTGGAGCGATGCATATCCACTTCGCCGCCAAGGTAGGATTGAATCGGATCGACCACCAGCAGCCGCGCCTTCGTTTGCTTCACCGCTTCTTCGAGCAACGCAATGTCGCTCAAGCGCGCGGACTCGCGGCGCTGTTTCGAGCCATCGCCCGTCACCGCGCCTTGCAACAGGTGAAAACGATTCGCATCGCCTTCGAGAGCGTCAAAGCGTGCCCGCAGCACGAACTCTGGCGAGTTCTCGGTCGAGAGATAAACAACATTCAATGGCGCGACCGGATCGCCCGTGTAAGGAATCTTGCCGACGGTGAGAGCCGCCGCGAAAGCCAGGGCAAGGTAGGTTTTTCCGGCTCCCGGATCGCCTGAGAGCATGTTGAGCATCCCGTAAGTGAGGTACGGTTGCCAGAGCCAAGGCACCGGTTGCGCTTCGACGGATGCAAGCGTGAGTAAATCCGGCCGACGTGCGAGCTTGCGCGGGGCGTAAGGAAGCAACTGGCCATTGACGTCGTATCCTGCACTCAGGGCGTCGATGGCGACTTTCAGTCTTTCTATGAGCTCGTGAGGATTGGTTTGAGAGCTCTGGGCGTGGCACTTCGCCGCTTCAGAGAAATTTAGCAGGCGCCGAAGACTGGCAAGGCGGTGCAGTTTTTCGACCCGTCCGCGAATATTCCTCGACAGGTCCATTCCTTCCGTACCGATAAGGTCTGACAGATAAGCGATCGGGTCACCAACTGCTTTTTCGGCGCCCCATGCATCGGCTAATTCGGGGACATCGAACGGCTTTCCTTCCTCTACGAGCTTCGCTATGGTTCGGAAAAGCGTCCTGTGTACACTTCCGTTAAAGTCGGTGTCTGTCAAATCGCCGAAGGATTCCCGCAACAAGTTCGGCTCCATGATCATCCTGGCAAGCACTTCGCTCTGTGTGCGCATGTCGCACAGGGAGGACGGTGCTGCTGGGGGATCATAAAGATTGAGTCGCCGCCACGGGGACGATTCAGGCGATGGCGCGCCGTTTTGTTCGGAGGTGCTCAAGAGGATCCTTTCCGCTCCGCTCCCGAAATTCGGGGCAGAACGTACATCAGGAATCGGCGTTTGACTTCACTGGGGGTCATCTGCCGGATGTGGTAGGCCGCGAGCTCGGGCGAGATGCGATGCACACGGACCATCAGCTCGCGCACAGTTTGGCGAAGGGTTCTCATCGGTCATTCGCCTGGGCCATCTTGTAACTGGGGACGGCTACCGCCTGATGAGGACGCACGCACTCGCACCTAGCTACGGTGAAGTTCGGCGGGCCGCCGACTGGCTTAAAGCCGGTTCCGCCGCATAGTCCGCACCAGCGGCGACGGTTAAATTTTGTGGTTTTACGCGGAGTGGATTTGGGGTAAGCTGTCGATGTTGAGAGCGATTCCATAGATCGTTTCTCACTTTTCTTGGCGGCGCGGGTGCTATCCGCGCCGTTTCTTGGCGGCGCGGACTGCTTCCGCGCCGTTCGTTTTTTTTAGGCCGCTCTTCGGAGCGGCTCCTCCTCTGGCAACTTCTCGGGCTCCGGTTTTTTCTTTGGCACCGCAGGCGGAGACGGTTCGCCTCGGCGCTCATCCGGCGCCGGCGAGTCACCGGCCCAGAGGGATTTCACTGGCTCGCAGGCATTCATCACAAAAGTGCTCCCTTTCCTTAACGCTGGAATATAAGGGCTCCGACCCGGTGCCCTAGCTCAGGTGGGTAGTTTCTTTTTCAACTGGCAAGAATCAGGAGGGATGATGGCGGGTAGTTTGCTGGTCTAAACCCGCGCCAGATACGGCTTTTGCGCATAGTGGTGGGTAGTTACTAGTTCTGAGGAAAAAAGTGAGATTTGGCCAAGTGGGTATTTACAGCTTCCGAGCACGTCGCCCTTGTGGGCCACGGACCTTGCAATAGATACGCACGCGGTTCATTGCCGAGCGGCTTAGCCTTTCGCTCGGCTTGATGCCAGCGAGATCCTGCACTTCAGTGTTCCCTAAGTTGTGATCAAGTCGCAACAGGGGTACGATTCGCCGCCATGCCAGCGGCTTGGACTTCAGGCCTTCGATGATCCTCGCCTCTTCCTGCAGATCGCGTCTTCGCCCCCAATGCCGTTTGTGTTGCTGTTTCACTCGCTCTTGATTCGCCCCTCTCCACTTCCTGGTGGCAACATCCGGCGCGCAGACATAGCAGGTCGTTTTGTGGGCTCTTTTGATATTTTTCGGCCGAAACTCTTGGCTGCAGGCCGAGCACTTTCTGAGAAGCAGGGGTAAGGCATGCGTCCAATACTTTTTCCTTCCAGTCTTGCCAGCACTGTGGATTTCGAGTCTCCCTCCACAAGTCGGACAGCATCTTTTCTCGCACAAAAGCAGAGGCAGCTCATGAACCTGGTTCGAGATCCGATGGAGCACTGGCATACGAATCTGCCCGCAGTGTTTACAAATCGGCAGCTGCGCAATCGGAATCTCGGGTGTGCGAGGACGGCGGTTAACCGGAATCCAGGCAAGGCCAAGCCTGCGGACACGGTCGCAGTAAGATGCGCGGTGCAATTGCAACCCCATCTCTTTGTTGATTATTGCCGTGAGTTCGAGCCCCGATTTCTCCTGGGCGCACAGTTCCTCGATGCGTCGATCAACCTGTGCTCCCTGCTGCCGGGTGAGGCGGCGTTTGTTCCCCACATGACTCATGCGCCTCTTTTCTGCCTGGCTTTCTTGGTGCGCGCAGCAGCCGCGGCCTTCGAGGCCTTCGTCGCGGCTTCCTTCCGCCTCGGCGGGAAGGCCCGAGCCAAAACTCTCACCGCGAAAGGGCGGGCGACCCTCACCCGTTCCTTTTTGATCGCAGCCGCAATCGCAGCGGTAAGTTCCGGATCAAGCAACTCACCCTCTTCGTCTCCGACTACGACGCACTGCGCGACCAGCGTGATATCGCAGCCTACCGCGCGCTGGGAGCCATGACGGCCGCAATGTGTTTCTGCCCGGCAGGGGAAATCCGAAGACGCCCTCTGACGTAGATCTCGCCGGAACTTCTCTCGATCCGTCGGCAATCGCTTGAGCAGTCCTTCGAGCGTTTAAATTCGGCGGCCGGCCCGGCGCCCTCGCGAGGTCCACCGCGGGTTGATCTGATTTTTGTGGTGGGCAGAAGACTGTTCATGGTATTAGCAGCCCGCAACTGGTGATGCTGATCGGAACCCATTGCCCGAGGGAATTGTAGTCGGTGATGAAGTAGCTGCATTCCTCATCGCCTCCCCAAGTCTGCCGACACGATTCGTCAACGAACGTGTAGAGCACGTCTCCAGTCCACCAAGATAGCGGGATCGAGTTCTGCAGCACGAAGCACTGGCCACCATAGGCGAACACGGATTGAGCCCGATACGGGGTTCCCTGCCACCTCACGCCTCCATCGAGCGGAAATTTGTGCGCTTTCCCGAAGGTCGAAGCGAAAAACTCGGGGTCAAACTTCTTACCGTTCCAGATCGGCCGAGCCGCAGCTGACTCTTGGGGCGGCGTGAGTCCAAGGAACTGTCTGGCAGCAGCTAGGTCTCGAACTTCGCGAGAATAGCGATCGGCCTCTTCACGAGCCGCGCGCGCCGCAGCAGCGGCGTCATCAGCCCGCCGCTGTAATTTCGCTTGCTTCCTGTCGCTTGTGGAGGGCCGGCGCGTGGCCGTCGCATGAGTGGAATGTGTCGAGCTGGAGTGAGTCGAGTGCGTCGGACTGGAATGAGTCGAAGCCTTATTAGGAGTCGAAGTTGTGTGCGTGGGAGTCGAAGGTGTGTGCGTCGCTTTTGTCGTCTGTCCGAACGACAGCCCAGCCAGAGCAACCACAGTGAGAAGAGGTTTCACGGCTTCCCTCTCTGTTTGGCCCACCGGGCCTTGGCCGCATCGGTCGCGATTTTCTTCCGTTTTTCCTTGCTGAGTTTGGCGGCCCGAGCATTCCCACCCTTGCGGGCGATTTTTTCGAAGTAATCCTGTACGGCCTTCGGCCTCATAAACGGCACAGTATCACAGGCTTGCTTGCGAGGCAAGAAAACTATTGACATGCTTGCCAGGCAAGTAGTAGAGTTATTCGGACATTGAAAACGGGCTGCCCAGGTGCTTGCAACACCTGACCAGCCCTGACCACCAATCGCACTAGCTAGGAGGCGATTTAATGGCTGCGCACACTCTACCAGCTTTCCTCTCCACAGCATTTCCACCGTTGGGTCCCCTGCCGCTTCTCGTCCTCCTGGCTTTCACCGGCATTTTCTGCGGGCTGCTCGCGCTCGCCGGAGTCATCGGCAGACTGATTGCCGAACTTCTCGCTCACTACAAGGAGGCGCACCGTGGCTAGCCGTCAACTCACTCTTTTCATGTCCGATTACGACCGGCTCGCGGAGCAACGGGACTTTGCCGCGTACCGTGCGCTCGGCTCGATCTCTGCGGCCATCGTGTTTGTCCGTCAGAACAGAATCGAGATTGCACTCGAAGTTCTCACCCGCGCTCTTGAAACCTACGAGCGCGCCGATTCCCAACTTCAACAATTTTTAAAAAAAGGAGACTCATGTCCGAGAACCGCGAACCCATCGCGCCCGAGATCCGTGACGCGATTGACAAATTGACCACCGAGCTTAAGCTAACCCGGGTCGCATTCTCGGCGATGCACACAACGATCGAGGAGATGATCGACCGCGACACCTTGCGAGTGCTCACCTGGCTACACGACAGTGAAACGAGAGATGAACTGATGGAGGGTGGAACGATGTTTGTAAGCACAATCTGGTTGGTGATTTCGCTGGGCCTCGCGCTCCACGGCCACTTTCTGACGGCAGGGCTCTTTGCTCTCCCCTGGTTCGTCCATCGCAAATGGGAGATCCGCCATGGCTGAGGTCAAACACAAAGCGCCGACTCGCTCTCGCCGGCGGCAGCTCGCCTGCGTCAACGATAGGATCGCTCAGGCCAAGCCCGAGAGCAACGTGTACGGGATTTTTGCTCTGACTGCGCGCCTGGCGCGCCAGGCAGCCGCGACGGCTGTTGCCCTCGGTGAAGATCCGCAGGTTGAAACCAGGGAAGTCGAGTCTGTCTACAGCTTCTGGGTGCGTCTTTCCGATTACGCCGGCGCCGCTGCGCTCAACTGCCTTGGCGGAAATCAGACGCTCACCGAGGCCCTCGTCACTCACCAATTCCTACTGACAGCCCGAGCCCGGAAGGAAGAGCCCAATGGCCGCTAGCAATGCGCAGCTGATCGCCGATTTTTTCGCCTATCTGCAGATCGAACGTGGGGCCAAGGGAAACACAGTCGCGTCTTACCGTCACGATGTGACGCACTTCTCTGAATGGTTGGGAAAGCCCTTTGGCGTCGCCCTGCGCGCTGATCTGCAGCGCTACATCGCCAACTCGCTACAGTCAGGGATCAGCGGCCGCACTGTGGCCCGGCGCCTGTCTTGCCTGCGACACTTTTTCCGATTCCTGATCGACGAGGAAGAGATCAGCACGAACCCCGCTCGAAATCTCCCTCTGCCTCGATGCTGGAAGACAATTCCGCGATCGCTCGCCTCTGGAGATCTGGACAAGATGGTCGCACACCCAGGGACATCGGGTCGGGGCCTGGCAGCCCGTACCTGGATCGACATTCGCGACAAAGCTATGCTGCTCACTTTCTTTGCGTCCGGTCTCCGCGAGAGCGAGCTGGCCGCGCTTCGCCTGGAGGATTTAGATCTCGACGCCGGCGCCGCCAAAGTCTGGGACGGCAAGGGAGGAAAAGACGGCCTGGTGCTTCTCAGCCCGCCCGCCGTTGCGGCCCTGCGGCGTTACTTGGACGCCCCGCTCCCTTTCCGCGCTCGCAGCACGCCCCACGTATTTCTCAACCAGTGGGGACGGGGACCAGTCGCGCGACACACGATATGGAACCGCGTGAGCACGATCGCCGAGGCCGCGCTGGGCAGGCGCATCTCTCCTCACGTTTTGCGGCACACGTTTGCGACGGCGCTCATTGAAGGGGGCGCCGATATTCGCGACGTGCAAGTCCTCATGCGGCACTCTTCCGTGGACACCACAGCGGTCTACATTCACACCGATCTTTCTCAACTCAGGAAAACCTATGCCAGTCACCCCAGAGCCCGTCTCCCTAAAGCTTGTTGAAAGCTTCCTCACCTACTGCAGGGCGCGGAATCTCAGCCTGCACACGCTTCGCGCTTATCGAGCCGATCTCAGCCAGTTCGTCACGTTCTCAGGGGAGCGAGCCAGGATCGATCGCAAACTGATTCGCCGGTTTCTGGTGCATCTCCACGATGCCGGGCTGAAGCCAATCTCCATGAGGCGCAAACTCGCCGCGGTGAAAAGCTTCTGTCGCTGGTTGGAGGCGGAGGGCTATTCCGAGGCTAGCCTGATCGACTTTATCGCTGGCCAGTACCGGCGCGACGAACTTCCAGATGTGCCTAGCGAGGGCGATGTCACGCGGTTGCTCGATGGTGATCGCTCACGGCGCGATCAACTCATACTCGAACTGCTCTATGGATGCGGCATCCGCGTCTCCGAGCTCGTGGGCATCAACCTAGACGATTTTCGGGACCCGGACATTCTGTTGGTGCGTGGCAAGGGAAAGAAAGAGCGCTTCGTGATCGTGGGGGAATGCGCGCGAGCTGCACTGAATGCCTGGCTGCAGGTTCGACAGGAACTCCTTTGGAAAATCGGTCTCAAAACGCCGGCATTATTTTTCAGCGGCGGCCCGCGGCGATCGGAGCGCCTCGATGTGCGAACGGTAGGACGAGTGATAAAAATCGCGGCGGAAACCCGTGGGCTCGATCCCGCGAAGTGGCACCCGCATCTTTTGAGGCACACGGCCGCCACTCACATGTGTGACCACGGCGCATCGCTGCAATCCGTCTCGACGCTCCTGGGCCACGCGAAGCTATCTACGACGCAGATTTACACGCGCGTGAGCACTGGGCGGCTCAGGCGGTCCTACGATGCAGCGCACCCGCATGCGCAGCGCTGAGAAAAAAACTTTTGCTGCGAAAGTGTGCGCATGGTTGCGTGCGGTCGGCGCTAGGGCGATCCTCAGAGATTTCCACCGCCCCGGTCTCTTTCCCAATGATGACGATCATACATCGCTCGAAAGAGCGATGCTGGGTGACGATCGGGAGGATCCCATCGCCGTTTCCAGCGATAGGCGCCCTGCCAGGCAGCGTTTCCAACAGCGACAGGCAGCCTCGCCCTGCCCGGCAGCCTTTGCAGCGATAGCGGCGGCCTCGCAGTGGCCGGCAGCATCGCCTTATGCAGCGATGGCGGCCGAGAAGACTTCCCATCCTGATTTCGAGGGGGGAAAGAGGTTACATTATGTAATATTGTAACCTGTTTTTTAGCGACATCCGCCAAGGCGGCCTTTGGGGGCCGCATCTGACTGAGACGGAGAGTTTTTCTGGTATTCCGGCTGCAACCCGCTCCCGGTAGGCACGCAGGCGCTTTCGCAGGGCATTTCTTGCGGGATTCACGCTGATCGAAGAGCGCGGGGCTTGTGGCGGCCTGGGCCTAGCACCAGCGCCCATGCCCGGTCACACCGGTGCAGCCCGCGCTCTTCGATCAGCGTCTCTCCCACGCCCGGTTACTGGCTCCTCTGAGTGACCCGCAGCGAGTCGGAAGCTTTCAGAGTGGTCTGTCGGTTCTGCACTTGCCGGTTGATGCGCTTGACCACTTTGTTCAAGTTGTCCGGGGAGATCAACTCCCAAGATAGTCCTCGACCAGACGCAGCTTCAGTTCGAGCGAAAAGTTCCCGACTGATTCAAAGTGCGGCTTCCAGTCCATCGAGAGCAACTGCGCGACCGAGTAGCCGGGTGGCATCGCTTCGTCGCCGGGGTACTGAAACATTGGCCCTGGCTCGGGAGCGCCCGGATAATCGGGAATGGCGCGATAGGCGAACAGCGCGCCAGAGAGCGCATAGGTTTCGAACTCTTTCCAATTTGCCAGGTCGCCCGAAGGCACGAAGGGAAACTTGAGCGTGGTGACCTCGTCGATGCGTTCGAGAACTGACTGCTTAGTTCCATCGGCCGCGATTGAGTCCGCGCGTTTCGCTTCCAGACCCCACAAGCCTTGCGGCTGTTTTTTCACCGGCGGATAGGTCGGGGTGAATCCAGGACCGCCGCCAGTCCAAACTGCGGGCGGAGTCGGCGCTGCCGGCAGAAAGCCGATCGCGATCTCGACCCAGACGCCGTCGATGCCGGTCCCGAATGCGGTGGGATAGCTTCCTGGCCCGAAAGTCTGCTGGTACTGGTTGTCACCATAGACCGAAAGCGCGCCGCCCCAGGGGATCAGCGTGTATCCTGACCCAGCGGTGAATTCGGTGTTGAAGTTCGGGTCGGTGACGAAGCACAAAATGAAATCGGCGGCGCTCGTGACCAGGTTGCCCGCACTCGCCACTCCCGAGGTGTAGTTGGTTTGGCCGCCGTAGCCGAAGACGATGGCATCGATCACGTCGGCGAGAGCACAGCCGGTGACTTCGAGTAGCTGAAAGCCAGCATACTCAAGCGAGCCGCCCGATCCCGGTGTGACGTTAACCGAAGTATCGACCGTGGGCGCCATCGGCGGCGCATTCTCGATGTAGTAGACCGCGGCAGTGACCGAGTAATAGCTGCCAAACTCCAGCAGCGGGTTCGGGTTCGGAATTTGCGCCGCGAGTTGCCAGGTGAAGTCCGGGGTTAAGGGCAAGGAGATCGTCGGTGCCGGCGAACTTTCCGATGGGCTGCTTTGCGCGGCAGGAACGAGGCACAGGAGCAGGCTTCCCTCGAGTGTCGCCTCTCCAAAATTCGGGGAGTTACTGGTGTATTGCCTGACGGGCGACGGCATCCTACTGACTCCTGTCCAGCGAAAAGACTCCTCAGATCTAGTTGGACCGGCTGAGAGGTTGGGTCAATGCCTCTCAGCCGATTGCTTTTTTAGCTGCGCGTGGCCAGTTGGACGAACGGAGACTTCAGCGTCGAGCCCTGGTACGGAGTCAACGGCTTCTTCCAGGTGGGCTGCCCATCGAGGCGCATCATGAAGCGGAAAGCCTGCTCGCCGGTCAGGAAGGCCACGTGGATCGAAGTATCGGCCCGCATGTCGGCGCGCTGCGCCAGGATGTACTGCGTCATGTCGGCCAGCGTGATGTCACCCTGCGTGCCGCACGTCGAGGCTTGTTCGATGGGGATCACCGGCTTGCCAAAGAGCAATCCGTAAGGCCCGTTGTTGCCGTTCATCCCTGGAAGCGTGTAGAGCGGAGCCTGATACAGGATGGCGCCGCTGGGGTTCTGCAGTGCCAGGGGGTAGAGCTGCGGCTCGGCGTCCTGGTTGATGAACCAGACCGCATTTTTACGGCTAGGAGCCCACATCTGTGACCACATTTGCAAAATGTTGGCGACCACGATGGTGGCGGCAGCCTGGCCGGATACTTTCGGAACGACCAAAACCGCGCCGCTGTTGGTGATGCCGAGCGGTGCGCCGGCGCCAGGGCCGCTGTAGACGGCCGTATCGATCTGGAATGCCAATTCCTGCGGCACGGCTTCGTTGATGTAGGCTTCCCAGGCCGGACCGTCCGCCAACTGTTCCTCGGTCGCGTAGCTCAGGGCGATCAGCTTGTTGGCGACAAGCTGCATCTCCCGAAATTTTGGTTTGGTGGGCGTGTAGGTCGCGGCTTCTGCTAGCCAGTAGGCCAGGATTCCACCCCACCGGCTGCCGTCTTTACGGCTGTCTTCGTCGACGGCGTGCATGATCAGCCGACTTGACGTCAGGGGCAGTTTGAAGCATTTACTCGAGATCAGAGCGACGTCGTACGTGCGCTTGATCAGCCCCTGGGCGAATTCCGGGATAACCAGGAATCCGCCTTCCGCCGGCACGGACTCGTTGGCGCCCAGAGCCGCCTGGATCTCGGCCAAGCGCGGATCCACTTGCATTCCCCGGCTGGCAGCGGAATTGTAGACTGCGCGGAGCTGCTCGGCGAGCGAACCGAACGGCGCGAGCGAGTCGCTTTTTTGTGTCGGCCTCATCCCCGAAGCGAGCAGCTGATCGGAGAGTTTGCGGTAGATTCTCCTGCCGCTTACCGTTTCTCGCACTTCATGCGCAGCAAGTCGCGTGTGAGGGTCGGTTTCGAACGCAAGATTATCTTCCTCCGCAGCGATCTGCACCGCGATGTCCTCGAGCTCAGTTCTATAAGCGCTGAGCGAGCTATTTTCCTGCGCGGTCAGGCGCCGGCGTTGGCCTTCTGCTTGATTGAGGATCGTTTGGCAACTCTCTCGCAGCTCAATTTTTCGCTGTCGAAGGGCGTTAATATTCCGTCGTGACATAAAAGTGCTCCTGAATTTGAATTTGTTTTGGGCTGGCGGCCAGGAGACTCGGTCCTTGCGCGGACACAGCGCCACAGCATCCCGGTTCGTCATCGTTGGATGACGGTCGAAATTGCTTTTTCGTCTGTGTCCCGCGCAGACTGCCAACGGGCGTTGGCGGGAGTTGAAGGTTTTATTCTCGATCGCGTCTCAGGAGCGTCACTAAGCCCGCGATAGCGGACAGCCCCGCTTCGGAAAACTCACCTTGGACGTGGCTGTGTT
>Ga0181530_10005384_pt1 | contig 13076 bp, 9 predicted proteins | sample PEATcosm2014_Bin_42_FD_119769 | JGI IMG/M metagenome (GOLD analysis project Ga0181530, IMG submission 119769) | Peatland microbial communities from MTU Mesocosm Facility, Houghton, MI, USA - PEATcosm2014_Bin10_60_metaG | ecosystem: Environmental > Terrestrial > Soil > Wetlands > Peat | place... | reverse complement strand
TTCAGCGACCAAGCGAAAAGCGCGGGGCTATCGAACAACGAAAAACCTGCTGACGATGCTCTATTTCGTAGCCGGCAAACTCCAAGTCCCATGCTACTGATCCACTGAAAATGTCGAGGAACCTGTTTTTGCAAATTGGACTAGTCTTGTTACCTTCTCCCTATGAGCCGAAAAATTAACTTTAAACCCGTGTTCAGACGCCGACCACGAGCCGTCGCCCTGGCCGGCACGATCTACAACTGGTCCATCGAACTGGATTTCGCTCACGCGACACTCACCAAACGCCTCCGCCTCGCGGGCATCCAGTTCAAGAAAGGCCAGAAGATCCCCGCAAGGCACATTTTCGCGGCCTTGACCGGCGGGTATGACATGTCCAGGGCCAGGATCATGATGGCCCGGGCGCGTATGCTGGAATTGAAGCTTGCGCAAATGGAACGCGACTTGATCCCCTGGGTGGAGGTTGAAAAGACCATCAGCACCACGGCTATGTCGGTCCGCCACCGTCTTGACTCACTCCCTGCCGAAGCCGCCTACCTCTGCAATCCCTCCGATCCGGAACATGCCCGGAAGGTTCTTGAGGAATGGCTGGCGCGCTCCCTGCCCATCATCCGGGCACAAACTGCCATACTCAAGGCTGCCGCAGACCCGCAGCCAACGTGAGCCTCGCATTTGCGGTATTTTGCGAAATTGGCCGGCCAGCTTCCCGTCCGGCCAGCAATTCCTCACAGCCCTTCTCCGTGTCCGCTTTTGATGTTGCTGCAGGCGGGAGTGGCGTCGTGTGGCTGTGACAACAAATTTCGACTTTTGCAGCAATAGTTCCGGGATTTCCCTCTGACGGCACGAATAATTACCGCACTTCTTCATGTCTGCGCTTCCCTGTGCGCGGCCTCCTGACAGGGACGCGCTCGAACCGGGTTTTTGACTCGCTGGTGCTGGGAACCAGCGGTCAGCGCGTGTGCGACCTTGTTTTTGAACAAAACACAATCCGGTGATAAAATACACTTTATCTGGCCTGGCTTCCGGGTCGGATTCGACTGCCAACTGACTTATGAGAACCAAGCCAAAGCCGGGGCATGTGACGTGGATCAAGCTCGCCGAACTCACCGGCATTCCCGACAGCACCTTGCAGCACATCTCCAAGCGCGACTTTTTTCCGTACGAGACTCCGCCTCGGCTCGGTTCGGCTCTCCTGGGAATTCTCCGTTATCAGAGGGAAAAAGCCGCAAAGAAGAACCCCTACTTCACTTCAATGGGGCAATGCAGCGGCTGGACCGGCATTCCAGAGCCTGTGATCCGAGCCGCCAAGCAGTTCCGCTGTCAGGCGTTTCGCGGGAGCCGGGTTTACTTCTTTCCTTTGGTGAGATTCTTGAACGCGCAAGACGCAACCTGGTTCGCCTTGGTGACAGCCGGGACCGAAGCCAAACTGGCGCATTTGCAAGCCTCTTTGAAGCTGGAGCGTCGGAAGCTTGCCAAAGAGACAAGCGACCTCGTTCCCCGGGCAGAGGTTGAACGCGAAATGCGCGCTATTGCAACTGCGTTGCGCCAAAGGTTCTCGGCGCTGGCTTCGGAGGCCGCGGCGCTCTGCAATCCATCTGACCCGGAGCACGCGCGGCTGGCATTGGAGGAATGGGTTCGTGGTTTCGAGGTCTTCGCTCGCGGCATGGAGGCGAAACTGGACGCCGCTCTTGACGCCGACGCCGCGCTCTAAATACCTCATTTGAGATATTTTGCCGTGCCCAGATTTGGAATCCCTCGGCTCGAACCGTGGGCTCCTCTGGCTTTAAGGGCAGCCTCTCGCCATTTGGCCGTTTCCTTTGTTTGGCACTTTATGCTTGACTGCAAACTCTCCTGCCTTTGCGCGATTCAGAAATTCGGAGATCGCTTCTTGCGTGAGATAGACCCGGCCACAAATGTTCACGGTTTTCAGCCAACCGGCCTTGCGCCAGCGCCAGCCCGTTATCGTGGAGATGCCGACCTGCTCCAGCCACTTGTTCAGCGACACGATTGCAGGCCCCTGGTGAATTGCAACGTTGTTCAGGTTCATGGCTTCAAAGAAACCATGCCTCTCGCCGCGCGTCATGTCTCTTCTGGCCCGCTACAGTCGGCTGAAATAGCGGCGGGAGCTTGCTACCGGGGGATAGACCATCCGCTGGCGTTCCAACCAGGCGTCAATGTCGGCCTTCCTGAAACGGATGACCTTCTGCGTAATGCGAATGTGAGGCAAACTGCGTGTCATGCGCCAGAGCCTCACGGTGCGCGGTTTTACCGCCAGAAAGGCGGCGACTTGCGCTTCTGTCCACAGTTCCCCCGACTGCAAAACTCCTGTCATGGTGGAAATTCTGCCGCTCGCCTTGCCGCACGGCAATAGCCTTTGATGCCCGCCTGATCTTTGCACCCCGCCGTCCGTCGTGCCGTGTCCGGCTGAATATCTGCCCCTTGGCGTCCCGGTTTGGCGGTGGCGCCTTCCGCCTCGGCATTTGCTGAATCACCGGGGACTTTCCTAAAGCAGTTTACCAAACTGCCAAACGCAGTCGCGGGACTGCCTCATTTGTCAGCCGGGAACTCTCGGGCGATTTGCTAGATTTGCTAAAATATGCCCATTTCGTTCCCATTGGGCAGAATTGAACCGGATTGCAGCAAAGCCAGTTTTCAAGCCATTTTACGAGGGAAAACCGGGTTTTTAGAGTGGTGGGTTGGCAGGGACTCGAACCCTGGACCAATGCCTTAAAAGGGCACTGCTCTACCGACTGAGCTACCAACCCACCCCGACAGAAGCGGCGCAAATTAACGACGGATTCCATCCGATGCAAGCCGAATTTTGGAAATTCTGGATTCATATCGCTCCCCGCCATTCGCATTTGGGGGGTTGCTTTGACTGGGTTTGACTGGGTTTGACCGCGCCGGGTTCGTCTGGCGGGTTGCGGACTTGAGTGGGCGGCAAAATTTGCCCGCCAGCCCATAACTCCATCACTCCAACACTCCGTTGGGTTCTTTGAGGGGTTTCGAGCCATAAAATAACACGATTAGCCTTGATCAGGCACGATTAGCCTGGATTTGAACGTCATTTAGCATAGTTGCTTTGCTGGTTTCCTTCGATTCGCCCGGATCGCACCGGCTTTGGGAAGAAGGGAGCAACCAAAGGAATTGACCACGGATTACACGGATTACACGGATAAAGAGGGCGCTCTTCCACCTCCGTGTAATCCGTGTAATCCGCGGTTCCGCTCCTTCGGTTGCGCGAGGCCGCGCTGTGCGCTTGCGTTCATGCGTTAAATTCGCAGTCCGCAATCCGCAACGGCCGGCAAGCCCCGCCTTCGTCCCCGCCCCGGCAGCCCACATTTCAGCTTTCAGCTTTTGCCTTTCCATGTTCCTTATCATACGATTCATAGTATAGAGCATAAGCCTAAAATCAGGACCCGTGCCGCCGGGCCACTGGCCCGGCGGAAAGGCCCCTGCGCCTCTGGGCAAACGCGCTACCTCATGACGACAGTCTGTCACTGCAGGTTCCGGTCGGCGAGTCGCCGACCGGCACAGGCGAGTCGCCTGTGCTACCCAGCGAGATCGGCTGCGCCTATGAAATATCCGGGCTAATCGTCTTGAACGGAAGTCTCCTATCCCCGGCCCTCTCCTCCACAAGTTTGTGGAGGGGAGGGGGTGGCTCCGTGGGGGCGCCGCCCTGCCGTCTCAGAGGGAGGATTCGGTTTGAAGTTGGCGGGCTGGGAGATAAAATGGGGGGCGTGAAATGTGAATGGCCGCTGTTGCTGTTGGTGCGGGTCAATCTGCTGCATTCCTGGCGGCGGCTGAAAACGGTGCATCAAACGTCGGGCGTCATGGCGCTGGCGGTCGGGTTGTTCGTCGTCGGCTACCTGGCGGTGTCGTTCCTGCTGTTCTCGCGCGGGTTCCGGTTTCTCAATCATTTCCCGGCGCTGGGGGAGTTGTTGCTGGAACGGCTGCTCTATTTGCTGTTCGCATTTCTGTTCGTGCTGCTGCTGTTCAGCAATCTGGTCATCGGCTACGGCAGTTTTTTCCGCAACCGGGAAACGCAGTTCCTGTTCAGCCTGCCCGTTCCGGCGCGGACCATCTTCCAATGGAAATTCATTGAATCCACCGTGCTGGCGTCGTGGGCGTTCCTGTTCCTGATCGCCCCGCTGCTGGCGGCTTACGGGCTGGCGCGCGGGGTGCCGTGGCATTTTTATGTGATGACAAGTGTGTCCATTGTTTTGTTCATCGTGTTGCCGGGGGTGGCGGGAGCTTGGACGGCGCTGGCGTTGGGGCGGTTTCTGGACCGGCGCGCTTTTCAAGTGGCGGCGCTGTTGACGGTGACGGTGGCGCTGCCGCTGCTGGCTGTCTGGTTCCGTCCGCAAACGCTGCCGGATGATCCGGCGGACACGCGGGTGTTGTCCAATCTGGACGCGCTGCTGACGCGCACGCGGTTTGCCGAATGGCCGTGGCTGCCGAGTTTCTGGCTTTCCAGCAGCGTGGCGCGGTGGGCGGAAGGGGCGCTGGCGTCGGCGGTTTTCTTTTTGCTGGTGCTGTTGAGCCACGTTTTGTTTTTTGGGTCCATTTCCTTTGCCGGCGCGGGGAAGTTTTTCTATGAGGCCGTCTCGACTGTGCAAAGCCGGGAGAGCATATTTGTCCGCTGGGGGTGGTTTCAAAAGTGGCGTCGCCGCGCCCGGCGGTTCGACTATCCGGTCGGGGGTATGGAAAAGTGCTTCCGCGTTCTTTTTTTCAATGCGCCGCCGGACATGCTGGCGCTGCTGGTGAAGGATGCGCGGATGTTCTGGCGCGACACGGCGCAATGGGGCCAGACGCTGGTGCTGCTGGGTTTGCTGGGGGTGTATATCATGAATTTGCGCCATTTTTCCGAGCGGTTGGAGAATCCATTTTGGGTGCATCTGATTTGTTATTTGAACCTGGGGGCGTGCGCGCTGAATGTGGCGACGCTGACGACGCGGTTTGTGTATCCGCAGTTTTCGATGGAAGGCAAGCGGCTGTGGATCATCGGCCTGGCGCCGATGGGCCTGGAGCGGGTGTTGCGGATCAAATTCCGGCTGGGCAGCCGGGCGGCGCTGGCGGTTAGCCTGGGCCTGATCCTGCTTTCCTGCCGGATGCTGCGCGTTCCGTTGGAGCGCAGTCTGTATCTCGGCGTGGTGATTGGGACGATGACGTTCACGCTGACGGGGCTGGCGATGGGATTGAGCGCGCTGTTTCCCAATTTTCGCGAGGAGAACCCGGCGAAGATCGTGAGCGGTTTTGGCGGCGCGCTATGTTTGGTGGCCAGTTTTCTATACATAGCAGGCGCGGTCGCGCTGCTGGCGATGGGTTCGCCCTGGGGCTGGCACGGGGAAACATCTGTAGGCTGGATATTGGGAAGCTGGGCGGGTTTCGCCGCGCTGTCGGCGGCGGCGGGGTGGATCCCGTTCCGGCTGGGGCTGCGGCGGGCGCGGGAATTTGAGTTGTAAGGGCGTCGAAACCGGGGGCTGGCCCGGAAATCTCATACGTGGGTAGCACGGGCGACTCGCCCGTCCCGGCGGGCCACTGGCCCGGCGGATCTTCTCATGCGACTTTTGCCAGCCGCGCTGCGTGACAACGACAGTCCGTGTCTCCAGCTTCCGGTCGGCGAGTCGCCGACCGTTACAGGCGGGTCGCCTGTGCTACCCACCGGTTCCGGGTCATCCCTCGAACTGGACGGCGATGACGGAGGCGTTGTGTCCGCCGAAGCCAAAGGAATTGTTGACAATTGCGGCGACCTTCATCTCCCGGGCCGTTCCCGGCACGTAGTCCAAATCGCATTCCGGATCGGGATTGTCCAGGTTGATGGTGGGCGGCACGGCGCCGCATTGGATGGCTTTGACACAGAGGATCATCTCCACCGCCCCGGCCGCGCCCAGCATGTGCCCGGTCGCCCCCTTGGTGGAGCTGACGGCGATTTTCCGGGCGTCCGGGCCGAAGACGGTTTTGATGGCCTGGGTTTCGGCGATGTCGCCCTGCGGAGTGGCGGTGCCATGAGCATTGATGTAAAAGATGTCCGACGGGTTGAGTCCGGCGTTGCGGAGGGCCATTTGCATGCAGCGGGCCGCGCCTTCGCCGCCCGGCGACGGGGCGGTGATATGGCTGGCGTCGGCGGTGTTGCCGTAACCGGTCATTTCCGCGTAGATGCGGGCGCCGCGCGCTTTGGCGTGTTCCAATTCTTCGAGCATCAGCACGCCGGCGCCTTCGCCCATGACAAATCCGTCGCGGTCGCGATCGAAGGGGCGGGAGGCGTGTTGGGGATCGGCGTTGCGGGTGCTCAACGCGCGCATGGCGCAAAAGCCGCCGATGCTCAAGGGCAGCACCGCCGCTTCGCTTCCGCCGGCGAACATGACGTTGGCGTCGCCCATCTTGAGGGTGCGCCAGGCCTCGCCCAAGGCGTGGGTGGAAGTGGCGCAGGCGGAGCAGGTTGCCAGGTTCGGGCCGCGCAAATCGTGGAACATGGAAAAGAGGCCCGAAGCCATGTTCGAAATGAGCATGGGGATCATGAACGGCGAAAGCCGGCCGGGGCCTCTTTCCTGGAGGATGAGGTGCTGCGTGGTGGTGGTGTGCAGGCCGCCAATGCCCGATCCGATGAAGACCCCCACATGGTCACGGTCCACCCGGTTCAAGTCCAGGCCCGAGTCCAGCAAGGCCTGGTGGGCGGCGGCAACGGAGAATTGGGTGAACCGATCCGCGCGCCGGACGTCTTTGGGCGACGGGAAGGCCGGCGTGGGATCGAAGTGTTTGACCTCCGCGGCAATTTGGCAGTCGAAGGCCGAGGGGTCGAAGGCCGAAATGGTGTGGATGCCGCATTGGCCGTTCAGGACGTTTTTCCAAAAGGCGTCAGTCGTCTGCCCGAGCGAGGACACCACACCCAGGCCGGTGATCACCACTCTGCGGTCTGTCCAGTTTCGCGCCATAAAAAAAGGCAGCCTGGCGTCGGACGCGCTGCCTTGTCAGTGGCCGGAGCCGCTACTTTTTCTGGGTGTCCTCGATGTACTTGATGACATCGCCGACGCTTTGCAGCTTCTCGGCCTGCTCGTCGGGGATTTCGCTGCCAAACTCCTCTTCCAGCGCCATGACCAGTTCGACGGTGTCCAGGGAGTCGGCTCCCAAATCCTCGATGAATTTGGCTTCGGGGGTGACTTGGTCGGCGTTGACGCCAAGTTGCGCCACAATGATCGCTCTGACTCTTTCCTCAATAGTTTTTTCAGGCATCGGTAACTCCGTTGTTGTTTGGATTGTCTATGCCCCACGTTGCCGGGGGCGTCAAGTTCTGTTGCATCTGTCAAGAGCTATCGCATCTTTATTCCGGTCGCGCAAGTGATTTTCGCTGCGAGCCGCATTTTCTCTACATTACCAGCCCCCCATCCACCGTCAGCACTTGCCCGGTGATGTACCCCGCGCCCGGCCCCGCCAGGAACAGCGCCGCCTCCGCGATGTCCTCCGGCTGCCCCATCCGGCGCAACGGGATGCGCCCGATGATGTCCCCCTTCGTTTCCGCCGCCAGCCCGACCGTCATGTCCGTTTCGATGAACCCCGGCGCCAGCGCGTTGACGGTGACGCCGCGGGAGGCGAACTCCCGCGCCACCGCCCGCGTAAAACCGATCAGCCCCGCCTTGCTCGCGGCGTAATTGGACTGCCCGGCATTGCCGATCAGGCCGATCACCGAGCTTATGTTCAAAATCCGCCCAGCCCGCTGCTTCAGGAAAGCACGGCTGAAGGCTTTGGTAAAGGAAAAGGCGCCCTTTAAATTGGTGTCCAAAACCGCGTCCCAATCCGCGTCGCTCATTCGCATGAGCAAACCGTCGCGGGTGATGCCGGCGTTGTTGACCAGAATGTCCACCCGGCCCGCCTCCGCCAGAATCGCCTCCGCCACGGCGGCCACGGCGGCGGCATCCGCCGCGTCCACCGCGTGCGCCCAGGCCTTCCTTCCCAGCGCGCGGATTTCCGCCGCGACTTTTTCAGCATTGTCGGCCGTGCGCGAAACGCAAGCCACATCCGCGCCCGCGCGGGCGAATTTCAGCGCGATGGCGCGCCCGATGCCGCGACCGGCCCCGGTCACGACGGCGATTTGATTGGCCAGCAGGCTCATAAAATGGCGTCCACAAAACAACGCGGCAGAGTGTTGACGGTGGAAGCGCGAAATGCAACAAGAACTTCCACTCTTTCTCCTGATCTTAATCTTGCTCCTAATCTTAATCTTAATCTCCGTGCCTTAATCTCCTTGCCGGCCCGCGCTCCGCCCCACGAACGTAACGCAATCGTAACTTGGTTTCAACAATCGGATATGATACCCCTTTTGGACTTCGATTCCTATGAGCTACCGCATCGAAAAAAGCGAGGCGCTGTCGGGTGCCCTCGGTCGAATTGCCGCGGAGGAAATCGCGCGCGCCCTGGCGCAGTTGCGCCGGCCCAACCGCGCCAAGGCCATGCACAACACGCGCAAATCGCTCAAGAGATTGCGCTCGCTGCTGCGCTCCTTGCGCGTGGCTTTTCCCAAAGCTCTGTTCCGCCGCGAAAACCGCCGGCTCGCCGCGGCCGGCCGCAAGATCGCCCCCTTGCGCGATGTCCATGTCCAGTTGCGCACCCTGGACAGGCTTCGGGCCGCCGCCGTCCCGATTGCCGAGGAAACCGAGCGCAGCCTCCGGCAGCGGGAGGACGCTTTCATGCGGAAAATCCCGGCCTTGCGCCGCGCGGTGCGGCAGATGCTTTCGGCGTCGCAGGGGACCCTCGCTTCCTGGCCGATGAAGAAAGCCACGCCGGGGCGGCTGGCGGCGGGGCTGAAGCGCATCTACAAACGGGGCCGGATGGCGCTGAAGGCGGCCCGCGAAAAACCGGCGCCGGAAAGGCTGCACGAATGGCGCAAGCAGGCGAAGATTTTGTGGCACGGCCTGGCTTTGATCGAAAGTCTTGGCCCGAAAAAGGCGGGCGTGATGATCCAACACACCAGCCAATTGTGCCAGGCGCTGGGCGATGACCACGATTTGTTTCTGGTCCTCCAAGCCCTGCGTCAGGAAAACGCGGCGCACCCGGCGCGGGATTACCGCCGTCTGTCAAGCCGCATTTCCGCCAAGCGCGTCCGCCTCCGCAAGCGCGCCTTCAAGCTGGGGAAAAGAATCTACGGCCAAAAACCGGCCGCGTTCGAGCGCCGCCTCGAAGGCTGGCTTTGCCGCAAACGCTCCAAGAAATGAGGCCAAGCGCGCCCAGCGCACAAGGCATCCATCGCAGATGGCAGGGCGGGACTCGCCCTGCGTTTTCCCGTTTTCCCTGGATGGATACCTCGCTCGTTGGCCTGTTCAATGGTTGGCCGGGACAATTTATGGTGACAGTTCTGCCCGGTAGAATCGTTGCGGATAATTCCTCACCTGGTCATCCGAGAGAATGAGCGAGCCGAGGCTCAAGGGGTTGGTTGCCAGCGGCACCCAGGTTTTCAGGTTGGTGCTGGCGCAAACCACCACGTTGGAACCCGCCGGGCCGGCAACCGTCAGAACGAACGGATTGGCGCCCCAGCTCGCGTTGGCCTGGCTGCAGGTCAGCATCAGGGGCAGATTGCTCACCGTCAGGGCTACTAGGCCGCTGGTCGCGCTCCCAAAACTGTTGGTCACCACCACCCAATAGTAGCCCGGATCATTAATATACACATTGCTTAACAACAGTGAACAGCCGGTGGCCCCGTAAACATTGCCGCCATTCGTAAGCAGATTCACGTCTTTGAACCATTGAAAGCACAACTGCTGGCCGCAGGCGTCCACGGTTAAAGCCGCATTGCTGCCCGCCATCACATTGCTGTATTGCGTGGTGTAGTACGGCGGGGACAGAATCGTTGGCGCGGCGATCGCGGCTTCGGCGGCAGAAAAGGAAATGAGGCCGCCCGCCGTCATGAACTGGCCGCCGGCATATAGCGTGCCGTTCGCCACCGCCAGCGCAAAGACCTGGTCGTTCATGCCCGAACCCAGCGGCGACCAACTGCTCCCGTTCCATTGCGCGATGTAATTGGCCGGGTCGCCGCCCGCATTCAGGAAATTCCCCCCGGCAAACACCGTGCCGCCCGACACCGCCAGCGTGCGCACCCAGTCGCTCATGCCCGCCCCCAGCGGCGACCAAATGCTCCCGTTCCATTGCGCGATGTAATTGGCCGGGTTGCCGCCTGCCGTCGTGAAATTCCCCCCGGCATACAGCGTGCCGTTCCCCACCGCCAGCGCCAAGACAGCGACGTTCACGCCCGTCCCCACCGGCCCCCAACTCATGCCGTCCCATTGCGCGATGCCAGTGGCCGGGTTGCCGCCCGCCGTCGTGAAAAAGCCGCCGGCATACAGCAGGCCGTCGGACACCGCCAGCGCCCGCACCGTGCTGTTCATGCCCGTCCCCACCGCCGTCCAATTCAAGCCGTCCCATTGCGCAACGTAATTGGCCGGGTTGCCGCCCGCCGTCTGGAAATCGCCCCCGGCATACAGCGTGCCGTCGTTCAGCACCGCCAGCGCCCACACTTGGTCGTAGGGGTCGCCGATCATGCCCGCCCCCAGCGGCGACCAACTGGTCCCGTCCCATTGCGCGATGCAAAGGGCCGGGTTGCCGCCCGCCGTCGTGAAACTGCCGCCGACATACAGCAGGCCGCCCCACTGCGCCAGCGACTCCACAGTGGCGTTGACTCCCGCCCCCAGCGGCGACCAACTGCTCCCGTTCCATTGCGCGATGTTATTGCCCACGCTGGAGAAATTGCCGCCGGCATACACCGTGCCGTCCTCCGCCACCGCCACCGCATATACTTGGCCGTTCAAGCCCGCGCAGAGCGGCGTCCAACTGTTCCAGTTGAATTGGGCGATTCTATTGGCCGGGCCGCTGCCGGCCCACGAGAAATTCCCCCCGGCATAGACCGAGCCGCCCGTCCACACCAGCGCATACACCAGGCTGTTGACGCCCGAACCCAGCGGCGACCAACTGCTCCCGTTCCATTGCGCCATGTTATTGGCCGGGTTGCCGCCCGCCGTTGTGAACTGGCCGCCCGCAAACAAATTGGTTCCATCCGTCCCCAGCGCATGCACATAGTCGTTCATGCCCGAACCCAGCGCCCACCAACTGCTCCCGCTCCATTCCGCGATGTAATTGGCCGGGTTGCCGCCCGCCGTCGAGAAAACGCCGCCGGCATACAAGTTGGTTCCGATTACCGCCAGCGCCCACACGACGTTGTTGACGCCCGAACCCAGCGCGGACCATTGGCTCCCGTCCCATTGCGCAATATAATTGACACTGTTGCCCCCCACCCTCGCCAAAGAGCCGCCTCCGCCGCCACCCGGCGCGAAATCGCCGCCGGCGCCGCCCGCCGTCGTGAAATATCCGCCGGCATACAGCGTGTCGCCCGACACCGCCAGCGCATTCACATCGTTGTTCACGCCCGCGCCCAGCGCCGACCATTGGCTCCCGTTCCATTGCGCAATGTTATTGGCCGCCTTGGTGCCCGCCGTCGTGAAACTGCCGCCGGCATACAGCGTGCCGCCCGACACCGCCAGCGCCAGGACATCGCCGTTCATGCCCAAGCCCAGCGCCGACCATTGGCTCCCGTCCCATCGCGCGATGTAATTGGCCGTGTTGCTGCCCGCCGTGGTGAAATCGCCGGCCGCATACAAATTGGTTCCATCCGTCGCCAGCGCCGTTATAGGGTCGTTCACGCCCAAACCCGGCGCCGACCATTGGCTCCCGTTCCATTGCGCGATGTAATTGGCAGGGTTGCCGCCCACCGTCGTGAAGGCGCCGCCGGCATACAGCGTGTTGCTCACCACCGCCAGCGCCATCACATCGTAGTTCATCCCCGACCCCGGCAGCGGCGACCAACCGGAACCGCCCCATTGGGCGAGGTAATTGGCCGCGTTGGTGCCCGCTGTCGTGAAATCGCCGCCGGCATACAGCGTGCCGCCCGAGACCGCCAGCGCCCGCACAGCGTCATTCATGCCCTGCCCCACCGCCGACCAACTGCTCCCATCCCATTGCGCGATGCCAGTGAACGGATTTCCGTTCAACGGCCCGAACTCGCCCCCGGCATACAAAGTGGTCCCCGACACCGCCAGCGCCAACACAGCGCTGTCCATGCCCGCCCCCATCGCTGACCAATTGTTCCCGTCCCACTGGGCGATGTAACCGACATCGTCGCCGCCCGCCGACGTGAAATCCCCCCCGGCATACAGCATCACGCTGTCGGAGGAGATCGCCAGCGCATACACAGTAGGACCCCAGTTGCCACTGCCGCCGCCCATGCCATTCCCCAGCGGCGACCAACTGCCCCCGCTCCATTGCGCGATGGAATTGGCGGCGGCGCCGCCGGCATTGGTGAAGTTTCCGCCCGCATACAGAGTGGTTCCCGACACCGCCAGCGAATACACAAAGCCGTTCATGCCCGACCCCAGCGGCGACCAATCGGTCCCGTCCCATTGCGCGATGTTAGTGGCCGCGTTGACGCCCGCCGTCGTGAAATCGCCGCCGGCATACAAATTGTTTCCCGACACCGCCAGCGCATATACCACTGCGCTGGGATATGAGCCCAGGCCCGCCCCCAGCGGCGACCAACTGCTCCCGTTCCATCGCGCAATACCACTGGCCGGATTCCCGCCCGCCGTCACGAAACTGCCTCCGGCATACAAATTGTTTCCCGACACCGCCAGCGCATACACCATGCCGTCCGTGCCCGCGCCCAGCGGCGACCAACTGCTCCCGTTCCATCGCGCGATGTTGCTGGCCATAACATTGCCCACGGCTGTAAAATCTCCGCCGATATACAGATTGCCCGAAACATCCAGCACCGCGGCGTCAACGAAGTCGTCCGCGCCGTCCAGACCGCCCATGCTGATCCAGTTGGCGTCGCTGAACGTCGGGTCAATCCGCACCGGATAAACCGCGCCGGCGTCGTCCACCACCACGGCCAGCGTCCTTTCGGAGTTCGCCTCCGCTTGGACCCGCGCCGCCAGTTCCCTGCCCTTGGCATCCGTCGCATGCAGCCGGCTGTAGGCGATCTTGCGGCCGGATTTCTCCAGCACCAGTTGCGCCCCGTAAGCCGCCGGTTCCACCTGCGC
>Ga0181530_10005377_pt1 | contig 13085 bp, 10 predicted proteins | sample PEATcosm2014_Bin_42_FD_119769 | JGI IMG/M metagenome (GOLD analysis project Ga0181530, IMG submission 119769) | Peatland microbial communities from MTU Mesocosm Facility, Houghton, MI, USA - PEATcosm2014_Bin10_60_metaG | ecosystem: Environmental > Terrestrial > Soil > Wetlands > Peat | place... | reverse complement strand
CGAATCATCGCGTGATTCTCGAATAGCAGTTTCTCCTGTTCCGCGATGATACAGAGGGCTGAGATCAGAGCTTCTTTTATCGGAATTTCGTTCATAGAGATCACCCCCTATTTAGAGGCTGACTCTATCAATCATTTCTTCGATTGTCCACACGTGGTCAGTGAGGCCCGCTTCCGTTGCCCATTCAACTCGAACTCGCTCCACCGCCGCCGAGGAATATGGCTGCGCCTAAGAGGTAACCAAAGTCATACCAGCCGCCGGAATTGGGAAAGGCGTAGATGCGAACGTCAGTAAACAGACTGCCGACGAAACTGAAGAAGATCAGGAAGCCGTGAAGTAGTCCAGACCAAAAGCCCGGTACATCACCATAGCCCTGCGGTTGCGGCTGATAGGCGCAGCTTACGAGAAGCAAAACGACACCGCAAAGGGCAACGAATAGCACGAGACGGGGCAGGCGATGGGTCAAGGCGTTCATGGGAGTCCTCCCGAGGTTTGCCGTCTTAGGAAGCGGTATTCTGACTAAGGCTGCGATTTTACCATGTGCATGTGCGCGGCAGCCACCTGTTGGGCAGTTACAGAAGTTACGGAAGTTACGATGTTCGGCGAAAAGTTTTGTTTTTCATCCTGCACGGCAGGTCTGAGAAGGCAGCCCACGGGCATCCTCCCGCGTTCCCCGACTTAGGCCCACTCTCCCCAAAATCGAAAACTGTTTGGAATTCATCATCACTTCTGTAACTTGCGTAACTTATTTGGGCCGAATCGTGAGGTAGCGCCGGTTTCCAGCGCCCTTCTCTTCCGTAAACTTGGCGGCCAACTCAATCTCGATAACCCTCTTCATGTTGGTGAGGTGCTTTCCGAATCCTTGAGGGGACTTGGCAAACGGCAAGGACTCCGCTTGCGCCAGGGCAGAGCACCGCTTGTACAGTTCCCCCGCGTCAATCGGGCCAATCCTTCCTTCGGCCTCAAGAATGCTTCTGAGCACGATCACCAAGGAATCGCCCTCGCTGGCGAACTCCATCTGCCCGCGCTCGAGTTTTGAGAGCAGCGCTTCCCACTCGGCAGACTGTCCGGCTAGACGGGCCACAGCCCAACCGAAGGACGCATAGTCCGCCATGCGGAATTGAAGTGCAGGCAGGGGTATTCGGGCGAGAGAGTCCGCAATCGTGCCGGCACGAGAGAGCAACTCCCCCATGATCTCTCCCCGTCTCTGTGCTAATCCGGCGAACAAGAAATCCTCCATCTGGTAGGTTTTCGGCCTTTCGCAATGGAGGGTAAGCAATCGCTCCGCAACGTCGGGACGGCGAAAGTGAGGATCACGACTCGAAAGCATGAGGATGGCTCTCGGCGAATAGCTGACCTCTTCATTCGTGGTGTAGAGGCGCCGGAGTCGGTATCGGACTCCAGTAGCGTAAGTGGCGAGCGCGTCTTCAAGCCATTTGATTCGGCTGTCGGCGTTGTCTAGGGCCATTATCGTGCGGTTGCTCACAGCGGCCACGAATGCATCTTCGTGTTTTTCTCTCAAGTTCATCACGTCGAATTCCGGCCCACAAAGCAACCTTCCGAGCATCCTCTCCGCAGATGTCTTCCCCGAACCTTGAGGCCCAAGAAACGCAGGAATGATTCGGGTTTGCCTCAGCGCAGGGAAAAGGTTTTGCAGCAGCCACACTTCCAGGAGAGTCCGTTGCTCTCCGACTGACAGCTGACCCTCATCATCTAAAAGGAAGCTGCTTAGTAGCCAGGCCAGTGCCCCATCACGCTTAAACTCCGGTGTCCAAGGCTGCGCGTCCGATGCCGTCAAGAACAAGAGTCCGTCATCGCCGTTATAACCTTGCTCCCAACCTCCCCCGCGCTCCCTTCGCCACACACCGCCGCCACCGTCGGATGTGTGAAGTGCGCCGGTTTTCGTATTGTAAAAGCTAAGGGTGTGAACTTCCACCGGGTTCGTTCGGGCTGCTTCCGTCTGGAATGCGTCGAGCACAAAACGGAATTGGCTCTCAGTGGCACTCAGCCCCGACACGCTCGACAAGAGATGTTGGAAAGGTTTTTGTTCGAGGTCGTACAACCGCCGCTCAGCCTTGTGAAAATAGAAGCCCCGTGCGTCGGTCGTCTGGCAAAGAAAGCCCCCCTTCGGATCCAGCATCACCTTGTGAGCGAGATCACGGATAATCCGGCGCTTGTCAAAAGAAGAGTAATTGCTCAGCACGATGTCCCGGATGGCCTCTTTGAGTGCACGGCTCGCGACATCCATCACTGTGCCCGCTGTAGTGGCTGGCTTTGTGGCAGACGGGGCCACGGAAGATACAACATTGTGGGGATTAGTTGCGGGCATGGAGCTCATCCTCCTTATGGGCCAGCAGTGCATCAACATCAGGAAGCTGAGCACTTTCCTCCCTCCCGCCCTTGCTGGATTCCCGTTGCGTGTGCGCCGCCTCAATTCGGGCCTCCGCAAGAGTCTCAGCCGCTTGCATTATGGCCGCTGCGATTTCACCCATACCACTTCTGATCGCGCCCGAGACTTCCACCGCGACAAATTCAAGCGCCCCCATCGTGGAACCAGCATCGCCAGTTCCCATGTACTTAAGCGAGGTTGCCACTGCGCGAACTGCCCGGACCAACTCTTGACTGAAATCCGCGTCGATTATCGGAATAGAGTCTCCGAAGGCTTGCAGTTTTCCTGGGTGGTGTGGCACAGTAGACATGACGAATTCTCCTTTCATCCTGGCTCCGTCAAGCTCCACCTTGGCGGGGCCACTCGTTTGTTATGGGGAGGGCCGCTGTCAACCTAGCGTCCATTGCAGCCCCGCTGTCTGGCGGGACGGAAACCGTCTGCAACGATTCGAACTAACTCACTCTCAGGGATTCGAACTAGCCTACCAACCTTAACGTGGGCTACTCGTCTTTCAAGCAGCCATCTCCTTGTTCCCGAAACCGTCAGGCCCAGCGCCTCTGAGAATTGAGGAATTGAAAGCAACCGCTCACGCTGATTCTCCACTTATCACCTCCACTGCGAATATTTCGCAGACAATCAGAGTATGTAGGATGGAGTAGCGCCGATTCGAGGATTTCAAGCGCCGATTTTCGGCGTCTGGTCTTCCGGTTTCCCCTTAGACTGGTTTACTTGCTCGCGCGGTAATCCCGGCCGTGAGAGCTCGTCTCTTGCTCGCAGATTTTCCTGATATCCTCAGCAGTGAAAGAGGGAGGGTTTTCCACTTTGGCGGCAGCGAAGGCAGCTCCAAGTAGGTTCGCAACGTGCCTATATTTCGGCCTTCCGGTCTTTTGCCTCACGAGGCAAACTAGCCCGCGCAGCATGTCTTTCGGCAGGGTTTGGAAAGGATTTCGGACCCACCGCTTGGCTCGGTCAATGGCGACCCGTAGGTCTTGTGGTGTTCGGTGGAACCCGCTCCACTGGGCGCCTTCGTTCATACATTCCCGGTTCACACGTTCCATGAATTCTGCGAACCTTTGCACCTGCCGCAGCATGGTCTTAAAACTCTTCAAGTTCAGTCCGTAGGGCGCGAGTTGGTCGGCTTGCGTTGTTCGGGGAAAAGCGTGGTGGGTTGTCACAACATGGAAGAGGTACCGAAAAAGTTCGTCTTTCGGGAATTTTCCCTTCAACGTCTCAAACGATTTCTTTTCTAGCTGACAGCTTTCTAGCTCTCGGTCAAGATTGTGGGCGAAGATTTCGGGCGTTAGCTGTTCGCCTGGCTGGGGATTCGGGTCCATTCCACCTCCCGCGTGGCTCCCGGCTTGAGGGAGGGCGGAAAGTGAGCCGGGATGCTCTCACCTTGTCGGCGGCCAACCTATCCGCCCCTGTTCCAGGATGATCATACCACATTTTTTCTCTTGACAAACCAAACGTGTTAGGTTTATGGTGAACTCATGAGCCTGAGATTGAAATGCAAGATTCACGGTGTGCCGCTGGTTAGCTACTGTCCCGCATGTCGGGGTTCGGCTCGCAGCGAGCGCAAGGCGCGATCATCGAGGAAGAATGGCAAGCTGGGCGGTAGGCCAAGGGGTAGCGGCAATCAGAAATCTAAGGCGAGGTGAGACATGAGTATCTGCAAGCGAGGCGGAGTCTATTGGTACGATTTCAAGTTTCGCGGGCAACGAGTGCAGGGGAGCACACAACAAGGCGACCGAAAAGTTGCCTTTGACAAACAATCAGAACGCAGAGCAGAGCTTGTCCAGGAGTGCCGAGCGCGCGAGAAAAAGGCCAAAGAGTTAGGCTGCCCGCCAGCGGACCTTATCCCGTGCCTCTACTGCGGCGAGCTATTCAACCGCAGCGTTGCCATCGTCACACGGCATGGGCAGTTCTGCGGCAAGTCTCACCGCGACCAGTGGGAAAGAGATCATGTCACCGTGCCCACCCTGCGGGAATTTGAGAGCCTATTCATGGACTCAGTTAAAACCCGAAAGGCTGACAAGCCCGGTACGATAGACTTCTACCAGCGAAAACTTCAAAGACTCTTGGACTTCACACCCTTGGCGGACACTCGCCTTGACCAGATTGACGCGGGCCTGATTGAAAGCTATGTCCAACATCGTTCCAAGGTGGTGTGCTGTGCCAGCGTCAACCGCGAATTGGCCACACTGCGCAAGGCTCTGCGGTTGGCCTTGAAATGGAACACCATTGACCGCGTCCCGTCTTTCAGCCTGTTCAGCGAAGACGGCAGAGAGCGAACCTTTGTGCTCAGCCAAGCCGATGAACGGAACTATCTGGAATTCGCACCGCAACCCCTCCATGACCTTGCCTTGTTGATTCTCGACGGTGGTGAGCGGGTTGGGGAACCACGCACCGCAGAATGGGCAAACGTTCACCTCGAACCCGCACCGGGCGCGAAGTTCGGCTACATCTACATCCCCAGGGGCAAGAGCAGGCGAGCCAAGCGAAACGTACCCCTGACTGAGCGGGTCCGGGCCATGCTACAAGCCCGCTTGACTGAGCAAAGCGGCAAGAGCAGATGGGTGTTCCCCTCGGAAGATGGCGCCGGGCCGGTTTCCTACTCCACGGTACGCGACCAACACCAAGTTCTGCGGGAGAAGCTGAAATTGCCCGCCGGTTTTGTGATTCACTCGATGCGCCACACTGCCCTGACACGTTTAGGGGAAAGCGGGGCGGGCGCATTTGAGATTATGCGCGTCGCGGGCCATTCGAGCGTCACCGTCAGTCAGAAGTACGTGCATCCTTCACCAGAGTCCATTGAGCGGGCCTTTGAACGACTCGAAACCATGAACACCAAGGCGCGGGCCGCACTGCCCGCAATGACAGAGACTCGCGGTCAAAATGTCGAGACGACCAGATTACTACCTACGGTTTTCACTACAGTCGAGGAAGGCGAGATTGACGCCCCCAAAGAAGTCGTTTAATATCAGTGCGGAAGTGCATGCGGGCTGGTGTCCGTCCGGGACTTCAAATCCTGCGGTCCCGATTACATCGGGACGGTCGGTTCGATTCCGACACACTTCCGCCACGACAGTTGTTTCTCGTTCAATAAACTACCTGAAGTACAAAATCTTCTCGGGACGCTTCTTCCGGCAAACTTGCGCGCTGACCATCCCGTTGTAGGCTAATGTGAAGCCGAGGGCAAGGGATGAAGTTCCCCGTCATGTCTCGGCGAGAGCTGTCGATGAGAAGAGCACGGGGACATCTGTGGCCGCGTAGCCACGTGGCCTCTCGGCGCGCAGGCTGAGCGAACTTCGGCCGCGGCCGGCGACACTGCTGAGTGGACTTCCAGCAATTTCGCTTATCCCGCGGAAGACGCTTATGTCGTTTCGGTAGGGGGCACAAGCCTGACCACCGAATCCGCGGGCGGCCCTTGGGCCTCCGAAACCGGCTGGGCTGAGAGCGGCGGTGGAATTTCGCCGCTCAAGATTCCGATTCCCTCCTGGCAACAAACCACCGGCGTGATCAATGCGAGTAATGAGGGGTCCCCGACCTATCGGAACGGCCCTGATGTTTCGGCGAACGCGGACTACTCCTGTCGGGTCGGAGGAGGCGCGCTGACGCGCTAGCCTCCGTCCGCCGCTCAAACTGCACGGACGGTTTTCCCGTATGCAGCTTTCACGAAGACTGCTTCCTAGCCGATGCCATCGAAGGTATTAGTTCAACCAGGTTGACAAGCCCATACTCGCCGTGCAGCTTGGCGTTCGGGAGCTGTTTCCAGCCACCATTACGCCAACGTTTGAACCGATGCGACCAAGTACGTCGTCGGACCCAGCCGTCGAGCTGGTGGAAGAGTTTTCGAACGTGGGCGCGTTTGTAATACTCGTCCCAGCCCCGCAAAACCGGATTCAACTCAGCGATCAGCTCACGAGTGCGCAAGGGCACGCGACGCTTGGTCCGCTGCCGCACCTGATCCTTGAAACGACAGATCGACTTCTCACGGGGATACGCATACAGCGCCCCCGAGCGCGCCTGGCTACGGATCTTGCTCGCCGGAAGCCGAAGGGCCTTCCCGAGCTTGATCTTATAACCCAGGAACTCAAAGCCATGCTGGACATGCACGATCCGCGTCTTCAGCGGATGGAGTACCACACCCAACTGTTTCAGGATTCGGAGCGCCGCGGCCACCGCCGCCCGCGCCTCCGCCACGGACTTACAGGTTATCACCCCGTCGTCCGCGTACCGCGGAAGCCGATATCCCCTGCGTCGCATCTCCCGATCAAACGGCGTCAGGAGAATGTTACTGGGCAAGGGTGAGACGACCCCGCCTTGCGGAGTCCCGCGCTCGCTCGGAAAGAGCCGCCCTTGACCGTAGCTTCCCGCCTTCAGCATCGCCTTGATCAGGCTAAGCACCCGGCCGTCCGCCACCCGTTTTGGGCCACCAGCGTAAGAGGTTTTTCGTGATCCACCGACCCGAAAAAGTCCTTCGCGTCCGCGTCCACAATCCACTCCCGTCCGCCCTGAATCTCCTTCCACACTTTGCGCAAGGCATCCTTCGTTGATCGCACAGCGACTCTTCCTAATACGGCGTTCTGAGAAGCCCAGGGCTGTTTCAGCGCGTATCTCGCCAAGGCGAACCTGCGCATTTTGTTTCAATCCCTTTTTGCTCAGGTCGTGCACCATAACTCCACCGTCAAATGCGTTGGGTGTGGCGAATACCAGTTTCGACACAGATCAGTGCAATCACCGCTGTCTCAAACCCCGAAGGAGATCGCCAAGGTCGTGTTTCATCTGCGCGACTTCGTCCCGCGCATCCGCGAGCATCGCCCCGCGCTCGTTCAATAATTTCATATCCAACCTTTTGTCCGCCGCTTTGGTGCTGGTGAGCAGCGCGACCCTCTGCTTCGAGTGAGGCAAATTTAGGGGACCCATACGACCGGCCGCTATCCATTCCGCTAACACCTGCTCCTTTCTGCTCACTGGCAAACCTTTCCCTGGGGGGACGCTGTTTAGATAGGCCAAGATATCTTCAGGGTAGTGGCTGTGTGGCTCCTTCGGCTGGCTGAGGAAGACCGCTAACATGTTGGGCAGAACCCACGCTGGCCGGTCCACGCGGTGTACTTGCCGATAGCCCCGGAGCGAAAACAGAATGGAAGGTTCAGTCGAGTTTTCAGTGCTGGGTGCTTCCACAGGCCATACAACGGTCAGTTTTGCCTCCCCGAAGAATCCCGACTCGCCGAGGGATCCAGTGCCAGGAGGGCTCGATCGGGCAAAGGATCGGAGTACGGGAGCTGAAGACGGGGCCCAGTATGGCAAGGTAGCGGCCGTCCGGTGAAGGTATGCCCACAGTTTCACCGCCCGTTCCCTTGTACTTGTCCTTGAAGTAAGCAAGCTCCCCTTCATCCAGCGCCGGCTGCCGCATGCACGGGGAATGGATCCCTGCACGTTCGGTATTTCGTATTGGTCAGCGTCAGGCTCTTGCGCGGCCCATTCGCGCAGCATCTCGGCTCTTGCCAGTCCGCCATCGGCGTTTGTGGCAGCGTCACAGCGATTACTGCAACTCACTCCTAACGGCACAAATCGAGAAGAAGCCTGGATCCCTATTGACACATATAGATATCATATGATATAGATACTCACATGACTGATCTTGACCCTCAAAGCTTCATCCCACTCAAGGCCCATTGGTTTCACATCATGCTGTCGCTCGCCGGTGGAGAGCAGCACGGTTACGGAATCATGCAGGAGGTATTGAATCGGACCACCGGAAAAGTGCGGTTGTGGCCCGCCACACTCTATGGATCGATCAAGCGGCTAATCGAGGCGGAACTGATCGAGGAATCCGACGAAAGGCCCGCGCCGGAATTCGACGACGCACGACGCCGCTATTACCGGCTGACGCCGCTCGGCAAGCGAGTGCTCGACGCGGAATGTGAGCGCCTGCAGGAATTGGTTCGTACGATTCGAGTAAAGCAAGGCATGGTGACGGAATGAAGTTCGCATGGCGGATCTACCGGCGGTTAGCGGAGGCTTTTCCGCATGAATTCAAACTGGCCTATGGCACGGAGGTGATGCAACTCGGTGAAGACGTGGTGGCAGAGATTGCCAAAAGGCACGGAGCCGCCGGGTTGATCCGGCTACTCGCGGACGTCGCGATACAGGTGCCGCTCGAATACCTGAGCGAAATGCGCCGCGACCTGCGCTATGCGTGGCGAGCGCTGCTCAAGTCGCCCGGGTTTGCGCTGGTCGGCATCATTTCGATGGGAATCGGAATTGGGCTGACGACCAACATCTACAGCTCAAAATGGGCATTCCTGTTTCGTGAGCTGCCGGCAGCGGCGAATGCCAAGCGTCTGGTGATGCCGGAGAAGCCGGTCTCGTATTACTACATCGAGCAGTATCGGGATCAAAAGAGCCTGTTTGCCGGGGTGGCTGCATTCGAGACCGGCATCCCCTTCAATGTTGGCTTCCAAGGTGATGTGAATGCGAAACCCGAGCGCATCTTCGGGCAGCTTGTATCAGCCGATTATTTTTCCGTGCTCGGCGTCCAGGCGCAGCGTGGACGAGTGCTGAGCGCCAGACTCGACAAGCCCGGAGACGCACCCGTGGTGATGATCACTGATCGTTTCTGGCGCCATCGCCTTAACTCTTCTCCCGACGCGGTGGGACAGACGCTTCGCCTGAATGGGCAACTCGCGACCATCGTGGGAATATCACCGAAGAATTTCAATGGCGCCCTTGACGACCCTGACGCAAATCCGACGGAGCTGTTCGTCCCCATTACAGCGCCGGCCGCCATCGCCCCGGAGCTCACGAACGACGTGCTGCATCAACGCAATGCCAAGGAATTCCTGGCGATGATGTGCCTCGAGCCAGGCGTCACGATTGACTCCGCGGAAGCGGCGCTTGACGCCATCACACGCCGCCTCGACGAGCAGGATCCTTCCTTGCCGGCACGAATTGACAAAGGCAGGCGCGTAACCTTATTTCCGGCCGGCACGCGGGTGCCGCTTCCTCGGCGATTGCGGCCCGTGTTGGCCGGGTTCCTGGGCGCGCTCATGGGCCTGATTATGGCTCTTGCGTGCATGAACCTGGCCAACATGCTGATCGCACGCGGTGCCAATCGCCGCAAGGAGTTGGCGATTCGTCTGGCCGTCGGGGCCAGCCGTTTCCGGCTTGTCCGGCAGATGATGAGTGAGGGCATTTTGCTCTCACTGCTGGGCGGCGTGGCAGGATTCGCACTCGCGCATGGTCTCTCGGTGTTGAGCTTGAGATTCCGCCCGTCCGTTGGAGTTCCGGTCGAAAGCGGTTTCCTGGATTGGCGCGCAGCCGTTTTCGCGTTCAGCGTCGCGCTCCTGTGCGGCATCGGATTCAGCCTGGCGCCCGCCCTCCAGGCGACGCAAGCCGACGTGACCCCGGCGCTCAAAGAAGGCTCGGCCCTGCGGTTGACTGGTTACCGCCTCTTTGGTCTGCGCAACTTGCTGATGGTGGCCCAAGTCGCGGGGTCGCTCATGCTGCTGCTGATCACCGGGTTCCTGGTGCTAGGAATCAGCAAGGCAAGCAACATCCAGACCAACTTCGATCCGCACGCGATGTATCTCTTGTCCATCGATCCGGTGCATGACGGCTACGCGCCCGAAAAGACGCAAGCTTTGTTCGAGGAACTTCCCGGACACCTCAAGTCAGCCGGCCCGGTGCGTAGCGTCGCCCTGGCGGCGCAGGCGCCCTTTTCGACCGAAGATGACACCACCCCAGTGACTGCGGAAGACCCAGGGAAATCCTCACAAGTGCAGCAGTCCGTGATCGAGGAGACTGTGGGCGCGGGCTATTTTGCCACGCTCCAGGAGCCGATTCTGGCGGGCCGGGAGTTCGAGGAGCGCGACCAACGCAGCCCGGCAGGCGGATCGAAGGCCTTCTCTTCGCCCGTAGTGCTGAATGAGTTTGCTGAACGCAGACTTTTCGGAAATGAGAATGCGATTGGGAAGCGCATTCGCGACGACAAGCAGTCCTATGAAGTGGTCGGCGTGGTCCGTGACTTGAAGATTGGAATGGGGATGAGCCAAGGCGTAGTTTACCTGCCGCTGACGCCACGCGATTTTGCGCGGCCGCCGGCGGGTGACATCACCATTCTGGTGCGGTCGGAGGCGGGAACGGATGCTCTGGGCGGCATTCGGAGCGCAATCGCTTCCATCGATCCCGATTTGACCCTGTTCAATGTGCAAACGCTTAGTGATTACCTGGATCGCAGCCGCTCCTCCACGCGATTCGCTATCCAAATATACGGTGGAATTGGGGTGTTCGGCCTGGTGTTGGCGGCCGTCGGACTCGCCGGGATTACGGCCTACGGGGTTGCGCAAAGGCGCAAGGAGATCGCCATCCGCACGGCGCTGGGCGCAAGCCGGGCTCAGGTGCTGCAGTTGGTGCTGCGCGAAGGCACGGCGCTGGTAGTCGTCGGATCGGTTCTGGGATTCTCGGGCGCGCTGGCGATGGCAAAAATCCTTTCAGCGCTGACCAACATTTTTGTCGAGGCGCTTAGGGTTGGCACGGCCGATCCGCGCTTGCTTGTGGGCGCGCCCTTGCTGCTGGCGGCAGTGGCGATGCTCGCCTGTTACGTGCCGGCCCGCAGATCGGCTAAGATCGATCCGCTGAAAGCGCTGCGCGAGGAGTAGGAACTATGCGACGCCACATTCAGTTCGCCGCCCTCTGCGGGTTCTTGCTGGGGATCTCCGCCGTCGCCCGCGCCCAAGATGCCGCAAAGGGCGCCCTCCCACAGCCTTCCAGCGCAACAACCCAACCCGCCAGGAAGGAAGCCGCCAAGATCATCAGCCAGTACGTGAAAGCCGCAGGTGGCGCTCGCGTGCTATCGCGCATTCGAACGCTTTCGCTGGAAGGCACGGCGGTTCGTTCCGCCGAAGCCGCCAGCGAAGGCGAAACCGCAAGCGCAACTCAAGCCGAAACCGGCTCCGGCGCCTACACACTCGACACCAAGCTTCCGAACCGCTACTACTCGGAACTCCTGATCGGCGGCGAGCGTTTCATCGAGGCATACAACGGCAAGTCCGCCTGGCGCGAGGACGCCTCCGGCGCTCCCGCCACGGTGGTCAGCCCCGGCTCCGCCGAGATGCAGGCCAAAGCGCAGATCGCCAACACGCGCCTGCTTGACCTGAAGAAGAAGAACAAATTCGAGGCAGCCTTCGCCGGCCACGCCCTTGTCCGGGGCAAGGACACGCTGCACGTCGAGCTCACCAACGGTGGGGGCGTCAAACGAGACTTCTTCTTCGACCCGCGATCGCATCTGCTTGTGGAAGAATCCGGCAAGGTGGGCGGCGTCACCGAACAGATTTTCTACAGCGACTACCGCCCTGAAAGCGGCGTGCAAATCGCGCGCAAACTCGAACTGCGCCGCGGCCCCAATCCGCGTGACGTCTTCTCCGTCGAGATCACTCGCGCCGCAATCAATCAGCCTATCGGCGAGCGCGTCTTCGATCTGCCGCTCAGCGCGCAGGTCAAGCTCCCCGATCTCAAAGCGCTTTTCAAGGAACTCGACGCCAACCAAAAAACCATCGACAAAATCAAGGAAGACTACGCCGGCACCCGCGTCGAGGACGAAACCGAATACGACTCGAACGGCACAGCGAAAAAGCACAAGGTAACCGAATCAACTTTCTTCTATATCGGCGGCGAAGAAATCTCCACCGTCACCAAGCGCGACGGCAAGCCACTCGGTGACGCCGAGGCGAAGAAGGAAACCGAGAAGGCGCAAAAGCGCGTCGAGGAAATTCAGAAGCGCCAGGCCAGGAAAGCTGCGAAACAAGAAAAAGCTGAGGAAGAAGGCAAGCAGCAGAAGGACGATAACGACGTCGGCATCGAAAAATTTCTTCGCGCCTGCCAGTTCGTCAACCCGCGCCGCGAACGCTTCCGCGGCCAGGACTTGCTCGTCTTCGATTTCGAGGCCAATCCCGAATACAAGCCGCGCAATCTCGCCGAACGTATCGTTCAGAAGCTCGCGGGCTCAATTTGGGTCGACGAAAATGCTCACGACGTGGTCCGCCTCGATGCTTATTTCGTCGGCGACGCAAAAATCGCGGGCGGCGCGGTGGCCAGTGTGCAGAAAGGATCGAACTTTGTTTTCGAGCAGGAGTACGTCAACAACGAAGTCTGGCTGCCCACGCTGGTGGAAATACACGTCAGCGCGCGAGTCCTGCTAGTCAAGGGCCTCCGCGCCACGGACGTCACCCGCTACTCCGACTACAAGAAGTACCACGTAGCCGTCACCTCCGTAATCGGCCAGCCAAAACCCCAGTGACCGTTCGCATTTTCCGGGGCGCTGCTCGCTGCGCACGGCCTTTGTGGCGGCCGCCTTCAGGCGGGCCGATCAGTCTCGGTACGTCCGGCAGCGACATCGCCCTTCAGGGCAGCAACTTCGACATTTACGTAGCTCACCTCTTCCAGGGTGAGGCCTTTCGCCCACCCGCAGTAAACGGCGCGATCTTCGCCGCTTCCCCGTCACTTGGCCGTATTGCAACCCGTAGAAGTGCCCCTTGCATTCAAACTCGCGAGATACGGCTTAATGTAGACCTCGTACTGGCCCGTGTCGTTGCTCAGGTAAGCGACCCACTTCCCATCGAGTGAAATGGCCGGATCCACCTCGTTGAATGGGGTGCTGACCACCGGGAAAGGCTTCCGGTCGCCAAACATGGGG
>Ga0181530_10005376_pt1 | contig 13090 bp, 9 predicted proteins | sample PEATcosm2014_Bin_42_FD_119769 | JGI IMG/M metagenome (GOLD analysis project Ga0181530, IMG submission 119769) | Peatland microbial communities from MTU Mesocosm Facility, Houghton, MI, USA - PEATcosm2014_Bin10_60_metaG | ecosystem: Environmental > Terrestrial > Soil > Wetlands > Peat | place... | reverse complement strand
TCCAGTTCCTTGCCGGCCAGATGAGTCATGCGCTCGTACTCGCTGAAGACCACCACTTTGCGGTTCTCTTCGAGCGCCAGTTCGCGGACGATTTCGCGAAACTCCGCCAGCTTGGGCGAGTGATTGGTTTGCTTGTCGAAGAGGAACGTGGAATTACAGAGCATGCGCATGTTTTGCAGGCAGCACATGATGCGCCGCAGATCGATTTCCGAGAGCCAGCGCTGGCGTTCCCATTTGCGCATCAAAGCCGCGAGAATGTCGTTCTGTTCCCAGTAGGGCTCGGCCTGCTGCGGGGTCAGAGGGACTTGCAGAAGCTGGTCGGTGCGCTTGGGCAGATCCTTGAGGACCTCCTGCCGCGTGCGCCGCAGAAGGATGGGCGCGAGTTGATCGTGAATGCGGTCGAGGCCGCGGTAACCGGTGAGGCGGCCGTTTTCGTCCTCCGTGCGATGTTCGTGCAGGAAGCGAAACGCGGGACCGAGGCGCCGGCCGTCGATGAACTCGACCACGGAAAACAACTCTTCCAGCTTGTTTTCCAGGGGAGTTCCGGTGAGCACGAAGGCGTAGCGGCTTTTCAATTGCTTGATGGTGCGGGCGGTGGCGGTGGTCCAGTTTCGGATGCGCTGCGCTTCATCGAGGATGATGAGGTCGGGCGCCATTTCATGCAGGTAGCGAACGTCTTTCAGGACCAGTTCGTAGCTGGAGAGGTTGAAGAATTTGGGCGATGCGTATAGTTCCCGGCGGTGCGGCAGGGAGCCCTCGATCACCTGTGCCGGAAGGCCGGTGAACTTTTCGATTTCGGTTTTCCACTGGTATTTCACGGATGCGGGGGCCACCACCAGCACTCTGGCGATGCCGCGGCGGCGGCGCAGCATTTCCGCGGCGGCCAAGGCCTGCACCGTCTTACCGAGACCCATATCGTCGGCCAGAACCACGCGGCCCCGGCAAGCCGCGAAAATGGCGCCGCGCTCCTGGTAGGGAAGCAGTTTCGTCTTCAGCAGTTCATGGAGGGGATCTTGTCCGCGATCGAGCTTACTCAGAAGCTGACGTTCCAGATCGAGTCCCTCGGCGAGCTCATTTTCGCGGTCGAGGTAGTCGAGCACGTCGCTGTAGATGACGGCTTGGAGATCGGCCTGGCGGAAGGCCTCGATCACTTGGTGAAAACTCTGGAAATGCTCCCGCCGCAGCAACCCGGCCGCATCGAAGTACCGCTCGGCCAACTCTTGTAGAGCGGGAGACGAAACGGCCGGCAGGCGCAAGCGTACCTCGACGGTATCGCCGTACTGCAACGAAATGGAGGCTCGCGAGCGCGCATATGCTTTGTTTTCGAGCGCGTGGCCGTGCCGCTTGCGAAGCCGCAAGAGAAGAGCCTCGATATGTTTGCAGGTGCCCAGAGTATTGACGGCGAAGTCCGGGCAGGAGCAGTAGTTTTCGAACAATCCCGGTCCGCGCATGGCGACGCGGTAGGTTTTTCCGCTCTGCGATTGCACGCGATAGTCGCCGTACGGTTCGCCGCCGGGCCGGGCCACAATTTTGGCGATGGCATCGCGCGCGCGTTCCCGCCGTTCGGCAATCTGCTGCTCGACTAACATATGGATGGCCCTCCCGGATAACGAGCCAGGATAGCAAAGCGCGCTAAGGAAGGTTTCTCTTTTAGCGGGACCGGCCGGCGCGCGGGCGCGCGGGGACACTTGCTTTCGCGGGTTCTATGACTTATAGTTTGGTGCTGCAACTAAATCCGAACTGTAAGAAGGCCGCATGAAGAAGGCGTCTCGAATCGCACCCAGCGCCCGCTACCGGAATCCCGCATTGCCCGCCGCCGCGCGGGTGAAAGACCTCTTATCCCGCATGACCTTGCAGGAGAAGGCCGCGCAGATGATGTGCGTCTGGCGCCAGAAGTCCGAGACGCTGGTGGATGCGGAAGGCGATTTCGATTTACAGAAAGCCAAGGCGGCTTTTCGGCACGGGCACGGCATCGGCCAGGTGGGGAGGCCAAGCGACGCCGGGAAGGGGCGGAACGCGCGCGCCACGGCGGAGCTGACGAACGCCATTCAGAAATTCTTCCTGCAGAACAGCCGGCTGGGAATTCCGGTGATTTTTCACGAAGAGTGCCTGCACGGCCATGCCGCCATCGATGCGACCAGCTTCTCGCAGCCCATCGGACTGGCAGCGACGTTCGATCCGGAGCTGGTGGAAGCGCTATTCACCATGACGGCGTTGGAGGCGCGCGTGCGCGGCACGCACCAGGCGCTGACCCCGGTGGTGGATGTGGCGCGCGAACCGCGCTGGGGACGCGTGGAGGAGACTTACGGCGAGGACCCATACCTGGTTTCGCGCATGGGCATCGCCGCGGTGCGCGGTTTTCAGGGCGACGCGAGCTTCCGCGGCAAAACGCGGGTGATGGCCACCTTGAAACATTTTGCCGCGCATGGGCAGCCGGAATCGGGGACCAACTGCGCTCCGGCAAACATTTCCGAGCGCGTGCTGCGCGAGACCTTTCTTTACACTTTCAAAGAAGCCATCCAAAAAGGCGGCGCCATCGGCGTGATGGCGTCGTACAACGAGATCGATGGCGTACCCTCGCATGCCAATCGCTGGCTGCTGCGCGACGTGCTGCGCAAGGAGTGGGGATTCAAAGGTTTCGTGGTCTCCGATTACTACGCGATCACCGAGCTCAATTACCGGCCGGAGGTGCGCGGGCATGCGGTGGCCAAGGATCGGAAGGAGGCCTGCGCGCTGGCGGTCGCGGCGGGGGTGAATATCGAGCTGCCGGAGCCGGAGTGCTACACGCACCTGGTGGAACTGGTGCGGAAAGGCGCGCTCAAGGAATCGCAACTGGACGAGCTGGTGGGTCCCATGCTGCTCTGGAAGTTTCGCATGGGGCTGTTCGACGATCCCTATGTGGATGCGGACGAAGCCGAGCGGATTGTGGGCTGCGAGGAACATCGCGGCCTGGCGCTGCGGGCGGCGCGCGAAACCATCACGCTGCTCAAGAACGATGGAGGAGTGGCGCCGCTGGATGCCGGGCGCGTGAAGACCATTGCGGTCATCGGACCGAATGCGCATCGAGCTCTGCTGGGCGGCTACAGCAGCGCGCCGAAGTATAACGTGACGGTGCTGGAAGGCATCCAGGCGAAGGTTGGCGATGCCGTCAAAGTGCTCTACAGCGAAGGCTGCAAGATCACGGGACCGGGCTCCTGGTACGAGGATCCGGTGACGCCGGGCGATGCGGAAGAGGACCGGCGGCAGATTGCCGAAGCCGTCAAGGTTGCGAAGAAGGCGGACGTAATCGTGCTTGCGCTGGGCGGCAACGAGCTGACTTCGCGGGAAGCCTGGTCCTTCGTTCACCTGGGGGACCGGGCGAGTTTGAACCCCATCGGGCGGCAGGAGGAACTGGTGCAGGCGCTGGCCAAAACCGGCAAGCCCGTGATCGCGTTCGTATTCAATGGACGGCCGCTGGCGATCCAGGCGCTCGACAAGAACGCGGCGGCCATCTTCGAGTGCTGGTACCTGGGTCAGGAGACCGGGCGCGCGGTAGCGGATGTGCTGTTCGGCGATTTCAATCCCGGCGGCAAACTCCCCATCACCATTCCCCGCTCGGCCGGCCACCTGCCGGCATTTTATAACTACAAGCCGACGGCGCGCCGCGGCTACCTGTTCGACGATGTTACTCCTCTGTACGCGTTCGGTTATGGTTTGAGTTACACCTCTTTCGAGATCCGCAACATCCGGCTGGGGAAGAAAACCATTCGCCCGGATGGCGCGACAAGCATGCTGGCGGAGGTTGCCAATACGGGTCCGCGCGCCGGCAGCGAAGTGGTGCAGATGTATATTCGCGACCGGGTCAGCTCCGTCACGCGGCCCGTCAAGGAGTTGAAGGGCTTCCGCAGAGTATTTCTGGAGCCAGGGGAAACCCGCGCGGTGGAGTTTGAAATCACGCCGGAGCTGTTGGCGTTTTACGACATCGGCATGAACTATACCGTCGAGCCGGGAGAGTTCGAAATCATGATCGGGAACTCGTCGCGGGATGCCGACTTACAAACCGTGATCCTCACCGTGAAATAGCGGCAATCGGGATGGCAGGCGAACTAACAAAACTTTCATTCGCCGAGAAGGCGGGCTACAGCCTGGGCGATGGCGCGGCGAACTTCGTCTTCATGACGATGATTCTGTTCCAGCTCAATTTCTACACGGACACGATGGGGGTCGCGGCCGCCTACGCCGGAAGCCTGCTGCTGGTGGGACGGTTGTGGGACGCTTTTTTCGACCCCATGATGGGAATCCTCGCCGACCGCACCCAGACGCGCTGGGGCAAGTTTCGTCCGTGGGTGCTGTGGACGGCGGTGCCGTGGGGCATCGCCATGGTTCTGGCGTACACCAATCCGGGGCTGGGGGCGACGGGCAACCTGTTCTGGGCGTGCCTGACGAACATACTGCTCATGACGCTGTACTCGGCGAATAATACGCCGTACTCGGCGATGACGGGAGTGATGACGGGCGACGTGAACGAGCGCACCAGCCTGTCGTCATTTCGCTTCGTGGCCGCGATGATCGCGCAGTTGATCGTGGGCGGTTTCACGCTGCCGCTGGTGGCCAAATTCGGACAGGGGAATAACGCCAAAGGCTGGCAGATGACCATGGGGCTGTGGGCGGTAGTTTGCGTGGTGCTTTTCTGCATCACGTTTCTCACCACGCGCGAGCGCATTCAACCCGACCCCAAACAGAAATCTTCTCCGCGGGAAGATTTCGGTTCGCTCGCGAGCAACGGACCGTGGAAGGCCATGTTCATTCTGACGCTGGCGCATTTCGCGATGCTGGCGATGCGCGGCGGCACGCTGTTTTATTATTTCCAATACTACGTCAACCCCGGCAAGCTTTTCGATCTGCTGCAGGGCGTGGGGCTGACGGCGGCAGCGGCCGGCTCCGCGCAGGGCGGTCCGTGGCATTCGCTGTTGAACACCTTCGGGCTGGTAGTGGACGCCAGGCGGTCGAATGTGGCTTCGGTGGGATTCGGGTTGCTGAACATGTCCAGCCAGTTCGTCACGGTGCTGGGAGTGCTTTGCTCGACGGCCCTGGCGGCGCGCTTCGGGAAGAAGGCCGTGGCGCTGGTGGGTTTCAGCCTGACTACGGTATTCATGGCGGCGTTCTTTTTCGTGCCGCCGGAATCGGTGGGAACCATGTTCCTGCTGGAGTATGTTCGCGCGTTGACGTACGCGCCCACCATACCGCTGATCTGGGCGATGTTTGCCGATGTGGCGGATTTCGCGGAGTGGAAGACCGGGCGGCGCGCCACGGGCATTGTTTATGCCACCATTCTGTTCGGTTTGAAGACCGGCCTGAGCTTGGGCGGCGCGGCGGCGGGATGGCTGCTCTCGGCTTTCGGTTACCGCTCCAACGCGGTGCAGACGGCATCGTCGCTGGCAGGCATCCGCATGACGATCAGCGTGTTTCCGGCAATTCTTTTTCTGATTGTGATTGCCTGCCTGGTCTGCTATCGGATCGGCAAGGAACTGAATCTTCAGATTCAGGACGAGTTGGCCGAGCGCCGCAAGAAGTTCGCAGCGGCTTGAGGGAGGGTTTGAAATTGCAGCTTGGCAAGGGAGCGATCCGCGCGGCGCTGGCAATGGCGGCGCTGGCGGCGGGCGGGTTTGCCCAGACGACTCTGAAAGACGCTTTCAAGGACGCATTCCGCGTGGGCGCGGCGGTCAATCAGGCGCAGTTCGAAGGGCGCGATGCGCGCGGAGACGCGATTGTGACGGCGCAGTTCAATACGATTTCGCCGGAGAACGTTTTGAAGTGGGAATCGGTGCATCCGCGGGTGGACGGTTACGATTTCACCGCGGCGGACCGCTACGTGGAATTCGGCGAGCGAAACCACATGTTCATCATCGGTCACAACCTGGTGTGGCACAACCAGACGCCGCGATGGGTGTTCCAGGATGAGAAAGGCGCGCCGCCCGGCCGCGGCGCTTTGCTCGAACGCATGCGCGATCACATCCACACGGTGGTGGGCCGGTATAAAGGACGGATTGGCGGCTGGGACGTGGTGAACGAAGCGCTCAACGAAGACGGCGCCCTGCGGCAGTCGCAGTGGATGAAGATCATCGGGGAAGATTATCTGGCCAAGGCATTCGAATTCGCGCACGAGGCCGATCCGCAAGCGGAGCTGTACTATAACGATTACAACCTGGAGAACGAAGCCAAGCGCAAGGGCGCCATCGCGCTGATCCGCAAGCTCCAGGGGCAGGGCGTACCCATCACGGCGGTGGGCTTGCAGAGCCACGACAAGCTGGATTGGCCGATGGTGGAGCAGCAGGACGCCACCATCGCGGCATTCGCCGAACTGGGCGTGAAGGTCAATATCACGGAACTGGATATCGACGTACTGCCGCGCGCGACCCAACAGAGCGGCGCCGATGTTTCGCTCAACGTGGAAGCGCGGGCGAAGCTGAACCCCTATGCCTCCGGCCTGCCGGACGCGGTTCAGCAGGCGCTGGCGAAGCGCTATGCCGAGCTGTTCGCGGTCTTCCTGAAACACCGGGGAACGATTACGCGCGTGACCTTCTGGGGCGTGACGGATGGCGATTCGTGGCTGAACAACTGGCCGGTGCGGGGGCGGACCAGCTATCCGATATTATTCGATCGCAACGGGAAGCCGAAAGCGGCGTTCGACGCGGTGATGGGGTTGATGCATTAAGTCAGGTTGAATTGTGGGGCGGAACGCGGTCCGGACGCAGCATAGGCGTTAAAACCAAGGGCGTTGGCAAAACCACCTCGCCTGCGCGATCCACTCTCGGGCTCGCTTGGCTGCAACTTCCCAGATGGCCGTTTGGGGACCCTTCGGGACCCGGGCGCAAAGTTGGTTGGTCTCGTATTTCCGTCTGGGCTGACGGGTGCGCCGACAGAACGCTTATCGGAGGAGTTCGAGGGCCAATAGGTAGGCGAGCTTCGGAGGAACCGCATTGGCAATCATTTCACAGAGCTTCGTTCGTGGTAGATCCTCGTCGAACTCGAAGAAGTCAGGCAAGAACTGTAGGCGCGCCGCTTCATGCGGTGTCAAGGTGCGCTTCCGCTTCGGGTGCACAAAACGCCCTTGCCCCATGCAGGTGAAGCCGCTAGTAATGGTCTGCGCTGGTCGACTCCAATACATCCGACCATACACTGACTTATATGTGTGTTGCTTCGAGCGATGACAAACGGGTCGATGGCTATCCGGCAGGTCGTATAGGCCAAGCCTGAAAAGGTGCTCGATCCGTTTAAGGTTCTTTGCGGTCGTGGAAGCAGGCATGTCGAAAGTTCGGACGGGCTCGACGTCCAAGAGATCGTCCATAACAGAGCTTACGGGCGGGGCTGGCCGGCGGTGGACAGCAAGGCAGCTTGAAACGTTGACCTCCGTGTCAAGTGACGCCACCATAACATGGCGCCGCCTCCGTTGCGCCACGCCAAGCTGCGAAACCTCGACAACAGCGTGATCGAGGTGATAACCGCACACACGAAGGCGCCCTTCCGTCCTCTCGACCACCTTCCCCTGATCATGCAGGACTGCGGGCACGTTCTCCACGATGATGTGCGTCGGCCTTACGAGTTCGGCAAAGCGGGCAATCCTGTCGTACAGACGGTTCTTAGGGTCGTTCCGCCGGCTGTGATTGTTTAGATCGCTATGGCCCTGGCATGGTGGCCCGGCGATAGCAAGGTCTACGGAACCGATCTCCTGAACTAATGCCATCTCCTTCGCCGAAGGTCTGGCGCCTAACGGGCGATCCAGCAAGTACTCGGCGTTCATTCGGACTGTGTTTGCACCGGGAAAGTTTCTGCCGTACACCCGCAAAGCGTGTTCGCTATTGTCTACCGCCAAAGCGACCTGAAAGTCACGGCCGACGGCACGGCAAGCCTCCCAGACGCCCAACGACATGGCACCACAGCCGGAAAATAGATCTGCGATCCTCACCGGGTAACCGGCCGATTCGCAACCGGGCCAGTTCTTCGACCGGAGAAAAGCCACGTCGGCTAGGGCTGCGAGCTGAGAGGAGGAGAGCGCCCCAGACCGAGGAACGTCAACGAGTGGAAAAGCTGTCGAGTGGGCGGAACCCCCGCGCAGTGTCACTGCCCTTAACACGGACGCTCGGTCAGGGCTCAATTCGTATCTCTCGGGGGAAGTTACCGCCGAGGGAAATCCCGCGGACCAGTTGCCCTTGCCGCGGTGCCCCCCAGAATGCGCGCTCGTCGTCTGGGATACAGGAGTGGCTGATGCCATTAGGCTCCGGCTCCGAAAAAGCGGGCAAGTCGCGCCCTGAGCCGCGTGAGCTTCGCGGGCGATTTCAACTGGCACTCCCAAACCGTCAACACTCCGTACCCAAGCCTACGAAGCCGTCGCACGTTGCGGCGGTCTCTAGCGGTATTCGCCGCGAACTTGGCCTGCCAGAATTTCCGGTTCCGACTCGGAGTGGTCGCTGCCTTACATCCAGGATGCCGGTGCCAAAAGCAGCCGTGAACGAAGATTGCGCGTCTTCCGTTGGTGCTGTAGATGTCGGGGGACCCCGGAAGCCCTTTGCCGTTAGTCCTAAACCGGTGGCCCAGGCCGCCCAGGATTGCGCGAACCGCCAGCTCGGGCTCGGTACCGCGCTGCCTTACCCTCGACATCAGCAAAGCCCGCTCTGGAGTTGTTCGCAAGCTTTTCATCGGCGGCGCCGCGGGGGCGCACACTTGACGCCCGCCACAGTTTATCATGATATTCTCTTCTACCGCATGCTGGTCGGCGGTTGCAGAACGGTTATGCAGACCATAAACTTCACGGTCGATTCGAGACTTCTTGCGGAGTTAGGGGAACGCCTGGTAGGCAAACCCCACATCGCACTCGCGGAGTTGGTCAAGAACAGCTACGACGCTGACGCCACGCAGGTCGTGATTTCCTTCCGCAGCGATCGAATCCAGGTCACCGATAACGGGCACGGGATGGAGTTCTCCAGTTTCAAGGACTTTTGGATGCGAATCGGGACGACGCACAAGCAGAGGGACCGCGTGTCCCTGAGGCTCAAACGTCCATTGACAGGCTCGAAGGGCGTCGGTCGACTGGCGGTTCAGTTCCTGGCGAGGGAGCTTGAGTTGCACACGGTCTCGGATGAATCTCCCGATCGCGAGCTGGTTGCAACGGTGGACTGGGCTAGCGCCGTCAGTGCCGGCGAGCTAACTCAGGCGAGAGCCTACTTCGACACAGCCACACCGGCCACCGATTATCCCGGAGGGAGTAGGCATGGAACGCAGATCATCCTGACCGGGTTGAACCAGGAATGGGACGGCAGGGCGATCGAGGGGCTTGCACGGGAAATCTGGCCCCTCCGGCCACCATTTCGGAGCAACCCAGAACTCACAACCGAGAGGCAGAGGGCGTTCGAAGTCAGGCTTGAGAGCAGCCAGCAGGAGGAGGTCCAGAAATTCCAGGCGCAGATGGGGGCGATCCTGGATTTGTGGGAGGCCCGGCTCACAGGAAAGCTGGTTGCCGGAGAGCACGGGAGGGAGGCCAAGAAGGTCCGGCTATCACTGGAGTTCAGCGATGACACCCGCGTCACACATCAGTACGCCGTCCCTGACTGCACGGTGGATTCTGTTGAGTTTGAGGTTCGCGTTTTCGATCTGCGCCACCGCCAACCTCGGGGCATTAAGGTGGAGGTTGCAAGAGAATATCTGAACAGTTTTGGTGGCGTCCATGTGTACGATGCCGGCTTTCATCTGCCCTATTATGGTCCTGACACTGACTGGCTTGGCATCGAAATGGATCACTCGCACCGTTTGTCCAAATCACAATTGCTACCCGAGAATCTGCAGGTACCTGAGGGCATGAACGATCTGCCTACAAACTCCCGGCTTTATGGTGTTGTTCACGTCGACACCTCCCGAGAGCGTCAGTTGGGCGCGAGGCGCCGCGAGCACCTAAGCATTCAGGTCACGCGGGACCGCCTGGTCGACAATGGGTCCTTTCAATGCTTGACAAGACTGGTGCGCTACGCGTTGGACTTCTATGCCATGGAGGAACACAGACGTGGCCTGAAAAAAGCTGAGGCCGCAAGAGGTGTCGCCAAAGAGACGTTCAATCGCGTGGAAGAGGTCTTGGACGCACACCGTTCGGAGATCGCGCCGCCCGTGTATGCCGTCCTGCGAAGGCAGGTGCAGGAAGCGATTCGGGCCTCCGAGGTCGACAAGGAAGCAACACTCCAACACATGGGCCTCCTTGGGGCGCTGGCGACGGCCGGCATCTCTGCTGTAGCGTACGAGCATGAATCGAGCAAACAACTGCTGGTGCTTGACGACATCGCCACACAGCTGAGGGATATCCGCCTGCCAGGGGGAGCGGCAGCCCGGGTTGGCGAACTTGCCCAGAGGTTGTCCGGTTGGGTACAACGCGCCCGTTCACTCCGTGCCCTGTTTTCTCATGTTATGGACGAGCAGGACCGACAACGCCGCGCCCGGTACAGGGCAAGGTCCGTCATCGACCAGGTCATAGCCCAGATCGCCGTCCTGACGCGGGGAATCGAGATTCAAACGGACCGGGTTGACCCCGCGCTCTTGTTGCCCGAGGCCACCTTTGCCGAGTGGAGCGCCATCTTCCAGAACGTCTTCATCAACGCAATTAACGCCATGCTTGACTCACCAGTGAGGGGCGTGGCTGTAAGTTCCGTTGTGCGCGGCAGGGTGCGGGCCGTCCTGGTTCAAGATACCGGATCGGGAGTGGACCTCTCATCCGCCGAGGAACTTTTCGATCCCTTTGTCCGAAAGCTGGAGATCTCAGCGGAGCGGCGGTCGCTTGGCCTCGGCGGGACCGGCCTCGGGTTGACTATCGTCCGCATGGTGGCCACGAGCATCGCCTGTCGAGTGGCGTTCGTCCGACCCGGACCAGGATTCACTACAGCTTTTCAACTCTCATGGAGCGAAGAATCATGAGCAAACAGGCAATTCTCATTTGCGACGATGACCAGGGGCGCGTCGAGGACTGGAAGAACCGGCTGGAACTACTCAAGATTCCGTTTCGCCTCGAGGGCTTGGCTGGGCAAGATCTCGGAACCGCCATCGCGGAGCTCGGAAAACGACGCGAGACATCAAGACGCAGTGGTCGTCAGGCAGCCACCGCGGAGAAGCATCAGTTCGACGCGGCTGCCATTCTAGTCATTGATTATGATCTTTTAAACGTCGATCCGACTTCGGGCATGAACGGTGAAAATGTCGCCTACCTCGCCCGTTGCTACTCTGACTGCGGCCTAATCATCGGCCTCAATCAACATGACAGGGAGAATTTCTTCGACCTCAGCCTCAAGGGCCACCCTGAATCGTTTGCGGACATAAACCTGAGCGCGGACCAGTTGGGCAACCCGGGCCTCTGGCGAGAGCCGTGGACTGGCTTCCGCCCCTGGTGCTGGCCGCTGCTCCCTGCGGCCGCCGCAGCGCTTGAGAGGCGCGTTGAGGGTCTCACGCAGCATCTCGATGACAGCATTCTCGAGTTCCTGAGGTTTCCTGCAGAGGCGATCAGTTCAATGCCGCGATCCACCATCGAGTACCTTGGAGGCGAAAAATCGCCGGAGAAAACCACATTCAGGGACTTCGCGCTGAAATCCAGCATGGGCCTCCGCGGAAGGGATAAGATCCGAGCCGAAACTCGGATGGCGCGCATCGCAGCAGCTCGAGTGGGAAAGTGGCTTGAACGCGTAGTGCTTCCAGGGCAGGATATCCTGGTGGACGCACCTCACTTAGCGTCGCGATTTCCTAGCCTGCTGCGAGGCGACACTGACAAGGTGGCCACGTGGAACATGAGTGCGTCTTTGTTCCCGCCGAAGTCTCTTTGGTCTGAAAAGGCACAACTGCGGCAGAAGACCGCCGGCCACGCCCTTCCCGAGGAAAACTGGCTGTCGCGTGCTGCATGGTTTTGGGGTGAGGTCAGGAAGATCGAAGATATCGAAGAAGTCCGTAACCCTTGGTCGTCGGAGCGATCCGACTTCGTTTTCTGCGAGGACGTCTCCCGGTTTCACCCGCAGCGGGAGGTACGGGAATTTGTCGCCGACCTCGCATCGCCCTTCGTTCGCCGTTATGTAATCGACACTAACGCATGCTCCAACCGCAAACTGGCTGAGGCGCTCCGGGAAGTGAACTATAGGCCGAAGGTGCGTTTTTCCATATGAGGGAGAGCTTGGCATCATGAGCATTGAGCACACTCTCGTGCGGGAGATCCTCTGTTGGCTACAAGATCGTCATTCGAACTGGCGGCGGAACCCTGGCGGGCCGGCGCTGAGGGTCTTCGACCGGGTCCATCAAAGGTTCACTGAATTTCCCGAGGCCGGTCTGAAGGATCTGCTTTCACATAACCTTCAGTTCGACGCCGAAAACCAGAACAGGTACGTATTCCTTGAACCGATCAACGAGGGCGGCGGTATCGTCCCTATGCTGTCTTTTCGCTACGATTTCCGCCCGAACAGAGCCGAGTTGCGCCTTCGCGTCGCCCTCTTCGTCCCTGACGGAAACAGTGATGTGGCTGCCATCGGTTGCCGGTTCGAGCCTCCTGAAGGTCCGGGAACTCATGACTATTTTCATGCTCAGATGTTCCGCGAGTTCAGAGGAGCCAGCAGAGGCTTGTGCCTTCCTGCATGTCCGGCCTGGCTGCCCTGCTCTAGGCCGGCCTTTCACCTCAAAGCTCATGACCCGGTAACACTCCTGATCAGCATGGTGATCAGCCTCTACGGCATTGACATGGCGCAAGATCTGAGGCAGACTCGCTTCGCCAACGAGTTGAAGTGCTATATGGACACGTTGTGCCCAACCGCTGCGGTGCCCACGAGCCGACCGTCCACTGAGCCGGCGGCCCAACGAGTCAGAAGACCACGGAGATGATGATGCGGCCGGTCGTTCTGGGGGGCAATACTGACGGGCGGGTAGACTCCCTGAAGGCCATCAGTCTGGCGACTGGGCAGCATCAGGACCGGTGGGGCGTCGCCCTAGCGGGAGTTTACAAGATATCAGCAAGTTTCCGGGCAAACCATTCCTGTGGAACGATTTACGGGGAGTGTCGGGTATGACCTAACGGGGAGCGGGGGCGAATCGCTGGAGGTCGAGG
>Ga0181530_10005372_pt1 | contig 13106 bp, 13 predicted proteins | sample PEATcosm2014_Bin_42_FD_119769 | JGI IMG/M metagenome (GOLD analysis project Ga0181530, IMG submission 119769) | Peatland microbial communities from MTU Mesocosm Facility, Houghton, MI, USA - PEATcosm2014_Bin10_60_metaG | ecosystem: Environmental > Terrestrial > Soil > Wetlands > Peat | place... | reverse complement strand
GTTTCCGGGACGTATCTGGGCTTCAGGGAACTGGCAATGGAAGACAAACCTTACGCCGACACTCCCAATCTGCTTACGAATTATGAGGCAATCGTCGAAGCGGTGGCCAAGGACGCGAACGGGATCGGTTATTCCAGCCTCAAGCTGGAAAATAGCGCCGGTGTCAAACCCGTGTCCATCCACGGAATTGAACCTAATGCGGCTGCCGTGAACAAAGGTGACTATCCTTACGCGCGTGTCCTTCACCTTTACACCAGCAAGGGGCATGAAACGCCGGAGGCACTCGACTTCATCCAATTCGTCCTGTCGCCGCAGGGTCAGGCAGTCCTGACGCGAACCGGCTTCACGCCTCATCCTTGAGTCTGGCCCATCGTGGGCCGGTCGTTGCCGGACAAATCACAGGACGAACTCATAACGTCATGCCGGCGAGGGGCATGGGCAAAAGAGGAGTTGCGATTCATGGATGACGAACCGGTTGAACTGCCGATTGACGGTGTGCTGGATTTGCATACGTTCAATCCGCGCGAGGTGAAAAGCCTGGTCCCGGATTATCTGGCCGCATGTCAGGAACGAGGCATCCTGCAAGTGCGCATCATTCACGGCAAAGGCATCGGCAACCTGCGGCGCACGGTGCACGCCATCCTGGCGAAACACCCTGACGTTGTCTCGTTTGCGCTGGACCATCCACAATTCGGCGGCTGGGGCGCGACGATTGTGCAACTGCGCAACCCTCATCCGACCGGAGGCCAACCTCTCCCATCGGATGGGAGAGGGGCGGGGTGAAGGCGAGGTCCGTTTGATTATCTCAACGGTTCCAAAAACATTTTGCGGATTTCAATGTCGCCGCCTTCGCTTTGGATGCCGATGAAGCCCGAAGAGATGGTGCATTCGGTGATTTTGTTCATGAACTTGCCGTTGATGATGGCTTTGACATCGTTGCCGGCGCACACCGTCACGTTGGTGTTCCATTCGCCGACGGGCTTTTCGGCCGATGGGCCGTGCATCGGAAGCGGCGTGTTGGCGTCCAGACCTTTATGTTCCTTGCATTCCGCGCCGGCCATCACGAATAAATCGCCCTGCCGGCCGGATTTGCCCTGGTTTTGGATGCACATCGGCCAGACCTTGTCCGGCAATTGCATGTGGACGAGCACACCGGAATTATCGGCCTTGGGCGCGATTTTCACGAAGCGCCATTCCACGGTGACAACGTAATTGCTGTAAGCTTGCGTCGTGCGCAGGTATCCGATCGGTTTGCCGGTGCAATGAATGACGCTGTTGGTGACGCTCCACGTCTGCATCGGCTCGGCGTTGTCTTTCATGCAAAATGTCCAGCCGGAAAAATCCCGGCCGTTGAACAGCTCGATGTGATTCACCGGCGTGATGGCAGCCTGGGTGTCCTGCGCGCTGACGGCATTCACGGAAGCGAGCGCGAAGGAGAACAACGCGACTTGGATGAAGGTAATTTTCATTGTGCCGAAAATGGCGTTGCCGTTCTTGCGAATCAAGCGCGACGGCGCGGAATGTTCCAAAGTCACGAACGGGTCTTTCGGACGACTCACGATTTGTGCGCCGGCGCCTGCGTCTCGGTTTTCTGGAAGAGCAGAATGTAGAGGATGGGAAGAATGCCGATTGTGTTGAAGACGGCGAGGCATATATACCAAGCCAGTTGGCCGTTACGCGCGCTTTTCCACATGGCGATCAATTTCCAAACGCCGTCCCAGATTGCCAGCAGAATGATTACGGTGATGAACACGACCAGCAGCGGACCTTTCATATTTTTCGTTGGTTAATGGTTTGGGTTGTTCGGTTCACTTGATGAAATAGCCCGCCGCCTTCCAATGTCCATCTTTTTCCAGCATGAACGTGACGGTTTCAATCGCGGATTTCCCGGCGGCAAGGATCACAACGCGCTTGTGCCAGGTCAGGCGTGGCCGAGGGCAGGTTTGCCACAGGCTAATTTCCCTTGGTTTGGAAAACGAGTAGATAGGGCACGGCTGAATGACCCTGCGCGTCTTTGAAGCCGTGGAAGTTCTGGCTGTTAATCCAGTAGCCGTAGGTCTTGTTGGGGGCCAGTTTGACTTTCAGAACACAGGTCTTGTGATCGGCTTCGTAATGTGGCTTCCCGATGCTTTCCGGTGTGGAATCCTTCCAGGCGGTGCTCCAGCTCCAAGATTGGTCCATCATGTCCTTGCTGAAGGTGACGCGAATTTCCATTTCGCCGGGCGCAACGTCCTTGGTGCCGGCTTCGGGAATGGCCTTTACCACCACGGGCGCAAAGGAATCAATATCCTGCGCGCGGCTGGCCTGCGGCGCGAACTGGCAGACCGCGCCGATGACGAGTGTTGTAAACCATATTTTCGTTTTCATATTTTTGATTTTTAGTTTGGTTTGGTTTGGTTTGGATTGGAAAATCAGAAAACTGCTTAGCAAATCTCCGCTTTTTTTGTGCTATAGCGACTCTTGGCTGGACGCTTCGTGCGTTAAGAACATCTCCGGCGTCACCTTTTCCATCGAAATCAGCTTGAGGTTGGGGTTCTGCTCCATCGCTGTCTTGAACTCGTCAGGAGACGCGGTGAGAAAGGAGCCAATGAGTTTGTCGTCTTGCTTCGTGGTCCGGAAAAAGCTGGCTCCGCCAAGGCTGTCCCTGCCCGAGCGCAGTTGGCAATGTTCATTGAACTGGTCCAACATTTCCTTTGGGGTTTTTGGATTGAATCCATTAACCGGTTCGATTTTTGCCAAATATGCCCCTTTGACCAGTTCCGAAAGCCATTTGTCGGCTTCAGCGGGGTTCTTGGCCACCTCATGTTTGCCTTGGGAAAAGGCCTCCCAGAGGTTGAACTTGGCCCAGTAATTACCGGCTTGGGCCAGTTTGAGCTGCTGCTGGAGATATTGTTCCCCGGTTTGCGGCTGGATGTTGTTCAGCCACTTGCTGTCACTTTCGTTGAGACTTTCTGCGAGTTTGTCCGGTTCCGGCTGTTCGCTCCACCAGCGAATGATTTCCGGTTTGAACGGCGGCTGACCGTTTTGATCGTTCCACCATTTGCCCCAAGCGTTCCAGTCTTTGGCGAAATTTGTTCCGGTCAATCGCACGAGCGAAATTTGGGCCCACCAGCGCGTGTTGGAGTTGTAGTGATAAAGGAGGTGAATCATTTTCGGCACAGATTCCTTATCGCCGATGATTCCCAACGCGCGGGTCGCCATCCAGCGGTCGCGGTTGTCCTTCTCGGCGCGATCAAAAGCGATCTCGCGCAACGCGGGCAGCGCTTGGGTGGAGCGCAGGGCGGCAAGCGTGTTGATCGCCTGATAATATTCTTGCGAGCGCGGGCCTTTGAGCGAGTCAATCAACTTCCGTTCGAGCGTGGCGCGGTCTTCGTCTGACCAGCCTTCGAAGCTGCGCGCATCGAAGAAACTGCGGAACTGTCGTTCCGTCCAGGCGAGAACCGCCTGCTGGTCATCATTGAGCAGCGACGTGAAATCAGCGGCGGCGTTTGTATTGGCTCTCAGCGTTGGAGCCTGGCCGGACAGCTTTGCCGCCGGCGGCTCAAGCAACTGCTGCAAGCCTTGGTTCAACTTCTTTGCTTTCGCCGCTTCAAGCATTTTTCGGGCGGTTTCGTCGGCCTGCCCGGAATCCACGATTTTTTGCGCCCACGTTTCGGCCTGCTCGAATTTTCCTTCGAGCAAATACAGCCGCGCCAGCCCGAACCACGCCGCTGGCGCCTGCGGCGCGGCTTTGAGCAGATACGTCTCGGCCAGATCGTATTTTCCTTGTGACAAATAGATTTGGCCGAGGCCATTCAGCGCGCCCGGCTGGTTGGTATCCAGCGAAATGGCCTTTTGAAAAGCCTGCTCGGCTTCCTGCGATTTGCCGGCATTGAAGGTTGCCCATCCCAGTCCGTTCCACGCGTCCGCCTTGTCTGGTGTGAGCTCGGCGGCCTGCCGAAACTTTGCCGCCGCCTGGTCCCATTTCTGGTCCTGCCACAATTGCCAGCCTTCCTTCGTCCATTCCTGGGCGGCATTTTGCTGGGACTGCTGCCGCGCACGGACAAAATTCGGGATCGCGACGGCTGCCAGCAGACCGACAATGGCGATTGCCACCGGTATCAAAATCACGCAAGCCATCACGACGGCAAAGTGCCGCCAGAACCGGTCGGGTGGCAGGGTCGGCGGAGCGGAGGGCGCGATAGGAGGAATTGTCGAGGAGGCGCCGGGCGGAATTTTCACCGCGCCGGTGATGTCTTCGTAGGCATACGTCAACGCGGCGAAAGTGACAGGGAAGGTGATAAAGAGGCCAACGCAACAGGCGGCTATTCCCACCAGATTGATCAGCGCCAACACGATCAGGAATCCCAAAAATTTCCACCAATGTTTGGAAATGATTCTGCGGCTTAACCGCATCGCCGGCCAGAAATCGAGCCGCCGGTCAATGATCAGGGGGAAGGTAAATATCCAGGCCACAAAAAGATAAACGCCCGGCAAAATCAGGCACAAAACCCCCAGCACCGTCAGCAAGCTCGCCAGGAAGCCGGCAATGACGAGATGGGGAAAAGGTTGTCGAAAACCGGTGAAAGCCGTTTCCACGCCCGCCGCCTCCCGGCGAATTTTTTTCAGGAAGTACAGATACAATCCGCCCATGAGCGGACCGCTCAAAAGGATTCCCAGAATGGATGTTGTGCCTGACGATTTCCCGTCCGATACCACCACCCCTGACGACGAGGCCATGGACAGTACCACCAATACGAACGCCGACATGCCGACGAGCGGCCAGAAATCATTTCGCACCAAAGCCCAGCCACGACGCAGGCAGTTGCGAATGTTCAAAGTATAATCCCGGGCCAGAATTTCTTCGGCCGAGACCGTGGCCGCGGCCATTGGTTCGGCGATAATGGCCGGGCCGGGAATTGAACCGCCCGCCGCGGGCGTTATTGGCGGCGACGATCCGGCAGCCGATGGGACCGGCACAAAGGAACGTTTTCCAAAGGCCTCCCGCACTTCCCGGCGGGTCAGCACGACCAGCGCCCAGATTCCGAGGGGCAACCCGATCACATTTCCTGGCGTCACCACGATTGCCAGGATGCCGGCGACAATCGCGAGGCCGTAACCTTCAAGGCGTTTCATTTTCAGCCCGGCGGCGATCATCAAACTGCTCAGGAGGATTGCGGCGAGTGCCAGGAGCGCCAATCGCCCGTGACCCATGCTGCCGCCCTGAATAGCCATGAGCGCGATCGTCGCCGCCGGAATTGCCACCCAATTGAAAATGCCCGTCACGACCAATCCCATCGCCGGCCCTCTGACCTGCTGCCGGGTGGTTTCCGATACCGCCGGCGGACTGGTTTGAGACCCCGGCGAGTGCGTGATCTCCTCGACGTCGGTTTTGACCTCGCTGACGTGCTGGTAGCGGCGCTCCGGCTCCTTCTCCAGCGTGTGCAACACCACTTCATCGAGTCGCACATCAATATGAACTTTCTTTGACGGCGGCTGGAATTTTCCCAACGGCAATTCGCCAGTGAGCATTTCATAAAACACCACACCGAGTGAATAAATGTCCGCGCGATGGTCCACCGCCTGCGGATGCTCGATTTGTTCCGGCGCCATGTAATGCGGCGTGCCGACCACATCCTTAACTCCGGTCAGCGAAACCTTGCTGGCCTGCGCCCCGACAATTTTTGCAATGCCAAAGTCGGTGATCTTCACCCGGCCTTTTTTGTCCATCAGGAGATTTTCCGGCTTGATGTCGCGGTGAACGATGCCTTCGTTGTGGGCGAATTGGAGCGCCTCGCAGATTTGTGGCACGATGGCCAAGGCTTGTTGCGGCTTCAATCCTCCGGCTTGTTCGATCTCGCGCAGGTTTGCCCCGTCCACAAATTCCATCAGCAGGTAATGCAGCGCGCCCGCTTTGCCGAAGTCATGCACGGCCACGATGTTCGGATGATTCAGACGCGCCAAGGCGCGGGCCTCGCGATTAAACCGCTCGGCAAAACCGGGGTCGCTGCCTAACGCCGGCGGCAATACCTTCAACGCGACAAAACGGTCCAGTGCCGGCTGACGCGCCTTGTAAACTGCTCCCATGCCGCCTTGGCCGATGAGGCGGAGGATTTCGAGCTGCGGAAAAAGCTGCGCGATTTCCGCGACCGGCGGCGGCACAAACCGCGCGGCGGCGGCTTCAGCCGCCGCGCCCGGTTCGGTTCCGGTGGGAAAACCGGCTTTGATGAGGCATTCCGGACACAGCCCCAACGGCACATCCGCCGGCAGCGGTTTCCGACAATTTGGACAGATTTTAATCGTTTCCACAATATTTGCCTTTCTACCTCTTACTTAGGAAACGGCGGCGAAAGGTTGCGCATAAAAACCGTTAAACTGTTAAAGCGTCGAAGTGTTGAAGTGGAAATACGGCGTGAAGCTGAACCGCTTCAACGCTTTAACGCTTCAACGCCTCACCTGGCCAGCACGGCAAACAGGTATCGCAGCTCCGCGTCCACTTCACCAAGCTCGGCCACCGTCTGGGCGATTTCATCCCGCAGCAACTCGCGGTAACGCTGGCGCAGACGATGCACGGCGGACTTCACTGTGCCTTCACTGACGCCCAGTTTCGTCGCCAGCTCGGCATACGGCTGGGCGGTGCGGTCACCCACCAGGCACGGGTGCAGCGCGGTGAAAAGTTCCGTCCGGCCTTCCTGCTCATATTCTGAACGAAGCCGTTGGAGGACTTCCTCGAGCAACGTCAAAGCCCAACGGCGTTCGTAACTGTGTTCTGGTGTGACGTTGTCAACCGGTTCATGGCCGTAACGGGTTTCCGCCGTGTCGAATTGCAGCGGCACGGGCGTCATGCCGCCGCCGCGCTTCTGCGCCCGCGCCTTGTCCCATTCATCGGCCAGAAAATGGTTCATGGCCGACAGCAGGAAGGAGCGGAACCGTCCCTTCTGCTGGTCGGCCCGCCCGACCCAGTTGCGTTCCAACAGGCGCGCGAAAAACTCCTGCGTCAGGTCCTTGGCATCCTCCGGCGAGTGCCCGCGCCTTCGCACGTAGGCATAAAGTGGATACCAATAGGCCTGGCAAAGTTTTTCCAGGGCAGCCCGCGCGTGCGTGGTGTCGCTGCGCCCGGCCGTCAGCACCATGGACCAGTGCGTGGTGACAAACACCGGGCGTTGCGGCGGCTCATGGTGAGTCGAAGTTGATTCTGGCGCGGTTTGCCCGGAAATGCTCACGGGCGTGAACGTAACGCCGCCTGCCATAAACGCAAGCCTGCTCAACCTTGAAGTTTTTTGCGCGCGAATTCAAAAACTGTCGCGGGTGAAAGCGCCTTCAGACATTCGTTCGGCTTCCCGTAAGTGCAATGCGATTTAAGGCAAGGCGAGCAGGGCAGATCAATTCGCAGCACGCTGTTGAGTTGGCGATACGGGCCGGTACGGCGCGGTTCGGTCGGGCCGAAGAGCGCCACGAGCGGTTTGCCGAGCGCGGCGGCCACGTGCATCGGGCCGGTGTCGTTGGTCACCATCAGTTCGCAGAGCCGCAGCCACTCGACCATTTCCGGCAAGGAAGTTTGTCCGCACAAATTCAGACAGCGTTCCGGCGCGGCACTTGAAATGATTTCACCGAGCGGCTTGTCTTCCCCGCCACCCGGAATAGCGAAACGCGCATCGGCAAATTGTTCGGCCAGGAGCCGGACCAGCCCGGCAAAATTTTCAACGGGCCAGCGTTTATTGGGCCAGCGCGCGCCGGGTTGAATCACAATCCAGCGTGCCTTGCCGGTCTGCCACTTCGATTTGACAGTGTTGGCAATTTCGGGACGTTCGGGCAGCCATTGGAAATCCCAGTGCAAGGGCGCACCGAGCTGCGGAAGCACGGCCAGATACCAGTCCACGGCGTGCGTGTGGAACGATGGGCGGCGGATGGCGACGTCATAAAATCCGCGTGCGCCCTCGCGCGGTTCGTCGAGGCCGATGAGAAATTTTCCGTTGGTGAGCCAGGCAAACGCACCGCTGCGCGCGAGGCATTGGAGGTCAATGACCCAGTCAAAATTTTGCGCGCGCAACCAGCGGATGCTGCGGAGCATTTCCGGCCAGTGGAGCGGAGACGTCCAGCGTTGGCGTTCAAAGCGCACAACACCGGTCAAATCAGGATCGCCTTCGAGGAGCGGCGCGAATTGCGAATCAATCCACCAAAACATTTCGCTCGCGGGCAGATGCCGTTTAAGCAGACGCAACACGGGCAGCGCCTGCACCACGTCGCCGAGCGAACTGGGTTTGAGAATCAGGATTTTCAAAAAGCGTCAGTTGCGGGCATCAGCAAAGACGATCACACGAAACACTCACAGTCTTCCCTTGGTGCTCGGCAGTTGTCCTGCAATGCGTAGATCACGCCGGCAGGCGGCATCCACGGCGCGGGCGAAGGCCTTGAACAGCGCCTCGACGATGTGATGCGGCTCGTCGCCGTAAAGCAATTCGAGGTGCAGGTTGCAGCGGGCTTCATTGGCGAAACCTTGGAAAAATTCGCGCGCGAGGCCGAAGCGGAACGCGCTCGACATGTCCTGGAGTCTTTCGGATTTGGCAATCCGCTTCTGGGCGAATTGGTTGAGTCCGCGCCAGACGAGATGTGGCCGTCCGCCAAAATCCACAACGCAGCGCGCGAGACATTCATCCATCGGCACGTAGGCTTCGCCGGAGGGCCCCGACCCGCGCGCCGGGGTGGACGGATTTTTCGGATGAAACCCGGCACCGTAGCGGCGAATACCGCGTTTGTCGGCGAGGGCGCGCGTGAATGCCTGGCCGAGGACGATGCCGCAATCCTCAACGGTGTGGTGCGCGTCCACTTCCAAATCGCCGGCGCAGCGGAGTTTCAAATCCACGACCGCGTGTCTGGCAAAGAGCGCAAGCATGTGGTCGAAGAAGGGGAGGCCGGTTTTGATTTGCGATTTGCCTTTGCCGTCGAGGTTGAGGTTGACGGCGACACGGGTTTCTCTGGTGTTCCGCGAAATTCTGGCCTGCCGGGCTTGCACACGGCCATTAAAACAAACCGGCCGGCAAAAAACAAAGCACAATTGCGCAGTCAGTGGGACGCGGCCGCGGGAGCGTTCGTTTGCCCCGCGAGTGTTTGTTTGAGTTTGTCGATGTGCTTTTGCAGCGCTTCGGGCGTGGGCGAAGCGAGCGTGGCCTGTTCCCAACGGGCGATGGCGGCGTCGGGATTGCCAGCTTTTTCCTCGAGTTGCGCGAGGTTCGTCTGGAGCTGCTCGAAAATAAAACGGCTGTCGAAATTCTCATTGGTCATTTTGAGCCGTTCCGATTGCGAAACGCCGGGCTCCTGGCGCGCCCAGCTTCGCAGCGCGGCCTCCCAAATATTCCGCGCGCGGTCTACATTCTGATAATTTTCAAAATAGATGCGGCCGAGTTCAAACAGTAATTGCGGGTCGTCTGGATTGTGCCGCAAGCCATCGCGCAAAACCTGTTCGGCTTCAGGAACTTTATTCAATTTCGTGCGTAGCCAGAAAGCAGTGACGACGTAGGTCTTGATGTTTTCGGGATCAAGTTTGGCAGAAAGTTTCAGCCACGGTAAAATTTCCCGCACGCGGCTGCTGGTGCTCAAATCGTCCGTCGGGCCACCTTCGTCCAGATGTGTATGGCGGTTCGGGATGAAATGACGGCCAACAGCGTCAATCCAGTCGCGTGGCGGCCCCATGAAACTGGTTTCTTCGCCCTGATTGTGGCTGGCGACGGCACCGGTATCTTCGGCCATGTGCGGCGTTTTGAAGGCTTCGTTGTTGTCGAAAATCGTCGGATAATAGCCGCTGTGATAATAGGCATCGGCCTCAACAAAAGAACTGTTCGCAAAGATGCGGCTACTGTCGCCGAGCAACAAATTGAAAAAATTATCCGATTGGTGGCGGATGTTTTCCAGAGCTTGAAACTGCGGCTGCAAATCAGCGGCGAGGCCGAAACAAAATATCAGCAGCGCGAACAACAGCAAAAAAAATGTCCGCGGCGATTTCATTTTCAATTAACGGCTTTGCGGCGAAAAACCAGACAGGCGGCAACAAGAAAAACCGCCGTGTAAGCCAGCGAGTAAAGAATGTCGAGGCAGAAAAAATTCCAGGTGATGAGCGGCCAGTCGTGGACGATTAAATTTCGCATCCCGAACGCCCATTCCAGATGCGGGATTGCAAAATAAATTGCGTAAAAAACAGAGCGAAGAGGCTCGGCCAACGACAGGGCGAAGGCGTCGAGGTATCTGCCGATGGTTAAAATCGCCACGACAATGACGAAGCAAATTGTGGAGTTGGACGATGGCGCGGCGAAAACCAGTGAACCGAGCAGTGTGAGCGCGATGACCGCGCCGAGCATGACCCAATGCAAAAACGCAGCTTGAAAATAGTTCAGCAATGGCCAGGTATGCTCGCGGCTCGCAGCGAGCACACCGAAGAAAGCGTAAAAGCAAATCAAAACCAAGCCGCAGGCGAGCCAGCAGCCAAGAAATTTCCCGAAAATCACTTGCGTCCGCGTCAGCGGTTTGGCGAGCAGCGGCAGCAAAGTGCGCTGTTCGCGTTCCGCCGGGATTTGCCGCGCAGTGGTGGTGATGGCGATGACGAGCGACGAAATCCAAATGAGCAGCAGGCAAAGTTCCTTGATGTAGCGGATGATCTGGTTGTCGTTGAAAATGTTGACCATGGCCATAATGACGCAGATGACGATGGTCAAAATGAACAGGACGTAAAAATCCTTGCGGCGGTAAAGTTCCTTGATGACGACGCCAGCCAATGCAAAAACGGTTCTCATGCGACGGGTTGGAGTTGGTAGCCGGTGATTTCCAGAAACGCTTTTTCCAAATTAGGATGCTGCGCGACAATATCGCTGACACGGCCAATCGTCTTGAGTTCGCCGTCGGCGATAATGGCGACGCGGTCGCAAATGGTTTCGACTTCGCCCAATTCGTGCGACGCGAAGAAAACGGTTTTGCCTTCGTTCTTCAATCGCTGGATGATTTCGCGGACTTTCATGCGGCCAACCGGGTCAAGGCCACTGGTGGGTTCGTCAAGAATCAACAAATCGGGATTGTTGATGAGCGCCTGCGCGAGGCCGATGCGCTGTTGCATTCCCTTGGAATAAGTTTTGATCTGGCGTTTGCTCGCGTGTTCAAGCTCCACGAGCTTGAGCAATTTCCCGATGCGTTTATCAGTTTCACTTCGCGACAGCCCAAAAATTTTTGCGTAAAAGCGCAGCAGTTCCTCGGCGGAAAGAAACTTGTAATAATAGGTCATCTCCGGCAGATAGCCGATGCGCTGGCGCGCGATGGGCTGACGCACATCAATGCCAAAAAGATATGCCGCGCCGCTTTTCGGCGTCACAAAACCCAGCAGGACATTGATGGTCGTGGTCTTGCCCGCGCCATTGGGGCCGAGAAAACCAAAAATCTCACCGGCGCTCACTTCCAAATCGAGGCTGCTCAGGGCGACTTTCGTCGTCTGCCGGAATTCACGACTGGTGAATTCGACACGCAATTTTTCTGTTTTCAAAATAACACTCATCTTAGCAAGCGGTTTGCGTCAGCGGCTTTTCTACTAATGGAAACAGCTGTGAGTGTCAACTGCCCGACAACGCGACTCAAATAAAAAGGCTCGAAGCAACGCTCCGAGCCTCTGAACCAAGCCGGAGCTTATTAAGATAATATCGTTCACAAATTGCCCGTTGTGACCATATCAGTCTCTCACTCAACAATGTCGATGCCAGAATCCAACTTAAAGCCAGGCCAAAACTTTGGTCGCCCGGGCCTGGCAATAAAAAAGCCCAAGGCGTTTGCCTCGGGCTTTTGTTTCAAACAACAAACCAAGTTTCAATTATGGCAGCGCATGCGGCGGATTCAGCGTGCTGAGACTGCAACTGACTTGCGGTGTGGCCCCCACTGTGAACGTGGTATAGGTGCCCTGTGCCGGGCAACCGGGAATGGCAGCGTTGGCATTCAGCTTGATATAGGGCGTTAGATCCGTGGTCAAGCCGGCAGGACCGGCCCCGGTCGATTTGCCCTGTTCCAAGGCCCATTCGTTGATGGCGGCGTCAATCTGACGCAGGTTGTTGATGCAAGCGTTGGCTTGCGAGGTGGCGCGAGCTCGGACGAAGTTGGGAATGGCAATCGCCGCCAAGAGGCCGATAATGGCCACGACGATCATGATTTCCACCAGCGTGAAACCCGCCTTACGGACGGTTTTGGTCGTTTTCATGTTGAGTTTATTACTTATCTTTTATTTATGTTTTATTATTGCTTAGTTTGCTGTATGGCCAAAAGTTGTCTCCAGCCTTGAGCAAACTGACTGGAATGCTAGCAAGCCTGATGCCAGATTAAAACCAAAAAGGCGCAAGGTAAGACCTTGCGCCCGTGTCAGCCATTGCCAATCGTCAAGGCAGCACGTGGGGTGGAGTAACCGTAGTTCCCAGCGAGCATGTAGCCTGTGGGATCGAACCAACAGTTGCCAGACTGTAAGTGCCCTGTGCCGGACAACCGGGAATTTGTGCATTGGCATTCAACCTGATATAGGGTGTGACGTCGTCGGGATAGTTGACGGAGTCACCAACGTGAAGTCCTTTTTCGATGGCAACTTGTTGAACTGCAGCTTCAATCTGCCGCAGATTGTTGATGCAAGCATTGGCTTGTGAGGTAGCGCGGGCATGCACGAAACTGGGAATGCCAATCGCCGCCAAGAGGCCGATGATGGCCACAACGATCATGATTTCCACCAGCGTGAAGCCCGCCACCCGCGTGGGTTTGGCAGTTTTCATATCACGTTAACTTTCTCTTTGCGGTGTGAACAACTCAACGGGCGGGTTACAATGATTACAATTATCGTTCACTAATTGCCCGTTGTGACCGCAGCAGTCTCTTACTCAGCAATGCCGATGCCAGAATCCAACTCAAAGACAGGCCAAAACTTTGGTCGCCCAGGCCTGGCAATAAAAAAGCCCAAGGCGTTTGCCTCGGGCTTTTGTTTCAAACAACAAACCAAGTTTCAATTATGGCAGCGCATGCGGCGGATTCAGCGTGCTGAGACTGCAGCTGACTTGCGGAGTGGCCCCCACTGTGAACGTGGTATAGGTGCCCTTTGCCGGGCAACCGGGAATGGCAGCGTT
>Ga0181530_10005370_pt1 | contig 13110 bp, 14 predicted proteins | sample PEATcosm2014_Bin_42_FD_119769 | JGI IMG/M metagenome (GOLD analysis project Ga0181530, IMG submission 119769) | Peatland microbial communities from MTU Mesocosm Facility, Houghton, MI, USA - PEATcosm2014_Bin10_60_metaG | ecosystem: Environmental > Terrestrial > Soil > Wetlands > Peat | place... | reverse complement strand
GGTGCGCCGGGGCGAGAAGGTCGCGATCGTCGGCCCGTCCGGCGCCGGCAAGAGCACGATCTTTCATCTGTTGCTGCGCTTCTACGACCCGACCGCGGGGCGCGTCATGCTCGACGGCGTGCGGCTTGCCGATCTCGATCCGGCGGACTTGCGTTCGCACATCGCCTTGGTGCCGCAGGACAGCGTGATGTTCGCCACCTCGGTGCGCGACAATATCCGCTTCGGCCGGCCCGAGGCGAGCGATGCCGACGTGGCGCGCGCCGCCGAACTGGCGCACGCGGCGGACTTCATCGCGGCGCTGCCGCAAAAGCTCGACACGCCGGTCGGCGAGCGCGGCGTCACGCTCTCGGGCGGCCAGCGCCAGCGCATCGCCATTGCGCGCGCCATCCTGCGCGACGCGCCGCTGCTCTTGCTCGACGAGGCGACCTCGTCGCTCGACGCCGAAAGCGAGACCCAGATCGCCGCCGCGCTCGCCGTTCTGATGCGCACGCGCACCACGCTGGTCATCGCCCATCGGCTGGCGACGGTGCAGTCCTGCGACCGCATCCTGGTGCTCGACGCCGGCCGCATCGTCGAGGAGGGCACGCACCAGACGCTGGTCGCGCGCGGCGGCCTCTATGCGCGGCTGGCGAAGTTGCAATTTCAAGGCGCCTAATTTCATGGCCGCCAGCTCATGCGATGCACCGGCTTGCCGGAGATCGGATTCTTGCCAACGCCGGTAATGAGAAATCCAAGCCGGCGGTAAAAGCCGATAGCGCGGACATTGTCGATGTTGACGTCGAGATCGAGGCCATCCGGCGAGATGCACTTGGCTTCGGCAATGAGCGCGCTGCCGACCGCCGAACGCCAATGCTCCGGCGCCACTACGATCTGGTCGAGATAAAGCGTGCGCGGATCGACAGTGACGAAGCCGATCATCGTGCCGTCGGTTTCAGCGATCACCACTTCGGCCACCGGCAGCAGCTCGTTGCGCCAGCGCTCGCGCCACCAGTCGAGCCGCTCGGCGAAATCAAGCTCCGGATAAGCGGCCTGCCAGGTCCGCAGCCACAGCGCGACAGAAGCGTCCTCATCGCGCGGGTGGTAACGGCGCAGCGAAACGCCGGCGCGGCCTGTCATGGGAATGAAGGAGGGCGCCTAGCCCCGTGTCGAATGTGAAGAATGACGACCTCGTCCTGCTCCACCGTGTAATAGACAACGTACGGAAATCTGCCGAGCGGAAACTTGCGTACGCCCGCGATGTCGGTTTCCTGAGCCATATAGGGGAATTCGCTCAATTGCCCAACCAGTTCGTCAACGCGCTCTACGACCGCAGCAGCCGCTAGAACGCTATGATTTGCAATGTAGGCAAAAATCTCGTCGACTTCACGAAGTGCGGTTTCAGTATACCGCACCCTCATGCACGGTAGCGATTGAACACCGCAGCGACTTGTTCGTCGCTTGCAAATTTGCCCTGACGCATTTCCTCGAGCCCCCGTTCGATCGCGGCTCGCTCATCGGGGTCGAGTTTATAGACACCCAAGTGCCTGGTCTCGATGTCCACGATCGATTGCACCAATTCGGCCTGTGCTTCTTCCGGCCAATCGGCGATCCGTTCCAGGAGTGTTTCGACCATCTTATTCATTACACAATCATATCAGATTTGAATGCAGAGTGCATCCTCTCACCGCTCCGTCAATTTCAGCTCGATGCGGCGGTTGTGGCTGAAAGCTTCGTCGCTGGTGCCGGGATCGATCGGCTGGAACTCGCCGAAGCCGGCGGCGACCAGGCGCTGCGGCGACACGCCCTTGCTGATCAGATATTGCACCACCGAGATGGCGCGCGCCGCCGACAAGTCCCAGTTCGACTTGAACGGCGAGGTGGCGCTGAGCTGCCTTGTGTCGGTGTGGCCGTCGACGCGCAGCACCCAGTTGATCTCGGACGGAATCTGTTTCTCCAGATCGAGCAGCGCGCCGGCGAGCTGGTCGAGCTCGGCGCGGCCTTCGGGCCGCAGCGCCGCTTGCCCTGAGTCGAAGAACACTTCCGACTGGAACACGAAGCGGTCGCCGACGACGCGGATGTCCGGCCGGTTGCCGAGAATGTCGCGCAGCTTGCCGAAGAAGTCCGAGCGGTAGCGCGACAATTCCTGCACGCGCTGCGCCAGCGCCACGTTGAGCCGCTGGCCGAGATCGGCGATGCGCAGTTGCGAGTCCTTGTCCTTCTGCTCGGACGCGCCGAGCGCATCTTCGAGCGCGGCCATCTGCTTGCGCAGCGCGCCGATCTGCTCGTTGAGATTTTCGATCTGCGCCACGGCGCGCGCGGTCGCTTCCTTCTCGAGATCGATCTTGGCGTTGTCGCCTTCGCCCGGTCCCGGCGCCGGATTTGGGCTGGCAGCGGCTGAGCCGCGCAGCCGGTCGCGCTCGCCTTCGGCGGCGGTGAGCGACGCGCGCAGCTGCGTCACCTGGTCCTCGAGATTGGCTTTGCCGGTCTGCTCCAGCGACAACAGCTGGCTCAGCCGCGAGATCTGCGCATTGAGCCGCGCCAGCGCGGTGTCCTTGCCGGCGACTTCCTGCGACAGGAAGAATTGCGCCACCATGAACACGGTGAGCAAAAAGATCACCGACAGGATCAGGGTCGACAACGCGTCGACGAAACCCGGCCAGTAATTCATGCCGCTATCGCGACGGCTGCGGGAGAGCGCCATGGGGCCTCCTGAATAAATGTGTGTCGCCGATTATCTCTCGGCGGGTTCCCGCGCCACCTGCTCCATGAAGCGGCGCAAATCGCGGTTGAGCTTGGCCTGCTCGCCCGCCCAATCGCGGATCATCTGCTGCTCGCTGCGCATATGTTGCACGAGCCCCTGGATCGCCTCGGCGAGATTGGCCATGGCGACCGTGGTCGCCTTGTTGGCGCCGCCGTCCTCGATCGAATGGCGCAGTCGCTCGAAGGCGTCGAGAATTCCGGCGGGCAGCGCCGCGCCGCCACTGGTCGTGCCGACGCCGAGGTCCTGCACGGTGGTGGCGAGCCAGTCTTCGAGATTGGTGTAGAAGCGGTTCTGCGCCTGGCTGGTCTGCAAATCGAGAAAGCCGAGCACCAGCGAGCCGGCGAGCCCGAACAGCGACGACGAGAATGAAATGCCCATGCCGCCGAGCGGCGCGGCCAAACCTTCCTTGAGCGCCTCGAACACCGTATCGGCATCGCCGCCGATCTTCAGGCCGTTAATGATGGTGCCGACGGAACCGACGGTCTCGATCAGGCCCCAGAATGTGCCGAGCAGGCCGAGGAAGACCAGGAGCCCGGTGAGATAGCGCGAAATGTCGCGCGCCTCGTCGAGCCGCGTCGCCAGTGAATCGAGAAAGGCGCGCATGGTCTGCGCCGAGATGGCGACGCGATCGACCCGCTCGCCGCCGAGCATCGCCGCCATCGGCGCCAGCATTTTGGGTTCCCGCCGGGCGGCAAGTTTTGGATCGGCGCTGCGATAGCCGTTGACCCAGGCCACTTCCCGAAACAGCCGGATGACGTGGTGGAACGACAGGATGATGCCGATCAGCAGCACGGCGATGATCAGGCCGTTGAGCCACGGATTGGCGAGGAAGGCGTTGAGGATCTGGCGCTGCAGCACGAATGCGATCAGGCCGCACAGGATCAGGAACACCAGCATCCGAATGAGGAAGATGCGGGGTGACGAAAGTTTTGTGAGGTCGTTCGCCATCGGTCCGGTTCAGCGCACGGAATCGCCGCCTGATAATGGCACAGCGCGTGTGACAGGAGAACGCATTGTTCGGCACCCTTGGACTATCGGCCGCAGTTCGCGACTAGGGGCAGGTGACTTGGCGCAGGCTTTGCGGCGGGTTGATGGCACCTATGGCGCGACAGCCTCCTTGCTTGCCTCCTGATTGGCGGCCTTGAGCAGGCGCAGCAGCTCGCGGTGCATGGTGTCGTTGCCGGCGACGACCTGTCCCTTGGTCAAGACGGCGTCTTTGCCGTCGCAATCGCTGACGAAGCCGCCGGCTTCGCGCACCAAAATTATCCCGGCGGCGAGATCCCACGGCGACAGATCGCGCTCCCAATAGGCATCGAGCCGGCCGGCGGCGATCCAGGCGAGATCGAGCGTCGCCGCGCCGTAACGGCGCAGACCGGCGAAATTCTGTTGTGCGGCGGCGATCTCGTGGCGCGCCAGCGCCAGATCGCCGCGGCCGTAATGCGGCATGCCGCAGGCGACCACGGCATCGGCCAGCCGCTCACGCGCCGCGACCCGGATGCGCTGGTCGTTGAGGAACGCGCCCTTGCCGCGCTCGGCGATGAACAGCTCCTCGTTGGCCGGATTGTAGGTCAGCCCGGCGACGACGGCGCCGTCGCGCTCGAGCGCGATCGACACGGCGAAATGCGGGATGCCGTGCAGGAAATTGGTGGTGCCGTCGAGCGGATCGACGATCCAGCGATGGCTCTTGTCGGTGCCGGCACGCGCCCCGCCTTCCTCGCCGAGAAAGCCGTAAGCCGGCCGCGCCTTGGCCAGCTCCTCGTAGACGATCTGCTCGGCGCGGCGGTCGGCGGCGGTGACGAAGTTGCGCGGCCCCTTGAGCGACACCTGCAAATGCTCGATCTCGCCGAGATCGCGCTTGAGGCTCCGCCCGGCGCGGCGCGCGGCCTTGATCATGACGTTGAGCACGGCGGAATGCAGCATGGCGGTCCCGTACCCGTCGCGGGGGCTGGGCGCAAGTCACTCATCCGCCCCCGCGAAGCGGGCGTGCTTCATCCGCCCCCGCGACAGCGGGGGAGGGGGACCGCCCGAAGGGCGGTGGAGGGGGCGCAGGACTCAACGTGCCGCAAGAGTCTTCGTGATATCCGGACATGTTCGCTCGCTCGCTTCTTCTCGCAAAGAGAATCTTCCGCAACGAAAACGAAGCTCCGCGTCCAGCGCCCCCTCCACCACGGTTCGCTCGCTGCGCGAGCTCCAGTGGTCCCCCTCCCCCGCTATCGCGGGGGCGGATGGTGCGAGCGATCCCGTTCTCGCAACGCGATCCGCGTCGGAGTTTTATCAATGGCGAGGCGCGAATTGGGAAAGTCCGCTTCGCTATCCACCGCTCGCCACTTGCTTTTTTCTTCCCTCTGCAAAGAGGGGAGGCAGAACGCCGACAGACGCAGAACGAACCGCCGCGCTTACGGGCGCGGCGCGCGCCATACCGGGCGCGCTCGTCTGTCGGCGTTCCGCCGCGGCTCTTGCTTAGGCGAACGAACGCCACCGCTCAGCCCCAGGCCGCGCTTCCTGGGACGCGGCTAAAAGACGGCCGTTATCTGTCTCCGCCTGTCCCAGTCCAACGGGCTTCCCGTAGACCGGTCATAGTGCCGCCCGGGAGCGGACTGCAAATCCGCCCGCGGGCACCGCACCCGCTCCACCTCTCGGCTTGCCTCCGGAAGGTGTCCCTTGGTGAGCGGGATTTTTCAGCCTGTAACTGGTATAGAGACAAATGTCAAACATTGTCTCGTTATAAGTGACACGCGGTCGGCATTGTCGGAACACGACCATGCGAAATCATGCTAATATGCTATCCGAGCCGTCTGAGGACGATATGACGATCGCTGAATTGATCTATGAACAGGTGAAAAAGCTGCCCGACCAGGCGGCGCGCGAAGTGCTGGATTTTGTCGGCTACATCCGTGAGCGCGGCGAGTGGCGCGATTTGATGAACGCGCAGTCGGCGTCGCTGGCGCCGATCTGGGACAATTCCGAGGACAAAGTCTGGGATAATGCTTGAGCGCGGCGATCTGCTGCTCGTGCCTTTTCCGTTTACCGACTTGTCGGCCGCGAAACGTCGGCCGGTTTTGGCGCTGACGGCGTTGGACGGCTTTGGCGACTTCATCGCGCTGCCGGTGACCTCGCGCCCGCAGGCCGAACATGGCATCCCGCTTCTTGCCGCCGACCTTGTGCGCGGCAGCCTTCCCGCGCCCAGCTGGGTTCGTACCGATCGCATCGTCACCCTGAACGCGACGTTGATCGTCAAAACCATCGGACAAGTTTCGGCTCGGGCCGTTGACACCGCTGTGAAGAAGTTTTGCGCGGGAATTGGATATCCGCCGCCGCGCTCATAAGCTGCATGTGGGGCGGAACAAGTCCGGCCATGACGATGTGGCTGCGTAATTCCTCCCCCGCTTGCGGGGGGAGGGTAGGGAGGGGGCCTGCGGCCGTTACGCTTGCGCAAGCGGCGACTTACCCCCCTCTGGCATCGCTTCGCTTGCCGCCTCCCCCGCAAGCGGGGGAGGAATACTTACGACGGTGGCCCTTTCTTCAACTCATCAATCCACTTCTTCGCCTCGGCTTCGCCCGCCGCGCGCTTGTCGGGGTCGAGCTTGGCGACAAAATCGTCGAGGCCGATATCGGTCTCGCCGCGCGCTTTCGAGATCAGGTGCCACTTGACCGCCTCGACCGGATTGGCCGGCGCGCCGATGCCGGAGGACAGGATGTGGGCGAGGCGGTTTTGCGCCACCGGATTGTTCTTCATCGCCGCTTTGTGGAATAGCGCCGCGGCGGCCTCCTGGTTGCGCGTGACGCCGTCGCCGTTATAGAGCGCGATGGCGTATTCGACTTCGGCGTCGGTGTAGTCGGCGACCGCGGCGAGGCCGAATAGATACACCGCCTGGTGCATGTCCTTCGGCACGCCGCGGCCGCCCTTGTACAAGGTGCCGAGCGCATATTGCGCTTCAGGATTACCGGCCTCCGCGGCGACGCGCAGCAATTCGGCGGCGCGGTTGAAATCCTGCGGGAACAATTGCCCCTCGATATAGAGCAGCGCCAGGTCGTAGGCGGCGAGCGGCTGGCCGAGCTTGGCCGCCGCCGCGAGCCACTTGGCGCTGGCGTCGCGGTCGCGCGGGCCGGCGCGGCCGGCGAGGCGGAACATGGCGAGCGCGAACATCGCCTCGCGGTCGCCGCGGTCGGCGGCGAGCTTGTACCATTCGGCGGCTTTTTGATCGTCCTGCGGCACGCCAAGCCCGTTGGCGTAGAGCTCGCCCAAGAGCGTCATCGCTTTCGGATCGGACTTGTCGTCGACGCGCTTGGTCGCAAAGCCCAGCGCGGTCAGGTAGTAGCCGCGCTGGAACGCGCCGAAAGCGAGATCCGGCTCGCGGCCATTGGCGGCCGGGGCCGGGGCTGGGGCGGGCGCGGCTACCGCGGCCGAACTGCCTGGCGCCGCGGCGGGGTGTTGCGGTTTCGGCTTTGCCGGTTGGGCTTTCGGCGCGGCCGGCGCCGGCGGATTTTGCGCGGCAGCATTGGGATTTTGCGCGGCAGCGGGGAATGGCAAAATCGCGGCGAGTGCCGCGAGCGCCAGCGCGATCGGGAGCCGGCGCGCCAAAGCGGTCACGGCACCGGCTCGGCCAGCGCGCTCGCCGCCATTGTCACCGCCGCGGTTGCCCCTTGCGGGTACGTCCATATCCAATCACCCAGCGCAACGAAGTCGGCGCCGGCTTGCGCCAGCACCCGGACTTCGTCCGCGTTTCCGGCATAGCCGATGCACGGCACTTCGACGAGATCGGCCCACCATTTGACCCGGTCTTCCACCGCCCCCAATTGCGGCCGGTTGCCGCGGCGATCGGGCTCGCCGAACAACACGCAATCGGCGCCAGTTTCGCCGGCGAGCATGGCATCATGACGGCTGCGCAAGCCGCCGGCGCCGGCGATGCGGTCGGGCTTCAGGCTTGGCAGCGCCGCGGTGAACGCCTCGATCCCGGTGAGATGGGCGCCGTCGGCGCCGACCCGGCCGACGATCTCGACGCGGCCGTCGAGGAGGAGCGCAATGTCGCGGCGCTGCACCGCCGCGGCGACTGTTTTAGCGCGGTTGACGAGGGCGCGCTCGTCGGCGTCGGCGAGGCGCAGCAGCACGGCGGCGATGTCGGCTGAGCCGAGGACGGCGTCGAGTTCGCGCGCGAATGATGCGGTTTCGCCCAGTTCGGGCGTAACAAGGTAAAGTCGCTGGCGTGGGCGCTGTTGTTTCATCCCCGTCGTCGTCCCCGCGAAAGCGGGGACCCATAATCACCGCTCATGCAGGATCTGCTCCGACCGTGGATATGGATTCCCGCTTTCGCGGGAATGACCAACTAAGCAGCCTTCCGTTCCAGGTCGGCTTTCCATTGGCCGAGCGCGGCGAGGCTGTTCATCATGGCGCGGTGGTTGAAGGCGCGTTGCGCTGCCGCCACGTTTTCGGATTTGCCCGACCAGGTTTTTTGCGGCGCGGCTTGCAGCGCGCGGCCATAGGAGAACGAGACGTGCCACGGCAAAGGTCCCATCTTGTTCATGGCGTCGAGATGGGCGGTGGCGTCCTCGTCGGATTGGCCGCCGGACAAAAACGCGATGCCGGGCACGGCGGCCGGCACGCATTCTTTCAGCACGCGCAGCGTCTTCTCCGCGACTTCTTCCACCGACGAGCGCTTGCCCGACTTCTTGCCGGGGACCGCCATGTTCGGCTTGAGCACCATGCCTTCGAGCGCGACCCGGTTGAAGAACAGCGCCTGGAACGTCTCCTTGAGCACCCAGGTGGTGACCTCGGCGCAGCGGTCGATGTCGTGGCCGCCGTCCATCAGCACTTCCGGCTCGACGATCGGCACGATGCCTTGATCCTGGCATAGCGCGGCATAGCGGGCGAGCGCGTGCGCATTGGCGTTGACGCAGGTGTAGCTCGGCAGCCCATGCTCGCCGATGTCGATCACCGCGCGCCATTTGGCGAATTTGGCGCCGAGCCCGCGATATTCGGCGAGCCGCTCGCTCAAGCCGTCGAGGCCTTCGGTAACCACTTCGCCCGGGCAGTTCGGCAGCGGTTTTGTGCCCTTGTCGACCTTGATGCCAGGCAGCGCGCCTGATTGCGCGATCAGCTTGACCAGCGGCGTGCCGTCCTTGGCGTTTTGGCGGATGGTCTCGTCATAGAGGATGACGCCGGAAATATATTTCGACATCGCCTCCTTGGTGCGGAACAGCATTTCGCGATAGTCGCGCCTTGAATCGGCGGTCGATTCCACGCCCAGCGCATCGAAGCGCTTCTTGATGGTGCCGGTGGATTCATCGGCGGCCAGAATGCCGCGGCCGGGGGCGACCATGGCCTCCGCCACCTTGTTCAATTCCGCAACGTTCATCGCGTTCTCCCGTAAAATGTTCACGTCGAGCCCGACAGCGCCGCGTGTTTTATCGGCGAGCTGCGAGCTGCGTCCCTTCTCCCCAGAGGGGAGAAGGACAGGATGAGGGGGTTCGGAAGCTGAAGACTTTGCTGAAGCGTCCGAACCCCCTCACCCCAACCCTCTCCCCTCTGGGGAGAGGGAGTAACTTGCCGCCAAAGCTTGCGGCCATACGCCGCGATTCGGCAGCGTGTTTGACTTTATTCTATGCGCCTGCGGCCGCGGAAGTCTCGCGGACCAACAGCACTTCCACACCCGGCAGGGTCTTGCCTTCGAGCGATTCCAAAAAGGCGCCGCCGGCGGTCGAGACGTGGCTCAGGCGGCCCATGACGCCGGCGCTATTGAGCGCCGCTACGGTGTCGCCGCCCCCCGCAAAACTGACAAGCTTTTTGGCCTCGGTGAGTTCCGCCACGGCTTCCGCCACCTCGACGGTTCCGGTGTCGAACGGTTCCACCTCGAAGGCGCCGAACGGGCCGTTCCAGACCAGGGTTTTGGACCGGGCCAGCACCGAGATCACCTGCTCGATGCTGCGCGGGCCGATGTCCAGAATCATGTCGGTCGCGCCGACGTCTTCGACCGCGACCACCCGCGTCGGCACGTGCGCGGCGAGCTTTTGCGCCACCACCACATCGACCGGCAACACGATCTCGCGCTTGAGTGCCTTGGCCTTGGCCAGAATATCGCGGGCGTTGGGGATCAGATCGTTCTCGCACAGCGATTTGCCGATCGGCTTGCCCTGGGCGGCGAGGAACGTGTTGGCCATGCCGCCGCCGATGATCAGCGTCTCGACCTTCAAAAGCAGATGCCCGAGCAGATCGAGCTTGGTCGAGATCTTGGCGCCGCCGACGATCGCCACCACCGGATGCTCCGGCGTCTCGAACGCTTTTTGCAGGGCATCGAGCTCGGCCTTCATGGCGCGGCCGGGATAGGCCGGAAGCTTCGACACCGCGATGATGCCGGCGATCGAGGCATGCTTGCGGTGCGCGGCAGAGAACGCGTCATCGATATAGATGTCGCCGAGCGCCGCAAGCTGATTGGCGAACGCGGGATCGTTCTTTTCCTCGCCTGGATGAAAGCGCGTGTTCTCCAGGCAAAGAATGTCACCGTTCTTCATCCTGGCGATGGCGGCTTCCGCTTTCGGGCCGATGCAGTCTTCGGCGAAAGCCACCGGCCGCTTGACGATGCGCGCGACTTCGGCGGCGACGGGGCGAAGCGAATCCTTCGGATCAAACCCCTTCGGCCGGTTGAGATGGGACAGCAAGATCACCTTGCCGCCCTTACCGGCGAGCTCGGTGATGGTCGGGGCGATTTCCTCGATGCGGGTCGAGTCGGCGACCTTGCCGTCCTTCATCGGCACGTTGAGGTCGACGCGCAACAAGACGCGTTTGCCTTTGACGTCGGCGTCGTCGAGGCTGCGGAAGGCGTTCATGGCCGGCACGATGCGAAAGCTTGCGAAGCGATGACCTTCAGGCGAGCTTGCCCATCGCGACCGCTGTATCGACCATGCGATTGGAAAAGCCCCACTCGTTGTCATACCACGACATCACGCGTACCAGCGTGCCGTCCAGCACCTTGGTCTGGTCCATGTGGAAAACCGACGAATGCGGGTCGTGGTTGAAGTCGCTGGAGACATTGGGCGCATCCGTATAGCCGAGAATGCCCTTGAGCTGCTGCTCGGCGGCGCGTTTGATCGCGGCGTTGATCTCGTCCTTTGACGTGGCGCGCTTGGCGACGAACTTGAAGTCCACCACGGAAACGTTCGGCGTCGGCACGCGGATGGCAACGCCGTCGAGGCGGCCGGCAAGCTCGGGCAGCACCAGGCCGACGGCCTTGGCGGCGCCAGTCGAGGTCGGGATCATGTTGAGCGCCGCGGCACGCGCCCGATAAAGGTCCTTGTGCACCTGATCGAGGGTGGGCTGGTCGTTGGTGTAGGAGTGCACCGTGGTCATGAACCCTTTGTCGATGCCGACGGCGTCGTTGAGCACCTTTGCGACCGGCGCCAGGCAATTGGTGGTGCAGGACGCATTGGAGACCACGGTGTGCGCCTTGGTGAGCTTGTCGTGATTGACGCCGTAGACCACGGTCAGGTCGACGCCATCGGCCGGCGCCGAGATCAGCACACGCTTGGCGCCGGCGGTCAGGTGCGCCGCGGCCTTGTCCTTGGTGGTGAAGATGCCGGTGCATTCGAGCGCGATGTCGATGCCGAGCTCTTTCCACGGCAGCTTTGCCGGATCGCGTTCGGCCGTGCACCTGATGGCGCCGTTGCCGACGCTGATGCTGTCGCCTTTGACCGTGACCTCGCCGGGGAATCGGCCGTGCACCGAATCGTAGCGCAACAGGTGCGCGTTGGTTTCCACCGGCGCCAGATCGTTGACGGCGATGACCTCGATATCGTGGCGGTCGGCCTCGACGATGGCGCGCAGGATATTGCGGCCGATGCGGCCGAAGCCGTTGATGGCAACGCGGACGGACATTTTTCGCTCCCCGGTCTTCCTCGATGCCGCGCCCAGGGCACGGCACCCTCTATGTAATTACGTTCTACGACTTTTCTAATCGAGCCAATGCGGCCTGCGCCACCTTTTCGGGCGTTAATCCGAAGTGTTGGTAAAGCTCCTTGTAAGGGCCGCTGGCGCCGAAGCCGGTCATGCCGACGAAGACGCCGTCGGAGCCGACAATGGCGTCCCAGCCCTGGCGGATGCCGGCTTCGACCGCGACGTTGACGCGGGCCTGGCCGACGACCGCGGCGCGCTTTGCCGAAGGCGCTGCGAGGAACAGCTCGAAACAGGGCACCGAGACGACGCGCGCCGAAATTTTCCGCGCGGCGAGGAGTTTCTTTGCCTCGGCCGCGATGGCGACTTCCGAGCCGGTGGCGAATAGCGAGACGACGGCGGAATCGTCGTCGGCGGCGATCAGCTCATAGGCGCCGGCGGCGCAGCGATTGTGCTCGTCAAAGCCCAGCCGCAGCTGCGGCAGGTTTTGCCGCGTCAGCGCCAGCACGCTCGGGCCGGTTTTGGACTCCAACGCCAGCTGCCAGCACTCCACCGTCTCGACCACGTCGCACGGCCGGAACACCTTTAGGATCGGGATGGCGCGCAGCGCCGCGAGATGCTCGACCGGCTGATGCGTCGGCCCGTCTTCGCCAAGCCCGATGGAATCGTGGGTCATCACATGGATGACGCGCTGGCCCATCAGCGACGCCAAGCGGATCGCCGGCCGGCAGTAATCGGAGAACACCAGAAACGTGCCGGAGTAGGGGATGATGCCGCCATGCAGCGCCATGCCGTTCATGGCCGCAGCCATGCCGTGCTCGCGCACGCCGTAATGGATGAAGGTGCCGGAATAGTCGGCGGCGTTAAGCACTTTCATCGCCTTGGTGCGGGTATTGTTAGAGCCGGTGAGGTCGGCCGAGCCGCCGATCATTTCCGGCAGCGCCGCGGTCAGCGAGTCGAGCGCCAGCTCGGACGCCGCGCGGGTTGCGATCTCCTTGGGCGAAGCGCTGAGCTTCTCCTTAAGCGCGCGCACCGCGCCGGGAAAGAACTCGGAGAGCTCGCCGCGCAGGCGGCGCTCGAACTCGGCGTGATGCAGCGGATCGCTCGAGGCGAGACGCTCTTTCCAGGCCAGCCGCTCAGGCTTGCTACGCGCGCCGGCTGCGCGCCACGCTTCGAGGATTGCGGTCGGAATTTCGAACGGCGCAAAAGTCCAGCCGAGCTTTTCGCGCGCGCCCTTGATCTCTTCGGCGCCGAGCGCCGCGCCGTGGGCGGATGCCTTGCCGGCTTTGGTTGGCGCGCCGAAGCCGATGGTGGTGCGGCAGGCGATCAGCGACGGCCGCGCGGATTTTTTCGCCGCTTCGATCGCCTCAGCGATCGCCGCCGGATCGTGGCCGTCAATCAGCATTGCCGCCCAGCCCGCCGACTCGAAGCGCTTCACCTGGTCGACGTTGTCGGACAGCGACGTCGGCCCGTCGATGGAAATGCCGTT
>Ga0181530_10005368_pt1 | contig 13111 bp, 10 predicted proteins | sample PEATcosm2014_Bin_42_FD_119769 | JGI IMG/M metagenome (GOLD analysis project Ga0181530, IMG submission 119769) | Peatland microbial communities from MTU Mesocosm Facility, Houghton, MI, USA - PEATcosm2014_Bin10_60_metaG | ecosystem: Environmental > Terrestrial > Soil > Wetlands > Peat | place... | reverse complement strand
GCGGAAGGTCCAAAGCAGATAAACGCGTTGCCAAAAGGAGGGTTCAACGGCAACTAATCCTTGCTGCGTTTGGAACAGCAAGAAGCCAGATTCAAGCTTGTTCAGAAGCACAAATCTCCCCCGCGACACAGGATGCTGCTTGCGTGGAGTTTTCACGGCTGTGCGCCGCATCCTACCGCCAGATCGTTGAAAGCGGCCACGGGGGAATTGGCATCGCTCTCCAACGTCCAAATCGGATTCCCCAACTTAGACCCCGCATCCAGACCAAAGTTGCGCTACGGGTCGCGAGTTGCGAGTGGATCGTCGCCAATGGGCACATAACCCCATTTGTGAGCTACTTCCGGTTGGACGGTGACACAGCCAGAATCGAAATCTCCCCCCCGAATCTGAACACTGGCCCAAGGCTCTTGACACGGCAGCGAGGAGAGAAACAGGGTAGAATGGTGGCGTTTTCCAAGCCAAAAGGAAAGCCAGTGGAGAGATTCACGTGACGCGAATCATTTCAATCCGCGTGCGCCCAGTCTGCATCGCATCTTCATGCCTTTATGCAATTGTGGGCGTGCTTAGTTTCATCCAGTTCTGTTTCCTCGAAGGGATGCAGCAGTTCACCTTTCCGGTCGGCATAATCGCGCCGTTCGTATACTTCACCCTCAACCTGAAAATTTCGAGATCGACGACGGCATCGGCGCCTGTCGTCTATGTGTTCGCCGCGGCCCTTGCCTTTGCGGTTTCGGGCTGCATCACGGGCTTGGTCGGGACTTACCTATTCAATTTCATCGCGCGCATAATGGGCGGGATTGATGCGCGCTTCGTAAATGCTGTCGATGACCAACTGCCATCCGCACCTGACCATTGAAACGGGCCGACGTCGGGACTCCGAGCGAATTGTCGCCTACTCTTCCCTAACTCGGAAATGCACCAAATTTTGGTTACTTCTGTATTGACGGTGACTCGGGCACAACCTCGATTTCAACGCGAAAGCCGCTGATTCTGAGAGAATGGCTCGATGCCGGAGCAAATCTTCAAGCCGGGTGATCGAACGTCTTTTGGAAGTGATTCTCTCACCCACCCTCACAGCGCATTTTTCGAGGACGACGGCGAAACCGGTTACTTCTACGCAATGGACTTGACGCAGTCTGACAACATGATCGTAGACGCCCTACAAATCTACAACGTTGCGAACGTCTCGGACCGTGAACGTGAGTCGTCCATCTCAATTCTCTGGTCAGCTGATGGGATGAAATGTGCGCTATTGATAAACGACTACCCCCACGCCGCATTCGATTTCGCTGCAAAGCGCGGCTGTTGTCGCACCAACTTCCCAAACTTGCCGAACATTCCATCGGGCTGCTGGGACAGCTCTGATCATCAATGGTCGGACGAAGCAGTTGGGTGGTTGAAGTAGGTTCGTTATCGAGTGGCAACGGAAGGATAGGCGGCTATACAACCGGAACCCATCAGATTGACCTCGGTTCAACATCGTAGGCGTGCATAATGGCATCATGCGGACCAACCGCCCAACTGCGGTCCTTGCGCTCGTTATATCGGGCCTTGCCAGCGCGGTCATGTCGGGATTCGGCTTAATGGCTGGTGCGTGGGGTGGATTCTGGAGAGGCTCAAATTCCGGCGATGCAATGCTTGGATTGCTGTTCTGGCTTCTACCTACATTGAGTCTTGGCGCATTTGCGCTCTACTTCCTTTCGCGGAACCTCGGCCTTCTTTGTTCTTGGGGAATATTAGTTGGCAGCGCAATCACCATCTACTCAGTCAACTTTAAGTCGTGCTTGGCTGGCCAGTGCACGACGACCAACCCCATCAAGATCGCGCTTGGAGTCCTCGTTCTCCCGCACATCTGGATTCTTTCCATCGCCTCTATCGCTCTTTACTTTGCGTCCGTACTACAGAACAAATCAGCCGTGGGAAAAGTCTAAACCTAGTTTGAGAGCGGGTAGGTGCCAACTCGGACATAACTTTGATCTGGCTCACTCCTACTTCCGAGTTGGGCATGGGTCTTCGACCCACCCATAGAGATGAAAATCGTTTCGAGCCGCGACATTTTACGATCGAATTGGCGTGGAACGGCGAAGACCGAGCCTACTCTGGATCAGTTGAAGCCGTTTCCGAGTTTGGTCTGGGATGCGTGTTTGAACCAATCTGTGTCGCGCCATCCATCGCGTCGCGGTGGTTTGGTAGCTCGTGACGGTGTGTGATGCCTTTGCGCACGCTTCCTGCCGCTTTCACGCCAGGGAGGTTGCGATGGCTGGCAAGATAGCAGGCATTGACGTACACAAGAAGGTTCTGATGGTGGTGGTCGTGGAGTCGCACGCCCCGGAGTCGAAGCCGGAGCGGCGGCGCTTTGCGACCATGCCGAGTGAGTTGCGCCGCTTACAGACGTGGCTCGAGGAGCAGGGCGTCGAAGAGGCGGTGATGGAATCCACGGCGCAGTACTGGCGATCGGTGTGGATGGAGTTAGAGCCACACATGCGTTTATACCTGGCGCAAGCATTTTCCAATCGTGCTCCGCGTGGGCGCAAGCATGACTTCAAGGACGCGGAACGGCTGGTGCGGCGGCTGATTGCAAAGGAACTGATTCTGAGTTTTGTACCGAATGGAGAACAGCGCATCTGGCGCAACCTGACCCGGATGAAGCTGCAACTGGTACGCGACCGGGTCCGGCTCCAGAGTCAGATCGAGTGTCTTCTGGAAGAGATGCGCATCAAGCTGTCGGTTGTCGTAACCGATCTGTTGGGATCGAGCGGACGTCTCATCCTGCATGCTCTGGCGAACGGCGAGACCGATGCAAAGAACCTGGCGATGCTGGGAAACGATCGGTTGAAATGCAGCGAGGAGCAGCTGGTCGAAGCGTTGACCGGACGCCCGCATCCCATGCACGGGCAGATGCTCGCGTTGCAGTTGGAGCGACTCGCTTGCTTGATGAACAAATCGCAAAGCTGAACAGTCTGATCGCGCAGGCCATGAAGCCACACCAGGATACGGTGATCCGACTGGCAGAAGTACCCGGTCTGGGCATCGATTCGGCGCAGCAGGTGATCGCTGAAGTGGGGGTGACGGCGAGTTCGTTTGCCTCCGCGGCCGAATTCACCTCTTGGGTGGGAACCTGTCCGGGACGAAATGAAAGTGCCGAAGAGAACTCAAGCAGCCGGTCAGCGAAAGGAAACAAATACATGCGCCGGGTGCTCAATCAGGCCGCTCATGCTGCTGCCCGGAGCAAAGGCACACACTTCCAGGCTGTCTTCCGGCGTCTGCTGCCACGCCTCGGTTATCAGTCCGCCGTCTGGGCCATCGCACATCGCCTGTGCCGCTTGGTCTGGAAGATTCTCCATGAGGGAATCCGCTATATCGAACAAGGCATCGGATCCGAACCAAAGCTTCTCCTCTATCGCGCCCGATACCTTGCAAAACAACTGCGCAAATTCGGCTACAGCGTCCAGATCACTCCGAATAACAGAGCTCCGGCATAGAATCCCTGGACCCAGAGCTCAAGGAGGTGATTTTCGACGGAGTTGGCGGTAATTCGCCCGGAATTGCCAGGATCCGGATTACAGTCGAGAAGCCGACATTTGAGGACTTATCCGGCTTCGGTGAGTGATTTGGCGATTTGGTGCAATCCCACTGACTTTCCTCTCGCTCTCGGCGCTTGAGCTATCTCGCTGGCGCGGGCCGCCCCTGCAAGGCTTTCCCTTCGAATTGTTGGTTATGCTAGCCACGGGGCGTGGAAGGTTCACCGAAAACCGTCAGCGGCACGTGACTGGTCCCCCGGCAAATCACCGGCGATTCCTCAATAGCAGCCGCGCGGGTCCCATTGCTGGGACTCAGGAGGGGGAACGTGCGGCCAAAACCCGGATCTGCACTAATCCATCGCCAATTCCAGGCCGGTGCTGGAACGCTGCGCGGTCGGAGATCTTCTGTTATCCCGACGGAAAAATCCTGTCGTCGCTGATCTTTGACGCGGGCCGCAGGATCGGCGAGGTCGCTAATGGCGGGCCAAATGGGACTCGGGCATGGTTCAAGACCAGGGCAAAGGATGGAAGCTAGACATGGGACACGTATGATCGTGAGGATAAGCAGAAAGCGGGGTTGAAGAGGCAGGGCAAAATGATGGTAAGCAGCTCCGTTTCGGGTCGGCGCCGACCGGCAGAAAGCCCTGAACCTGGAGGGCGAAAGGAAGTGCGTATCATGAATAGAATCAATCGTCGCGAAATGCTTAAGCTTGGCTCAGCTGCGTCCCTCGCTTCGATGGCCTCCGCAGCTCCCGCATCTGGCGCGCCTGAGGAAACAATGCATCCTCCGGTGCCGCAGTGGGAGGTCTTCGAGCTGTCGCTTCAGGGGCCGTCATCCGGCAATCCTTTTGCCGATATCAACCTTAGCGCGACGTTTGCGCTGGGTCACAGGACGGTATTCGTCAACGGCTTCTACGATGGCGAGGGTATGTACAAGATCCGCTTCATGCCGGACACGCAAGGGGAATGGAGCTACACCACCGCAAGCGGCGCGCCGGAGTTGCACGGCAAGAGCGGCAGCTTTGCCTGCGTTGCCGCGCTGCCCGGTGCGCATGGGCCGATCGGCGTGCGCAACATGCAGCACTTCGCCTACGCCGACGGCACGCCCTTCTTTCCGTTCGGAACTACCTGCTACGCCTGGGTCCATCAGAGCGATGCCCTGCAACAACAGACGCTTGCGTCGCTGCGCACCGCTCCGTTCAACAAGATACGCATGTGCGTCTTTCCCAAGAGCTACCAGTACAACCACAACGAGCCGGCGCTCTACCCATTTGAACGCGATGCCGCCGGTAAGAGTGATTTCACGCGGCCGAATCCCGCATTTTTCGCCCATATCGAGCAGCGGATTGCGGATCTTCGCGCCCTTGGGATCGAGGCTGACCTGATCCTCTTCCATCCATATGACCGCTGGGGATACTCAACCATGCCTGCGGAGGCAGACGACCGGTACCTTCGCTACGTACTGGCGCGCATGTCTGCCTACCGGAACATTTGGTGGTCCATGGCCAATGAATTCGATCTGATGAGGGCGAAGTCGGTACAGGACTTTGACCGCTTCTTCCATATCGTTGAACAAGACGACCCGGTGAGCCACCTGCGCTCAGTCCATTACTCGCATGTGATGTACGACTATAGCCACCCATGGGTGACGCACGCCAGCCTACAGACCTATGACTTTGCTTCCGCCGCGAGCTGGCTGGCGGATTGGCGCAAGCCGATCGTCTTCGATGAGATCCAGTATGAGGGTAACCTGAACAGCCGCTGGGGCAATCTCTCCGGCGAGGAGATGGCGCGGCGTTTTTGGGTTGGCGTGATTGCGGGCTGCTACGTCACCCATGGCGAGACGTATCTCGATCCCGATTCGTCGCTGGATGAAAATGCCACGCCCACGTTATGGTGGTCGCATGGAGGAACCCTGAAAGGAACGAGCCCGGCCAGGATCGCATTCCTGCGCAAGATCCTCGAGGCCACGGCCGTTGCAGCAGGAAAAGACGCAACACGAACAGGACTGACGGCAGCAGCTGCGCCTTACTACCTAAACGCCTCCAGCGTCGACGCAACGGGTAGGGGCCAACTACAGATCCTCTATTTCATGGATTTTCACCAGCCCATCTTCTTCGCATTTCCACTGCCGGCAGGAACGTACACCGCGGAGGCGATCGATCCCTGGGAGATGACCGTGAAGCAGCTTCCCGGGACTTACAGCGGAACGAGCAAATTGAAACTTAGCGGAAGACCCTTCCAGGCGATTCGATTCAAGAAGGTGAATGAGGGATAGAAGTGACAAACTGGCGTCTGTGAAGATCCTGTGCCTCCAAAATCCCCCCGGGTCTTAGATGGGCTAGTTCCATTCTTAACGGAATTGTGGATGGGCATGGGATGGAGTGCCCTATCCCTCGCCAAAATACCAGTCCGCGGTGGCTCACCAGAATGTTTTGGCTTCTACTTTGGGTTTGCCTTGCATCCCGTTGACTACCTGCGAGCCAAGGACGACTTCGAAATTTTTCTTACCCCAGTCGGCGCCAGCGCCATCTGACAACTGTTTCAGGTCCGCTGCATCGGTTAGGAATTCCCCCGCAGCCCTGGTTCCGCTGCCCGTAATTCCCGCCGCGACCAGAACTACCTGACCGGTGCTCTCGTCAGTGAAGCGGGCTGCTATTGCATAATCTTCGACAACATCGCCCCGCCCAGCCTGTGCTCTGACTTGCCAGGCGCGTGACTCGGGGTGTTGTGTGTCCGCGATCCAGTAAACTCGATCTGGGCCCTCAGGTCCTTCCAGATGAAACCTGAGCGAGGACGTTCTGTTCAGGGTCCATTCATTGTTTATCGCTCCAATCAGAACCACCGGCCCTTCCCGAAGCTGAGAGGAAACGGTCGTCCGAAAATTCTGGATCCTGAAAGCGTGTCCATGAGCTCCGACCAGAGACACGAATCTGCTAAGAATCTGAACGTCGGAAAAAGGAACAAAGTCGTTCTTGTCCGCCAACGCCTGCAGAGACGAGTCGTCATCGGCCACGCTCTGGAGCTCAGTCAGCCGGGAATCATGAGGGGAAAGAAACAACTCGGTTCCGCCAATACAGAACAAGATAGGCTTGCTACTGGTGAGCAACGGAGACCAGACTTCTTCGAGAGCGGACTTCGGTTTGTCCTGGCTGCTCCAATATCGATTGCCCAAAAACAGTATCACAACGATGACCGCGCCGGAGACCAGCAAAGCCGCCAGCAAATAGATTTTTCTCGTCTTCTTGGGCGGGATGACCTGTTCCGGTTTAGAGGGAATCTCCGCCGGAATCATTTCGAAGGTGGGTGCATCCGGTGTGGGTTGCGAGAAGACGGGAACATAGGATCCCGGATTCAAATCAATTCTTAGGTCGCCTCCATGTGCGGGTGACTGGTAATACTGGGCGAGTCGCTTCCTCACCTCCGCGGCACAGAGACGCACGACAGGGTCGAGATTGGTATCGTAATCCGGCGACCGATGAAATACCTCCACCCCGATAGTGCGCTCTTTCAAGTTGTCTTCGTTTTCCGCAAGTGTCTGTTCCACCACGTATCGGAGCAGGTGTGGATAACGCTTGCTGGCAGCGAATCGGCCATCGCTCAAAATCCTTTCGAGTTGCGAGTGCACGAGTTGTCTTTCGCTCGCTGTTTTGGGGTGCCAAGCCCCTGTCACTGTCCCAGTGAACGTCATGGTCTGACTCCGCGCTCGAAAATTCGGCCGATGCAAACGTAACACCGCCTTGATACGGCTCGCAACAGGATCCGGATATCTCCAATGCATACAATGAGTTACGGTACGTGTCAAACCGTCAGCACACTTGAGGTACGGTAGCAATCTTGACTAGTTCGGGCACAACCATATGAATGGGATGCTGATCGTGGAATTTCGCTCACAACACACGCCCGCGGCACAGCGCTGCAAAGGAGAATTGCCTTGAGGACAGCCTTACAACATCGCCCACTTACAGCATCGCCTCAATCGTCTACCCGAAGCGGGCGCGGCGCTCAACAACCTGCAAATCTCGGCTCCAAGGGGGCGCGCTCCCGCCACGGCATCAAAGCTGCACTCTTGCCTGCGGTGCTGGCGCTGGCGTTGGGCGCAATCCTCACGCCCTCCGCAGGTCATGCGCAGGGCTTGGGCAGCATCGTGGGCACGGTCGTCGATCCCAGCGGAGCCGCTGTAGCCGGCGCAAAAGTTACGGCGACGCAATCGGCCACCGGCGTAACTACGGAAACCGTGACGAACGGTTCCGGCGGTTACGTCTTCCCGGCTCTCCCGCCGACTAGGTATGACGTCACGATCTCCGCTCCGGGCTTCGCCGCCTACACGCAGCGCGGTGCCACTCTTCAGGCCGATCAGGCACTCACCATTAACGCCTCGCTCAAAATCGGCGGCGCCTCCACATCGGTCACTGTCACCACCGAAGCGCCGCAAGTAGACACCACTACAGGCACGCTCTCGCAGGTGGTTGATACCGCCCGCGTGAATCAGTTGCCCCTGAACGCGCGCAACGCCGCCCAACTCACTACGCTCACTCCCGGCATCAACGTCGCGCCCAACATCGCCTCCATAGACCAGGGCAATACCAAGACGTTCCCTGTCGACATCCTCATCACCTCCAACGGCGCCCGCACCAACCAGACCAACTTCCTCCTCGATGGCGGCAACAACGTCGACGAATACACCAACGTCAACGCGCCCTTCCCCTTCCCTGACGCGCTGCAGGAGTTCAGCGTGCAGACCAGCAACTATCAGGCCGAGTACGGCCAGAACGCCGGAGGCGTGGTCAACATCATCACCAAGTCCGGCACCGAGAAATATCACGGCGATCTCTTCGAATATCTCCGCAACCGCGTCTTCAACGCCCACGACCACTTTTCGACCGTGGTCCAAAACGGTGTGCTCACGCCCTACACCGATCCCCTCAAACGCAACCAGTTTGGCGGCACCTTCGGCGGCCCGCTCGAGATTCCGCATCTCTGGAAGGCCAACAAGGGCTTCTTCTTCGGTGGTTATCAGGGCAGTCGCTGGCGCGACACCTCGGCCACTACATCCAGCGACGCCTCGCTGCCTTCCACGGGTAACGAAGCCGGCCAATTCCCGTTCACCGCTACCGGAACCGTGACCACAGCCAACTGCATCGTCAATCCCTCGACCAAGGCCTGCTTCCCTTACACCAACGTCAGCGGCAACAACTACGTGGCCACCATTCCCACTACAAGCTTCGACAAGGCTTCGCTTGCGCTGCTCAACTACATCCCGGTGGCCTCGTCCACCGGCACGCCCTTCTCTTACTTGCAGCCCAATTCGCAAAACTACAATGAGTTCATCGGCCGCTACGATCAGGACATCCACTCTAAAGACCGCGTCACTGCACGCTATTTTCTCGACAAGTTCCACCTCGACGGCGTTCTCAATCCCACCAACTACCTCACCTATCAGGACCAATCCGACATTCTCTACATGAATGCGATGGCCTCTGAAACGCACACCTTCAGCGATCACCTGCTCAACAGCTTCATCCTCAGCTATCAGCGCGAAAGCTCCATCCGCGGCCCGCTTCCCGGCGGCGTCGACGCGGCAACTCTGGGCGTGAAAATCTGGCAGCCGTCCTTTCCATCGTTTCAATCGGTCGGCGTAACCGGCGACTTTTCCTTCGGTCAGAACCCCCACGCCACCTTCAAGCGCTCCAACACCACCGTCGCTGAAGATCTCCACTGGATCCGCGGCACCCACAATATCGCCTTCGGCTTCCATGGCGAGTTGAGTCATCTTGAAGTCATCAATGAGAACGGCCAGCCCGGCAGCTTCTCCTTCACCTCCACCACCACCAACAACGCCATGGCCAGCTTCTTCCTCGGCTACCTTAGCTCTTTCAGCCAGGCCTCCGGCAGTTTCCAGAACAACACCGGTAAATTCATCGGCGCCTACGCGCAAGACAGTTGGAAGGTGGATCACCGGCTGACGTTCGATTACGGTCTGCGCTGGGAGCCCTTTATTCCGCAATCCGACGATGGACGCATGGGCCAGTTCAACCCCACTTATTACGCCTCGAGCACACACTCCAGCGTGTATCCGAACGCGCCCATCGGCCTGCGTTTCCCCGGCGATACCGGAATGCCTCCCAACGGCGTGCGCAACACTTACAAGAACTTCATGCCGCGCGTCGGCTTCGCCTATGACCTCTTCGGCGATGGCAAGACCAGCCTCCGCGGCGGCGCAGGCATGTTCTACGACACCCGCATGAACGACCTGTTCAATAACGGCTGGATCGGCAGCTTGCCTTTCGTCGAGTCCTACTCGGCCTCGAACCCCACCGCCTCCGACCCCACGGCCACCTTCAGCAACCCTTATGGCGTGGCGCCCAATCCCTTCCCGGCGCCTACGCCGTTGCCTTCGACCGTCACCTTCACCTCGCCGTTCTCGGTCATTACTTTCGATCCCTCCGGCAACTTCCAGGTTCCCGTCATGTACAGCTGGAACCTGACGGTCGAGCATCAGGTCAACACCACCCTCAGCGCGCGTCTGGCCTACGTCGCCTCGCACGGCAGCCACATCTTCGACTGCCCAGATCTCAACCCCGCCGTCCAGACGGGCAGCACCGACACCGCAGGCAACGAGAACGCCCGCCGCCCGTATCAGGGTTACTCCAATATCCCCGAGTCGAACATGGGCGGCACCACCAACTACGATGCCATGCAGTTCACTCTCAGTGAGCGCGCCTCGCACGGGCTGAGCGGCACTCTCAACTACACCTGGTCCAAGAGCATCGACACCATTCCCTGGGATACGGCCGTCACCAGCGCTGGCACGGGACAGACCTTTGTGCTGCCTGTGTATGTGCCGAACTTCAAACGATTGGATTATGGCCCCTCCGTCTTCGATCACAGAAACAACCTTGCCCTTTCCTATGTCTGGGACTTCCCCGCGCTCAAGAGCGGTTCGGTAGTCGTGCGCCAAGTCGTCAATGGCTGGCAGACCACCGGCATCACCAGCATCCATAGCGGCGATCCGCTCAATATCACCGTTGGCGCAGATACCTCGCTTGCCGGGCTCGGCACCGGCATCGACGTGCCCAACCGCATCGCCAGTGGTTACGGCGGCACAGCCTGCACCTACGGGACCGCGGCCACCACGACATGCACCAACTACCTCGATCCCACCGCTTTCACCCGCCCCCCCAACGATACCTTCGGTAACCTCAAGAAGGATTCGCTCGTCGGTCCGCGTTACATCGACTGGGACGGCAGCCTCAAGCGCGATTTCGGCCTTGGCCACGAGAGCCGGAATTTGGAGTTTCGCGCAGAGTATTTCAATCTCCTCAACCACACCAACCTCGGCGACCCGAACCTGACGCAGTCATCGGCCAGCTTCGGTCGCATCACGTCCGACATCTCACCACGCATCGCGCAGCTCTCGCTCAAGTTGCTGTTCTAGACACAACAAAACCCGGCGGAGGGAGGTCACCACATCCCTCCACCGCATTACGTTACTGTTGCCATCGCAAGCCCAGCCTCTGCTCTTTTGGAGTGCTCTGCCCAAGCTCCCCTTTGTGTGTTAATGCGTGAAGTCACATTTTGCAACCAGACGTATCGGGACGCTCTCTATCTTGCTCAGCTCAAGCTTGAGACGCTCGCTGAACAGGGACAAGAAGATGAGGCTGCCAGCGGATTCGAATATTCATCCGGCATGGCCGTGCACTTTCGCCTGCTCCATCTTTATCGCAGCATCCGCGATCTGGCGAAGGCTATTGCCGAGGCATAATGATTCAAGAGTCAATCAGGATGGGCACTTTGCCGCTGCATCGCTATCGAGAGATCGCGAATGCAAATCAGACCATTGGTGGCGAAGTGTGAAACCGACCGATCACGCGCAACAGTCCAAACCGAAGAAAAGCCCAGGTGATAGAAAAACGGAATGCCTCTTATCTCTAGACGTGATGTTTTAGCTGGATTGGCTGCCTCAAGTGCTGCCTCAATCGCGTCAGTTCGCGGCGAACTGCGGCAGAGTTCCGCCGCCAGCAACGCTGCGTTCCTTTCCAACAACGAGCGCCGTCAACGTGCAGATGGGCTGCTTCGCTATTTTGCGGAGAGCGCGCCAAAACTCCTCCGAGATCCCGTGGGCATCCTGAAGCATCCCAGCGTTGCGCCCAGTCTGCCGGGCAAGATGTATTCAACGGAGCTTTGGGATTGGGACACACTTTGGACCAGCCAGGGACTTTTTCGACTCGCAACGTTGCTTCATGACAATCAGCTCAAAGAGAAGTTGTGCCGCCACGTCTCGGGAAGTCTCATGAACTTTCTCGAGCACGCTTCACCAGCTGGGCAAATCCCAATCATGATGGCCGCAGACGACCCAGACGCCTTCCGAATCGTGGGCAAGAACTCGACTTCGAGAAATCAGGCTAAGCCTGTATTCGGTCAGCTGGGTCTGATCGCTTGCAATCAGCGCGGGGATGCGAATTGGTTGGAGCCGTATTTCGATTCGATTCTGCGTTTCTACGACGTTTGGATAAAGCACAACTCCTCTCCGATTGGCCTGCTGGTCTGGGGCGACGATGTCGCGATCGGTGACGATAATGACCCGACCACATTCGGCCGGCCTTTCTTTTCTTCGGCAAACCTGCTTCTCAATTGCCTGTTCTATCAGGATCTTTCAGCATCGGCAGAACTCGCACAACGGCTTGGACGTTCGGCGGATCATGATCGGCTTTCAAAACAGGCGGCAAAATTGGCGCAAGGGATCCAGACGTTTTGCTGGGATCCAAGAGACAGATACTACTACACCGCCGATGTTCAATGTGTCGATCGGCGGGCCGAGCTCATTCCAACTGTTGCGCGAGGAATGGACATGTCATGGAGATGCCTCCCGACAAGGATCCAGATGTTCACAGGATTCCTGCCGCTCTGGTGCGGCATCGCGCCCCAACAGAACGCACAGAAACTAATTAGCACAAACTATCTCGCAGACGACCGGCTCTGCGCGCAATGGGGCGCTAGGTCGCTATCATCGCGCGAGCCCATGTACTCTCTGGAGTCTAGTTCCAACCCGAGCAACTGGCTCGGGCCAATCTGGATCATCGTTAACTACTTCGTATGGAAATCTTTGCAGCGCTATGGGTTCAAGAAAGAAGCAGATGCGCTCGCCGACAAGACGATCCTTCTCTTGTCGAGAGACCTTGAGGCAAACGGCTCACTGAATGAGTACTACCATCCCGATACCGGTGCAGCTTTGAGTCACAAGGGATTCATGGACTGGAATCTCCTTGTCCTGGAAATGATCTGAAAGGGAAAGCTCGTAGAAGATCGAGATCATCTGACGTCTGCATCTAAACAACCGAATTTAGCAAGAGAGCAAGGCACAGCGTGGACTGCTGCCACCAGGCCAAAGCACTCATTGAGCACCGGTTGGGCCCAATTATCAGGATTACTCCTCGAAAACGCCCCAGGCACCAGGCATCTGCTGGCCTAGGGCGTGTTAACACTATCTGAGGGCTTCGACGATCAAGGCGAAGGTGAGGAAGCCGAGGAAAAGCAGGTCCAGCTTCTCGAAGCGCGAAAAGATTCGCCGGAAGCCCTTCAGTCTGCGG
>Ga0181530_10005365_pt1 | contig 13112 bp, 10 predicted proteins | sample PEATcosm2014_Bin_42_FD_119769 | JGI IMG/M metagenome (GOLD analysis project Ga0181530, IMG submission 119769) | Peatland microbial communities from MTU Mesocosm Facility, Houghton, MI, USA - PEATcosm2014_Bin10_60_metaG | ecosystem: Environmental > Terrestrial > Soil > Wetlands > Peat | place... | reverse complement strand
TGGCCGAGAAGGCCGGGGCACGGGTGTTCGCGGAAACCAAGGTGGTGGATGTCCGGCCTCTGCATGGCAGTCCCGATGGAAACAGGGGATACGAGGTGTTCACCGTTCCATCCACGCTGCTGCCTGGAGGCCGGCGCCGCTTCACCTGCCGCGGCGTGGTATTCGCGGCCTCGGCGCTGGGCACGCTGGACCTGCTCTTCCGGCTGAAAGAAAAGGGCTCGCTGCCGGCGATCAGTAGCCAACTGGGCAGCCGGGTGCACACCAATGCCGAGTCGCTGATCGGGGTGCGCGTGCCCGGCAGCCGCGAGGACTTGTCGAAGGGCATTGCCATCGGCTCGGGCTTCTACCTGGACCAATTCACGCACATCGAGGCCACGCGCTATCCGGCGGGGTCCGACGCCATGGGGCTGCTGGCGACGGTCCTGACTGGCGGGCAGCCCGGCCGAAAGCGCATCCTGCTCTGGCTCAAGATTTTAGCGACCTCTCTCTTGCGGCATCCCATTCGCACCTTGCGCAGCCTGCACCCGTTTGGCTGGGCTCGGGAGTCCCTGATCCTGCTTTGCATGCAGACCCTGGACGGTCACATTAATATGCGGCTGGGAACCCCCTGGTTCTGGCCGTTCCGGCGAGTGTTGCGGAGCCAGGGGCAGCGCATCCCTACGTTCATTCCGCAAGCCAACGAATTCGCGCGCCAGGTAGCCCGGGCGATCGGCGGTACACCCATGAGCATGGTGACGGAAATCCTCTTCGACGTGCCGGGCACGGCCCACATTCTGGGGGGGTGCGCGATGGCCGCGTCAGCCGTCGACGGCGTGGTGGATTCGCGAAATCGCCTGTTCGGATACCGGAACCTGTACGTCTGCGACGGCTCCGTGATCGCGGCCAACCTGGGGGTCAACCCCAGCCTGACAATCTGCGCGCTCACCGAGCGCGCGATGAGTCATATCCCACCCGCCGCGGAAACCGAGTGGAACGACGCTTCTTGACGGCGGCTCACTTCTTGATGTTCGGGCCGAAGTTGAAGGCCGGGCCGCAGGAGAAGCGCACGGTGAAGCGGCCTTCCGCCAGCAGATCGCTGAACAGGTGATCGTGCACCAGGTCGGCCTGGGTTCTCCAGGCGAAGTGCTTGCCGAAGAGAATGTCGAAGCCGCCGCCGAAACCGATGAACCAGACATGGTCGATCTTGTTCGGCCCGCTTAACAGGCCGGGCGCCACGCCTGGTATGCCGAACACAAGGGTCTTGACGACCGCATCTTGCGGTTGCGGAGTGGCGGTCTCATGGATGATTCCCGCATAGACCGGGCGCGCAAAAAGCGTCACCCTGGAAAAGTGCCGGAAGACCAGCTCCGGACCGAAGGCGTAGGTCTGTGTCGTGGAATGCGCCGGAACGTACAAGCCGGCATAATTGTAAGCGGTAGGGGGAGGGAATATGCCTGCCTGGATATACTGGGCTATTGCGGTATTTAGCTGTGTCTGCAGCGCGGGAAGCAACTGGGTCGGCTTGATCGTCAGATTGCCCTCCGCCGCGGTAAAGTCAAAACCCAAAGAGAGCCAGGTTGTCGGGCGGACGCCGGCTTGAAATGCGCCGCCGTTTTCAAAGAGATTCACCTTCGGGCTGTCCAGAAAACCATAGCCGCCATAGAAGTCGAAGCGCGTGACATACGTTTGTTGACCGGAGAGCGGCAGGCACGCAAAGAAAATGATACCAAGCGCGATCGAGATCGCGCGGTGTTTGTCGAACATAACATTCTCCTCAGGCTGGCGGTGATTCCACGAATCTCCAGGCAGGCCCGGGGAGTCTTCCCGGCTCGGATTCGTGGTCCCGACGGACACCGCGCAAAGGGTGTACCAAGAACAGCCTACACCATTTTGCAGACAAGTGTATCTTAAATATGATTGCCGGCGCGCGGGCTGTCTTTTACAATGCTGTTGAGGGCACGCCCCAATGATCCCTACTGCGAAGTGTGCCGGGAGGATGGACGCATGACAGAGGATATTGCAAGCCTCAGTGACGACCGCATTGCGTACCTCGAAGGACTGGTCAGGCGGGGCAGAACCGCCGCCGCCGTCTTTACCCAGTTCTCGCAACAGGACGTGGATCGCATTGTCAAAGCGATTGTCCTGGCCGGATTGGACCAGGCTCAATATCTTGCCCGCCTGGCGATTGAGGAGACCCGCCTCGGGGTCCTGGAAGACAAGGCCATCAAGAACATGGTGGCCACCGAATTCGTCTACAACTACATCAAAGACAAGCCTTCGGTCGGCGTCATCCGCGAGTTTCCGGAGCGCGGCCTGGTGGAGGTGGCTGAACCGATCGGGCTCATCTTCTCGCTCACACCCATCACCAACCCCACATCCACGGTGCTTTTCAAATGCATCATGGCCATCAAAACGCGAAACGCGGTTATTTTCGCTCCCCATCCGAAGGCCTGGCACTGTTGCCAGCAGGCCATACGGATCATGTATGAGACCGCGGTCAGGCACGGTGCTCCCGAAGGAGTTTTCACCTGTTTGGAATCGCCCACCATACCGGACAATAACTACCTGATGCGTCACAAAGAGGTCAAGCTGATTGACGCCACCGGCGGACCGGGCGCGGTCAAAGCCGCCTATAGTTCCGGCAAACCGGCCCTGGGAGTAGGGCCGGGCAACACGCCGGTCTATCTGGAAAAGACGGCGCATCTGGACATGGCGGTCGTGGATATCATCACCTCCAAAACCTTCGATAACGGGACCATTTGCGCCTCGGAACAAACGGTGGTGATCGACGATGAGATTTATCCGCTCGCCATCCAGAAGTTTGCGGACCTGGGTGCGCACATCTGCAGCCAGAAGGAAACCGAGATCCTGGGGCGGATGGTGATCGATCCCGACACCGGATTCATGCGGCCCATGGCGGTCGGCCAGAAGGCCACCGATATCGCCCGCGTGTGCGGTCTTCGGGTTAAGCCGGATACCAAACTGCTCGTTGCGCCCATTCAAGGTGTCGGCCGGGAGCATCCGCTATCGGTCGAAAAACTGTTCCCCGTGCTCTCGGTCTATCGCGCGAAATCCGTCGATGAGGCGCTCCGCGTGTGCGTAGACGTGAATCATGCCGGTGGGCTGGGACACACGGCGGTCATTTTCTCGCGCAACGATGAGATCATCCGCATGTTCAGTGAGGCCATCAACGCGGGACGGATCATTGTAAACTCTCCGGGATCCATCGGAGCGCTCGGCGGGGTTTACAACGATATGGTGCCCACCTTCTCATTCGGTTGCGGGACCGGTGGCGGCAACAGCACCACCGATAACGTGAGCCTGTATCATTACCTGAATATCAAACGCGTGGCCCGGAGGACGCAAGCCCATATGTGGTTCCGTGTTCCCAATCAAATCTACTTCAACATGAACGCCGTCGAGAACCTGCGCCATTTCCCGTCGCAATCCACCCTCATCGTCACCAATCCCCTGCTGGAGCAGATGGGCCACGTGGATATTGTCCGGCGCTTCATTCCGGCGCAGACTCCCGTCCGCGTTCTCGCCATCCCCGACGCGGAACCGGAGGTCAAGGTCGTCATGCAAGGGGTGGAAGCGCTCAATCTCCATAAAGCGGACCAGATTATCGCGCTGGGCGGCGGCTCCGTCATCGACGCGGCGAAAATCATGAAACTCAAGTACGTTTCGCCGGAGGCCGACCTGGAGGAGCTGGCCGCGCCGTTCCTGGACATCCGCAAACGCGTGGTCCAATTCCCGGCTCAAAGCAATAACCAGGTGCGGTTGATTGCCATCTCCACCACCAGCGGAACCGGGAGCGAAGTCACTCCGTTTGCCGTCCTCCTCGACAAGGAGCGCGGCCGCAAGGTGACGCTTGCCGACTATTCGTTGAGCCCGGATGTGGCCATCGTAGATCCCCAGTTCGTGATGTCGATGCCGAAAAACCTTACCGCCGACACGGGCATCGACTGCCTGACCCACGCACTCGAAGCTGGAGTTTCCATCCACGCTTCCCCATACACCGACTCCAACGCCATGCAAGCCATTCGAATGGCGTTCAAGTTTCTGCCCATCGCCTACCAGAATCCGCGCGATGAAGAGGCGCGCAGCATGATGCACAACGCCGCCTGTATCGCGGCGCTGGCGTTTTCCAACGCCTCCGTGGGAGTGAATCACGCGCTGGCGCATGCCTTCGGCGCGCGCTTCGGCGTCGGGCACGGCCGCGCCAACGCCCTCATGTTGCCCCATGTCATTGCGTATAACGCGTCCGTGCCCACCAAATTTATGCCCTCGCCGAACCAGCGCGGGTATATCGCGCACAAGAAGTACGCCATGATGGCGGACTTGCTCGGGCTGGCCGGCGATACCGTCGCGGAAAAGGTGAAAAGCCTTGTGTCGGCGACGGAACAGCTACTCGACCGGCTGGAGATTCCGCGTTCCATCGCGGACCTGGGGATCTCCAAGGAAGAATTCGAGCGGGCCATGCCCGATCTGGCCAAAGTTGCCTTTGACGATCCTTCGTGGCGCTCCAACCCTCGCATGCCGCTGGTGAGCGAATTGGTCGAGTTGTTCTGGCAAGCATATCGGGGGCGAAGTCCGGCCAACCTCGCCAGCGTCTCCGGGCAAGCCACCGCCAAGGAATGGTCCCACGTATGACAACCCATGCGGATTGGATTCAGCTCGACCCGGAGCGCGTCCTCCACGGCTTGCAACAGGAAGCCGTGGACAAGGTAAACAGTGCGCAGGGCGAAGTGATTCTGGATTTCTCTTCCGTTCTCCGGATCGATTCGAATGTGGTCCAGGCGATGGAACAGTTGGCCGGTCTGGCCGAGCAAAGATCCGTCAAGGTCGTATTGCGCGCCGTCAACGTGGATATTTACAAGGTGCTCAAGCTATTGAAGCTGACGCAGCGGTTCTCCTTCCTGACCTGAGTGGGCCATCGGTTTCTGTGGCCTGTCGCGTTGGCGGATCGACCCGAGAGGAGAACTGGCCGACAACGGACCTTTCCGGGCCGACCCTCCTGCGCGCCCTGCGATTCAGAACATCAGCTTGCCGCGCCGGAGCGGATACAGCAGCGCGTTCCATTCAATGGCGGCGATATCCTTCCATTCGAGCGGGGCGTGAAACAGGCCCAGGCTCGCGGCACAGCGCGTCAGGAACTCGCGGGCGATCACGTCGTCGATGCGCACCCCGGGACCGGCGACATCGTAGAGCACGCCATCCAGGGTCAGGACGATCTTGCGGAACAGGAACAGGGGCGGCGGAAAGTGCACGCCTTCGAGGGCGATCCGGTCCAGGAGCCGCATGGCGTCCAGCGTGCCCGGCGAAGCGTCAGGCTCCATTTCGTCGAAAAACCGCGTGACGCAGCTTTCGATCACCCCGAGCCGCGCATGATTCCGCCGGTCGGCGCTGAGCGACAAATCCCGCACTGCCAGGCGGACGCCGTTGGGGTTGCGCAGCGTCATCATCACCGACAGCAGCACAAGCTGGCGCCGGGATTCCAGGCTCAGCCGCTCCGCCAGTGCCCAGTCCAGAACCACCAGCTCGCGGTTGGTCTCGTCGTACAGCAGGTTTCCAGCATGCGGGTCGGCGTGGAAGATGGCTTCCCGCTCACGGGAGAAGAACGGAACAGCCACCAGGGCTTCGATCAGTTGGTCGGCGATCCGGGCGCGGCGGATGGGCGAGCGGGGGAAAGCCTCGGTCACTTTCACGCCCGCCTCCGCGCTCATGGCCGTGATGTCGCTGGTGGACAGCGGCTCAATCAGGCGGGGAACGCGAATTCCGATGCTGGCGCGATACATCTTGACGGCTTCCAACAGGGTGGCCTGCTCGCGCGGGAAATCCAGCTCGTGCTGCAGCAGCAGCAGCACCTCGGTGAGCATCTCTTTCACATCGTGGATGGCGAATCCATAGCCGCGCTCGGGCGACGTGAGGAATTCTCCCAGGTCCTGGAGCAACGTCATGTCCTCGCCGAAGCACTCCGGCACGTAGGGCTTGAGGACTTTAAACACCCCCTGTTCGCGCTCCCGTCCGGGGTAATTCCAGGTGAACCGGATGACCGCGCTGACGCTGGCTTCCGATAGGATGGCGGGTTCCAGTTCGACCGCGTAGTCGGTCAGCCGCTTCCCCAATCTGGCTTCGATCAGGCCCCGGATCTCTTCCGGCGTCACGTCCGACATTCCGTTTTCCAACTCGGAGAGGGCGCTGCGCAGTTTCGGCGCCAGGCGGCGGTTGCGCGCCAGCACCTGCCCCACCTTCTGTAAGCCCGGCATCTTATTGACCAGGCGCAGCAGGCGTTGCTCCGGCGCCGTATCCGCGGAAAGTTCGAATTGCTCGACCACCTTGGTGGCCAGCCGCCGGTCCGAGAGGCGCTCGAAGAGGAACTGAAAGGCGTCGCGGACCAGGGGACGCCATCGCCGGGCCGAATCGGGGACCAGGATTTCCACCGGAACCAGGCGCCCGATCCATTTCCCGATTTCGCCCCGCCAGTACGGGCCGCGCCGGCTTTTGAGAGCGGCTTCCACCGTGGAGATGCGGCCGGCCGGGTCGCCACCGGCAAACATGCTTGCCCATAAGGCGAGCGGCCCCGGATCGATTCCGGCCAGGAACGATAGTCCCATCGCAGTCCTCCTCTCGCCAAGCCGCTTCCTTATGGCCGCGGCTCTGATCGGGTCTTTCCGCGGCCCCGAGGCTTTTGCTGCCGCTGCTCCAGTTCCGCCACGCGCCGCCGCAGTTGCTCCAGTTCATTCTCCGCCTTCGGGTCCGCTGGAGGGGTGAGCAGGCTTTTCACCAGGTTGAGCGGCGAAAACGCGGCCGAGCGTACGTCCTTCAGCCGGTTTTGCACCGCATCCTGTACTTTTTCGTAGGTATCGAAGGCGGATTTCAGATACCACATGATGAATTCCTGGCCGGCCCGGTCCGACGCCATGATTAACTGGCGCAGTAGTTCGAGCGGCAACCCGGTAGGCGCATCCTTGGCGTCTTCCACGATGATCTGGGTCAGCACCACACGCGTGATATCCTCCCCGGTCTTGGCGTCAACCACTTGAATCTCTTCACCTTGCCGGATGAGCGCGGCCAGATCGTTCAGGTTTACGTAAGCTCTGGCGGAGGTGTTGTAAAGGCGGCGGTTGGGGTATTTCCTGATCAGCACGGTAGCCTGTTCCTACAGCCGAACCCTTTGCTGCGTTGCGTTCAATCAACTTCATATTGACACAAAACAGCCTTTAGGTCTATATTAGAGCTGTATGCTGCATTGCAGCAAAAAGGAGTAATCATCATGCCAGAGAAAACTGTTCCGGCTCGGGAGCCTTCCCCCATATCCATGTTGGCGGGATGGCTGCGGCAGGGAACTGAAAGCTTCTTCGCCTCTCAACGGATCCTGATGGATCTGGTGATGCGGCAAAACGCCCGCACGTTCAGTGCCTTCCAGGAGCGACTGGTTGAGGCGCGCAACGTGGCGGGCACAGCGCTGACCGAAATGGCCGGCGAGGGCATTTCGAACTTCATCGCCGCACAGCGCGTGCTGTTGAACCTGGCGCAGCGCGAGAACGAAATCCTTACAACCGCGGTGCACGAACGGGCCGGCGGATGGGCCCCCGCTGCCGCCGTGACGGATCTGTTCAGCCGCGGTGTCGATACGGTCATCGGCATGCAACAGCATTTCCTGACCATGGCGGCGCGGCAGACCGATGAGTGGATCGATGCCACCAAGAGCGGCGAGCCGTTTGAAGGCATCCACCTGACCGCCCTGGCGCGCGAGAGCATGGAAACCTTCGTGCGCAGCCAGAAGAAGTTCCTGGACGTGTTGGCGGAGGAAACCGCCCATGCCACCGGCAAGGCGACCAACGGCAAGGCCCACGCCGCTGCCAGAAAAACCGAATTGACCGAGCTGGCAAGGCAGAGCGCCGAGGCCTACATCGATGCCCAGAAGAAACTGCTCGACGTGGCCACCCAGCAACTCAAGGTGAACGCGAAGACCGCCCGCGAGGCCATCGCCGCCATGAACCCGCTTCCCGTGGAGACCCTGGGCGAATTGGCCCGGCATACGGCCGCGGGCTTCGTCGAGTCCCAGGAGGCCTTGCTGAACCTGATGGTCAAGCCCCCGCACCAGGCGTCCAAAGCGCACGCGGCGCCCGTGCATCCGAAACCGGGCCGGAAGCGCCCCGTGTCCGCGCGGCGCAAGGCCGTTGTCGAGACAGCGTGAGGTTGCCGCCGGCTCCCGGAAGGCGGAGGGGCGCAAGAGTCGACCCCCTCCGCCTGAAATAAAGCGCCTCCAAACCATAGCCTGCTAGGGTACACTAATCCGGATGGGCTCCCGTCGCTCCAGCACCAGCAAGCCCTCCGAGGTCCGCAAGCCCCACGAAGCTCTGTCTTTGCCCATCTGGAACGAGTTGCTGGTGGGGATCGAAATGGTCTACCTGCGCCTGTCCCCCGTGTACTGGGGTTTCGGTATACCCCCGGGAGACGGCTCGGCGGTAGTCGTCATTCCGGGTTTCCTGCTGACGGATCTGTATTTGACGGAGTTCCGCGCCTGGATCAACCGCATCGGGTACAAGGCCTACTTCTCGGGAATCGGCCTGAATGCCGAGTGCCCTAATCTGCTGATCCAGTACAAACTGAAAGAGACCATTCAGAAGGCCTATAAGGAAACGGGCAGAAAGATCCACCTGGTGGGGCACAGCCTGGGGGGCGTCATCGCCCGCGCGGCGGCATCCCAGATGCCCGACCGCATCGCTTCGGTAATTACCATGGGGTCGCCGTTCCGGGGTGTTTCGCTGCACCATTCGGTGCTCCGCGCCGCCCAGTTGGTGCGCGGGCAGATCCTGGAACGCCACGGCAAGGGTGTATTGCCGGCGTGCTACACGGCCGGATGCACCTGCAACTTTCTGGAATCCCTGTTGGTCAGACTGCCGAAATCCGTGATGCAGACCGCCATCTACACCAAGTCCGATGGAATCGTAGACTGGCACGTCTGCCGGACCGGCCATCCCGGCGTCGATTTCGAAGTCTCGGCAACCCACATCGGCCTGGCGTTCAACCCGATTGTCTTCGACGTGGTGGCCCACCGCCTGGCGGGCAGGAGCCCGAGCCAGGGGCTCCGCCCTTGAGATCCTCTCGCGATATCCGATCTGAGTGATTCACACGAATCGGCGCCGGGTGCTGGCCGGTCCAGTACTCCAAACAACAAAGCCCGGCGAAAAGGCCTTGACCAAGGACTTCTTTCAGACGTAACCTGAATGAGACAATCAGGTTTTGAGCTCCGATATAAAGATTCCGGGCTGATTCGTAACGGGAGCAAGAATACAGATCCCGGTTAATCTGTGGCTCAAATCCTCGGAGGACTGAAATGGCAAAACTTCGCTTCGTACTTTTGTTCACTGCTGCAATCGCCTCCGCCAGTGCGGGGACAATCCTGGACGACTTCAACCGCCCCAACGCGGCCACCCTGGGGCCGAACTGGACCCAACAGGCTGGCACCGATCAGATCCTGAATGACCAGGCAACCGCGATCAGCAACGTGTCTTTGGCCACTTTCAACGGCGCGTCTTCCACCAGCGCCTTTGTCAGTGTCTACGATAACGGGACAGGCTTGCAGTACATCGCCCTGGACTTGGATTTCACGGATACCGGCGACAACTTCTTTATCAAGGTGCAGAATAACGGGGACGGTTCCGCATTTGACTACTACGGCTTTTATTATGGGAATAATGGAGGCGGCCTGTTTGCGGCACTTTCTCAAACGTTTACGTCGGCGCTTATGTGGGCCACTTTTTCCGGGACCAGCGCGACCCTCTACATCGACCCTACCTTCACCGGCGTTGCCCAGCAGACCTATACGTACACTTTTGCCTCAGATCCCGGCGGGACCGCAATCGGCTTGGGCTTCTATGGCGCGGCGGCTGCCGATGACTTCGGCGAGGGCACGCCCAACAGCGCCACTCCCGAGCCGGGCACCTTCTGGCTCTTGAGTTCGGTGCTGGCGGCGGCCGGATTGTTCGGAAAGTTCCGGCGGTGAATCTGGTTCCTCTTTCCGCTTTCGCGCAACGTCTCCGGCCACGGGCCCCCGGCTTCTGACTCCTGACTTCTCACTTCTCAACATCGACAAGGTCGACGTTGACGCTGCAGGCGCCTAATCCAACACCCGAATGCGCCGCAGCAACTTCAGCAGGCGCGTCATCCAGCGCGCGTGCACGGCTGCATCCATCCAACGCGGCGTCCCCACCGGCATCAGGCGTTGCACGGCCACCGTCTGGGTTTCGGTGAATTTCAAGATGCCTTCCGCCCCGTGCCGGGCGCGCATGCCGGATTCCTTCCGTCCGCCGCAGGGCGCATCCACCGATCCCCAAGCCGCCGCGTAGGACTCGTTCACGTTGACGTTGCCGGCCCGGATCTCTAGCGCCAGCCTGGCGCCGTGAGCGGCATCGCGCGTCCAGATGCTCGCGTTTAAACCGTAGCGGGTGGCATTGGCCCGCTCCACCGCCTCGGCCTCGCTGGAAAACGGATAGACCGACACCACCGGACCGAAGGTCTCCTCGGCGTAGACCTGCATTTGCTCCGTGACGGAAGCCAGGATCGTAGGCTCGTAAAACAGCGGGCCCAGGTCCGGACGGCGGTGGCCGCCGGCCAGCAGCACCGCTCCCTTTTCCACTGCCTCGCGGACATGCTCCTCCACGCGTTGAAGCTGCCGCTCCCCGGTAAGCGACCCCATCTCCATCGAGTAGTCCAGCGAGGCGCCCACCTTGAGCGCGCGCGTGCGCTCGGCTAGGCTCGCGAGGAATCGCTCGGCGATCGACTGGTGTACGTAAATCCGCTCGATGGAGACGCAGACCTGGCCCGCCGACGCGAAGCATCCCCGGATGGCGCCATCCACCGCCCCATCCAGATCCGCATCCGCCAGCACGATCATCGGGTTCTTGCCGCCGAGTTCCAGCGAGCAGCCGATCAAGCGCTCCGCCGCCTGCCGCGCCACCAGCCTGCCGGTGCGCGTGCTGCCCGTGAACATCATGAAATCCACGCGCTCTCCCAGCGCCGGCCCGAGCAGCGGTCCCTCCCCGGTGACAACGCCGAATACGTCCGGCGGAAGACCCGCCTGGCGCAGCAGGTCCACCGCCCAGAGCGCCGTGAAACTGGTTTGCACGTCCGGTTTCAGGACGGCCGCGTTGCCTGTCATCAGCGCCGGCACGGCGTCGGTCACCGCCAGATTGAACGGATAATTCCAGGGAACAATCAGGCCGACCACGCCCACCGGAGATTTGAATTCCCGGGTCAGGGTCAGCAGGGGAAGCGCGCCCTTGCGCCGGCGCGGCCGCAGCAGCCTTTGTGCCCGCCTGGCGTAATAGCGCGTGACGATGGCTGTGTCCAGAATCTCTTCGAACGCGTGCCGCCGCGCCTTGCCGGTTTCCCACTGGATGAGATCCAGTACCTCATCCTGCCGCTCCAGCAGCAGGTCGTGAAACCGCAGGAAGACGCGCGCGCGGTCGGCAAACGTGCGCTTGCTCCACGCCGTTTGCGCAGCCTGCGCCCGTTGCACCGCCAGTTCCAGATCCGCCAGCGTCCCCGCCGGGATGGTGCCGATGGTCGAGCCCGTGTAAGGGGCTCGCACCGCAATTGTCTCGTGGAGCCCGCCTGCCAGAGTGATCTGCGAGAGCAACCGGTCAAGCAGCGTCGCCCCCGGGGAGACGAGGCCGGATGCCGCGGCCTTACTGGCGGCTTGCGCGTCAGCCTGTGGACGAATTTCGCTTGAGCTCATCGCAGAGAATGAACCCCGTGAAAGCATAGCATGAGAAGCGCGGAATAACGAGCATGCATCTGGACCGTGGCAGGCTCCCTTCCCAGCCTGCAACGTCGGCATTCTTGTCGGCGCCGGTCCGTTGCTGCATGATGGGTTGACACCCGGCGAAATCGGGCATAACCTACAATCGGAGCTACAGGTCTTAATTACTTTCATATTGGAGGTATGCCATGCCGACCCTGGAAATCCCACTCGCCGAAGAGCTTGCGGAATCGGCCCATTGGAGCGACGACCCGCCGGTGAACATCGAGGAACAGGAATTCGATCTTCTTGCATTCGAACTTTGGCACTTGGGGAACTACCCGGACCTCACCGAACTCGAAGAGTGGGAGGACACAGAGTGCACCGTGGCCGGCCGCGCCAGTTGCCTGTAACCGCCAGCCAGGAGCCGACCGCCAAATGGACAAACAACCGCCGGTCCTGAGTCGCCGTCTGTCGGGAATCGACGCCGCCTTCCTTTACCTGGAACGTAAAGAGATCCCGCTGAACATCGCTTGCGTCGCCATCTTCGATGGCCCCATCCCCTTCCGCGAATTCGTTGCCAATATCGATTCCAAACTGGACCTCATTCCCCGGTACCGGCAGTTGGCGGTGCCGCCCCCGTTCAACCTCGGTTATCCCACCTGGGAATACGACCCGAGCTTTAACATCAAGCGCCACATCTTCCGGGTGCGTCTGGACGCGCCGGGCGGGGAAGCCGAGCTCGAGACGCTGGCCGGGCGTCTGCTCAGCCAGGTGTTGGACCGCGGCAAGCCGCTCTGGGAAGTCCACATCGTGGATGGCTTGAAGGACGGGCGCGGCGCCTTGATCGCGCGCATTCATCACGCGCTGGCCGACGGCGTTGCCGGAGCGGCGCTGCTGAAGATCATGCTCGACCCCACTCCCGAGGGTTCCCACGCCATCCGCAAGCCGCGAACTCGCCCTGCGGCGGTCCCGCGCGCCGAGCATTCGCTGGCGGAGCAAGTCGGCAATGCAGTCCAGAGCGCTTTGGAAAACGTGGTCGCCGCCGAGGCGGGCTTGCTCGGCCTGGCCGAAGGGCTGCTCAGCGACCGCGGGAAGAACGCCCTTCAGGAACTGACAACCCTGCTGCCGGAACTGCTGAAGCCGCCCGAGCGGTTCCCCTTCAACAAGCCCTGTTCGGGCGACCGCAAATTCTGCTGGACGGAAGTCGATTTCAGCCAGGTGCAGGCGATTCGCGCCGCCCTGGGCGGCAAGGTGAACGATTGCATCCTGAGCGTAGTGGTGCGGGCCATCGCGCGTTACATACGGCTGCATGGGGGGAAGGTCAAGGGCCGGTTCCTGCGTGTGGTCTGTCCCGTCAATCTGCGTGGCGACGAGCAGG
>Ga0181530_10005364_pt1 | contig 13114 bp, 9 predicted proteins | sample PEATcosm2014_Bin_42_FD_119769 | JGI IMG/M metagenome (GOLD analysis project Ga0181530, IMG submission 119769) | Peatland microbial communities from MTU Mesocosm Facility, Houghton, MI, USA - PEATcosm2014_Bin10_60_metaG | ecosystem: Environmental > Terrestrial > Soil > Wetlands > Peat | place... | reverse complement strand
TTTGCAGTTCCGCCAGATTCATCGTCTGTCAATCAGACGACTCGCCGCCCAAGATGTTCAAACTTTTTTGCGATTTTGTGAAAAAATGTTTTTATGCTTTACGAAAAAGGGGTCGGTTCCTAGCATTGCCACATTATTGCTTGACAAGCTTCGGAACCCGGAATCGCGTTCTGAAATCCCGATACGGTTTTTACCGCGGGAAGAGTGGACTGCGGCCGGAGATCGCATCACTTGGGCAGCAAGGAGCAAAACTATTCCGCAATGTTACGCAACCCACCCATTTTTCGGCCAACTCTCGGAGCGGCTTGTAATTGGCCAGTTCCAGCCGGACAACCGCGCCCCGCCGCGCTTCTTTAACCCCAAAAAACGCCAGTTGAGCTTTTAAAACCCTAGTAAACAACTCATGTTACTCATCTTTAACCCGATTCTCAGTTCACCTTTTCCATTGTAGATTGCTCTTATGCAAACAGTTGCAAATGAATCGGCCTGTCAGTTTTTGCGCCTTCCCAGACAAAATTCCGCCCTCCAAAACCTCCGATTCCTCCGATTTCTCCGTTTTTTGGCTTCATCCCTTCCTGCCCCACAGCCTGTGCCTGGCCTGGATCCTTCAGGCTGGGGCGCTGCGGTAACTTTTGACGACCCATTCGCTCAGGGTTTTGTCGGGCGCGTCCACGGCGTCGGCGTCAATAATGAATTCGCTGCTGCCGGTGTTTTTGGCGATGAGCTTGAGGCCAAATTGGTAATCCTTGAAACGCTGCGCGCAGAGTTCGCGCACGGGCAGCCCCTTTTCCAGGGCGAGGGAAACCAGGCGGTCCGCCGCCGCGTCGGTGAAACGGATGGCCAACTGGTGGCTTTCCAGAAAGCGGGCGGCAAAATCGTGGACCAATTGGCGGGCCACGACGCGTTCCTCCTGCTCGTGCTCGGCCAGGAGTTTTTGCAGATCGGCGGCCGGATTGTCCACCAGCGCCGCCGTCACGATGAACCGGCGCACTTTGGTCGAAGGCAGCTCGAATTTGAAGTCGCGGAACACACGCTCGCAAACGGTCATCAAGCCCCGCGCGCCGGTCGTTTCCAGCGAGGCCAGCGTGGCAATGCGCCGGAGGCCGTCGTCGGCAAAAAGGACTTCAATGCCGTAGGCGGAAAAGGCTTGTTCATATTGACGGATGATGCTACCTTCGGAAGTTTTGAGGATGTGGAACAGGTCGTCGGCGGAGAGTGGCTGGAAGACCACGCGCACAGGCAGGCGGCCAATGAATTCCGGCTCGAAGCCAAATTCAATGAAATCCCGGGTCGTGGCCTGCTCCAAAATGGGGGATCGGCTCTCGGCGGAGGATTGAGCCGAAGCGCCAAAGCCGATGGCCGTGGAGCGCAGGCGTCTTTGCACGATTTTCTCCAGCCCGTCAAAGGCCCCGCTAACGATGAACAGGATGTGCCGGGTGTTAATGGTCGCCGAAGATTTCTTGCCGCGCTGCTGAAGATCCATCATCGCCTGGATCTGGCCGGAGATGTTGTTGGGGGAGCGCGCGGGGACTTCGGTTTCCTCCAGCAGCTTGAGCAGGTTGGTCTGGACGCCCCGACCGCTGACGTCCCGGCCGCTCACGTTAGAGGCGGCGGCGATTTTATCTATCTCATCAATGTAAATGATACCGTATTGGGCTTTCTCGGTGTCCCCGTCAGCCAGGCGAAGGAGATCGCGCACCAGGTCTTCGATGTCGCCGCCCACGTAGCCGGTCTCCGAGAATTTGGTCGCGTCGGCTTTGACGAACGGAACGCCGATCAGGTCCGACGCCTTGCGGATCAGGTAGGTTTTGCCCACGCCGGTGGGGCCGATCAGAATGATGTTTTGCTTGGCGTAATTGTATGTCTCCCCCCCCTCCCGCGCCATGCGGATGTGATGATAATGGTCGCACAGGGCGACGCTGAGGACTTTTTTGGCCTCCTCCTGTTTGATGACGAAGCGGTCCAGGTAGGCCTTGACCTGGCGGGGCGTTTTGTCAAAGGCAAACTCCTGCTGCGGCGGCGCGGGCGGCGGAGTTTCCGGTGTGCCGGCGGGATCGGTCTTGGGCATCGCGCCGCCGGCCAGATGCTGGCGGATGAAATCCTGCAATTGGCGCTGGAATTCCTCTGGGGATGGCGGTCCGTTGAAAGGTCTTTTCCGCATAAGCTCAGGCACTTTAAGCCACGGCCCGCAAATGGCAACAAGTTGCGGCAGCCAGCTGCCGCGTCGCGGTCTGTTGCGCTCCCCGGAACAAATGCGCCCTCACGGGCTGCCTTCGGCGCAAAAGGCGATCAGGCTCAATGGAGGCAAGGTGATCGCGGCGGAGAAGGGTTGATGATGCAGCGGTTGAGGCTCCGCCTTCACCACGCCCAGGTTGCCCTGGTTGCTGCCGCCGTAAATATGCGCGTCGGAATTGAGCTCTTCCCGCCAATGGCCCCCCTGGGGCAGGCCGATGCGGTAGCCGGTCCGCAATTCGGGCGTCAGATTCAGAACCACCGCCAGTCGGCCCGTGCCATCCTGCTTCTGGCGGATGAAGGAAAGGACACTGTGTTCGGCGTCGGTGCAATCAATCCAGAAAAAACCGGGGGCTTCGTAATCCGCCTCCCAAAGGGCGGGCTGTCGCTGGTAAAACAGGTTCAGGTCGCGCACCAGCTTTTGCAGGCCCAGATGATAGGGGCCTTGCTCCAGCAGGCCCCAGTCCAGGCTCGCGTTGGCGTTCCATTCGGAGGACTGGCCGAATTCGCAGCCCATCATCAGCAGTTTCTTCCCCGGGAAAAAACACTGATAAGCGAGCATGGCGCGCAGGTTGGCAAATCTTTGCCAGTCGTCGCCGGGCATTTTGCTCACTAGCGAACCTTTGCCGTGGACCACTTCGTCATGCGAAAAGGGGAGAATGAAGTTTTCGTGGTGATGATAGAGCGTGGCGAAGGTCAGGTCGTTTTGGTGATATTTCCGGTAGATCGGATCGCGGCTGAAATAGGATAGCGTGTCGTGCATCCAGCCCATGTTCCACTTGAAACAGAAACCCAGCCCGCCCAGATAAGGGGGCCGGGTGACTTGCGGCCAGGCCGTGGATTCCTCCGCCACCGTCAGGACTCCCGGATGGGCCGAGAGCAGTGTGCTGTTGAAATTCTTCAGGAATTCCACCGCGTCCAGATTCTCCCGTCCCCCATATTTATTGGGAATCCATTGGCCCTCCTGGCGCGAATAGTCCAGGTAGAGCATCGAGGCGACGGCATCCACGCGCAGCCCGTCCATGTGGAAGCGCTCGCACCAAAACAGGGCGTTGGCGACCAGGAAATTGCGGACCTCGTGCCGGCCGTAGTTGAATATCAAAGTTCCCCAGTCCTGATGCTCGCCCTGCCGCGGGTCTTGGTGCTCGTAAAGCGCCGTCCCATCGAATCGCGCCAAGGCCCAGTCGTCCCGCGGAAAATGGGCCGGCACCCAATCCATCAGCACGCCGATGCCGGCCTGATGCAGGTGGTTGATCAGAAATTGAAAATCGTCCGGCGTGCCGTAGCGGCCTGTTGGGGCATAAAAGCCGGTCACTTGATAGCCCCACGAGGGATAATAGGCGTGCTCGGCCAGCGGCAGAAATTCCACGTGGGTGAAACCCATGTTTTGCGCGTAGGCGGCCAGCGGTTCGGCGATTTGGCGGTAGTTGAGCGATTCATTCGCGCTTTTTTTCATCCACGATCCCGCATGCACCTCATAGATGCTCATCGGGCTGCGGAACGGGTTGCGCTGCCGGCGCTTTTCCAGCCACGCCCGGTCGCTCCAGGGGAATTTGCAATTGTCCCAAACGATGGAGGCGTTTTTGGGAGCCGCCTCGCAGAAAAACGCATAAGGGTCGGCCTTGAGCGCCAGCGCCCCCTGGGCTGTAATCAGTTCGAATTTGTAATGCGCCCCCTGCGCGACTCCGGGAATGAATATCTCCCAGACCCCCGATGCCCCCAGCGAGCGCATGGCGTGGCAGCGTCCGTCCCATTTGTTGAAATCGCCCACCACGCTGACGCGTTTGGCCTCCGGCGCCCAGACCGCAAAACCCGCGCCCGGCACGCCGTCAATCACCCGTAGTTGCGCGCCGAGCTTTTCGTAGATGCGGTGTTCGTTGCCTTGACCGAAAAGATACAAATCCGTCTCGCCAACCGTCGGCAAAAACGAATAAGGATCCCGCCCCCGCGTCACGGCCCCGTCGCGGCCGGTGACCACCACGTCGTAGGCATAAACCTCGGAGGCCTTGGTGGTCAGTCCTTCGAAAAGTCCGGCGGAATTGATTCTCCTCAGTTTGATTTGCGGGCGGGTTTTTTCGTGGACAGGCACGATGGCGACTTTGGCGGCGTTCGGGGCGAAGACCCGCACGACCACGGCGGAGCCGTCAGCCAGGGGGTGCATGCCCAGCAGTTCATGGGGCGAGCGGTGGCGGAGTCCCACCAGGCTCTCGACGTCGTCTTTGGTCAGGGTCATTCCAAAGGCAGGGTAGCACGTTTGCCCGGCGCGCAAAGGCGAAAATCGCGGGGCGGGAGGCGCCCCCGGCCTGTCAACTCTGCCGGAAGGTGATGCGGGCCTTGCCGAGGTCGTAGGGGGACATTTCCAGGTTCACCTTGTCGCCCACGCTGATGCGGATGAAATTCTTGCGCATCTTGCCGGAAATATGGGCCAGGATTTCGTGGCCGTTGGGCAGGGCAACGCGAAACATCGTCCCCGGCAGCACCTGGGTGATCGTCCCGTTCAATTCGATTGGCTCTTCTTTAGCCACGTTTCGAGTCTTGGTTTTTAAATCTTAAATCTGCTAGGAGCTTGAACTGCGCGCCAAACCTTGCCAGACAGGCCGCGGGGAATCAAGCCAATCTTTTTGTGCATTCAAAACGAATAAATCCTCCGCGACAGGCTGTGCCGCAAAAGAAAGCAGACCAGCAGAACCAGTTCAAGGTCGCTCAGCAGCAGCAGAACACAAAACCTTGCTTCGTTGCCTTCAATCTCAAACCCATTGCAACAAGACATGGCGATAAATGGCGGGATCAGCAGCGCGACCCAGGCCAGCGCCGCCGCGACAATCAGGTTCTTGACCCGCAAGGCGAAATACGTGGCGCAGAACGGCAGGGCCAAAAATCCGCAGGCCACCGTCAATCGGCCCGGGAGATAATCGGCCAGGATGGAATAAAGCCGGGAAGCCGCAGGCCGATTGAACTCCAGTTCTCCGCTGATCCAGAGGCTTCCGACATCGCAGGCGGCGAGAATCAAGGCCGCCGGCAGAAATTGTTTCCACAAGCCCCAGGCCCGGCCGACAATAATCTTGTTGTCTGAAAGGGGGGTGATGAGCAGCAGCTCCAGGGCGCCGCTGCGTTTTTCCGCCAGAAAACTGCTCACGCCGACAAACGTGCAGGCCGCGGCCAGGATCAACAGCAAGAAAGCTTGCGCCATGTCGAAGGCGCCGGAATCCCCGGTCACCGCCAGGCATTCTATCAGCAGGAAGGCCAGGCAGAAGCCCCATTTGACCAGGCGCGCTTTCCACGAATACTCTTGCAGCCAGGCGATGGGATTGCGGTCCAGGCATCGCCCCATCCGGCGGGAGAACCAGCGTTGAAACAGGGGCGTGCAGTATTTTTTGAGCAGGTACTCCTGTTGCGGGGAAGGACTTTTGTCCTGCCAGGAGCGCTCAATGCGCCACGCGGAAAACCTGGCCACGACCAGAAAGAGCAGCAAGGACAGGAGGATGCCCGCCGCCAGGATCCAGTGCCAAAACGCAGCGGGGATGACCGGGCTGCCAATGAGCCAGCCGACTGCGTTGGAAGGCAGGGGCAGGAGGCCAACGGCCCACACGGCACCCAAAAGACCATAGCGCCAAGGCAAGTATCCTTGCCACACCAGGCAACCGAAAAGAAACATGGCCAGCAAATTCACAAAGTTCACCCCAAAAACCAGCGCCAGCAAAAAGGCCGCGCCGCGCGATTTGGTCAGGGAGGAGGCGAGCAAACCGGCCGCCAGACAGAGAATGGTGGCGCAGAATTCAATGGCGATGGCGCGGAAGACCTCCGTTCGTCCGATGCCTCCCATCAAGAAGGGAATCGTCAGCACTGGCAGCACGGCCAGCCAAAGCGTCAAGGCGCGCAAGGCCTGCACCAGCCCTTTGCCGAGGACAATCCCCATGGCGGTCAGTAAAGTCAGGAACAGCAAGCCCAATGTTCCCTCCCGCTTCTCCCGAGCGATGCAATCGGCCGTCATGGCCGGAACGATCAAAAAGATCAGCCACAAGAGCAACGCATGCAGACAATTGAAAAGCCAGACGCCCATCGTTGCGGCAGGCTCGTCCGTGTCTGCCACCACGGACCAAAGAAGCAACGTCCCCGCCGCGGCTGCCCCGACACGCAGCCAGTGATTGCCCCGCCGCCGCGCCCCATCGCGCAGTTCCCGCTGCGCCACGGGCCAGACATTGAAATTGATGAGCTTGCAAGCTCTCACGTTGCCGTCGGGTTTAAAACGAATAAATCCTCCGCGACAGGCTGTGCCGCAGGAGAAAACAGGCCAGAAGCGCGAAACCCAGGTCGCCGCAGAAGATGCCAAAGCAGATTCCAAGATCGGAGGCGTTCTGATTGTCCATCGCCAGGCCGCCGAAGGCCGGCGCGATGAACATCGCCACCCAAGTAAGCAGAGCGGCCGCGAACAAGTTCTTCACCCTCAACGCGAAATAAGTGGTGAAAACCGGCAAGGCGAGAAAAGAGCCGGTAACGACGATGGAGATGTACAGGAAATCGGTCCATGAGGAATTGCCCCAGCCGTGCGAAAGCATTCCGCTTATGAAGAAGCAAATCCCGATCACCAGAACCGACGGAAGGAACTGTTTCCACAAACCCTGCACCCTTCCGATGATGATGGTATTGACAGAGAGCGGGGTGATCAGGATCAGTTCGAGCGCCCCGCTGCGCTTTTCCTGCATAAAGGAGTTGACGCCCACAAAGGTGGCAACCCCGGCCAGCATCCATAGCAATATCCCCTGGGTATTCTGAATCTCGTACCATTCTCTGTGCGGGAACACGCCTTCCAGCAGCACGATGGCCAGACAAAGCCCCCACTTGGCCAGGCGCGCTTTCCACGAATACTGTTGCAGCCAGGCGATGGGGTTGTGATCCAGCGTGCGCCGCATCCCGCGCGCGAACCAGCCTCGGAACAGTGGAGCGCTGATTCGTTTGATCCATCTTTCGCGGCGGAGGGAGGGGACTCTGTCCTGCCAGGAGCGCGCGATCCGATGCGCGGCGAAGCGAACAATGACATAAAAAAACAGCAGCGCGACCGGCGGACTCGCCAGCAGAAGAGATTTAAAGCCTCGGCCGAGGGCAGTGGGAGTGTTCAACATGGCCCAACCGCCAAATTGGCGGCTTGATACTCCAGTGAAGAGCATCGCTGATTCCTCAACGCACATTCGCCAATCTAATTGAGCGAAGACCGCCAGCCCGCCAAACTGGAGAAGAAGCCAGAAAACGAAAAGCCAACCGAAGAGAAGCACAAACGCCACGCCGAAGAGCAGCGCCAGGGCGAACGCGGCGTTGCGTTCTTGGGTGATGGAGGAGGCGAGCAGGCCGCCGCCCAGGCACAACACCGCCGCGCAAAACTCCAGATCCATGGCGGTCAGGGCGTCGAACCATCGGACGCCGCCTGTCAAAAAGGGGATGGTCAGAACCGGCAGCACGGCCAGCCACAAAGTCAAGACCCGGATCGCCAGGGCCAGCCCTTTGCCGGCCACAATGCCCCCGGCGGTCAGCGGAGTCAGGAACAACAACCCCAGGGTTCCCTCCCGTTTTTCGCGCGCGATGCTGTCCGCCGCCAAGCCGGGCACGATGAGGCAAATCAGCCCCAGCAGCAACGAATGCAGGCCGGCGAAAAGCCAACTCCCCAACTCCGCGGCGGGTCGGCCATAGTCTGCCACGATGGCGCAGAGCATGATCGTGCCCGCCGCCGCGCTGCCGACGCGCAGCCAGTGGTTGATGGGTCGGCGCGCCCCTTCCCGCAGTTCGCGCTGTGCGACGGGCCGGATTCCTCCTAAAAAGGTTGTCAGTTTGCCAATCTTCAATTCTGTCGTGGCTCGGCAGAAGCCTCGCCCCACCCGCAGGCCATTCGCCGCGGATTATTGGGTCTCCCCGCGCGTCACGCGCAGGAAAACTTCTTCCAGGCCCAGTTCATCCTCCCACAAGCCGGTGAATTTGACGCCGCCCCGCACCAGTGTTTCGGCCAGGATGGACGGGTCGGTGTCGGGATTGGCAAAGGTCACCTTGATCTGGCCCTCCATCGGCTCGGCGGCGGAGATTTCTGGCAGGGCCTGCAATAGGGCCAGCGCGGCGGCGGGATTGCCTTGGGGCAGCACCCAGTAAATCAAGCCGCTGGACATTTGTTCGCGCACGCCTTGCACGGGGCCGCTGTAAATGAGCTTGCCCTTTTCAATGATGGCCACCCGGTTGCAAAGGGTTTGCAGCTCGCTCAATATGTGGGAGGAAATGATGATCGTTTTGCCCAGGCGCTGGAGCTCCTGCAGGATCGCCATCATTTCGATGCGCGCGCGCGGGTCCAACCCGCTGGCCGGTTCGTCCAGCAGCAAGAGCCGCGGATCGTGAATCAACACCCGCGCCAATCCCAGCCGCTGTTGCATTCCGCGGCTCAGCGCCCCGATAATGGCCCCGCGCTTTTCCGTCAACCCCACCAATTCCAGCACGTCGGCCACCGTTTTTTCACGCTGCACGGTGGGTATCTTGTAACACGCGCCGAAGAAGTCCAGGTACTCGGTCACTTCCATGTCCTTATACACCCCGAAAAAATCGGGCATGTATCCGATGACATGCCGCACCGCATCGGCGTCCTGCACCACATCGTGGCCCAGGATTTTGGCCGTGCCCGCCGAGGGGGCCAGAAAGGTCGCCAGGATGCGCAGGGTGGTCGTCTTGCCCGCGCCGTTGGAGCCGATAAAGCCGAACAAATCCCCCTGGTTGATTGTCAAGTCAAGGGAGTCCAGCGCGGTGATCGCGCCGTAAAGCCGGGTCAGGCCGATGGTGGCCACGGCGGGAAGGGGTGGGGCGTCCATGGTGCTTCAGGGTTGTGGGTTCATGTGGTGGCGGCTCAAGCGCCGTTGGTTTTCACCGCAATGACTAGCCGCAGCAGGGTGTCGCGATGGATTCGTTTGACCGAAAAACGGTTCAGTCCATCCACCAGCGAGTGACCCGGGTCCCAGGCCAGAAGGATGGCGTGATCCTGCCCGACAAAACGGCTCAGATCCAGGTTTTGATACACGGTGAAATTATTATAGGCCTGGGCGTCCACATTGGCCTGGGAGAGGAAACAGGCCGCCATCGAGCCTTGCACGATGTCGGAAATGGCCGCCACGTTGTTCCCAAAGCTTTGGTTCCGCGTGTTCACGGCGTTGCGGAACGACTCGGTGTAACGGCCCGCGAAGGCGCTGACCGGAGTGCCTTGCGCAAGGTTGAACGTGAAGGCCTTGCTTTGATGCGGCCCCAGCGCCCCCAAATCGAACACGCGCGAACCTAGCACGGCTTCGGCGAGGGTCAGTGGGTTCTCAGTATTGTTTGCGGCCGTGACTAGCCAATCGCCGTTGGTTTGCCGCGTGGCGGTCATTTCCAGCGGCGAAAACGGGGCGCCTTGCAGCCATTCGCTCACGAAAAGCTGGCTGGTCCACACCGGCACCGACGCCTCCGCCTGGAAGTTGTTCCCCGTCTGGCGCACCGAGACCTGGCTGCTTTCCTGCCGGCCCCCATAATTCCCGGCGTTTTCCCCGCGCAAGGTGGCGTAGGGCTGCTGGCTCTCCATCTGGTATTGGGCGTTGACCGGCGAGTAGATGGAGACGTAGGTCTCCCCTCGCAGCACAGCCCGTTCGCTGCCCGGCAGAACATCCACAATGTTCAATTCGTTCCATTCCAATTCCCCGGCCCGGAGATGAAAGCCGATCAAATAAATCAACCCCGAAAAGGCCGCCACATACAACGGAAACGTGATCCAGGTGAGCATCTGCCGGTTGAGTTTTTTGAGCCAGTACTGGTCCAGCGGCCCGATCACCGCCAGGTAGGCCGCCAGCAGCAGCAGCAGCCAGCTCAACGGCAGCTTGCGCACCTGCTTGCTGTCAATCATTGCCCCGAAGATCCCGTCGCTCCCCAAACGGGCCATGTTCGGATTATTCACGCTGGACTCCAGTCTTTCCCGCGGAATGCCGGCCAGCTTTGCCCAAAAGTACCCCCGATTATTCCACGAAATAAACGGCTCCCGTTCCGGGCTGAACGTCAACACCGTGATCCGGCCCCGCCCGCGTTCGGCCGTCACCGCCAGCGTCGCATCGGCATCGCCGATCATCGCCGCGCCGTCACGCAACGTTCCGGTCAGGATTGGCAGCGCGGTGGCTTCAAATTGCGCGTCCTCCTCGATGCTCAGGGGCGCCAGGGTCGAAGCCCGGCCGGGATTCAGCGACTGCCGCGGCGGAGTCGAAACCCCATTGGTGGAATAACGACTGCGGCCGCTGGGATTCGCCGCCTGCCCCGCTCGCGGCGGCATCTGGTTCGGATTCCTGGACGGGATGATTCGGGAGCCTGGTCCGCGGGCGGCTGGCGGCGTCTGCAAACCCGGCCGCCAATCCCGCAGCCAGCTTTCCAATTGCGGATGGTTCGCCAGGTTGCCCGCCGAAGTCAGGTCGCAGGGCATCAAGTCCTTCAGCCAGTGGCTGCCGGTGATGTCGGAAATCTGTTCCACGCCGACTACCAGGTGTCCCCCGTGTTGCAGCCAGGCTATCAGCGCGGTGGCTTGCGGCTCCGTCAATTCCAGCGCCTTCTGCGAATTGAGGTAAAGCAGGTCAATGCTTTCCATCGCGATGGGATTGTCCGGGAAAAGCGCCGGCTCCAGCCGCGCCGCCCGATAGGGCGAAGATGCGGCCCCTGGCATCCTGCCGGGCAGATCGGGGAATGCCGGCAGGCCCTGCACCGTCCGGCAAAGCCCCGCCACCAGCGGCAAATCCGCCGGCAGCACTCGCGCCTGCAACATCGTCTGCTCCGCGCGGACTTTGCCCCGTTCATCCAGCAGCCGCACGTTCCAGTATGGCGCCGCGGTGAAGATGGGGATCACCACCCGTTTGAGCGTGCCTCGTGGCAGGTCCACCTGCACGCTGCGCGTTTGTTCGCGGCCCATTTGCTGCGCGCTGACTTCGATCACCGCGTTGAAGGACGGACCGTCATTTTGCAATTCGCACGTGATGGGAAACCAGCCCCGATCCGGCAGCATCCCGTCGTAGCCCAGGAACACGTCAAATCGCGTCGCCGCATGGGCCTCCAGCCCCAGGAGCCAGAGCACCATGACCGCGGCCAACCAAAGGCAGCCCCTCCTGCGATTCGGGTTCCGCGATATGACCTTCTTTGGCGCCATATAGATGACGCCTCGATTTATAGGGTGCTTTCCTGTCAAAGCAAAGTTAATTCTCGATCAGACTATGCTGCTGCAAGCAAGATGGGCCTCCCCGTGCCTCGGTTCATTGCCGCAACAGGCGTTTGGCTTTGCCAATCCAGACGCGGTCGCGTTTGCGCTCGAAGGCCGGGGCGTGCGCGTCATCGCCGAGCGTCTCGCGCAATTCAAACTGCGCCTCCTCCTTCTGGTTTCTCGCCAGATACAATTCAGCCAACTGCACCCGCGCGCGCGCGTAGCTGTGGTTTGCCAGCACTTGTTTCCAGGCCGCCACCGCCGCGTCCGTCTGGCCCAGCGCCCCCAGCGCCTCGGCGTAGGCCATGAGCGAATGGCCGTAGTCGTGTTTCGGGTTTTCGCGGCATACTTCTTCCAGCAGCGGTCGGGCCGCGGCGGCGTTCCGCTGGCGCAGCAGGCACTGGCCCATGTGGGCGCGCGCATCAATGTCATGCGCGTCCCGTTCCAGCGAGGCGCGATAACATTCCTCCGCCTTCCTCAGATTGCCCTTTTGAAAATAGATGTCCCCCAACTGCAAATAATGGTGCGGCTTGTCCAGGTGATGAATTTGATCCTCCAATTCCTTGATCCGCCGGCGGTCCAGCGCGCCCGGCAGTTGAAATCCCCGCGTGGCCGACGGCGCGGCTCGGTAAACCAAAAAAAAGTAAAGCAGCGCGCTCAATCCCGAAAAAAAGAAAATGAATGCCGCCCACAGCCATTCCTCCCGCCGCACCGCGTCAGTAAGCATCCAGACCTGGAAGGCCACCATCAGCAGCACCACCGGGCTGCTCCACAAATCCCGCATCGTCATCCAGAGTAATGCTTGCATCGGATACTCCGCCTCACTCTAAAGCCGAACTCCCGCCGAATAAATCGAATTAAAAGCCCCTTTGCCCGGCCCTGTTGATTTCACCCTTTTGATTTCGGCCTTGAATTCCACCCTCAAACCGGCTTTTTTTGAAGCCGCAAAGGCGGGGATGTTCCCGGCGCCACGCGGCAATTTTCACGCCGCCGGGTCGTCCTGGCTTTGGCGCATCCGGTGCATTTGAAATGAAATGAGAAATACGCTGGTCATTATTCCGACATACAACGAGCGGGAAAACCTTCCCAAGTTGGCCGAGCGCCTCCTCAAATTGGCCGTCCCGGTGGACCTGCTCATCCTCGAAGGCAATTCCCCGGATGGTACCGGCCAGATCGCCGACGCTCTGGCCGCAAACCACCCCGCCATCCATGTCCTTCACGAAAAGGAGAAAAAAGGCCTCGGGCGCGCTTATTTGGCCGGCTTTGCCTGGGCCTTGTCCCGCGACTATCAGCTCATCATGGAGATGGACAGCGATTTTTCCCACAACCCAGATGACATTCCCAAATTCATTGACGCGGCGCAAAACGCCGACCTGGTGCTCGGTTCCCGCTATTGCGGCGGCATCCGCGTCATCAACTGGCCGCTGCGCCGCTTGCTCCTGAGCACCGGCGCTGCCCAATATGTCCGCCTGATCACCGGCATGCCTTTCTCCGATCCCACCGGCGGTTTCAAGTGCTTTCGCCGGACCGCCTTGCTCTCCCTCGACCTGGATGCCATTCGCTCCGAAGGTTACAGCTTTCAAATCGAGGTCACCCATCGCCTATGGATGAAAGGCATGCGCGTGGTCGAAGTGCCCATCATTTTCACCGAGCGCTTCG
>Ga0181530_10005362_pt1 | contig 13116 bp, 8 predicted proteins | sample PEATcosm2014_Bin_42_FD_119769 | JGI IMG/M metagenome (GOLD analysis project Ga0181530, IMG submission 119769) | Peatland microbial communities from MTU Mesocosm Facility, Houghton, MI, USA - PEATcosm2014_Bin10_60_metaG | ecosystem: Environmental > Terrestrial > Soil > Wetlands > Peat | place... | reverse complement strand
GAGGTCTTCCACCAGCACTTGCTCCAGCGCGTCCGCCGGCGGGCGCGCCGCCAGCAAGCCCGCGTACAGGCGCCGGAATTGGCCCGGGTCCTCGCCCAGTTCTATGGCCGCCTCCTGGAAAGAGTATTGAACATCGGAGTAAAGCCCGTGCTTCAGCGCGTTGCGGCGGGAGTGCCCCTTGCCGCGACAACTGCGCGGGCCGGTGGACTTGCGGGAATTCTCGCGGCGCGCATCGGTCTGCGCCGGACTTGGATTTCTGCTTTGCATAGAAGTTCTCCTCCTCGATTTGGTTCGCGGGGCCAGGCCGACCCAGCCCCGGCAGGGGCGGCAGAAAGTAGCCCAGGGCGTGAGAAGGTGTGAAAAAAACAACCGGCTGTCATCCTGAGCGAAGCGAAGGATCCCCGCAGTTTCTTATGCTTCAGCGGCTTACGAACAACTGCAGAGATCCTTCGCTGCGCTCAGGATGACACATTCAGAATTTCCTCACACGTTCTGAGCCGTGGGTTTGAGCGCTCAAACCGCTCAACCACCCCCTACCCCCTCCTGATCCCAGGAGGGAAACAGTCCTCAAGTCTACTAGCCTATCAGGTCGGGGATGGAAAAATGGGAAATGGTGTGAAAATTGAGACTAATTATTTTTTAGTGCAATGGAATCAGGGGGTTGGCGAGGCGAAGAGTTTTCACATTGTGAAAATCAGGGGGTAGACTGTAGCATTTTGACACATATATTCAGAAAACTGCATATTAGCCAGACCTAGGGGGACGGCTTGCCGTCCCCGCATTCTTGCTGGCCCCGGCGAGGGTAGGGCAAGCCCTACCCCTACACCACTCGTCGCCGAAAAGGGGCCGGCCCGCATCCGCAGGTTAAAACCTGCGGCTACTCACGGTTGGCTCCCTTCAGGGCCACCGGTCAAGCCGCCGACAGAATCGAAGAGCTTCGAATTTAGGCCGGAGTGGTTTAATATCTTCGATCACGCACAAGCCAGGGCGCAAAGAACCGTGAAGGAGAAGCCGACGCCTTTCTTTGCGAGCGTTGCGCACTTTGCGTCTTTGCGTGAAACCGGTTTGTGGGTCCGGTGACAAAAATGAATACATCATACGCGCGCTTCATTTCTCCAGTACTTCTTGGAATTAGTCTTTTCGTCGTGAGTTCGGCGTTCGTGCAATCGTCGGGAGGGCCCGAGCCGCCGGGTTGGTTTGCCGGGGATGCGCACGTTCACCGGGGCATTGGTTGCGGGCGCTCGAATGAGAAAGAGATGCTCACCCCGCAGCAACTCATGGACATGATGAAGGTGAATAACCTCGCAGTGATTTCCGTACTGGCCGATGCCGGCAACGGCGAAATCAAGTACGCCGATCAAGACCTGGCCATGATCGACGGAAAGGACAATCCCGTTTCGACTCCCACGCGTATCATCCATTGGGACGCGGAGTGGCATTACGATCCGGAAGGCGTGACGTTTGAGAGGAAAATGATCGGCGGGCACCTGATCCTTCTCGGCCTCAAGCACGGCGGGCAGCCCTTTGCGCAATACAACTACCCGATTTTTGATTGGGCCAAGAAGCAAGGCGCCATCGCCGGATTCGCGCACCTGCAATACCTGCCTTTCGCCTTCTACGGGCCGCCCGACGGCATTCCGACTTCGCTCGACTGCTGCGCGCCGCTTGAGTATCCCGTCGAGACGGCGCTCGGGTCAGCCGCGTTTCTGATGGAAGATGTGCACGGGAGCGATACCGCGCTCGAGGCGTATTACCGCATCCTCAATACCGGCTTTCGTCCCGGGTTGGTCGCCAGCACGGACTACTCGTGCAACTATAGCGAGCCGCTGGGGACGCTGCTCACTTACGTCCGGATTCCCGACGGCCACCTCACTTACGACCAGTGGATCGATGGCCTGGCCAAAGGGCGAACCGTGGTTTCGCGCAACGCCCACAACGAATTCCTGGATCTTAAAGTGAACGATTCGTCGCAGCCAGGCGATGAGATCCGGGAAAACCAGCCCTTGCGGGTGCGGATCGAGTGGCGGTCGGTGCACAACGACCTGGGAAGAATCGAGTTGGTCCAGAACGGCTCCGTGGTGGCCTCGAAGATGGCCGAGGCCGGCCCTGACTCGCCGGCGGTTTTCGAAACCACTCTCGCCTTCCGGCGCAGCGGGTGGCTGGCAGCACGGCGAATGGACTGGCAAAACGGCCATCGTTCGCATACGGGCGCGGTCTACGTCATCGTCAATAACGCGCCCATCCGGGCGAGCGCTTCGGATGCCCACTTCTTCGTTAGTTGGATCGATAATCTGCTCAAGCAAAGTTCACCGGACGGCGAGTGGAGCAGCTTCTTCAGCCATGACCGCGAAGCTGCCCAAGCGCGATATCGAAAAGCGCGCGCCATATTTTTGCAGAGGGAGATGGAAGCACGGCAACAGGGGAACCCTTAGGGTCGCGCTGTGGAGTGCGGCAGCGAAGGTGCCGTCTCTTGTGCCCGAATTCCAAGGAGGCAGCTTCGCTGCCGCACTCCAAGGTGCCTTCGGCACAGTCATACTCAGAGCGGGGGATAAGAGATGAAGGCTTTCTTTCGAGTGACACACGTCTTAATGTTTCTTTGCGCTTTGGCGGCGCTTGGTTCCGTAACAGTCACCTTCGCGCAGGAAGGCTACTTCCGAGTTGAAAATCGGGATGGCGTCTGGTGGATGATCGATCCGAGGGGCGCGCCCACGCTCACCGTGGGCGTGGACAACATCTCGTACGAATCCGACCAGGTCCGCGGCACCGGTACGTGCCCTTATTGCGAGACCCTCGAGAAGATCTACCCCGACCGCAACGCCTGGGGACTGGAGGCGCTGGCCCGAATTCGCCAGTGGGGTTTTAACACCATTGGCGCCTGGTCGGACCCTATTCTCCGGACCCACGGCGTTCCCTACACCGTGATCCTGGATATTGCCGCGCGGGCGGGAGCGAATTGGCAGCAAAGAAGACCGGCGGATTACTTCGATGCGAGGTTCGAGAAAGCCGCAGCCGACATCGCGGGAAAGGTGTGCCAGCCGCGGCGCTTCGACCACATGCTGTTGGGATACTTCAGCGATAACGAACTGCGCTGGGGACCGGACTGGGGCGGCAAGGAAACCATGCTGGAGATGTACTTAAAACTGCCGGCGGGCGCCACCGGGCGGCGCAAGGCAGGCGATTTTCTGCGCGAACGCTACGCGAACGATATCGGAAAACTGAACCAGGCCTGGGGTGTGAGCGCGACGAGCTTTGACGACCTGCCCGAGCCCGGGTCCACCGCCGCTTACAAGTCCGACGCGGCGCAGTTCCTGGAAATCGCCGCCAACCGGTATTTCGAAGTGTGCGAGCAAGCCATACACGCCGCCGATCCCAATCACCTCTACCTGGGAGCGCGATTTGCCGGCATGCCGCCGGAGGCCGCTCTCCGCGGCGCTCACCACGCCGATGTGGTTTCGATCAACGTCTACAGCTTTGATCCGCGCCCGACGGTGCAAGCTGTCTTCAAAGCGACAGGGCGGCCGGTGATGATCGGCGAGTTTGCGTTTCGCGCCCAAAACTCCGGCCTTCCTAACACACAGGGCGCAGGGCCCAGAGTCCCAGATCAGGCCGCCCGCGCCAAGGCCTATGCCGACTATGTCACGCAACTGGAGAGCCTGCCTGAGGCCGTCGGCTACCACTGGTTCGAGTGGGTCGATGAGCCCAAAGAAGGCCGGTTCGATGGTGAGAACTCGAACTACGGCTTGGTCGACATTCAAGACAAGCCCTATCAGGAATTCATTGAGACCGTGAAAAAAGTGAACGCCGGGGCAGCGGAAATCCACCAGCACGCAGGGAAGGATTGAAGCCGCTGCGTGGGGCGGCCACAAGGGCCGCCCCTACACCGCATTCAGGAAAGCCGCTATTCCGAGCGCAGCACCGTGAGCGGGTCGGTTTGGACTGCATGGATCACGGGCGGCAGCGCGGCCAGCAACGCGGCGGCGAAAATCGCCAATGCGGGTAGCGCAAGCATGGCGGGGTCCGTCGCCTTCACTTGATAGAGCAGCGACTCGATGTAGCGCACGGCTGCCATGCCCAGTGCCAGGCCCGCGAGCGCTCCGGCGAGCACCATCGAGAAGACTTCCACGGTCACGCGCCGCGCCACATCGCCGGCCTGCGCGCCGAGCGCCATGCGGATGCCGATTTCGCGACGCCGCTGGAGCACGGAATAGTCGAGCACACCGTACAGGCCGACACCCGCAAGCAACAGGGCAACCAGGCCAAAGAACAGCGCCAGGCGCGCCAACAGGCACTCGCGGAGGGTGTGCGACTCATTGATCTCCGTTTGGGTGCGGACATTGGTGACACGGAATCCGGGCCGCGCGCGCACGACTTCACGGCGTAGCATTGACCCCATCGCCAGCGGATTCGCTACGGACGTGCGCACGATTAACATCCCGTAATCTCTTGCCCTCAACGCGCTCTTATCATCGACGGCGTTAAACGGAAAATAGGCCTGGGGCAAGATGGGCTCGCGCATGCTGCGGTAGCGAACATCCCGGACCAGGCCCACCACCTCAAAGTGGAGACCTCCTCCCTCATCGAACACCATGTCGAACTGCTTGCCGACGGGGTTTTCACCGTTGAAGAACTCCTTCGCGAAGGTTTGATTCACGAGTGCGGAACCGGGACAGGTGTCGCCGGCGCGAAAATCCCGGCCAGCGATCAGCGGAATCCTCATGGCGTCTATCCAGCCGGGCGAGGCGCTCAACAAGTAAGCCAGCACTCCCTTAGGAGGCGCGCGATTCACCGAAATGAAATTGTTCCAACTCCATCCGCCTAGGAGCGCTGAACTGGCGATAGCGACCTTTTCCACGCCGGACACGCCGCGCAGATGTTCAGCCACCTGCTCCCAGTTGTCGGGCGACTGCGGGCTTTCGGTGACGGTCTCGAGGGTGAGGACACGATCGGCTGAAAACCCGGTAGGTTGATGAGACAGCCGCTCGAACGTTGCCACAAAGAGCCCGGCGACGAACAGTACCATAAAACAGAAGGCGGTTTGCAGGCCGACGAGGGCATGCATCAAGCGCCGCCGCGCGTGTGGGTCTTCTCCGCCCTTAAGCGCGCTTACCGGCTTGATGGCCGAGGCGCGCAGCGCCGGCGCGAGTCCAAAGAGAAGCGTGACCGCCACCGTCAGCACCAAACCGAATCCAAGTACACGCCAATCCGCGGGGAGCAGCAGGTGCACGGGATTGTCGGGGGGGTTGATCATGCTGACGATCAGCGGAGCGGACCACCCGGCGAACGCCGCGCCGAGAGCGGCGGCGAGGAGAGCGAGCCAGGCGCTCTCCAGCAGAACCAGTTGCACCAAGCGCGCACGTCCGGCGCCAATCGAGACTCTCAGAGCCATCTCGCGCGCCCGGGCGGCCGCCTGAGCTGTCATCAGGTTGGCAACGTTGGCGCAGGCGATGAGCAAAACCAGCGCCACCAGCACTGCCAGAGCCGCGAGGGGCCGGCGATAATCGCTCTGCAGATCGGAAACTCCCCTGGCGGCCGGCTCGAGCAATACCTTCTGGTTAAGATAGTTCTCGATCTCTTTTTCGGGCATGTTCGTAAAGCTTTTCGCTCGGTCCTCTTCGAAGGCTCGAGAGACGGCACCCAGCTTCACGGCAAGAGGTTCGAGGGCAACGCCGGGCTTCACTCGCGCCAGCGTTCGTATCCAAGTCGAATCTCGACGAACGGCGCCGGGATGCATCATGGTGGGAATGAAGATGTCCGTCGTCGTACCGGGCTCTGTGCCGGTGAAGCTCTCCGGGCCAACGCCGACGATCTGGTAGAGGCTTTTGTCCATGCGGAACGTACGCCCGATCACTTTGGAGTCCTTGCCGAAGCGGTGCGCCCAGTAATCGTAAGAAAGAACTGCGTAGGGATGTCCACCGGGTTTCACGTCGTCGCTTTCGGTGAACAGGCGTCCCAGCGCGGGCCGCAGTCCGAACGAGCTGAACATCCGTCCTGAAACATATTGCCGGTAGGCTTTTTCGAACTCCTGGTCCGAGCCGTAGGTGACGTCAGTGCGGTCGGAATAGGAGATGGCGACCAGCTCAGCTTGATCCTTCGCCGCCGCGCGCATCAACTGGAAGGCAGGATACGCCCAACCGTCGAACGTCTCGAGCTTGCCTTCGGGGCCGACACCCTGTCGCGCCAGCGCGTAAAGCTGCTCCGGCGCCGCCACAGGCAGGGGCCGCAGCAGCAGCGCGTCGATCAGCCGGAACGCTCCCGTGCAGGCCCCAATGCCGAGCGCCAGCGAGAGGATGGCTGCGGCTGAGGCCACCTTGTTCTTTTTCAGTTGCCGCCAGCCGAAGATGGCGTCAGCGCGAAGCGAGTCGAGCCACGGGATGAGCTTGGCGTCGCGGCTCTCTTCGCGCAGCTGCAGCGCCGCGCCGAACGCGCGCCGTGCTTCCGCCGGGTCGCGCCCCTGCTCGGTCGCTTCTTCGATGTGCGACTGGAGTTCTTCGTCAATCTCGCGGCTCAAACGATCGCCGCGAAACACATTTGCGATCCGCGACCATAACGACATATCACACCGTCCTTAAAACGCGATTTATGGCCGCAGTCACCGCCGCCCAGCGCGACTCCTCCGCGGCCAGTTGCTTCTGGCCCTGCGCCGTCAGTTCATAGAGGCGCGACCGGCGCCCGTTCTCTTTGGTGACCCATTCGGCGCGAATCCATCCGGCCTCCTCCATGCGGTGGAGAGCCGGGTAGAGGGAGCCTTCCTCAACGCGCAGCACCTCGCCGGACCGCGCCTGGATCGACGTCATGATGGCGTAGCCGTGCAGGCGAGGCTGCCGCGAAAGGATCTTAAGCACCAGCAGATCGAGCGAGCCTTGCAGCGAATCGGGCTTCGGCATGTTCAAACCTCACACTACATAGACGTCTGAGTATTCGGAAGGTTAGCAGAGAAATCGGCGAGTGCAATGGGGGGAGAAATCAGCGGCGAAAAAACAAGTTCACTCAAAGGCGCAAAGTACGCCAAGGACGCAAGGAAAACAGACCACGTCGACTTTGCGCTACTTCGCGGCTTTGTCCGTCAGCCGACGGACGAGCTGTTTTGGCTTTTTCACACCTTCGAACTGGCAGGGGTTCGGAACAGCTAGCCAGCCAGCGGCGAGTCGGTGGACCCAGCCTCTGCGGTGGTGTTCTGACGGATCACGCCAGTCTGGTCAGTGTAGTAGTAATTGTACCCAGTCGTCCCTGGGGTAATAGGGCCACCGGAAATCGAGTATGAGTAAATCCTACCCGCTGTATCGGCGACACCCGCGGAATAGGTGAAGGTGTAACCGCTCTTTGAACTTTCTGTCGCACCTGGCGAACCTCCGGAAAGGATGCTGTCAATCAGTAATGCACCCGATGGGAGCGGAGAGGTCCCGGTGCTCGGGGGGCCCAAGTAACCCAAGGTTGGAGTGTAGCCGCCATAAGTCGAACTGTAGGTGGCTTCCGCAGTATTGATCACATGGAGCGATCCCACTGCCGAAGCCTGATTGGCTGCGGCCCGCGAGCGCATCAAGTTAGGGATGGCAATGGCTGCAATGACCAGGATGACTGCCACAACGATCAGCAACTCTATGAGTGAAAAGCCTCGTGGATTCTTGTTCATATATCCACCTTGTTGCAGCGAGCAGGAACGTAATGCATGAATAGCGTAGAGCACTTTGGGTGCCACGCAGAATCTCAAGACACTTTTTCCTCGAGGATAAGGATTGCTTTTTCAACGAGTTAAGATGCTGGCAGGACTTAAGTGAGGGGTTCCCGGTTCAAGAGTACTAGACTCGCCAATTTCCGTCGAAACGCAGTGACAGAATGTGTCATCAGGGGTCCCGTACTTGCGCTTGGGCTTCACCCCTAGCCGACGGGCTGAACGCTGTGGTCGCTCCCGGAGGCCGTACGGCACTTCGACCGCGCCGTGGCGTTCCTCAAGAATCCGCGACGGTGCTGTGGTATGCTCTGCTTGATTGGCTGGTGAGTCGCAGGTCAGGTCGCCCAACTTTGGGCTCTGCACCTTCGCCGGCCAGCTTGCTACGCTGCACTGAGAATCGGACTTATCCGCGAGGTGACACCGAGGTGAACAAGGTACAGGTACGATTTACGGATTTCTTCGCCCAGACGATCCAGCGAATGCGGGAGGACGGGCTGTTGCTGGTGAGTACGGGCTCGGACGGGAAACCCAATGTCATGACGATCGGCTGGGGGACCATCGGCTGCATCTGGTCCCGGCCTGTCTTTATCGTGTTGGTCAGGCCTTCGAGGCACACCTATAGCCGACTCGAGCAGGTGAGCGATTTCACGGTGAATGTGCCCCCAAGAGAAATATCGGAGGGCGTGGGGATTTGCGGGACAGTTTCGGGGCGTAACCACAACAAGTTCGAAGAGGCGCATTTGACGCCGATTCCGAGCCGCGAGGTGCGATCACCCATTATCCAAGAGTGCGTGGTTCACTACGAGTGCCGGACGCTGCATCGCAACGATCTGGCGCCGGAGGCGCTGGCCCAGGCGGTGCGCGAGGAGTTCTATCCGAGTGGAGATTTCCACCGCGTCTATTTCGGAGAGATTGTGGCTGCTTACGCTGACGAAGATGCAGACAGGCGCTTGAGCGCACCAGGCAGGGAACCGGGAATAGGGAACAGGGAATAGGGAAAAGGGGTTAAGGATTAGGGAAGGAAACGCTCACAAGGGGCAGAACCTATGCGCACGATCATCCGCACCATACTTCTGATGGCTCTTGTGGTTTCGGCGTCGGGCACTCTGGCAGGCCAGTTGCCGCAGGAGACGATGAATCGCATCGACGCCATCGCGACCAAGGCATTGGCGGACACTGGGGCGCCCAGCGCCTCGATCGCGATTGTGAAAGACGGCGAGATCGCCAGTGTTAAAGCTTACGGCCAGGCGCGTCTCGATCCGCCCACTTCTGCCGCCCCCGAAATGCGCTACAGTATTGGCTCCGTCAGCAAGCAATTCCTGGCTGGGGCAATCCTGCTGCTGGTTCAGGACGGCAAACTCTCGCTCGATGACCACGTGGCGCGCTTCTTCCCTTCTTTGACGCGCGCAAGGGACATCACCATTCGCCAACTCCTGTCCCACACTTCAGGGTACGAAGATTACTACCCGTTGGATTATGTGGCTCCTTTCATGCGGCAACCCATCACCCCGCAGGGCATCCTTGAACGGTTTGCGGGGAAGCCGCTGAATTTCGAGCCGGGGACCGAGTGGCAGTACAGCAACACCAACTACGCCGTGGCCGGCCAAATTCTTGAGAGGGTCAGCGGCATGAAGTTGATGGACTTTCTCGAGAGCCGCATCTTTCGCCCGCTCGGCATGCAAAGCCCCATCGACCTGGATACGCATCCACTGACCAGTTCCGACGCCGGGGGCTACACCCGCTTCGGTTTGGGACCACTTCACCCGGCCATGCCGGAAGCGCCGGGCTGGTTGTACGCAGCGGGTGAGCTCGCGATGACGGCGCGCGACCTGGCAATCTGGGATCAATCGTTGATCGAGCGAAAACTGCTCCGCCCGGCTACGCTCGATGAAATGATCAAGCCGGCGCGGCTCAAAAACGGAGCTCCCGTAAACTATGCGCTGGGCGTGGGGATCTCGAATGCCTCAGGACATCCGAGGCTGACACATGGCGGGGCGGTGTCAGGCTTTGTCAGTGACAACGCCGTGTGGCTCGACCAAGGGATTGCCATCGCCGTCCTGACGAATCTGGACGGGTCAAGTGCCGCTGGATCCATCGCCAGCGAGATCGGAGTATTGCTGGCGGGGGAGAAAGCAGACCCGCAAGCCGCTTCGTCCCTCGAGCAGGCACGGCAAATCTTCGGCGACCTTCAGCAGGGAAAAATCGACCGTTCGCTTCTGACCTCCGACGCCGATTCCTATTTCACTGCCCAGGTGCTAGCCGACGCTGCTTCGAGCTTGGGTCCCTTGGGAACTCCTTCCAGCTTCGAGCAAACCAACTTCGGACTGCGGGGCGGCATGACGTATCGGAACTTTCGCATTGCATTTGCGGGGGGAAAGTCATTGCACCTCTCGACGTTCGCCACGCCGGACGGCAAGCTTGCGCAATACTTGATCCAATAAATCGACCACAGAGGCACTGAGACACCGAGAAAGGCGTTCAGACTTCTCAGTGCCTCTGTGTCTCTGTGGTGAAAGGTATTATCGCGTGAGTGCGGCCAATTCGTTGGCGCGGCGGATCAACTCGGAGCGCTCGATCTTCTTGTATTTTTCAGGGAGGAGGCTCTTGCTGGTGCATTCCAAGACAGCCACCAGATTCTGCAACTCAATTTCGGTGGGGTAGGAGGGCGGAACAAAGTCCTCCAAGGCTGCTTTCAAATCATCCACGTCTACCGCGACTTCGTTCTCCAGCGCGCTCTTCATGAGGGCGCGGGTGAGTACCGCTTCGATATCGGCCCCGGACAAGGCTCCGGCGTGCTCGAGAAAGAACTTCTCGATCTCTTGGGAACCAATATTGATGCCGGTCTTCTTTTGCATGGCGCGTAGCAGCGCCAGGCGCTCCTCATCGGTCTCCGGGTAGAAGAGGGCAATGTGTTCCTCGGCTCGTCCCTGGCGTTTAAGGTCGACCGGCAACAAATCGGGACGGCAGGTGAGGAGGAACCAGATGACCTTACCGCGCAGCTCCGTGTTGCCCATGAACTGGGCGATCTGAGCGAAAACACGGTTCCCCACGCCGCTGTCGCCGGAACTCGAGCGATCGCCTAACTGCGCATCCGCCTCGTCCACGATCACGGCGATCGGGCTCATGGCTTGGAGCAGGTTGAGCACCCTCTCGAGGTTTCCTTCGGTGACTCCCTGCCACATGCTGCGAAAGTTTTTCAGGATGACCGCGGGAATTCCAACCTCGCCCGCGAAGCAAGTGGTCAGAAAAGTCTTCCCGGTACCCACGGGCCCACAAATGACATAGCCCATGGGGAGGACGTCGGTTCTTCCGGCACGAATCGCGGCCGCCGCGTTTTGCAGCTTCTTCTTGGCTTGGTCGTTCCCTGCCACCAGCGAAAGGTCGAAACGGCTCTGAATGAATTCCAGCAAGCCCCCCGATTCCGCCTCGATCAATTCCTTTTTCCGCTTGGTAAGGAATTTGAGCGTCAAGGGTTGACTATTCTGCACCGCGTGGGAGATCAGGGTCTGCAGTTGCACGCGCTTCAGGCCTGCTGTCAGCTTGGCCAGCGTAGCGTCAGTCACTTCCGAACCGGAAGGCAGTGGCGTGCCGGCCAACTGCGACCGGATGAACTCAAGCCGATCAGCTTCGTCAGGCAAAGGAATGCCAATAGACGCCACCGCAGGGTTTTGGACAATTCCCTGGTTCAAGTCAGTCTGATTTTCTGCAATCAGGCAAAGGGTGACATCCGCCTTCAAGAAAGCAGGATTCTGCGCCCAGCGCTTCAATATGACCAGGGCATTGCGGTCCTCCGCCGGCATCCCCGACACGTCGCCGGCGGGGGCGATGGTCTCCGCATAATCAATGATGAGCGCGATCTTCTTGCCTTCCGCGATGCGCAGCCGCAGGTAGTTATCAAGCAGGTTGAGTACGCCATCCGGATTGCGGGGCAGTCCAGCGGCGTAATTGGTGCCATGATAACTGTCATAGCCGGACAAGGCACGGAGGAAATCCGTCTGAGCTTCGGGTTGCGCGAAGGTGAGGCCGCCACCCCGATCGTAACTCAGGATCAGATCGCGGCGAGGGAAGAGCGCCTCGTTCAGGAAGCGCGGCAAGCTGAGGAACTGGGTCGCGCCTTCTCGCTTGACTGGCACATAGTCGCGCACGTTGCCGTAAAGTACGAACATGGCAAGCGTGCGGGAATAGTACTTCTCGGAGAGATCCCTCGCCCAGGTGGGCAGCGATTCCAAGCGTGTAGAATTCGGTGTGGGTGTGGTGGCCATGTTTAAGACTTCACCTAAGCCTGTCATTCCGAGCGCAGCGAGGAATCTCGCTTTGGTTCTTTGCTTCGCGCTCGCCGCCAAGTCAGAGCAAGATCCCTCGCTGCGCTCTTTCGAGAATCACGTCATTCCCGCGAAAGCGAGAATCCATTGTGTTCCAGTCCAACGAGGGACCCCCGCTTTCGCGGGGGTGACGACATAACCGACTTTCATTCCTCTGGGTGCGTCGGAAACCCATGACCACTCGCGATGGCGAAAACAGTTCCTCTGCTTTCAATTCCGAGCGCGCGAGTTGGGTATAGAACCAGGACTCGAAACCGATGAATCGGTCGGCAGCGGGCCAAACGTTTCCTCGACTCCCGGCACCGCCATGTCGAAGACGGCCTCGACCTGCCGCACGGTCTCCTCGGTTTGCTCGACATCGCGAACCAGGTTATCCAATTGGTCGCTCACCTGCTGCGGATCGCGCATGGTCACGGACTGGTCGTTGATCAATTGCAGGACATCTTCGATCGCCGAGCACTGTGCCTGCACCACCTTCTGGTTGTCGCGGACCTTTTCGTATTTCTCCAGCCGCTTCCCGAGGATTTCAATTCGCTTACGGTTGATCTCCTGCACCTGTGCGGGGTCTGAATTCAAAGTGTGCTGCAGATTGGCGATGTTCTGCTTGATGGGGCCAGGGTCGGTGGTCTGCAAATACTCGCAGTGCTGGTAGTCGGCGTAGAGCAAGCGCAGGTAAGCTTCGAGAAGGCCCTGAAGCCTCTGCTCCATCTGCTCCAGAAACATCTGCGAGGTAGATGACAAGCGGCTGTAATTGGTGCGAATGCCGGCGCACAGGGAATCCAAGGTGGCGTAGCGAGTTCGAAGCTCGGGCGGCATTTCGTTGAACATCGTGCCCAGCTTCATCTCGCGCTGGCGCTTTTGCTCAGCGTACTTCCAGGAGCGCACTAAACGCCGAAAGGCGCTGCTGCGAGGCGCGAGGCTTAGATAAATCATCTCCAGGCCTGCCGCCAACACCAGCGGAAGTCCGGTCCCCGACACCACGGCGAAAAGCGCGGCGCCCGCGAGCCCGATCCAGTTGTATTGCCACTTAAGCGCGGCCTTCACCAAGTCGGCCTGCTGTAAGCCAAGCTCGTCCGCCTGGCGCTTGACCATCCCTTCCAACATCGAGCCGGCTTTTGCGGCCGT
>Ga0181530_10005353_pt1 | contig 13125 bp, 10 predicted proteins | sample PEATcosm2014_Bin_42_FD_119769 | JGI IMG/M metagenome (GOLD analysis project Ga0181530, IMG submission 119769) | Peatland microbial communities from MTU Mesocosm Facility, Houghton, MI, USA - PEATcosm2014_Bin10_60_metaG | ecosystem: Environmental > Terrestrial > Soil > Wetlands > Peat | place... | reverse complement strand
TCCGACGCCAATGATTTCGTCGATCAGCAGGATTTCGGGATCTCTGACCGTGGCAATGGCGAACGCCAGGCGAAGCAGCATGCCATTAGAATACGTGCGGATCGGAATTTTTAGGTAATCGCCAAGCTCGGTAAAATCGATAATGTCCTCGATGCTGTTTTTGATCTGTGCGCGTGTCATGCCCCAAATCGTGCCAGCAATCTGAATGTTTTCCAGTCCTGTTGCATCCATGTTAATACCAATGGTCGTATCGAACATCGGCGAGACTTTGCCGACGACGTGTACCGAGCCGCTGGTCGGCGGGTAGACGTGCGAGACAACCCGCAACAACGTGCTCTTGCCGGCGCCGTTATCTCCGACCAGAGCGATGCGGTCGCCGTCATGCGCTTCGAAGTCCAGGTTCTTGAGCGCATTCACCGTCATGTATGCGCCCGATTCTGCAAAGCGTCCGCCGATGGTTCGCCCGAGTAGCGCCGTCTTCAGTGAGGCCATTCTGACGTCGTAAATCGGAATATCGACGCTGACGTTGTTGAGAAATATGGCGGCCACGGTGTTCTCGCTCCGTCAGAGCCAAAAGACGATTCGGCGTGACGCGCGCACCATGAGCGCGATAGCAAGCATCGAACCGACGACTGCAAGGCCGCAGGCGACTAGCCATGATCGGGGTTCTGGAGCCATGCCGAGCAACGGCGCGCGGGTAATCTCGATCAGGTGGTAGATTGGATTGACCTCGGCTACGATTCTGCTGTCGCCGAGTGCGCTTACATTCCACATGATGGGGGTCGCGAACATGCCGAGCTGGATGGTGGTGCCGACGATCGGCTGTATGTCGCGAAATCGCGTGCTGAGGATCGCGATGACAGTCGTCAGCCAAATGAGGTTGACGCCGACTAGAAAAAGACCAGGTATTTCGTAGAGCATTGTGAGGCGAGGCTCGATCTTGAAAATGATCGCCATGGGTATGAAGATGACGATGGTGTGCAAAAAGATGATGAAGTTCCGCCACACGACGCGCAGTACGTAAACGGAATACGGCAGCTTGATTTGCTTGATGATGCGGCCGGCATCGATGAACGCGATGCAGCTGTCGTTGATCGCTGCCGACATGAAACCCCAAACGATAAAGCCGACCGTCAGATACGGGAGGTAGCTGTGGAGTTCCACGTGGAAAATGCGGCTGTAGATCACACCCAGGACCAAGATGAAAACACTCATGCTCAGCGTGATCCAGAACGGTCCAATCACCGAGCGGCGATAGCGCTGGCGAATGTCATCCCAGCCCATGAGGGTCCAGACCGGCCAGGCGCGGAATCCGGCTACGATTTCCTGAGAGATCGTATACGCGATCCTGCTTTTCAGGCTCGAATTCGATAACGCCACAAAGTCGACAGGAGAATTGCCTGCTGTCGTCATGTTCGGCGCGTTCTGAACTTTGGTTAGCATTTCAGCGCGGTGGCCTTAGGTCGGTCCCTAGTCAAGTTTTGCCCGGAGCGGCGGTGGCCGCCGTCATACCGGGTATTCGCCCAAACCGAAAGCCGAAAGCGAGGCGCAGGCTTCGCATCGCCAGCATCGTCTGGAACAGAGCCAGTAGCGACGTTGGTCGGAGCCGATACCATAGCCAGGCTAGGATCACCAAGCGCGCCGCCTGACGGGGCAGCAGGGCCAAAATCGAGTCAAATTTGGCTTTCTCTGCGGCGGAGCGCGCGCCCAGTTCGAGTACTATCGTCCGATCGATCGGATTTTCTTGGAGCGCCAATCGGCACGCCGCAAAGCGCCAGCGGTCGCGGAACGCAGAGCCGTACCATGCCGGGAAACCGGAATCCGCCGCAATCAGGCTGGGAACCGTATCGAGAATGTACTTTGTACGCTGGAGCTCGCGTGCGGTCCGGCGCGAGACGCTGTTCGGAAACACGACCCAGCTGGCGACGATTTTGGGTTCGAAATAAAATCCGTATCGTAGCGCAATCTTGCGCGCGACAAAGCCGTCGGCGAACGAGCCAAGTCGCGGATCGAAACCACCGGCCCAGGCCACGTATTCGCGGCGGAACACTGTGCTGCCGGTCAAAATCCAGTTGTCCGTCGTGCGCAGCAATTTCTTCACGCCGGCGGCATCGATGGGTCCGGCGCTCATCTGCGGCCGCACTGCCGGTCGCACGGCGAATGGTCGATTGCTTGTCCCATTGACCAGCATTGCCTCACCGCAGAACAGCCCGACGCCCGGATTGGCCTCAAGCCGGCGCAGCGCCAGCGCGAAGAATTCAGGGAAAACCCAATCGTCCGATGCTGCAAAATAAACGTAATCGCCGCGCGCCTCTTCAAGGCCGCGCTGCAGGGTCGGGATCACGCCCACGTTTTTAGGATTGCGCAAGAGGCGAGTCGCTGGCTTGCCGGCAGCTATCCTCTCGATGACGGCAACACTGTCGTCGGTCGAGCCGTCGTCGATGACGATGATCTCGTCCGCGGCGCGCTCCTGGCCAAAAAGCGCCGCCAAGGCGCGGCCAATGAATTTAGCGTGGTTGTAATTTGGCAAGACCACGGAAAGCGTAGGCGGCATGGCGTGGCTATTTTCGACCGTTGCTGGGCTGATTGGGACTCGGGCTCTGGCGGCTGCCGCTTAAGGCGACGTCGTGGCGTCATAACACAGTTGGCGCTTCTAAGATTTCACTAGTTCAATCAGCGATTTAAGACCTCCAGGCCGGCGCGACAAAGCTAAATCGCGTATTGTTTTTCCTGAGATTGCGAAAGCACAGTCCGGACGAGCCAGAAGAGCCGATTGTGCTGCTCTTTGCCTGGGAGATTCTAGAGGATGATTGCAATCTATTCTTAAGGCGGGGCTCTTTGACAAAAATTGAGCGAATCCGAGGATTTAGCTGCCAAGCCCTTTAGCTTGATATTGGTGGCTTTTGACCGCATAAGGTCGCGCCTATGCCGGCCGAGGAGGGGTACGTTAGGTGGAACCGCCGTTAGCAATTGACCTGGTAACGGGCGGGGCCGGTTTTATCGGAAGCCACCTCGTTGACCGATTGTTGGCGCAAGGCCGGACGGTGCGGGCGTTCGACAGCTTTGTCGTCGGCAGGCGCGCTAACCTTAAGCAGCATAACGGGAATTCACGCCTTACGGTCGTTGAAGGCGACGTCGCCGACCCTGCCGCCGTGGCTGCGGCGATGGCGGGGGTCGAACGAGTCTTTCATCTCGCGGCCCGCGCCGACATTGTTCCATCGATTCAAGAGCCGGAAGCCTATTTCCGATCCAACGTCGACGGCACGTTTTGTGTGCTCGAGGCCGCCCGCCGAAACGGTGTCAAACGACTTGTCTATGTCGCGTCCTCGTCCTGCTACGGAATCCCCGAACATTATCCGACCGCCGAAACTGCTGCGGCCGACCCGCGCTATCCCTACGCGCTAACGAAATATCTGGGCGAGCAGCTGGTCATGCATTGGGCCCAGGTCTACCGTCTTCCGGCGGTGTCCGTGCGGTTCTTCAATGTCTACGGGCCGCGCGCGCGCACCAGTGGGACTTATGGCGCGGTATTTGGGGTTTTCTTGGCGCAGCTCCTGGCTGGTGAGCCATTGACCATTGTCGGCGATGGCGAGCAGACTCGCGACTTCACCTTCGTCTCCGATGTCGTCGATGCGTTGATCACGGCCGCCAACAGTGACAAAATCGGCGAAATCTACAATGTCGGGAGCGGGCGGCCTGTCAGCGTCAACGAGCTGGTGCGGCTTTTGGGATCGCCGCCCACAGTGCGCATACCGAAGCGTCCCGGAGAGCCGGATTGCACTTGGGCCGACATTTCGAAGATTCAACGCGATCTCGGGTGGCAGCCCAAGGTCAGTTTTGCCGATGGCGTGAAGGTGATGCGGGATAACATTGACTATTGGCGCGACGCGCCGGTGTGGACGGCGTCGCGCATTGCGGAAGCGACCAGCGACTGGTTTCGTTTTCTCGATTCCGAGCGCAATGGCGTAAGAGGACGAGAATGGACTCAAGCGTCGCAAAACTGATCCCCCAGCCGCCGGTCGGCCGCTCGCCAAGCCCACGCGACAAGGTGCGGACCTTGGCCGAGGTCGCGGCGGCCTGCGAGCAGGCCCGGCGCGCCGGCCAGACCGTGGTCCAGGCCCACGGCACGTTCGATCTCCTGCATCTCGGCCACGTCCGCCATCTCGAAGCCGCCCGTAAGCTCGGCGACGTGCTGATCGTCACCGTCACCGCCGACCGTTTCGTCAACAAGGGCCCTGGCCGCCCGGTGTTCAACGCCGAATTGCGCGCCGAGATGCTGGCCACGCTCGAATATGTCGATTGGGTCGCCATCAACGACGCCGCCGACGCGGTGAGCGCCATCGAACGCATCCGGCCGTCGATCTACATCAAGGGCCAGGACTACCAGAACCCGCAGGGCGACATTACCGGCAAGATTTCGCTCGAGCGCGATGCGGTCGAGACCTATGGCGGGCGCATCCATTTCACCGACGAGGTGTCCTTCTCATCGAGCGAATTGATCAACCGCCACCTCAACGTCTTCGAGCCGCATATCCGCGAGCATCTCGACACGCTGCGCCAGGACGGCGGCCTCGACCAGCTGATCGACCTGATCGAGCGGGTTGCCGACTACCGGGTTCTCATCGTTGGTGATGCCATTATCGACGAGTACCAATACGTCTTGCCGATGCACAAGACGCCTAAGGAGAACATGATCGCGACCCGTTATCAGGATCGCGAATTGTTCGCCGGCGGCGTGTTCGCCGCCGCCAACCATGTGGCGTCGTTCTGCAAGCAAGTCGACATCATCACCTGCGTCGGCGATTCCGAAACCCATGACGACCTGATCCGCCAGAGTCTGAAGCCGAATGTTGGCTTGCGGGCTTTTACGCGAACCGGTGCGCCAACCACTCTGAAGCGCCGTTTCGTCGATCCCTCGTATATGCGCAAGCTGTTCGAGGTCTATTTCATGAACGACGAGCCGCTGACGCCGGACGTGCAGAGCGAGGTCGATCGCGCGATCGCGGACCGGGCGGCCGACTACGACGTCGTCATCGCCGCCGATTTCGGCCACGGCCTGATCGCGCCGTCGTCGATCGAAGCCCTGACGTCGAAAGCGCGCTTCCTGGCCGTGAACACGCAAAGCAACAGCGCCAATCTCGGCTATAACCTGATCACCAAATATGGCCGCGCCGACTACGTCTGCATCGATGCGCCCGAGGCGCGGCTTGCGGTCAGCGACAGGATCGCCAATGTCGGCGACATCGCGCGCCGGCTTGCGGAAAACCACATCGACTGTTCGAAGATCATCGTCACCCAAGGCAAGCACGGTTGCGTCACGTTCGAGGCCGGCGGCATCACCCATACCATCCCCGCTTTCGCCAAAAACGTGGTGGATACGGTCGGCGCCGGCGACGCGTTCCTTGCGGTGACGGCACCGCTGGTTGCGGCCGGAGCGCCGATGAACCGCGTCGGCTTCATCGGCAATGTCGTCGGCGCGCTGAAGGTCGAGATCGTCGGCCATCGGCGCTCGATCGAAAAGGCGGCCTTGATCAAGGGCATTACGGGCCTACTCAAATAATATCGGAGCCTGAAGACATGCGGGAATTGCTGGATCGGTGGATCGTCTCTTTGGCCAACGCCATGCGCGCCGCCGAAGTGACCGATCAGACGTCGAAGAAGCTGACGCTCGAATCGGGCTGCGAGTGGGTGCGCAAGGCCGCCCACGAGGCGCACAATGCCGGCAACAAGATCATTTTCATCGGCAACGGCGGCAGCGCCGGCATCGCCAGCCACCTGGCCATCGATTTTTCCAAGAACGGCGGGCTTCGTGCGCTCGCCTTCAACGATCCTTCCGCGCTCACCTGCCTCGGCAACGACCTCGGCTACGAGAACGTGTTCGCCAAGCAGCTCGAATTCCATGCCCGGCCGGGCGACCTGCTGATCGCGATTTCGAGCTCCGGCATGTCGCCGAACATCCTCGGCGCGGTGAAGGAAGCGCGAGCCCGCGGCTGCAAAGTCGTGACCTATTCGGGGTTTGGCGAAGGCAACGCGTTGCGGCGCACCGGCGACGTGAACTTTTATGTCCGCGGCCAGGACAAGGAATACGGCTTCGTCGAGGTCGCACATCTGGCGCTGTGCCATGCCGTGCTCGACATCGACATGGGTTGGGGAACGAGCTGGGGCACCGGCTTGGCAAAGAACCCAAAAACCGCCAAGGCGCCGGCCGCATAATTACTAAGGGACATTGGAAAGCGTGATGGCTAATCGGTTTAAGCGTGTCCTCGTAACCGGCGGGGCTGGTTACGTCGGTTCTAACCTCGTGCCCAAACTGCTCAACGCCGGCTATGAGGTCGCCGTTCTCGATCTCTTTATCTACGGCGAGGTTTTTGCCGGCGTCGACGACGTTGCGAAGCTCATCCAGGTCAAGGGCGATCTGCGCAATGCGGCCGATGTGCGCAAGGCACTTGCCGGCTGCGACGCCGTGATCCATCTCGCCTGCATTTCCAACGATCCGTCCTTCGACCTCAATCCGGAACTCGGCAGGTCGATCAATTTCGATTGCTTCCGGCCGTTGGTGAAGGCGAGCAAGGACTCAGGCGTTAAGCGCTTCATCTATGCGTCATCGTCCTCGGTCTACGGCATCAAGGACGAGCCCAACGTCACCGAAGATCTGCCGCTCAAGCCGCTCACCGACTATTCCAAGTACAAAGCCATGTGCGAGGATGTCTTGGAGGAAGAGCGCGAGCCCGGCTTCGTCGCCGTCACGCTGCGCCCGGCAACGGTGTGCGGTTACGCGCCACGGCTGCGGCTTGATCTCACGGTCAACATCCTCACCAACCACGCCATCAATAACGGCCGGATCACGGTGTTCGGCGGCGAGCAGTTGCGTCCCAATCTCCACGTCGAGGACATGACCGACCTTTACCTGATGCTGCTCGAACAGTCGGATGAGGCGATCAATGGCAAAACCTGGAACGCCGGCTATCACAACCTCAAAGTCCGCACCATCGCCGACATGGTACGCGAAGAGGTTGGACAGAAGGTCGACATCGTCGTCACGCCGAGCGACGACCATCGCTCCTACCACGTCTCGTCGGAGAAAATCCGGCGCGACCTAGGCTTTGTCGCCGGCCGCACAGTCAAGGACGCCATCGTCGATCTAAAAACGGCATTTCTCGCCGGCAAGGTGCCAAATTCCATGTCCGACGACCGCTACTACAACATCAAGCGGATGCAAGCGCTCAAGCTGAGATGAACAAGGTAGAGTTGCTGCCGCCTGATTTTCGAGCCGGCGGCAGTCCGGTAAGGACGCATGAGCTGCGCTCACCGCCCAAAGCGGTGAGGCTTCTGCTTTGCGCCTGGGGCTACAGCTATGTCCGACAGTTCCTTGAATATAGTTTGCCGACGATGCTCGCGCCGGGCAACATTCCCGCTCTCGCTGCAGCATTGCCAACCGAATTTGTCATCCTGACCAGCGTTGATGATGAATCCTTCATCAGCGAGCACCCTGCGTTTAAGCGCCTCGCCTCCATCTGCACAACAAGAATCCATGCGATTGATCATCTCATCAGCGACGGCAACTATTCCACAACGATCACGCTCGCTTATACCGAAGCAGTGCGCGAACTTGGCGAGGCGATGATCGATACATGTTTCATGTTTCTGGTGTCGGATTATATCCTGGCCGATGGTTCCTTTGCGAATGTTCTCAAGCGCGTGCAACAGGGTACGAGCGCGGTCGTGGCCGGCAATATGCAGGTCACGCGCGAATCTGCATTGCCCTGGCTGCAGGAACGGCTCGTTGGCAACGAGCTTTCGCTGTCGCTACAACCGCGCGAGCTGATGCAATGGGCGCTCAACAACCTGCATCCATTGGTTCTGGCCAACATGGTCAATCTGCCGTTCAGCCACAATACCGACAGCAATCGGTTATTCTGGCGGATTGACGGCAATACCATTCTCGGACGCTTCTATCTCCTGCACATGCTCTGCGTGCGCCCGGAGGTCACGGATTTTATCATCGGATCGTCCTGCGATTATTCGTTCATACCCGAGATGTGCCCGTCCGGAAACGTCGACATTATTACGGATTCCGATGAGTATCTCGTCATCGAGATGCAAACGCGAGATCACGAGTCAAAATTTCTGCGTCCTGGTCCGTTCGAGGTGCCCGAGCTCGTCAAGAGTTTGAGCGAATGGACGACAAGCGTCCACCGAGACAACGCCAATCACTCGCTATTCTTTCATGCCGAGGAACTTCCGAATGAAATCGATCGCAGTATCAATGAGGCTGACGCGTTCGTTTCCGATATAGCGAAGAATCTCAGCCGCAAGCCGCAGCCGCATCGTGGCCATCCTTATTGGCGCGGCGCCATGGCGGCATTTTACGAGGTCGGCGGCCGTAAGCTCAACGAAGAAGAGTGGTATTACGCGCTCGGCCTGCCCGAAATTCCCAATGGATTGACCAATTGGTTGATGTGGCATTCCAAGTTTGCCCTCATGGGCAGGCCGCCGCACGTATTGCCGTGGCATCCGGCTTGGCCAGATTTTCGTACTGTATTCCGCGAGATCGATAGTTTCTTCACCGATCCGGACACACGACTGTTGTTGGTATCAAATGAGCCTACTGCATTCAGCGTGGCGCTTGCAGACAGCGGCGAGCGAACGCGTCGACTGCGTTGCCGCCCATTCCTGCGAAACCCGCCCGAACGGTATTCACAATTACATGGAAAATTTGATCTGTGCCTTCTTGAACTCAGTGAAACCGATATGGAGGATGGCGGTGAGTTGACGGATCGAATTGTTCCCCTCCTGAAGAAGGGTGGCCGCATCGTCCTCTTTGTCCAGAACAATCGCGTGATCGATGACGCCGGCGTTTTTGGTCACAGTGTTTCGTTCCAAAGCTCGCGATTCATACGCTCGGCCGCTGTGCCGACGGAAATTCATTATGTCCCATCAAACGTCGCGCGACGGCGGGGCCGTGTCGGCATGTCGAGATTGCGCCGGCTCATGAACAAAGGATTCTGGCTCACCGCCCCGCTGACATCGGTTGGGGCAGGTTTTTTTCTGTTGTGCTCGTTCGTCGGCAATCTGGATGCTTGGCGATCCACACGGCGCGTTGCCGGCCGCGGTCACCTGTCAAGTTTCGTAATGCGATTGACCGTGGACGCACCTGAATTGGGCAAGTCTGACGCTCTTCGGTTATCCGCCAGAGCGCGCGCGCGGCGGGAAGGGCTGGCGAATGCGGGCGGCGCGATACCACGCGCTGTGGCCAACGAAACTCGTGAACCGCAATACAATCGTTGCCTCGAATTGCGAGACACTATCGGTCTAACGTCGCTTGGTCTTATGACCAATCAGATCTGGCATGACGATCCGCGCCGCCTTACGTTTCTGCTGGCGCGCTATAAATTCGTAGCCAAGATGCTGGCGGGGTGCCGCAACGCCGGCGAGGTCGGCTGTGGTGACGCTTTCGGTACGCGCGTGGTCTTGCAGGCGGTGCCGGACGTTACCGTCTACGATTTCGATCAGTTGTTCATCCAGGATATTCGCACGCGCTTCGACGAGAAATGGCCACTCAAGGCCGAGGTCCACGACATCGTCGCCGGCCCGCTACCACGAAAGCACGAAGCGCTGTTTAGCCTTGACGTCATCGAGCACATCGCGCCGCATAACGAGCACGACTACTTGGCCAATCTCTGTGAGTCTCTTGCGGAGAATGGCATGCTGATCATCGGCACGCCGTCACTTGAGTCGCAGGCTTACGCCTCGCCGCCGAGTAAGGTCGGCCACATCAATTGCAAAACCGCAAGCCAGCTCAAAGCTCTTCTCGAATATTACTTCGAGCACGTCTTCATATTTTCCATGAACGACGAAGTCGTTCACACCGGATTTTCGCCTATGGCACACTATTTATTTGCCATGTGCACATCATCCAAGTGGGAAGCAAAGGGCGTCCTAAAGCGGTCGAGCGGTGAATCTCGCGAATTTGCAATCTGCCAGGCGCGCGACGGGTCTGGATACTATGTGCGCGTGACGCACCCCAACACCGAACCCCAACGTGTGGAAGGCTTTGCGACTGTTGCGGATGCGGCCCGTTGGATCGGCACTCAGGCGCTGGATTGGTCTAAAGCCGAGCGTCCGGAATTCTGACCTGCTGTTGGAGAAATTCGCAAGCATTGCCATGAGATCAAGTTTGCGAATTGGAATAGATTTTGACAACACGATCATCGCTTACGACGAGGTATTTTGTATCGCCGCCAAAGCGCGTGGACTGATCGATCCCGAGTTTTCCGGCAGCAAGCAGGCGGTGCGCGACGCGATACGGCTTTTGCCGGACGGCGAACTGGCCTGGCAGCGCCTACAAGGACAAGTCTACGGCAAGGGAATCGGCGGAGCGAAATTGGTCGCGGGCGTTGAAACGTTTCTACGCCGTTGCCGTACTGAGGGCTGTGTGGTTGCCATCGTGAGCCACAAGACCGAATACGGCCACTTCGATCCCGATCGCGTGAACTTGCGCCAAGCGGCGCTCGACTGGATGGCCGGGCAGGGGCTCGTTGGCGGCGATCGCGGTATCGCCTTGGCGGACGTTTATTTCGAAAGTACGCGGGCCGAAAAACTTGCGCGGATCGCGGCGCTGTCGTTGACCCACTTCATCGACGATCTCGAGGAAGTGCTGACCGACCCCGATTTCCCTCCGAACATCGAACGCATTCTATTCGCCGACGGCGCGCAGCCGGCGTCGGCGTCATACACCAGCTGTTCGACCTGGCGCGACATCGAGCGGCAGGTTTTCGGTGGAGCAGGTCCTTGAGCCCGATCGACGACGGCGCGCTCGCCGAAGCCGCCGAAGTGGCGCGTGCGCTGGTCGGCGATGCCGTCGCGGTGAGCCGGCTCGTCACCGGCGGCCGCAATAGCCGCATCTGGCGCGTAGCAAGTGGCGAACGGGCGTTTGCGCTCAAGCAATATCCGTCACGTAAGGCCGACCCGCGGGATCGGCTCGCCACCGAGGTCGGCGCGCTGCGGCTGATGGAGCGCCATGGCATCGACACGGTGCCGCGCGTGCTCGGCGTTGACGGCGCGCATGGCTATGCGCTTTTGAGCTGGATCGACGGCCGTGACGTTAACGACGTGACCGATTCCGATATCGACGCGGCGATCGTTTTCCTCACTGCGATCCATGGCCTGCGCGCGGCGCCCTGGGCCGCCGAACAGCCGCCGGCAGCCGAAGCTTGCCTCAGCGGACGCGAGATCGAACGGCAGATTCAGGGACGCTTGGCGCGTCTGCGTGACACTGCCCGCGACGAGCATGAACTGATTGATTTTGTTGATAATTCTGTCGCACAGCGGCTCGCCGCCGAGAGCCCCAAGGCGCGTCGGGCGGCGACGGCGGCCGGCCTTGCTTTTGACGCCGAACTCCCGCAGGAATGGCGCAGCCTCGTTCCGTCCGATTTTGGCTTCCACAACAGCTTGCGACGGCCGGACGGGTCGTTGGCGTTCCTCGATTTCGAGTATTTTGGCTGGGACGATCCTGTGAAGCTCACCGCCGATATTGCGTTGCATCCGGGCCGGTCACTCGATCCGCCGCAACGAAAACGCTTCCGCCAAGCAGCGACGCGGCTTTACGGCGGCGATCCGGCTTTCGCCAGCCGGTTGTCGGCTTATCTGCCGTTGTTCGGATTGCGCTGGGTGCTCATCCTGCTCAACGAATTCATTCCCGAGCGCTGGCAGCGGCGCGTGCTCGCCGGCGAGACCGGCAGCTGGAGCGACGTCAAGGCGCGGCAGCTCGCGCAGGCGCGCGCGTTCCTCGATGCGCTTGCCGGAAAGCTGGAGGCTTAAGCGATGGCAGCTCAGGCCGCGCCGGCGCTCAGTCTCGCGACGCCACCGCTCGACGAGCGTTCGAAACATCTGCGCCGGCTCGCGGTGCGCACGCTGCACGGCGGCGAGCGCGGCCATGTCGGTTCCTCGATGTCGCTCATCGAGATCATGCGCGTGCTCTACGACGACGTGCTGCGCTATCGCGCTACCGAGCCGAAATGGCCGGGGCGCGACCGCATGATCCTGAGCAAGGGCCATGGCTGCATCGCGCAATATGTCATGCTCGCCGAAAAAGGGTTCATTCCCTACGAGACCCTCGACACCTTCTGCCGCCGCGATTCCATTCTCGGCGGCCATCCGGAAGCGGCGAAAATTCCCGGTGTCGAGGCTTCGACCGGCGCGCTCGGCCATGGTCTTTCCTACGGCGTCGGCATGGCGCTGGCGGCGCGCATCGAGAAGCGCGATACTCGCATCATCGTGGTCATGGGCGACGGCGAGATCAACGAAGGGTCGGTGTGGGAGGCGGCGCTGTGCGCCGGCAAGCACAAGCTCAACAACCTCACTGCCGTCATCGACTATAACAAGATCCAGTCGGCCGGCCCGACCCGCGAAATCCAGGACCTTGAGCCGCTGCTCGACAAGTGGCGCGCATTCAATTTCGCGGCGGTCGAAGTCGACGGCCACGACGTCGAAGCCTTGCGCGAGGTTTTCCATCGTCTGCCGCTCGCCGCCGACCGGCCGAGCGCCATCATCTGCCATACCGTCAAGGGCAAAGGCATCGCGTTCGCCGAGAACGATGCCAATTGGCACCACAAGTCGAAGATCGCCAACGACGTGGTGGCAAAACTCTACGCCGCGCTGGAGTAGCGCATGCGTCAGACCTGCCTCAACATGGTCTACGACCTCGCCAAGCGCGACAAGCGCGTGCTGTTTATCGGTTCCGATCTCAGCCCCGGGCTGCTTGGCGACATGAAGAAAGAGATGCCCGAGCGCTGGTACATGGAGGGCATCACCGAGGCGAACGTCATCGGCATGGCGGCGGGCTTTGCCATGGAAGGCTACATTCCTTACGTCAACACCATCGCGACCTTCATCACGCGACGCTGCTATGAGCAGGTGGCGGTCGATCTTTGTCTGCATGATCTCCCGGTGCGGCTCATCGGCAATGGCGGCGGCCTGGTCTACGCGCCGCTCGGGCCGACACATTTGGCGATCGAAGACATCGCCATCATGCGCGCACTGCCGAACATGACGGTGACGGCGGTATGCGACGCCAAGGAGATGGTGCGGCTTATGAACTGTACGCTCGATTGGCCGAACCCGATC
>Ga0181530_10005351_pt1 | contig 13132 bp, 6 predicted proteins | sample PEATcosm2014_Bin_42_FD_119769 | JGI IMG/M metagenome (GOLD analysis project Ga0181530, IMG submission 119769) | Peatland microbial communities from MTU Mesocosm Facility, Houghton, MI, USA - PEATcosm2014_Bin10_60_metaG | ecosystem: Environmental > Terrestrial > Soil > Wetlands > Peat | place... | reverse complement strand
GGGGAAGGATGGTGATTCCAGTCGGCGAACCAGATGCCGCCCAACAATTGATGTTGCTCGAAAAGCAAGAGGACGGAAAGATCAAAACGAGGCGGGCGCTGCCGGTCGCCTTCGTCCCGCTCACCGGCGGACATTAGTGAGTGCTGAAACCTCAACTTCTCCAAATCATGTATTCTTTGATTGTCTTGCCCGATAGGACTTCAGGAGTTGGCAAGCTGCCTTGAAAATACTTCGATAGAAGCTTGCATACCTGTGGTGTTACCACTATGATTGGAAATGCATACGGTATCGAGGTCTTGTTGAGATTATAAAAAGCGGGACTTGGGACGAGGGCGAAGCGTGCGGATTTTCGGAACATATGACGGGACCACTCCTTGGGAACCTCTAGGTGCTTAAAGCCTGATTTCGACGCCGTTGACCGGCTAATCTCATTGTCCAACGATAAGCTGGCGAAATATTTAAGATTAGCCGGTCGAACGACCCCTTGATTGTGCTAATGTTGGGCACGCGCATTAACCAATTGATACCACAGAGATTACGGCTAGAGCGTGCCAATCATTAGCCAGTCAAGATGCCAAAAACGCGCTTCTAAACGCTATATGCACGCTATTGTGATATTTCCCTATAGAAATTGAGCTAATTTCGTGGCCCGATTTAGTCCCGTTTTCGGGAAGTTAACCAGAAAGCATGCAATTACTTGTTCCGCGCGACTGCGCCGCGATTAACCATCAAGAGAGTGGGTTTCGCCAACGTGGCCAGAACAACAACAAGGTTTGTCAATTTTCAGACGTTGCAGGCACGAGGGGGTAGCGCGAACACCGCCATCAAATTGATGATGGCATGTAATGACTTGTCGGTAGCCAACCAATCTCTGTCCGAATGCAAGAAGGAATTATCCAGCGGCAAGAAGCCCCGACAAATCGGCGCGGGAATGTACTTTGTGAGAATACAGATTGCTCACCTCCACGAAGGTCTGAAGGTCATCGAAGAAATCAAGAAAGACCCATTCCTAATGGCACTTGTTAATCGCTGTGACAGCCAAACACAGCAATCCTTTAAGGAGCTTGAGCAGTTCCTAACCAAAGGCTCCAGACGTGCCGAGTTTGAACAGCTTGTCGGTCGCGTCAGGCACAATTTGACGTTTCACTATGACAAAAGCGGAAAGCTTATTGAACAAGCAGTCTCAGACAGAGCCGGACGTCCCGACGCGAGAACGTCCTCTGTGACACGAGGAGATACTGCTTACGTCTGGCATTTCAAAGTCGCCGACGACATTGTGGATAGCATCGTGGTTCGCCAAATCTGGGCCATTCCGCGTGCAGCCGATCTCCGAATTGAAGCTGATAAAGTCGCCGACCGAGTTCACCAGATATTTTTGTGGTTTGTTGACTTCTCTGGGGAGTTCATATGGAAGTACTGCGAAAGCTGATGGCTAATACTGTGGTCAACCAGACGCGATAAAGCCTTGTAGCGCCTCTTTGGGGAAATTCACTTATTAGAATCATAGGCGTTATGCACCCGTCGGTACTTCGGATTTCATGGATTGGCAAGAAAGGTTGAAAGTTGAATAGAGTACCGGAAAAAACTTGTCAGGGATTTTGGGTCATAATACACTGAGAAAACAATACGATGTGGGAAGCCACCACGCCCGCAGGATAAATCACTCATCGCCCCACTGAGAACCGGACTACCTTCCCATGTCCAGAGGTATTTTGAAGCTTTTCAATATACTTAGCTTTCTGGTCATCAGCGGAAATGGTGGGATAACCAGAACGAAATCGTGTTAATTTAAAAGGTTAACACCCGTTAAAGCTATTAAACTGACTCCGTCCCCTTGGCTCTATTAAGATGTGTCAGGTCCGTCCGAAACGCAACGGTGGGCCCTTAATAAGGAGTGCGACCGTGTATCTAAACTATTTGCCGCTTCGCTTTACTTCGGACGTATTCCGTGGCGGCGTGCTCTCGTTCGAGGGCAGCCGGAAGGAACTCGCCGCGAAGGAAAGTCCTCTCTCCCAAAAGCTTCGCGAGCTTCGCCAGCAGTATGGGGCGACCCATTTCTTTCACGCCATGGGTAACGCCATAGCCTGCATCGCACTAACGCAGGACGCGCCATTGATTGGGCAGGAAAAAGAGTTCGACATTTTAAATGATTTCCAACTCGCCAATGCGCTTGCTAGATCAGCCCTATTCCATTTCTTCACGTCAGCTGGCAATTGGACGGTGATACGGTTCCGACCAGTGACTCTGCTCCTTGAGAAACACAACCTGTCTAGCGCCCGAAAGGACATCTTCGGCATTTTCCCCGAATACACCTTCGACATTCGCCCGCTCGCTCCGCATGAGGGCGACATCACGAGCGGCGTTCTGGTAGGCTTCGGCATCCGATACATTTTCCTGAAGACCGGCGCCGCGCTTCATGCTGAAGGAACGCCGCTCACGGGCCTCTATGTTGTCCAGGTTCGGGATGACGCTGAAGTTGCCACGCCCTTCGAGCGCAGGTACCTGGGCCGTGTTGAGCAGGTACAGGATGGGATGGTAATCCTCTCGGATTCGGACTTGGAAGATTTTCCACTGGATAGCTGCTATCCCGAAGGAAGTCGTACCAATGTCGAAGCCGTCGGGAAGGCGCTTCTAGGTGACGGCTACGATGCTTTTTCACGCACCCTACTGGAGCAAACGTTTAGCGTTTTGGGTGCAGAACATCAGGTGCGGCGCCTCAATGATCTTGGAACTTGGCTTGAAGAGAAGTCTCCCATCGTGTGCGGCGCGGGGCTGAGCATGCGTATCCACAAGAAGCCTCATAACTGCCCAAAGGGTACCGATGCCGGCTATTCCCATACCTTCAATACACCTAGTTGCGTTCTTCGGCCCGGCGGCTCAATCACGGTTCCCTGGCCGGTTGACAAGCAGATCGATCTTCATGGTCCGTACGATGCGGAATCGTTTCCCGACAAACGCGTCAAAATTGCCGTGGTCTGCCCGGAGGAATTCGTGGGCGAAGCCGGTCAGTTTCTTAGGCAGCTTAAGGAGGGCGTCAATTCCGCCGATGACAATGCGCCCTTTCGTAAGGGCTTCGTGCGCAAGTATCACCTCAATGCGTGCGATTTCACGTTTCACGAGGTGAAGCGTACGGCCGCATCGTTGGAGGACGCCTACAGGATTGCGTCGCTGGAAGCGCTGAAGGAAAAACCGAATCTCGCCTTAGCCATTATCCGCGAGCAGCACCGGGACTTGCCTGACGCTGCGAATCCGTACTACACGACAAAGGCCCGGCTGATGGCTCAGGGCGTTCCTGTTCAGCTGGTTAAAATCGAAACGATTCGTCGGCAAAACATCGAATATGTTCTCAACAACGTCAGCCTTGCAATGTACGCCAAGCTCGGGGGCATTCCGTGGACCTTGGCTCCCAACTCCGACCTGGCACACGAGATTGTCGTCGGTATCGGAAGCGCCCGGCTGACCGACAGCAGGCGTGGAGCCGGTGAGAGGGTGATCGGCATAACGACCGTCTTTGGCGGAGACGGGCAGTATCTTCTAGCAAACAACACTCATGAAGTGTCCGCCGAGCAGTACCTTGAAGCCCTCATCCGCTCCCTTCAGGAGACGGTTGCGGAACTGCGCAGTCGTTTCGGATGGAAACCGAAGGATCGTGTCCGGTTCATCTTCCATCAGAGTTTCAAGAAATACAAGGACGTAGAGGCTGAAGCGGTCAAAACCTTCGCAGCATCTCTTACAGACTTTGATGTTCAATATGCCTTCGTCCATGTGAGCGACTCACACAATTGGATGCTCTTCGATCCTATCGCCCAAGGTGTGAAATTCGGCAGAGCAACCAAGGGGAAAATGGTGCCGCAACGAGGGCAATGCGTCCCGCTTGGTCCCAATACTGCGCTTCTCACACTTTCCGGTCCCTATCAGGTCAAGACCTCGCTTCAAGGTTGCCCGCACCCGATTCTTGTTAGTATTCACGAGGATTCGACGTTCAAAAGCTTGGACTATCTCGCGCGGCAAGTCTTTAACCTCAGCTTCATGTCATGGCGAGGATTTAACCCTTCCACTCTGCCGGTATCCATCTCATACTCCAATATGATCGTCGACCTGCTCGGCCATCTGCGCCATGTTAAGAACTGGAACTCCGAGATACTTGCAACAGCACTGAAGGAAAGAAGATGGTTTCTCTGATTCACAGCCTTTATCTGCAGCCGAGTTTGGATCGTCTCCGTGTTGCAGTGCTGGAGCAAAACCGCCCCGGTTCGGTGGAGGGGCTTCTGGCCCATCACGTCCTTAAAGATGATGCCCGCATCACCATTGAATGGCAGGTTGGATGTACTCAGGCATGGATTGATACAGAGTTCAAGCCAACAAACCTAGATCATGTTTCTGCTCTGGGTTATGTTCTGTGGGCGAATCCCACCTCCAAGTTCAAGGCCCAGCTCATGGATGGCCTCAGCCGGGTTCGAGAACGAGACGCTTTCAAAGGTGAGCATCTGAGTCTCGCCCGCAACCCAACGCGCCTACTCGGCATTATCCTTGGCAGTCTTGCGCTCGGCGACGCCGGCTCGGAAACTCGTCTTTGGTGCAAGGAAGTGTTGGAGAAAATGCAGCAGAAGGGTGTGATGGGCTTCGATCCGCTGGTGCTATACCTTTTTTTCCGCGCGTTTGGCACGAAGATACCAATCGCGGCCCATACCGGGACAAGTCTGTACCAACTGGCTTTCGCCGACTGGGTCATCCGCCATCAAATGCATCAGAACGAGCCGTCGCAACAGCAGTTAAATGGCAATCGACAGAGCATCCTTTTCCAGACGGCCACTGATCTTCATTTCGAGTCCGCCTCCCAAGCGGCGTTCATCTGGTCCAGCGTAACTTCGATACTTTTTCATGCTTTGTGGGCGGCGTCATTGCAGCCAAGGCACGTGGCAGCAGTGCTTCGGAATTTTGAGGCTGCGATGAAGCGCTGGCGCTGGGATGGCGACGAACTCCAGAAACCCATTCAGTGGCCGGTCACCCAAGAGCGCGAGGTGCAAGACATTCTTTGGCTGATCCTCCGTTCCTATTTCCCGGATGTTGTCGATGAAGATACTTTGCCGAAACTCGGCCACTCTACCTACAAGGCGGATTTTGGCATCGGATCGCTGAAGCTCATTATTGAAGCGAAGTTTGCGACGAGCAAGGATGACTTTAAGAAAATCGAAAAGGAAGTTCAGGAAGATTGCATCCCCTATCTTCGCGACCTGCGCTATGAGTCACTAATTGTATTCATCTATGATGATTCGGCGAGCGTCCAGGAGCATGACACCACTCGGCGCGCGCTACTGGAAATTCCCGGCATCGTGGATGTTGTTATCGTGAGCCGACCGTCGCAATTGACTCCGAAGTGCGCTGTTCCGCAGCGAAGAAAGAAGACCCTCAGAGCACCATCAGAACCATCAACTTCCTAATCGTTATGGTGCTACAGACGGGGTTAGAACAAGCCAACATTTTAATTAGCATACAGAATAGCTGTAAGAAAAAGAAGGTGTCCTGAAAAAGGGAAAATGGGTGCGGTGAAACGTCACGAAACTCTTGAGTTAAATGATGACGACTTTCTCTCTGCACTATAGTGTCCAGAGAGGCCCTTTGCCATGTTAAGGCAGGCCGGGCGTGTAGCTTAAAGAATTCACTAATTCCTCTTTCAATGCCCCTCGTTTCACTACTCGTTTTACTTGGAGGAGAAATTCATGCGCTTGGCTAAATTGATTCTGAGGAACTTTAGGTGTTTCGGCCCTGAAGAGATGAGCGTTGATTTTGATGATTTGACAGCTGTCATCGGAGCCAACAGTGCTGGAAAGACGGCCCTTCTCTGTGCTATCCAGAAATTGTTTGGCACAAACTCCAGGGAACGAGAAATTAGGAGACCCGATTTCCATGTCCCAACTGATAAAAAGCCAGAGGAGATGGAGCACGGCGATCTGCAGATTGAGGCTATTGTAGAGTTTCCGGAATTAGTCGAGGAATCGGGATCAAGCGAATCCACTGTACCTCCTTTCTTTGAACGGATGGTCATTGATGGACCTGGCCAAAAACCCTATCTTAGGATTCGACTGGAGGCAAACTGGCAAAAGGGGCATTCACCGGAGGGGGATATTGATTCTAAACTCCAGTTCATAACCTCTCCTGTCGGCGAAACCATCTCCGACGACAACCGAGTCCCGGTGTCCTCGCACCACAGGTCAAGTATTCAGACGATCTATGTACCTGCTATTAGGCAGCCCTCCTCTCAGCTCAGAAATGCTTCTGGCACAATCCTTTGGCGAATTCTCAATGGCGTAAGATGGCCTGAAGATATCGAGGGGAGAATCGAGGAAAAATCACTGGAGACAAATGCCATTTTCGATGAGCAGCCCGCTGTCAAGGAAATACGGAGAATACTCGCGACACAATGGCAATCACTTCATAGGGATGTAAGATACACGGATGCCATATTGAAATTCAGCAGTAGTGACCTAGAATCAGTACTGAAGGGGATTGAGGTCGAATTTGCCCCCACTGAAACATCACGGGCATATGATATTGATGATCTCGGGGAAGGTTTGAGATCTCTATTCTATTTCTCTTTGGTTAATTCACTGCTTGAGATAGAGTCGATTGTGCTGCGGGTTGGGGGGACAAAGATCTCAAGGATGCATTCTCGTTTGATCCTCCTGGCCTGACAATATTAGCAGTCGAGGAGCCTGAGAACCATATTTCTCCACACTTATTGGGGAGGGTTGTTGAGAACTTACGTCGGATTTCAAAAAAAGCAAATGCTCAGGTGATACTAACGTCACATACGCCTGCCATCATTAAAAGAGTTGATCCTGAAAGTATTCGTCACCTAAGGATTTGTACGACCCGCCATTGCTCTTTACCAAACCGAATCTTGCTCCCGGGAAAGGAAGATGAAGCATATAAGTACGTTAAAGAGGCAATTTGGGCATATCCTGAGCTCTATTTCGCACGGCTGGTAGTCTTCGGAGAGGGTGATTCGGAAGAAATAGTCATTCCGAAATCAATAAGAGCTCTCCTATCAGGCTTGGACGACAGCGGAATAAGCGTTGTCCCATTGGGTGGACGGCATGTTAATCATTTTTGGAGACTGCTCAGTAGCCTTGATATCCCCTTTCTCACTCTGCTAGATCTGGACTCAGAAAGATCCGGTGGTGGGTGGGCGAGAATTCAGTATGCGATTAAGCAACTCCTGGAAATTGGTATTCCGAAGGAAAAATTTTTCGGGACTTGGTTACCTGAGGAAGAGTTAGAAAAAATGCATACTTGGCAAATTCAAAATGAGGAAAACAGAAAGCTGTTATTGAGCTGGACTGGGTTCCTCGAAGGTTTCGGCATTTTCTTTTCTGAACCATTAGATCTGGATTTCTCCATGCTAAAGGCATACACCAGTGACTATATGAAGACAGCACCGGTCGCTGGGGGGCCACGAATTCCCGATAACACAAAAGACCCTGCGGCCTACAATACAAGATTGGAAAAAGCTATAAGGACTGCATTGAAGGAGGAAGGTGGCCAAGGTCTCTCCTTCACAGATGAAGAGAGAAAACTTATGGTCTGGTATGTTTATCTATTTCTTAATCGAAGTAAGCCCAGTACCCATATTCTCGCACTGGCTGGAATGGAAGACAAAACCTTTAGGGAGAGTATACCAATTCCACTGCGGAGGCTGGTTGAGAAAGCGAAGGAAATTTTGAAGGACGACTCATTTTCTTCGGCCAGCGAGAGGGTATAGGAGCAGTCAGTGAAAACAACAGAGTGGGCTCCCGTTGATGGTTTCGATTTAGAAAAGGCAGCTCTGGAAGCAGTAAAATCAGACGATAACCTCCTTGTGACTGCTGGGCCAGGAAGCGGCAAGACCGAACTGCTTGCCCAAAGAGCCTCTTTTCTTCTAGAGACGGATACCTGCGTTAATCCAAGGAGAATACTAGCGATAAGTTTCAAAAGAGATGCTGCCAAGAATCTGCACGAGCGAGTTGCTACAAGATGTGGACCTGCGTTAGCTAGAAGGTTTGTTTCACTTACCTATGACGGTTTTGGCAAAAGCTTACTAGACCACTTCTGGAAGGCATTATCCGAGGACTACAGACCGCGTGATGGGAACTATGACGTAGTATTAAGCGATAGAGACCTAATTTCTCTTTTCGAAATTATTGATCGTAATTTCACAATGAGCAATAATCGTCAAGTCCTAATCAAAGCTCTTACCTCTGGTAAGTTGCCACTCGACGCCAATGATTCTTACCCACTGAACACTTTTGCCCGTTCAATTTGGCGTTCATTTCTACAAGGGACAAAGTCATTTCCACAATGCCTTACGTTTTCGATGATTGCTAGACTCGCTGAGTATCTTGTGCGCTCCAATCCACTACTCCACAAATGCATATTGGCCACGTACAGTCATGTCTTTTTGGATGAGTTCCAGGATACAACTTCTTTGCAATATGACCTTATGAAAACATGCTTCCATAACACTAAGACAGTTCTCACCGCAGTAGGGGATAATAAGCAAAGGATAATGGTTTGGGCAGGAGCGGATCGAGAAGTATTCGAAAGATTCCGGGGCGAATTCAGTGCTAAGCCACTGCAACTGCTTATGAATCATCGCTCAGCGCCCAGGTTGATTGAAATCCAAAGAATCTTGGCCAAGAAATTGAGCGATGATCATGTTGAACTTAAGGCAAACAAGAAATGGAATCCCGATGAGGGGGTCTGCCAAATTTGGAATTTTGAAGATTACGAGACTGAAGCCAGAGTTGTGGCTGACCAGATTTCTCAGTGGATTCTAGACGAGGGACTTGATTCTAGGGACATCTGCATAATAGTGAAACAAAGGCCTGACCTATATGCAGAGCAGTTAATCGACGATCTGCACAAGAAGAATATCCAAGCCAGAAATGAAAGCCAGCTTCAAGACCTGCTCACTGAAAATGTCGTCAAAATCGTTCTTGACTTTATTCAAATTGCCATCTCACCAAAAGCTACACAAGGATGGTCAGATACTGTCGATTTGATTAAACAAATCCAATGCATACCGGAAAGCGATTCCTCAGATAATGATGTCAGGACCATTGAGAAGGAACTCTCTCAATCACTGGCCTCGTTTGGCGCCACTTTGATGAATACGCAAGATTCTGACCAAGTGGGAGCCTTGATTTGGAAAATTATAGAGTATTTTTCCTTGTCTTGCATTATCAGCATATTCCCTCAGTACAAGAAAGGAACATTTCTCAAGGAACTAATCAAATCGTTAGCTGAGCAACTATGGAAATATCGCGATCTTCATGGCGATTGGGGCACTGCTTTGGATGCGCTACGAGGATTGAATACTGTTCCAATTATGACTATTCATAAAAGCAAAGGACTCGAATTTGACACAGTTGTCTTCTTGGGACTCGAAGATAGTGCTTTTTGGAGCTTCAGGACCCAGTCAGAAGAAGACACATGTGCTTTCTTTGTTGCCCTATCTAGGGCAAAGCGTCGAGTATTCTTCACTTTCAGTAATTTACGTGTTAGCACACGTGGCAGAGTCGAGTCGCAACAAAAAGCAAGTATCAGCAGCCTCTATAAAATGTTGGAGTCATCAGGAGTCGCTGAAGAGAGGTACTTCTAATGTGAAGGCCACGCGTTTGTGTCGGGCCTAACGCCGCTAACTTAAGAGAAAAACCTGCAAATGTGCAAATGGGGTCGCAACAAGACAACTACTTGTATCTGTGGTAGAAATTACCAACTTCCCTCCTTCTTCACGGCTCAAAACGCTGTTTTTGGCGTCGAAAAGACCAGTTTAAGGCGGTCTTGATTCTCAAAAGGTACTCCATGAGAGCCATAGCGCCTCAACATCGGCTCGAAAAGCGAAAACTCCCCACTCCTGAATGTTAATCTCTGGCATGCGCTCAAAAGGATCAGGTTTTGCAATCATATTTGAACGGAAACAACTTATTCAAAGTCTTACCGGGTAGAATCATGGCATATCGGACTCTTATCAAGTTTCCAAAAAGGCGACTTGGTCCCTTCACCTCCATAAGATATGGTGCTTTTACGTGCGTATCGGAGTTCCATAATTCCGGATCTTCGCCTGCATTTCAGGGCTCAATTGTATGACAAGCTCTGCATTGTAGGAACCGGTATTGTGGGAACCAGGTGACAGTTCGGGTGGCGCCGGACTCGAGGATAGCGTCTTCGAGTATAGCTGCTGAGCCGCGATACCATAAGAACGCGATATCGCAGCAAGCGACCCGTCTTTGACCGCAGGATCAACGTCTGTTGTAAAGATTGAAATTGTATTGTCACTGTTGCGGACAATCTCGAAAATGCGGAACTGCTGAGGGAAATCCCTTAATGACGAGGTTTCAATCTGCCAGAAGCCGAGTTCAGGACGTGCATCATCAGGTGACTTAAATGCAGTGACAGCATTTACATGACGATGCCCTGCGATCCACAGGATAAGATTTGGATACGTATGGAGTTTGTCAAGCAGTGTCTTTTCGGGTACAGGTGATCTGGACCACCAACCGATATAAGATTCAGGTCTTTCGACGCCTATTGGTACATGCGCAGCGATGATCATGAGCTTGCCTTCAGCCTGCCCCTTATCAAGTTCTCTTACAAGCCAGTCATAACGCGCATTATCAAGAGAGCCATGCCCATAGCCGCGAAAATTGAGATCGTTTTCCCTTTGAGTATCGTCGAGCACGATAACTTTGACCGGTATATTCGACTTCGGCTCGAAGCTGTAACAGGCAAAGTCATTGTCGATGTTGGCCAAGGTAAAACCGTGACCGGCCGGATTTGAGGATGTCGTAAAAAATTCGCTCATCCACTCCTTTTTCGAAAGCGAACGGCGGTCAGGGTCGGCGGCAATCTTCGGAGCTTTTGTACTACTGACGGGTCCCGCGCCTATAATGTCACCGTAAGGCGTCCGGCAGTCGAGTACACCCATATAGAAATCACGTTTATTTATGCCGTTAGGGTCGGTGAGTATATCTCCCATTTTGAGGATATCCTCGCCGATATATGCCTGCCGGAGGTAAGCGCTCACGGGGTTTGTACCCATCCAGAAATGATCGTGGTTGCCCAGAGCCTGATACCAGGGGATCGTCTTATCAAGCCCTGCCACCCTGAAAGGTTTCTGATAATCGATACCGCCGGCTCCGGCATGAAGACCGGAGCTTGGGGTGATGACCTTGCCGTCGAGGATATCGACATACCACCTTAGTTCGTTGTATTGAGTGTTGTTGCAGGCGTCGCCCAGGGAGATGCCGAAATCAATCGGATTTTGTTTGTGAATGGCGTTTATAGTCTGGACGGCTGCGTCGAGAACATGAGTTGTATACAGCATAACCGGAGAATATGCCGAAGAGATACCGTCTTTGAGGCCAAGATAGATCGCCTGGGCGGGCGATTCCTTGTCCGTGATATGGATGTCGGTAATAGTAAAGAAATTCAGAAGTCTTGCGGTCTTAACGGCTGATGCGCTGCTATAATCAGCCGGCATCAGGTCGAGCCGCTTTACGGGGTCGATACCCGGTCCATAATGCCAGATGCCATAGCCGTTTTGCTTGTATTTTGAAACCTCACCAGGACGGATCTTCTCGGAACCCGAAGGTGAATCGGGTGCGACAGTCTTCTGGAGAGTCGTAAAGACATCAGAAGCAATTGGATACGATGGCACGATTATGGGAGAGCCTCCTCCGGAAGCAAGCACCTTCTCCAGAGGTCCGAGAGGCGAAAGCTCCAGCCCAAGGGCTGCCGCGGAACCAGCGCAGTACTTCAAAAAATCTCTTCTTAAAACCTTCATAGGTTTTCCTTTTTCAATGGTTGGCATGGCATAATCCACAAAAGACGACTCGTCCTTCCCGGTTAGCCATTGGACAACTGAACAATACCCCGGGAAGTTCGCTCAACCCGGATCTGTGTGGTCAATCAGCCCATTGCTTGCCAAACCGTGCAGGCGCCGAGACTACCTCGCGGCAGGATTCACATTTCTATTTGCAATTCGGAATAATTATTATTTTTGGTGAGTGGAATTTTCAACGAGGCAGCCCGATCAGCCTTGCCGCGAGAATGTGAGAAGCCGACCGGAGCTTAATAGATCGTAGACGGCTGAAGAAATGCCGGATTCAAGCGGCCATTTCGTCACGAACCCGCTTCTCGGCCCGAAACGGCCACGAATCTTTTTTAACACCTCTCAGCCGGCGCGTAGCGTCCGCGATCCCATTCGGATGGCCATGGACGAACTGCGGGTCGTCATGCATCTGCTCTGCATGGACGATTAGAACCGTGTTAAATTAGCGATAGTATTTTTCAGCTGTACCCCCTTAATACCAAGTTGCGTTCAAAGAGCGACGAATAAGCTGAAACTGAGCGGGGGAATGATTCCCCCGCACCCCCGCAGGATTTCGGCCGCGCCTGGCGGAGCCTGGAGATCGAGGGCGGCAAGCCACCACATACGCGGGGGGCCCGCCTCTGGTCATAGACAGGTCAGGGAAAGCGTCGAGATAGTGAGCCGCGTAGCGGCGAGAGGGTGTGGGGCGTAAAGAATTCAAGGCTCCGCCAGGTATCACTTGATACTTTCTTGAACGCAACTTGGTATAAGTTCTCTTTTGCGCCACTGAGCCAGGGTTAAGCGAAATGAGAAAAAGAAAGAGCCAAGAGGAGGATGAATCGCCTCGGTCTTGGGTCAAAAAGCGGAAAGTTACCGTGCATGCACTCATTGAGGTATTCGGAACAACGAAAATTTTTCTAAAGACATAAATAGCCGATAATGAGCGCGAAAGGATTAAATCACAACCGGCTTCGGTTCATCCGGCAAACGAGTACCACTAGTACAGCGTCAACTAAGTTATCATATGTTGCAAGGAATCGTCACCCCGGCGTAGGCCGGGGTCCAGTGCTGTTAACCAACTGAAAAGAAGCTGGATTCCGGCCTTCGCCCATAGCTGTCAACTTAAGAGTTGGCAGGCAAAACATTCGTCTGCAGCACCCTTTCTTCGTGTCCTTCACTCCTCTTCGTGATAACGATGGCCTTGGTCAATCACGAAGAGCACGAAGGATTCACGAAGAGCAAGCGTAGCGGGGTGAAGAGATTGCGCCGGCCTATGCGCTT
>Ga0181530_10005341_pt1 | contig 13147 bp, 9 predicted proteins | sample PEATcosm2014_Bin_42_FD_119769 | JGI IMG/M metagenome (GOLD analysis project Ga0181530, IMG submission 119769) | Peatland microbial communities from MTU Mesocosm Facility, Houghton, MI, USA - PEATcosm2014_Bin10_60_metaG | ecosystem: Environmental > Terrestrial > Soil > Wetlands > Peat | place... | reverse complement strand
GCTCGGCATTGACCAGGGTCATGACCTTGTCGACGAGGTCCGCATCTGCGGCTGCTTCTTCGGCATATGGAATCCAGTCGCGCAGCTCCGGGGTTCGATCGAGTGCCTGCCGAAGTTCCGCAATCGCCTGCCGGTCGCCAATTACTGCCATCAAGGTGCCCGCGGTGTGCACCGCGTGGGAGGTCGAGATGCCGAAGCGTCCATACTCCGTTTTCATCTGCGCGACCACGGCAGGCATCAGGGGGTAGGTTTCCCGGGCCGCGTGGACCGCCGCCGCGAAATCACCCTCGGCCTTGGCTCCGGTGATCCGATTGCTCAGCTCAAAGTAGCGCGTGACGGCGGCCGCGCCCGTAAGTCGATCTGTCCCCGGGCCTCCTTCCTTTGGAGGCTCGTTTTGGCGCGGAGTGGGGATGAACGCGCGTCTCTGGTCGGAGCTGGCTTCGGTTGCCGGCCGATCCGGGCCTTGCGCAAAGAGCCGTCTCAAGAATTCGAGCATGGCACGCTACCATTCACCCTTTTTCTTCGATACCGAAACGATAGCATCTAGAATCCCCGCGTCAGTATAAGGCCCTCAGGCGTCATCGCCCTATGAGCAGTACTTGTTAGTAGGCGACATGCGCAAGGCGAATAAAATACATTGAATGAAGGAGTTACAACTATACTCAAAACCGAGGACAATGGCCTTACAATGTCTTCACCGTTAAAAAGCGCCGTGAACGTGAATCAGCCTCTGTGGGATAACTGATTGGATTTTCGGAAAGGTGTTTTCCGATGAATGATTCGCTCTTGGTTTTTCTAAGTCACATCCCCGAAATAATCTGGGCGTTTTGTGCCGTCGTCTTACTCGTCTTCGCATGGCAGTGGTTTGCAATGTGGCTATGGACGGTGTCCTCTGCGATCAGATGATGCTAGTTGTACGAGGCCGGTACGGAGTGTATCTGAAGTGCTCTAATCCGAGCTGCAATGGTACACGGAATATCAGGTAGGTGCGGCCGGCAGCGCCGTCTTGGCGGCGACACGGAAAAATCCATCGCGCACCAGCAGGTTCCCGCGAAACGCTCCAAGATCGAAAAAGCCGTGCGTGCCATTATTCACGGAGTATTCCGGCGGTTGACTGACTGGCCATCAGCGGACACAACTCGCCTCTACGCATCAGTCTTCCACGCAGCTCGCTTCCGATGTGCGGTCGGTGTGCCGAAACGTAGATATGAAAATGTGTTCTGCGTCTGCTCCCAGAAACCTGGCGAGATGCCTACTCTGAAGTAGAACGACCACAATATGGCAATCGGAAAATGACCCAAACAGTGCTAAGGGATGCGGCTCTATGCCCGCTACCTTAAGCAAGTTTGGAGCATTCCAGCCGATCTACGCGTTTGCCGCTTAATGAGCTTGTTCGCGGAGGAGTGTCGCTCGTATCTGAATAATTATAATAGTAGTTATTATTGGTGTATGATGGTTCTGTTTGCTGAAGGGTTGGTGATCATGCCGAATCCTAAAATAGCGGCTCTGACTCGAATCGACATCATCCAAATGGCCAAGTTGTTCAAGGCCAGTCGGCGCATGCCGAAATGGACGGCAATCGTCGATGGAAAGGAGTTGCCCGCGCGACCGCTCGTCTTGGAGGCTGCTGGAGTAGCACCTAACGATTCCACGAACTCGCACCAGGCTATAGCGATTCTGAAGGATCTCGGCTTTGAGACCCGTTACGAGGGAAAATCGGTTTGACATGAAGCGCCCAATAGACTTAAATGGCTTGAGCGAATAAAAAGCGAAAGCGTGGTTTGAGGTGAGGACTAGCGTGAGCAACATGAGACAGATCTTCCAGTTTCAGCGACTTGCAGCATGTTGCTTGGTTCTTGTTATCCTTCCGGCAGGGTGGCCATGAGTATCTCCGCGAACAATGAATGGCGAAACGAATTCGGCCTTGCCTCGACCGGTCCGATGGATTTCTTCGCCAGCAAGGCAGAACTCAATGCACGCGGAATGAGCGCGTCACAGGGGCACGTTCTACGACGTGCCTTTGATCTGCTGGAGCTTGACGGAGTCTTTTGTACGGAGAACACTCCTCTCGTCTATTTCAAGAAAGTAAACCGCATAGAACCTAGCGAAGTCGCCAGGCTTCACAGAACATTCTGGAATCATGGCGGTGCGCCAATCCTCGTCCTCGTTGCGCCAGATCAGGTTCAGATTTACTCAGGATTGGTGCGGCCACTCCCGCAAGCGGACGCGACCGGAGTTATTCCGGCATTGGTGCAGGTTCTGGAGCGAGCTTCCGAGGCGATCAAGGAGTTTCTGCCGACCGTCGAGTCTGGCGAGTTCTTCCACCGCAATGAACGGTCATTCAACCCCGCTCACAGGGTGGACAGAGATTTACTGAACAACCTTCAGGCGACGAGGGAAAAGCTGGTCACGATCTCGCCAGGCAGGCTCGACTCTCGCGTGCTCGATGCTTTGCTCTGTCGGCTGGTATTTGCTTGCTACCTCTTTGACAGGGAGGTGGTCGGCGAGGTCTATTTGCGCGGCCTTGGCATGCGAAACGCACGCCACCTCCGGGATGTGCTCGGTCAGCAGCCAAGGTCAAAGGCAAAACGGAACCTCTACGACCTCTTTCGCAAGCTTGGAAAAGACTTCAACGGCGATCTGTTCAGCGACAACCTTGATGCGGAGGAGAGGCAGGTTTCTGCCTCATATATAGATCCTCTAGACGACTTCTTCCGCGCGACAGAGGTAGTTAGTGGTCAGACCTCGTTCTGGCCCTATGACTTCGCCGCAATCCCGATAGAAGCCATCAGTGCGATTTACGAGCGATTCCTGAAGAGTTCAGACAAGCTTGAAGGCGCTTTCTACACACCTCGCTTTCTCGCTGAACTTGTCCTTGATTTGGCGCTATCCAGTTCGCCTTCCTTGCTAGATCTTCGTTGCCTTGATCCCGCATGCGGTTCGGGCATTTTCCTCGTAGGCATGTTCAACCGAATGGCTGAGGAATGGAAGACGACAAACCCCCATGCGCGAAACGACCGACGCGCGAGAGAGTTGCGCAAAGTTCTTTGCAACCTCCATGGAGTAGACATCAATCCAACGGCATGCAGAATTACCGCTTTCAGCCTTTATCTTGCCTACCTGGATCAACTCTCCCCTCGGGACATCGAGGAACTGCGGCAAAGCGGGCATAAGCTGCCTAGGCTCATCCACGATTCAAAGGGCACGGTCCGGGAGAAGGTTGAAGGCAACATCTGGTGCGCAGATTTTTTCGCTGAAGCTGCAAATTATCTTTCCAACGCCGATCTCGTTGTTGGGAATCCGCCTTGGGGAAGTACTGCAGTGCCTGGCACTCCCGCTGCCAAGTGGTGTGCGGACCACAAATACCCCGTTCCCGACAGGCAAATCTCAGCGGCATTCGTTTGGAAGGCTGTACAGCACGTCGCGGATAGCGGCAGGATTTGTTTGATACTCCCGCATGGCACCATCTTCAATCACAGTGCAACTGCTCTGGAATTTCAGCGGACATTGTTTAGCCGACACGCCGTCGACCGTGTGCTCAATCTCGTGGATTACCAGTTCTTTCTGTTCGAGGAAGCCCGCCATCCGGCAATCGTGATGAGTTACCGAAGACAAGCGCCCGAAAGCACTCGACATGTCATCGATTACTGGGGACCGAAAACCGACTGGCTGGTTACTCGCGCGGAAGTGATTGCTGTACTGCCTGAGGACCGGTCAACTCTGACAAACGGCGAGGTACTCGATGACCTTGAAGGCGCTGACGCCCCTCAAATCTGGAAACAACGATACTGGGCTACGGCGAGAGACCGAAGGTTGATTGATCGACTTTCGCTTTATCCGCGACTGCGCGACCATGTTCGGCAAACCAGAGGCCGATCATCCGCTAAACCGTGGCTGATTGCCGAGGGCTTTCAGCCGATGGGCGAGAATGATGATCCCAAAAAGGCAAAGAAGCTGTGTGTGACATCAAAGCGGTTCATCGAAGCGACATCGTCTCACCTTGATTTGTTCCTTTCTTCGGAAGACTGCTCGGAGCTCCCCGCCAAGGAGTTAAGCGTTAGGAGAACCTCGAATCCCGAGGTTTTCCGGTCCCCTCATGTCTTGGTCACCAAGGGATTCACGCGGGTAGCGTATGCCGATTTTGACGTCTCATTTCGGCATGCCCTACGCGGAATTTGTGGCCCCAAAAAAGATCGCGATCTTCTTATTTTTCTCGCTGCGTATCTCCGTTCAGCGCTCGCAAGGTATTTTTTGTTTCAGACTTCCTCTAATTGGGGTGTGAGCCGACAGGAGGTCCACGTCGAAGAATTGCTCCGGTTGCCCTTTCCGTTGCCGGAAACGATGCCCCTACCCAAGCGCGCGTGGGAAATCGTCAAGCAAGTCAGTCAAATAGTGACTGCTTCGTCTTCCGAAGCAAAGGAACTCCTTGCCAATCGTCATGATATTGTCAATGCCGCCAGCGTTTCGGTTGAGACTCTGATCGAGGAATACTTTGACATTCTTCCGCAGGAGCGGATCCTGATTGGCGACACAGTGCGCGTCATCATGCCTAGCGTCCGTCCAAGCCGGGCCAACCCAATTATCCCCACCATCACGCCGAGCACACAGGATCAGCAGGACCGATACCTAAAGCGGTTGTGTGAGACCCTCAATGGTTGGGCTAAGAACGGCCCTGTAACTGTTCAAGGGCGCGCTGCAGGCTCCTCCACACTCGGCATTGGCGTTGCCGTTCTGAAAAAGAACCGAATGGAAGAAACGGAACCGAGACCAGACAACTTAGACGATCTGCTGTCCGCACTCGACCGCCTGCGTAAAATCACGTCGCAAAAACTCAACACGCTCGAGCTTATACGCGGCGCGAAAGTGTTTGACGGTGACCGGCTGTATCTTGTGAAGCCCATCGGCCAACGATTCTGGACAGAGACAGCCGCTCTAAATGACGCCGATGAAATTGCCGGCGCCATCCTCATGCAAACGGGCCAGGGGGGGGCGTGAGCATAATCGGCACTTCAACGGAGTGGGCAGACCTAATCGACTCGATGCTGCCGGAAATCCTGAACTTGGTGTTGACGAGTTGGGGAGAAATGCCGTCTCCAGCACCGAGCGAGACGGAAGATAACATCACGATCGCCCTGTGTCGAACCCTGATGCAGAACAGAACTGCCCGCGGATTGATGTTCCAGATCCGTACACAAGTCGTTGAGTTGGAGCCAATGCCCGGAGAAGACCTAGGACGACTGGACATTGCTTTTATTCCGTTGATCCCCAGAGAAGACATCTACTTTTGTCTGGAGAGCAAGCGGCTCAATGTAATCAAAGACGGGAAGCTCCGAACATACGCCTCGGAGTATGTTCGGTTTGGCATGGTGCGATTCGTGACTGGCCAATACTCCAAAATGGTGCGACACGGCGGGATGATCGGCTACGTTCTGGACGGCAAAGCCGCCGAGGCTATGTTGAACGTCGAGTCGAATATCCGGCAGCGTCACAAGGAGTTGTACATGAATCCTCCCGGAGCGTTCGAGGCATCAGGGGTTACGAGCGATTCACGTGCACGAGAGACGCGTCACCAACGCACACACGAGACGAGTGTTTTTCGCATACATCACCTGTTCATGGCGGCTACAACAACTGCACAAGCAACTGTTTCTACACCTGGAGTTACGGCTGTTCCTGAGGGATAGATGAGCAAGCCAGTATTCGCTTACGGTTCCAACATGTGCTCGGGGCGGTTTCGTGTTTATCGTATACAACCCGAACAAACAGGACGGGCCGCGCTGCTTTCAGGATACCGCCTCGTATTTGATAAAGAGAGCATAGACAGATCGGGAAAAGCGAATCTGGAGCCGCATGGCGGATCGGAAACCTGGGGTGTAATTTACCTCATTCCGGACACTGATCTGCAGAAACTTGACGATGGCGAAGTCGGATACCATCGCATGCTATTACCCGTGAAGATAGCGAACAACACGGCCGTTGAAGCCTGGGTGTATATAGCCTCCGCACAATGCAGCAATGCTGCATTGCGCCCATACACTTGGTATAAGCGATTCCTCGTTGAGGGCGCACGGGAACATTTCTTGCCGACTGAGTATATCGCGGCCTTAGAGAGCATCGACGCTGTGCAGGATGCCGATACAGTGAGAGACCTGCGGAAACGTGCTCTGGCTTGTCAGGCTCAATCATGAGACGCGCTACCAGAACGAAGAGCGAGGCCGGGGATACGGATTCGAGCTCGAACTCTCAACAACTGGCGAGCGGCGGCAGCCCTGGATACGCTGGCTATGAATATCAGCTTCAAGTCAGTATATGGGTAGCCTTGGAACTCATGCTCGCAAAGGGTGCTACCAACTTCGTCACGATTGAGCCACGCTCGCAGGAGGACCTAGAAGCTGCAGTCAAAATTCCCGATGTGGCCTCTCTTGGTCTGTCGAGCGATACTGCCAGGTTGCTGGTCCAGGTGAAGTCGCGATCTACGTCGCCGTGGCCATTGCCGGCCTTTACCGCTGTCTTAAACGGCACTGAGAAATCCTCTGTAAGTAGCTTGACTCGGACGCGTCCGCTCAAAATGCTGGTCCAAGATACGAATAGGCGCTACGTTTTCATCACAAATGAGAGTTTGGCGGCTTCGCTTCGTTCTTATGCTTCGGATTCGTTACTCACGCCCGCAATAGCCACGACATTGCCTTCAAAGATTGCAAAGGGACTGACAGGTCAGCCTCAAGCAGAGGTTGCAAAGAGGATTGCGATCCTGCCTGGACTCACCGTTGAGATTCTCGCTAGCCGTTTGAATCGTCTTCTTGAGACTTATGGACATGTGGCCGCGAGCAGGCAGGGGGCATGCATAGTAGATCTCGAAAACCTGGTCCGACAACGAATGCTGGGTCATGAGAATGGCGTCCTTCAAAAGGACACTATTCTTGAGGTCTTGAGAAATCATGGAGGGTCCGTACTTCCGACCCGAATGATGGACTGCTATGTCCCGCCGAAGAGCTACGAGAGCATCAAGCAGCATTTGGCGCAAAAACACGCCGTGGTCATTACCGGCCCTTCCGGAACCGGAAAGACCCTCACAGCTGACATCCTTGAGATTGCGTACAGAAAGGTTGACCCACCCTTTCTGGTTGTCGGTGGGGAGAACGGTCCTGGCCCGGTTCGTGACCATCTCTCAAGCGCTCAGCCAGTCCTCTTTCACCTGCGAGATCCATGGGGGAGCAACCGCCTCACTTCGACGGCTGAGCGCTGGAGCGCCGAACTACCTAAGCTCATCACGCAAGCTGGACCATCTCACAAGTTTCTGGTCACCTCCAGATCCGATGTGCTGCATAGCGCAGGTCTGCAACTCGGGGACCTACTCGCGCCTTTCATTGTGCCGATCGAGATTGAAGACTATGGAAGAGAGCAATTGGGCGACATCTACGACGGGATTAGCAGCGCCCTAACGGGAAACGCTGCGAATCTTGCGAAACAATACCGCAAGAAGGCCCTCACCACACTGACCAGGCCGTATGAGATTGACCGGTTCCTCTCCTCACTGACCGCGGAGAACCCCGAAAAGCCCAAGAACATCGAAGATCTTCTCAAGGCTTCGCAGATCGACGCAATAGCAACCGTTGTTGCAGATGAGATTCTCGGCTGGCAACCAGATGGAGCCTCCGCTGCAGCGGTCATTTGGGCCATGCTAAAGGCTCGCGACGCCGTAACCGTCGATACCTTGCGGGGCATCAACCGAATCCTGCGTCTCGTTGATCCCGGTCTTCGGCCAGACATCGACGGAATGACCGACTTTCTCGTCGCAGGGCGAAACCTACGTCGTGATAGCAACGTAATCACCTTCTACCATCCGAGGGTAGAAGACGGTCTCCGCATTGCGATCGAAAAGAAGAGAAACCAGACGGAATACCTGCTTACGTCGCTCGCAAACGGCCTCATTGCAAGCGATGAGGAGGGGCAGGACTGGGGCGTGGAAACGGCCCTCGTTATCCTCAAGTTGGAATTAGAGATTAAGGGGTTTCACTTTACCCTGTCGCCGACTAACCACGCCCGGATGGATGATTTTCTTGAAAGTCGCTATCGCAATGCACAACGGGTCGGTGAATTCGAGAACTCCTTTGACGACATGGCACGCTTCGGCTCGACGGATCATGTTCCCAGCGCAATTGCTTGCATTCTGGCTCGTCCTGACAAGAAGGATGACGAACCCAGCTTCGGGCGTTTCTGGAGTGCCCCCTCAGTTTCGAATGTCATCCTGAAGCGAATTCAGACGCATCCCCGGACACAATTGATAATTGAGACCTTCATTCGAGAGATACTCCCTTTCTCACGAACATACTACCGAGAGAGTCTCATCCCATTGCTCCATTCGTTTGCCCCGGAGTTGGGAAATGCATTCAGAGAAGCCGCAGACATCGTTGCTGAACCCGGTGGGCCCAGCGATAACATCGGTGTGATCGTAGAGGGCGCATGCAGGTACACCCCGGACAACTTTGATTGGGTACTTGAGCGGTTCGTTGAATGCGAAGACAAGGCTAATCAGTGGATGGAAGGCTTCAGGTCAGAGCTTCGAAAGGCCGAAGAGCATGAAGTCGACGCGGCATATGCGGACCACGTCTACGAGCAGCCACAAGAGCAGTACTATAACTCAAGCACCGGACTCGAAGCGGCTGTGGGGTTGCGATATGAGCTACAGGGCATCTCCTGGCTTTCCGATCACAGAGATCGCGACCGACTGGCCGGATATCTTTCGAGAGTTTTGCGTGAGAACGGCGCGGCTTGTCCACCCCATGTGCTTCGTGAATTAGTGGCTTGCAGTGCTGAGAATAATCGCGTCAGTGCATGGAAGGTCATTGAGAGGCATTGGGATCAGGAATTGGACGATCTTCTGACGGTAGAGCTTACCAGATCAGACATAGCAGAGAACGAGTTGCGCCAAACGCTAATCAGAGTCACCGCTCACTCTAATGCTGACCCCGTCTCAAGAATCGCCGAAGTTTTGTCGAAGATGCCCCCCTTTCGTCGGCTTGAAATTCTGCGTGATCTTCTCACAACTCAGCTTCAAAGCGACCCCGAATCAGAAGCAGGAGTTATGGTAAGACGCAATCGTGCAACTGCCTTGTTGACCTACTTCTCTGGAGAGGAAGGCGAACTAGCGCGCGCATTAGTCGACATTCTCGGCGGTGAGCAACTCGATTCCGTCGCCAAGCGGCTTGCGGCACCCGTAAAGGACCTGCTTTTGAATGCTCTCGCAAACGCGCCGCTGACCGTCGTTGGACCGCTTGCTTGCCTCGCTGCTGCTTCAGGTATGGATGTCGAGCAGCCCGCCCACCGGCTACTGACCGATGGCGAAGCGATTACCGGCTTAGAGGCGATCCAGGCACTCGTTCTGCGACCATACGAAAAGTCTTCCAATCAGCTGCATAGTACGTTGCGCCACCCAATGTACCGCGTTCGCTGCCAGACTCTTCAGGAACTGGTGAAATTAGTTGGAGATGAGGAACGAACTTCTCTCGCGCTAGCGGCAGAGGACGATAGTGCCGATGTTCGCCTTCTATGGGCTGAGCTGATGCAAAAGGAGCAGTGGCTTGAGGCCGTGCCGTCATTAATAGCCCTGCTCGCCGATTGCCGGAATTTTGACAATGATCCAGGGATTCTGAGTGGCCCGTCATGGTCCCGATTCAGTGTAGCGCGCGCGGCCGCACATGCCCTTGGAGCGTATAGATCCATCTCAAAGGAAGCCACTGACGCACTTATGCGAGTTGCGGAGAATTCGAGCAAAGATCCATTCGTGCCTTGTGCGGCAATTGCAGCGCTGGCCGACAAGGATGGGGCCCGTATCAGCGCACTCCTTGTTCGATCCCTTGCCAGCCGTGGATTGCGAAGTTCCCCGGAACACCGGCCACTCGCACAAGCAGCCTCTTGGGCGCTCTTTGACCGGGCGCTTAGCGGGAAACTCAAGTTCACTGAGGAAGACGTGCTTCGTTCAATCGAAGACAGCAACCCGGCTATTTCTGCGCCAGTTCTGATGGCCGTGGGCGCCGCAGACATCAATATCGCGGATAAACTGATCTCGGCTCTCCGTGATCGCGATCTTCCTTATCGTGTCGAGCTCCTCCTAACGGCTGTGGCCATGTTTCATGGAGTGGCGATGAGCGGCGCAGAGGAGCATCACACCTTTCTCGCATCGCTCTACCCAATCGACGAGGTAGAGCAGACAGATGTAAAGTTTCCGAAACTCGCAGAGTGGACACTGTCCTTGGATAGCAATCGAGATGTGCAGGGCTATACCGCGTGGCTTGTCTCGATGGGATTGCGTCTACCAGTTCGAGCTACGATGAGTGACCCCAGAGCATTTGATCTCCCCCAACGTATCGGCATCTTTAGCCTGAGGTCGCTTACCCCAGCGCGCGAGCTCGCTGATAGGTCAGTTGACACAGGGCTTTAGCAGCCGCTTTAATGTCGCAGTTCTTTCGATAATCGCATCGGCACGGGTTTGGATTGGATGGCCGCTGTGCCCTTTGACCCATAGCCAACGAATAGTTCGATCCGCATTCAGCAGGAGCAACTCGCGCCACAGTTCCTCATGTTGCAGGTCAAAGCCACGGCTGTTGCGCCATCCGTAACGTCTCCAGCGGAAGACGCGGAAGCGCATTCCGTGGATCAACAGTTCCGAGTCCGAGCGCAGCTCGATTCGGGCGCCGGATGGCGTGAGGCGTAGCGCTTCGACCGCGGCGCGCAGTTCCATTTCAGAGACGGTCGACCATGGAACCGATCCGGCGATCTCCCGCCGTCTTGTCCCGTGGATCACGATAGCTGCCCAACCGGCAGGACCTGGGTTACCGATGGCCGAGCCATCGGTAAAGATGAAGAATTGCTTGTTCATGGGATGCTCCGTAGCGCGTTACTACCAATGAGCCAGCATTGGCTACGCCGCGTGCATGGGAATAACGCTGCCAAAGGGCGCCTGGCGACTGCCGGTCGAGGCCCAGATCACGGGGTAATCTGGGGCGGACTCAGGGAAACTCCCATAGAGATCGGTCAGAAAGACCATTGTCTGTGGGCGGACTCCGTGCTCATTGAGCCAGTCGAAGCAGGGACAGAAATCGGTGCCGCCTCCACCTACTGGTTCGAGATGGAGCATCTCACCGGCCGCGTAGGTATCGACCTTGTGAACCTCGGCGTCGAAGTAGAGAACATGCACCCGCTCCGGCCGCTGGCCTTCGAGGATTGAACGGATCTCCGCCTCAAAGAGACGCAACTGTCGTGCATTGACAGAACCGGAGCAATCAACGGCGATTGCGATTTCGCCCGTGCCCTCGCGCACAACGCCGGGGAGATAGAGACCGGACCAGATGTGGCGGCGGTTGGGCCGCATCCAACTCGAATCGGCCGGGATGGTGTCGGACCAGAGACGGCGCAACAGTTCCCGCCAATCGACCTGGGCTTCCGCCGCGCCTTCAAGAGTTCGCTTGAGGCCGGCGGGAACTTTGCCAGCCTGCTGGGCGACGGTCGCCGCCTGGTTGACGGCGATCTCCCAATCGCGCTCCTGTTCCTCGATGCTTGCCATATCGTCGTCGGTTTCCGGTGCGTCGATCACCTGGCCGATGCCGCCCTGGCTCGATGGAACAGACGGTGTCCCACTTTCATTCCCATCACCTGCCGAATCGTTCGAATCGGTGCCTGAATTCTGCTCCGATTTGATCTGATCATCAGACTCTGGTTGCGTTTCAGCTTCGCGCAGGTTGTAGATCTGCTCGGCGCTCATGCCGCGGAAGCGCGAATCGACGAGCACATCGTCTGGTAGGCTCAAACCGGCATCGAGCAGCAGCGGGTTGATCGCATAATCGCAGGCCTCGTTCCAGCGCCTGGGGTCGCGTTTGGCCCGCCGGGTGTGATGCTGGAGCGCTGGGTGCATGACCTCATGGGCCAGCACCCCGGCCAGCGTCGCCGCGTTCAACGTATCGACGAATGCGGAGTTGTAGCGGAGCACAATGCCGTTGGTCGCCATGGTAGGAATCGCGCGATCTTCTTCGCTCTTCAACCTGAACAACAACGACCCGAAGAAGGGATGATCGAGCAGAAGCGCCGTGCGCGCCTTCCGGATGCGCTCTGCCGCCGGAGTCTCGTGTCTCATGCCGCCGCGGGCGCCTCCATGTACGCCGACATATGGTCAAAAATGTTCTGGACAGAGGCGAGTTTCTCTTCGGCCTGCTCGGCCTCACGATTGCGGATCGCCTCATCCATGCGAGAGACGATTCCTGCGGCATCAGCCGCCGTGACCACGCGCAGCAACTCATGCTTCTTGAGATCGTGGGCTGTATAGGTGCAGAGCTTCTGGCGGGCTTCCTCGGCGAATCGATTCAACTCCGGGTCGTCCGTGACGTTGAGACGAGGCAACAGTTCCACCAGATCGAAGACGTTCGTCACCAGCGTCGCGTGAAAGCGCGATTCCGGCTCATTCAGCCGGTCCACCATGTGCGAGACCACATCGCGCAGCCGGCTCCAAAGATCCTCGGTCCCGCGTACCAGCGACTGCCGAACATTCGAGTCGATCTCGCGGGCGACGCGCGCTTGCTCCTCGGCCGACATCTGCACGCGGAAGTCGTTGCCGGTGGGAATGGGCAGGACTTCGAGCTTGACGCCGAACTTGCGGCGCAGCTTCTCGGCCTTCGGGTAGTCCTCCTCGCGGAAGAGCCCATTCAGTTCGGGCCGCACCTGCTCAATGTACTGCGGATAGATGGTAAGAAACGCCTCGACGCCCTGCTCGAAGCTGGCCTCGAACTCGCGCATCCGAGCGGTCAGATCGAAGTAGAGATTTGCCGGCAGTAGCCGGTAGCCCTCGTCAGTCCAGGGCAGCGTGATCTTGTAGAAGTACTGGCGAACCTGACCGGCGAGCGTGCGCAACTCGTCAAGCTTGTCGGCCCCACGCAGCAGTTGCTTGTTGTAGCGGCCGGCGCTCATCGGAGCGCCGTTCCTTTCGGCCACGTCACGGCTGACGCCGCGGTCGTGTTTGACGGCCGTCCAGATGCTGATGTGGACGGCGGCGAGCATGGCGCGTTCTTGAATCATTGGACAACTCCCTGGTGCTCGATGCCGAAGCGGATGAACTCCGGCGTGTGGGTGATGGCGCGATCCCGCGCCGCCGCATCGC
>Ga0181530_10005334_pt1 | contig 13154 bp, 12 predicted proteins | sample PEATcosm2014_Bin_42_FD_119769 | JGI IMG/M metagenome (GOLD analysis project Ga0181530, IMG submission 119769) | Peatland microbial communities from MTU Mesocosm Facility, Houghton, MI, USA - PEATcosm2014_Bin10_60_metaG | ecosystem: Environmental > Terrestrial > Soil > Wetlands > Peat | place... | reverse complement strand
TCTGAACAGCCCGCAGGTCGGCGACAAGGTCACGCTGTGGTATCAGAACCAGTCCTTCATCAGCCCGGCGATCTCCGCGTCACACCCAACCACCGATCAGGCCATGTGGTGGCAGGGCAACGCCGCATACAACCACTGGGTCACAATCGGGTCGGCCACATACTCCTGCCTGGAAGATTCGCTGAACAGCGCCGGCGTGGCGATCAACATCGCCGGCCAGATCAACGCGTCCGATCCGAACTGTACGGCCACCACCGGCGGAACCTATGGCAACGAGATCTTCATCACGTTGAAAAGTGGAATCTCCGGGCCGGTGGCAGTTTCGAGTTCGGACGGATCGGCCGCGGACACGCTCACGCAGACAACCGCCGCATCCATCCTGCAGTCCATTGCCCAGCAGATCAACGCCGTCAATTGGGTGCTGAATGGCCCCGCCGTGCTCGCCGCCGCCGTGGTGCTGCCGAACCAGTTGGTGATCACGGCAACGCCGGGCGCCGACGGCAACATGGTGGCGTTCTACCAAACGGACAACAACAGCAGCAGCCGTCTGTACTTCACCGCCACCAACTGGAACTTAACCGGCGGCTCCTCGGACAACGTGTCCTGGCACGTTCACATCGACTTTACGGCGCTCGGCTGGAGCAGCGTGGACAAGGTCTGGTGGACCATCGCGCCCGCGCTCCCGAACAGCCAGGCTTACCAGTCAACTGAGTGGCAGATGGTCGTCACCAACTGGACGGTCGCCAGCACGCCAGCGAGCCAGCGCACGCTCAACGTGGCTGGCCCAGGATCGGTCCGAGTCGAAGAAGACAGTACGTGGGTGAGCACTTCCGGATACTGGGAGGACGCCCCCGGCAACGATCCCGTGAACGGCGCGTTCGCCTTCTGGAGCCAGGGACGGGCGATCCGGGCGGCGGCTTCCGGTGCCAGCGTCACCATTGAGACGCACTGCCAGTACACGCACGACATCTACGTCGGCACACGCCTCGATACCACCTGCGGCATTGTGACCGCAACGCTCGACGGCGGCGCGCCGGGGACGCTCGACTGCTACTATCCCACCGCCACCACTACCCAGACGCGCCGCCTGCTCTTCTCCGGTGTCGCGGCGGGCCAGCACAGCGTGGTGATTACGCTCTCTGGCAATAAGAACGCGTCGAGCCAGGGCTGGTATTTCTATTTCGACTTCCTCGAATGCGCCGTGGCGAGCGCCGTTCCCGATCCGGCGACGACGACCACCGCCGTGGGGGTCGCGACCGACTTTGACACGGACAACACGTACAAGCTGTCGCCGCAGAGGCTGGTGTGGAACATTCAGAAGCTCGGGCTGCTCGGCGAGATCGACCACTATTGCGGCGTCTTCTGGTGGAAACAATCGGTCGCATCCAATCCCGTGTATCCCACATGCACGGTCACGTTCTCCGGGAGCTGGAACGATCAGGATGTGGTTTGGCTGTACGTCGGCGGCTCCGCGATCGGCAAGACGGTGTTCGGCGGGCAGGACAGCAGCAACACCATAGCCCGGCACTTCGCCAACTTCATCAACGCGATCTTCGACGGCGTCTGGGCAACGGCCTCCGGAAGCGTCCTCACGATTACTTCCCATTCGTTCGGGAGCGTGTGGCAGTACCACGTGTACACGGCACTGCCCGCGTCGAACACCGGCAGCGGCCAAGCCACGGTGACGGGAGATCTTCAGGGCGGAACGTACGGTGTGACGTGGGTGATCGATCCAACCCAGACTCCGGTACTCAACCGGGCGTTCCGCGACTGGACCACGGACTTCTTCAATCAACTCAAGGCGAACAACATGAGCGCCGTCTGCTCGTTTTCGCAGGAACTGGTGCAGCCGCCGGACGACCCAGCCGGTGGCGCGGTGTGGGTTCAACGCTTCCCCGACGGCACAGCGGTGGAAACTGCAACCGGATTCGGGACGTTGAATAGCTCGCAAGTCGCATTCAGTTCGGGGCCGCAGAACTACCTTGGGCAGGCCCTCGCCGCGATGGCAGGTCTGATGCTGGCGGCAGGACTCACGCCGAAGCTCCAGTTCGGCGAAATCCTCTGGTGGTTCCAGTCGAATGCTTCCGGCATGGCGTTTTGCGATGCTGACACCCAGGTCGCGGCGCAATCGGCGCTCGGTCGCGCGCTGGCCACTTTTCACACGCCGAACGACGATCCGTCGGTCAACAGCTATGCCGACGCCAACTTCCTGCGGACGCGCCTGTACAACTACGTGGCCGCGATCCAGAGCTACGTCCTGTCGCAGTGCGCGTCGGCCGTCTTCGAACTGTTGTGGCCGATGGACGTAAACGATCCGGACAACTGCAAGCTGCTGCGGTACATCAACCTGCCGTCGCAGTGGACGACGCGGTCGGGCTCCGGATTCGATACGTTCCTCATCGAGGGCTACCAGTATCCGGGAATCGACCACAACCTGGATCAGGCAAGCCGATGTGCGCAGTATCCGTGGAAGGAACTCGCCTGGGACCAGTCCCACTGCCGTTATCTGATGGGCCTCTACTACGGCACGTGGCCGTGGACGCGCGAGTTCGTGAACATCAACCGTCTCGGGCTGCCGGCCATCAAGCTCTGGGCTTACGACCACGTCTGCCTGTTCGGATGGCCGCTACCGCTGCCTACGAGCGACGACAGCTCATTTATCTATTGAACCTGGCCTCCCCGGTGAACCTGGCCTCCCCGGCGCGCAGCAAAGCCGATGACCTGGACTGGGCGAGTTGCACTTCGAAATGTATCACTCGCCCCTTCCAGGCATCCATCTCCGAAGCCATTCGGACTCAGTTAACCCAACTCGTGACAATTCGTACGCGTATTCATTTGCAACACGCTGCGCGTGTTCCGGCTTCAAGTCGGCAACCCATCGGTACTTGCTGGTCGTCCCAGAGGCCTTGAAGAACCGTCCGCTTTTCACACCCCGCGCGAGTACTTGCTTGTCGTTTGGTCTAGCCGGGGCGAACCGGATCATCCGGGCCTCGAACGGCTTATCATTTAGCCGCAGGCGAATCGTCTTGCCCTTTTCCTCGATAATAAAGTCGCACTTCTGATCGTCGGCAACTTGCTTCATCGGCAGGAAAGGGAAAGGCCGTTCGCTTTCCAGCCGAACGCTATCACACCTTGGTTGAACACACAGCAGGTATTGCAAGCGTTTGCGCCGCGTCTCCACGACGATACTCCCCAGTGCGAGACGCGGGGCGGGGGCCGCGTACCGGGAGCGCACTGACATCAGAACTGCGAGCTCATGATCCTTCACTTTGTCGCGGTCGCGTTCGAGGGTCACCAGTTTTGTGAGCTGATCGCGGACGACCTCAGATGCTTTCTTCTTGTTCTTCAGCAGGCCATTGCCGAATTTCGGATGGTCCCTGAACAACTCCTCCAAGGCCCCTTCGCTCGTCCCATACTCCAAAAGGTACGCAAGTCCCTGTTTAAACTCCTTCTCCGTCGTATGTTGTGGCAGTGGGAATGTTAGCCCTCGCGCCAACTGATGATTCAGCCATTGGACCACTCGTTTGTGGTTAGCTAAATCCGAGATCCGCGCGTCCTCCAGTACGGCCTGGATCTCCGAAACGATGAGGGGAATCAGATGATCGGAGGCCTCCTCGGGTGCGAGAAGTGTACTGTGTGTCACGTACGGAGGATCGAGTTCGCTGTGGAATCGCTTGAGCAGTTGGTAGGTATTCGCACGTAACGCGGCCAACGAACGAAGAGCAACATTGGAAACGAGGCCGCGGGTCATATTAGCAAATTCGGCAACAATGACTTCGGGCAGTCGGCTGATCTCGACCTTCCGCGCTCGCTTAGTCGCCGGTAGGCGGCTTTGTTCCTTTGCATAGATGCAGATACGTGCTGCGCCGCGCTCGATGGTGCATGGATCATCGAAGCTACCTTGCTCATCAAGTTTTAGCGCCGCTCGTATGGCAGTAGCGATCTGGTCCAAGTCGTTTTCGCCAGTGTAAACTATTATGAGGCGGGGACGTCCGCGGTCTGGGCCGGACGATTTGAGCAGGTCTTTGATAATCTCCATCGTCTTTTGGCCCTGCTTGAACTCGTGTAAAACCCAATCGAGCACCACAACATCGGAACATATGGTGATCGGGGACAAAGTACGTTCGAGGGTTGCGAGTTCTTGCGCCTGAGGCCGCATAACGGCACACAGCACTCCAATCCGCGCAAAGCTGTCGATCAATTCCTTCGCGTCCAGCCGGTGAATGGAATCTGTTCCAGATGGAGGCGATTCACGCGATACATCAGAGGCACCTCCTTGCCTGCCCGGAGTTTTCAGAACTCGGGGGCCTTCAGAGGTTGGCGACACGCTGAGCAGAGCCTGATCGTCCACAACAACGACGGTGTTCAGAAACTCGGACGCAACACGCTGGGAGAGTCGGTCGAATGTGTTTGTGCTCTTCATTGCTTAACGCGCCCGCCCGGTCGCTGGCTTTACGTTTGGCTGGATACGGAAGGCTGCACCTTCGTCGGGACCCGGCGGGTCCAATTGAAGGCTGTAGCCCACTCTGTCGAGAACCTCCCTGGAAATGTGAAGTCCAAGCCCGCGGCCGCCCGGCTTTCTCGTGAAACCCAATTCGAAAATGGCTTCGCGGTCACGTGCCGGGACTCCCGGACCGTTGTCGGCGACGATCATCGCTTCCCCGTGAGCGTCCAACCGTATGATTCGCGGTTCGGTGCGGTCTTTCAGCCAAAAGATGGCATTGTCTATCAGATTTACGAACACGGGATAAAAGGACGACGGATAACCGTGGACCTTAAACCGCAGGAAAGGCTTCGTCGGCTGCAACTCAATCCTGTGGCGTTGCAGGCGCCGGCTGAACAGGTCTTCGAGGAATTTGGCTATGTCCGCGCCAGAGATGTCCACGGGTGTTCGATACAGCCGCCTCTGCAATGGCGTAAACAAACTAAGATAGCCGTCGATGTGATCGAAGCTGGCGCGCAAGTCGTCGTACAGGCCTTGCAAGTCTTCGTTGATATCAGCCCACGATTTGAGGCGCCTGAGGCTAGATCTGACGGCTCTGATGCTAACCTCAAACTCGTGATTGACAACGTTGAGCGCCATTCCGAGTTGAGTCAGCTCAAGATCAGCCTCCGATCGCTCCCGCATCGCGAGTAGATCTTCCTGAAGAGACTCGTTCATCAGATTCATCCCGATGAAGCGTCCTTCTTCGTCACGCGTCCAATGAAGCGCGCGGAGGTCGTCTTTTATTGAGATCAGCGATTCCAGGTTGCGATCCGCGACCACGGCCAGTTTGACCTCCATCTCCTGCCGCTTGGTTACTATTGCCTTGTCTTCCATGTCGGCCAGATCAAGACGGGCTAGTTCCGTTCGGACGTCCGCGACGGCCACTTCAACCTCCTGGACGATCTCGCGAGTGACGGCGGTTACCTCTGCGTTTACGCCGTCAAGTGCGACTCGCGTCTCTTTCCGCTCGGAGGTGGCACGCCGCAGGGTGTCGGTGATCCGCTCCGCGATTGCGCGTTCGATTCGAAGACGCATGCTCACATCCAATCGGGCGCGGTCCGCCAACTCTCCTACCGTCCGCGTGATTGCATCGGCCGCCGGTTGAAACGCTTCAGATTCGAGCCTCTGAGCCTCGGCGACAGAAGCCTCCCAATCTCGACGGAGCTGCTTGGTCAAGCCGACACCAGTTGGCCGAGCAACTCGATATCGCCTGCGTATATCATCAAGCGCTCTCACAGCCGCTGATTCGGCATCAATCACGGCGCGTGACGCAGCGTCGCGATCCTTCATCTGCGTTGCGGTCCGCACTTGCGCCTTAAGGGTGTCCAAAGTGGACGCGACCTCCTGCTGTGGAGCGGCCGATTCGACGACAGAGAAAAATGACTGGAGTTGGCGGCCGAACTCAGCGCGGCGTGCACTGAGCTGCTTCTCGCGTTTGCGGCGTGCCTGCTCGATTCTATCCAACTCCGCCTTTCGCTCCACGTAGCGTTCCGCACCGACGCTTCCCTCACGGAAAAAGTCTGCCGCGATCTGGATGAAGAAATTCATCAACACAGTCCGGAACTGCCGATATGCACGGTTTTCCCTGAATCCCTCGCGTCCAGCTTTTTCGCTCAATTGCGGGTTGTTTGTTTGATTGATCTCTATTACGCCGAAGATTCTTCGATAGGAGAAATAGTAGTATCCCGCGCTTTTCGTCCGGTTCTTCTCTATATCCAGAAAGTCGTAGTCGGTATTGCCGTAAGGCAGGATGCGAATGTTGTCTTTGTAGATATAGAGGCCGCCGATCTGATTCAGCTTACGGATGATCCGCGTCCAATCGTTGGGAGGCAATGTACTCTCGCTCGACTTGCCCTGGACGTACGCTACGCTGATCGTGAACGGACCGCAATCAGTTGGTTGGCCCTGGGCGGCACTCCATGGCACGACGTGATTGGCATGTTCGTCTCCGTAGACCGATACGGTTCCCGAGAACTGCCCATACTCGTCAAACCGGCCTTCGATGTGATGGTCCGCGTTGCGAAACTCCTCAGGGGTGAAGAAGCCCTGCTCTTCGATCAGATCTTCAGCACTATCGTTGGTTTTGTGGTCCCGAAACACCGTTTTGATGCGCGGCTCGGGATGGTTGGGAGTCATCGTGTTGGTAAAGCCCAACAGCATTTTCTTTAGAGCCGGGGCACTGTCGTCGTCCACTTTCTCGTCGATAGCCGCAAGCAAGGATGGATCGGCGGGAAGTACGTAGAAATGGGTTCCTCTTCCTTCCGCTGCCAAGCTCGGAGCGCCCAACGATGCGTCCAGTTCCCTCGGATCAAGCGAGAATCTCCGAAGTTCTTCTTCTAGGCGTTGAAACGTGGCGGCATCAATTCGTCGTTTGAACGAGGCAAGATTCTTACGAACCGCCGCGACCATTTCCTTGACATTCTCTCGGGTTGGCAAGGTTCCGCCCGGAAACGTTGTGATGGGGATTTCAATCTGATCTAGGTCTATGCCCGGGCACTGGAAAAGACTCCATTGGATGAAGGCCGTTGTCAAATCAGTAAGCCGTCCTTTCCGTTCGGCCCGAGTCAATACGAGGACCTGCGGCCCGATTGCTCCGATTGCCAGACGCCCGATTCCCTTCTCACCCAGGACTGGTCTCTTCGGCTTTTTCGGATCGACGGGCGGCAGTCCGATGCCTGATGCCGCGTCCAGTTTGCTTTCAGTGCCCAGCGTGAGCCATCGACTCTCGAAGTCCTCCCGCGTCATGCCGAGCCCGTCATCCCGGAGCACAAATAAGCCGTCGGAGCGATAGAAGTCGACCTCAACACAATCGGCATATGCGTCGTGGGCATTCTTGAACAACTCACTTATAGCTGTCGGGATGCCAGCGATCTGCTGGCGCCCAAGCATGTCCAACGCCCTGGCTCGGGTTTTAAATACGGCCACGCGACCGCTCCGAATAGTAGGAATCCGCGCTGCGAACGAAACACTCTCCCAGACATCGGGCAAGCAAGGCCGGGACCGCATTGCCGATCTGGCGCGCCATCGAGTTGAGGCTGCCGAAAAAACGAAAGTCTCTGCCGAAGGTCTGAAGGCTCGCGGCCTCGCGCACGCTGAGCGCCCGGTTTTGGATAGGATGTCCAAACCGTCCGTTAGATAAGCTGATGCAACGCGTCGTCAAGGCACTTGCTGGCTGTTCCATCCGTAATCGACCATAGACGTCCGTGTGGCCGGCATGGCCAGCATGGCAGGCGAGGGTCAACTTCGAAGGCCAGTCGAGACGGCTCCCGCCAGGGGGCGTAGCCTTGATCCGACGGAGATTTAGGGGCGACAGATTCGCGGCACGGTGGTTGGGCACCGAATCGCAGTCCTCTCCCGCTTCGATGGGCGGAAGATCGGCGATCCAATCTCCAACAGTGGAAAACCGCGCCTTACCATCACCAATACCGTGTGTTTTGGGTGGCAGGCTAATGTTTCCTATATTGCTGGCGAGCAGAACGAACCGTTGCCGCTTCTGGGGCACGCCATAGTCGCAGCAGTCGATTGTCTCCATTACGACTTGATAGTCGAGTCTAACGAGCAGGCTAGCGAACCCGGGGAGAGGGCCGGGCTCCTGCAATATGGCTTGCAGACCTGGGACATTCTCAACCAGGACAAACTCGGGTCGAAAATAACGAACAAGCCTTCCAAAATGCGACAGCAACGGAATTCGATTATCCGTAGCTTGTCGGTTCGAGTTCTGTTTGGAAAACGGCTGACAGGGAGCGCAGCCGCAGAAGAGAATGGGACCGCCCCGGTGTGCACTAACCAACGATTGAAGTCGATTCGCGCGAAGGCGAGTCAAGTCCGCTTCCAGGAATTTCGCCCGCGGGAAGTTCCAGCGGAAAGTGGCGGCCGCATCAGGGTCGATGTCAAGTCCGAAGACGATCTCCATCCCGGCAGCCTGCAAACCAGCGCTTGTCCCACCGCAACCGGAGAAGAAATCGAACACTTTGATCTTCATCGCTCATTGACACGAACCGACCGTGTATCTCATTGATTCTACGCGGTATTGATCTATGGCGCAACTGAACTCGATGGGAGAGTGCGGTCGGTAAGACGGTCGCCGCACGTCAGAGGCCGCTGTGTGCGGCGGAGGGGCCGATCATTCTTGGCGGGAATTCTCCACTGCACGTGCAATCCTACTGAGCGTAGACGGCCGATGCAATGTGCATTCCTTGACGCGTACCACAGTCCAACCGGCGCGCCGTAAGCTTCTCGTTACGCGCCTGTCACGGCGCCGATTCGCCTCGATTTTGTCGCGCCAGAATCTCGCGTTGCTTCGGGGCAAGCTCTTGCAGCGAGTACATCCGTGCCAGAAGCAGCCATCTACGAAGACCGCGACCCTGAGGCCGGGCCAGGCGAAATCGGGACGCCCATCGACCGTCCAGTGCTTGCGGTATCCACGTAACCCCGCTGCCCAAAGAAGCCTGCCAAGGGCCAGTTCGGTGCTGCGATTCCCTCTTGACCGCACCGCAGCCATGTTCGTTGACCGAACTTCTTTTGAGACACGATCCATTGCGCCCGGTTCGCCCTAAGATCCCTCACAACACGCGTACAACCGAAGATTGCCGTCGCCAAGTCGCCGATGGCGCGAGGTGGTACTCCTCGTCCCAACGACTCAGACTCGTCGCCCTAAGAGCGAGATAGGAAAGGGCGATGACATTATCGCTCAAACTTCGGCAGGGCGCGAGTTCTCACGCACCGACAGCACCGGGACGGCACGATGGTGCTTGGCAGCCCGAGCGTGAGGTTTTCCAAAACCGGGAGCCGCACTTCCGGCGGGCGGCCCCTCAAAGCCGACTCAAGGTGTATCCTTAATCTTGCCGTTTGATCATTGACAACAGAACATCCACGACGAATCTCTGCATCCGAAATCTCTCGCAGTGGTTAACGGTCTGGAGAATGCAGAGCGTTTGCCACTCTCCAAAACCGTGTTCGGATCTGTGTTCCTCTCGGGGAGCCAAACCCCTTCACGGCGAACTCTCTGTCCTTCCGGCTAACGGCTTGACGGCGCGGCACTCGCGCCAGATTCACCGCTCGGCGCCTCCTCTGCGGCGGATTCGCGCACCGAATGCAATGCGCCAGAATCGAACGCGCGGTTGCGCCGCGCGTGCGCCGCGGCGTCGCGATGGCGGGGATGAGGAGCGCAACTCATCCGGCGCGAGGTACTTCGCCTCGTCAAGGCGGACGGCACTGATGGACCGCGATCAAAACAAAACATGTCTCCTGCTTCTTGTCCTGGCGTAAGCTAAGGGCAGGAGAACGACAATGGCTGACGAGATTTCGCGAGTCGACTATTACGTAGCAGCAATACCTCACAAGGCCGGCGAAGGCGCTCGGGCCTTGACGGCTTTCAAAGACGCAGGAATGAACCTGTTGGGCTGCTTGGGTTACCGGAAAACGGCCCGGAACGCCGAAATCATCTTTGTTGTGGACGGGAAGACGCCGGGAATCAATGCCGCAGGCAAGAAGGCAGCCCTCACCCTGGGCAAGAAGCAGAAGGCGTTCCTGGTAAACGGCGAAGACCGTCCTGGCGTGGTGGCCGAGTTGATGTGCAGACTGGCGGAAGCGGGCATCAACGTGATCTCGGTTCATGCCCTGTGCGCCGGTGCGGGCCGCTTCGGCGCACTTATCGCAGTCGAGCCGGCCGACGTGCGCAAAGCGGCTAAAGCTCTGGGCGCGGTATAGATTGATTTGCAGGCCGTCCTGGCCGAGCGCGAGCGTTGCGCGACGATTCGAGGAGAGATGATGGGAGGCGCGAGGCGCGCGAATCCGCCCATGCCACGCGCTACGGCCAGCGGGAGGATGTTGTTCTGGCTCGAATCGGATTGCCGGTCGTTGGCGTTGAGTGCCATCAGTACGGTATCAATCACGTCCTGGTTGTCGAGCCGGACCGCACGCATCAGTATAGGGGAATTGGCGTGGCCGGTGATGCCGATGTGCTTGACACAGATACGGCGCTCCGGATTCAGGCCGGTGTAGCTCGTGCCGTCGCGGAAGTCCAGCAAACCGGCCAGTGCAGGATCCGAAGACCGCCAGCCATATGCTGGCGCGCCTCGGCGATCTGTTGCGGCTCGTGCTGCGCGGCGACTCTCAGCCTGAGACCACGCTGCGGGAGGAGATTGGATTGACGCGGGCGTACGTCGCCATGGAAAAGATGCGGTTTGGAGATCGCCTGTCGGCGCGATTCGAGATCCCTCTGAGCGGCGCGTATGAGTTGGAACTTCGCGATGGCGTCCGTCTGCGGACCGGGAGACAATACCGGGACGCGATTCAGAACCCGGTCCGGGGCTTAGCCCGACTTGGGCAGCGAAGCAAAGGTGTCGAGAACTGACATCCAGTAATCCCCTACGAGTCCGCGATACGGTGCCCTCTGGAGGTCGGGCCCCCCTTGGTAGTAAGTGCTGGTCGCACAGCGTAGACCTTTGAGCGGCCACCAGGACGAAAAACGCGCAGTCCGCGGAAGTGACAGTAGACGCCCAACTCCCCCGAAGTCGATGGGTGTCACACGCGCCGACCCAAGATCGCGGTCCGCTGAAGAACCGCATGGGTGACGCGATGCTCATGTCCGCGTGATGCGCGCCAGCCAGGCCAGAATTCCGTCGGGGCTCATCCTGCTATCGAGTTTGGCGGGCTCGATCGAGTCTACCTGCCATCCCCTGTCGAAGCTGGCCCTGATTTCGTTCCGGTTTATCCGGCGCGGGCCGCAAGACCCCAGTTGACGGTCGCTGAAACACAGCATGAAGTAGCGGCCGCCTGGCTGGATAACCGCGCGGAGGCTCTCGACGAACGACCGGCGGTCGTCGTCGTCGAGGGCGTGGAACAGGCCGCAATCCAGCACGGTGTCGAATTGCTGGTGGAGAGAAGCCAACTGAAGGGCGTCATGGACCAGGAATTGCGCGGTCAAGCCGCGGTCGCGGGCTTTGGCTTCGGCAAGAGCGATTGCGGCCGGAGCCGAATCGATGCCAGTCGCCTCCAGTCCCATGCCGGCGGCCATGAGAGCGTGCTCGCCGGTCCCGCAACCCACGTCCAGGACCCGGCCTCGAATGGCGCCCGCTTCTGCCAGCGCTAGAAAGGCCGGCTGCGGCCGCCCGATATCCCAAGGTGGTGTGCCGGCATAGGAGGCTTCAAAATCCTCTGGCCGTATCGGGCCAGGCACTTCCTCGGCGGGAGTGGCCGGCGGCTCATTTTGTTTAGGGGTTCTCATGTCAGGGCGTCTAATATCAGTTTATGCCGCATTCCGATAGTTCCGCACCCGATCGCGGCATCCTCTCTCAAATGCTCTCTTGGCTCTCCGGCGGTCTCTCTGCGAACGGCTCAGTGGCGAAGACTGTAGGGGATAGCCGTTAACCAAAAGGTGACCGCCGCTAACCAAGAGGTCCTTGGTTCGAGTCCCGTCTGGGGAGCCAAACTGGAGTTTCTCGACTTCACGCTATCTGTTTGATTTCACTACGGGCGCTTCAGACGTTTCTTCCAAACAACCCAAGACAGCGCCGACAGGCGGACGGGCGCGCGCTGCGGGACGCCGGGATGGCCTTCATCAGAGCTATCGCGATGCGATGGTGTTCGTAGCGGTGCCCAGTCCACGGTGAGCACTTCCACACCACGGCACAAATTCACACAAGGGCATTGCGCCGGGGTTAAAATCGGTTGAGCAGATTCCCTTATCCTGTACGGAGGCTGCCTATGCCCAAGCGCCGCATTTGGATCGCGATCGCGGCCATCGCCGCATGCGGGATCGCCGCGTCGATCGACCTGAAGCCTGGCTCCGCGGTCCGCTCCTGGCTCATTCTGGCGCCTCTGCCCGTAACCGGGACCGCGCCAGACGAGACAGCCGAGTTGGGAGCCTTCGAGCGGGACGCGTTGGCTTCGCAAGGAGGTGAGACAGGCGCCAATCCTGCCGAAGGTCAGGTTATCGATCTGGCTGGACGGAAATACGTCTGGCAGCGCTTGGAGTCTTCCTCCGACAACGTCGACCTCGGAAAATCGTACGGTGAGAAGCCCGCCATCGCCTACGTTTTTGCGACAATCGAGCAAGCCACGCCCTCCGACGCGCTCTTCGGCCTCGGTAGCGACGACGCCGTCAAAGTCTGGCTGAATGGCCGTCTGGTTCACCGGAACTGGACGGAGCGCGCTGTTCGTTTGGATGACGACATCCTCCGTCTTCACCTGAACAAGGGCACCAATCGGGTGCTTCTGAAGATTCAGAATCGTGGCGGCGGCTGGGGCTTCTCTTTCCGAGCCATAAACTCCGCGCGTCTCCAGGAACGACTGGCGGAAATGGTGCTTGCCCGCGATCTGGATGGTCTGCGAACGGCCGCGCCACTGGCGGGCGGCGGGGATAACGGCGGCAAGTACGGCCTGACGGCTTGGCAGTGGGCCACCGTACGCGGACATCGGAACATGACGAAGATACTGGCAGCGTCCGGTGTACATGGAAGTGCCCCGGCGGGCGACCCCGGCCTGGTAGTGGATTCAATGTTTCGAGACTATGTCCATCCGGGCGAACCCGGTGCTGTGGTTCTGGTCGCGCGCAGGGGAAAGATCTTGTTCGAGAAAGGGTATGGCTTGGCGGATGTGGAACACTCCCGGCCGATTACCCCGGCAACCTGCTTCCACCTCGCCTCCATCAACAAGCCATTCACCG
>Ga0181530_10005329_pt1 | contig 13160 bp, 10 predicted proteins | sample PEATcosm2014_Bin_42_FD_119769 | JGI IMG/M metagenome (GOLD analysis project Ga0181530, IMG submission 119769) | Peatland microbial communities from MTU Mesocosm Facility, Houghton, MI, USA - PEATcosm2014_Bin10_60_metaG | ecosystem: Environmental > Terrestrial > Soil > Wetlands > Peat | place... | reverse complement strand
CGGGCGGCTTCCGGGCCCTTCGGTGCGGAGTTCATCTGACTACAATTATGCACACAGGAATGGTGCAAATCAAGCGTCATTTTTGAACGCGAAAATAGGAGTCCTTGCGCCGCGCCTCCGGTGTCCGGAATTAGTCGTATCTCTTCAATGGCCTACCCGCTTCTGTGGAATTACAGTGCCGAGAGGCCTGAGTGTCAACGTTTCGGTCAGTAGCGCGCCTCCCGCCGCGGCGTGCGGATCTGGGCTGCGGTCGGGCAGATCTAAGGGGCAATCTGAGGCGGACACCACGAAAGGGACAACCGGCCTCGCAAGAAATGCCCGACCCTCGAAGAGGATTACTGCCGGCTTGCCCTCCTCGTTCGCGGACCAGTCGAGTAGGCGCCAGTCGTATAAAGCAAGGGTTACCAGAACTCTTTCAACCGGTGCTGGGTACGACGAAAAGCGCGGTTTGAAACCAAGGTCGAAGCGTAGCTGAACGGAGCCGCGGACCTGGATCGGTAGTCTTTCCTCCACAACCGCAAACAACCAATCCTGCAGTTCTTCAGTGTCCACGCACGCCCACTGGAAGAAGATCCTCCTCGCCTCGTTACGAAGCAAGGAATCCAGCTCCTCTTTTGTGAACTTGCGTATCTGAAATGAGCCGCAGTCGATACAGCCGGTGCCGGCAAATGTCACGTATTTGAGCGGAGCAAGATGGGTGACGGTTCGAACCCCCGCCGAGAGAGCGCTTGAGTAGCCAGGCCAAATGTCTTGCGCCGATATCAGCTTGCCTGCAAAAAGTTCTTGGTACACGCCAGAAAGCTCGAAGTAGAGCCCAATCGCTTCCGGTGGGTCCAGTTTGAACTCGGCATTGCTGATACGGCTGAGGTTTGCGAATTCGGGGCTATTCTCCAGAGCTTCCACGGCATCCAGCAACAGTTGGTCGTCGGTCTTGAGAACGCGAACGCCAGACGCAGATTTTGCGGCGTTCTTTACGCGCTCGAATTCTTGCCGAACGAGCGACAGGTAGTTCTGGAGAGCAGCTTGCGTACCATTCGCCATTGACTCAGCCTCCATGGGGTGCCTAGTTTTGCTCCTTCGATCATTTTCTTGGTGCATCTGGCGTGATTATCTCAGGTTCCACGGGCTTGCGATGCGGTGTCTCGACGATCTTCCGAATTTGGATCATAAGGACGTCATAGAGGAAGGGCCGAACACGGCGATCAGGTGTTACAATCCGCCCGGAGGTTCCATGAAATTACTTCGCTTACGGCTCAAACATGTGCACGAATCGACTTCGGCACCGCGTCCCGTCGTGCCGTTTCCACGCCGTGGCCAAACTCCAAGGCCACACGCTCAAATTTCACAAGTGCAGCAAGGACGGATCGGGAAAGTGCAACGCATTTCGAACCGGCAGCCAGGCCGACTACGTGATCGGCGTCGTCTTCGAGATCGACGCAGCTGAGAAGAGGGACCTGGACAGGGCGGAGGGTCTTTGTCATGGATACAGGGACACGTGCGTCAGCGTTGAGACATCACAGGAACTTATCGAGGCATGGATGTACGTGGCGGAACCAACCGCCATTGACGATCGGCTTGCGCCGTACACATGGTACAAAGATTTCGTACTGGATGGCGCAAGAGAGCATGGGTTGCCTGCTGCGTACATTGCTGGGACCGAAGCGGTAGAAGCCCGGCAGGATCGAGACCCAATCCGAGAATAGAAGGAGCGCAGGCTGCTCCCTTCTATTCGCCCTCTTCGCTCTGCCCCACCTTGAGCACCGCCAAAAACGCCTCCTGCGGAATCTCGACGCGGCCTACGCGCTTCATGCGCTTCTTGCCTTCCTTCTGCTTTTCCAGCAGCTTGCGCTTGCGCGTGATGTCGCCGCCGTAACACTTGGCCAGCACGTTCTTGCGCATGGCGGAAATGTTTTCGCGCGCCACGATCTTGTTGCCAATGGCCGCCTGCAAGGCCACTTCGAACATCTGCCGGGGGATCAGGCGGCGCAGGCGCGAGATCAGGTCCTTGCCGCGCTCGAAGGCGAATTCCTTGTGCACGATGATGGAAAGCGCGTCCACCGGTTCACCGGCCACCAGCACGTCCAGCTTCACCATGGACGAAACGCGGTACCCCGCCAGATGATAGTCCAGCGAGGCGTAACCGCGCGAACAGGATTTCAGCCGGTCATAGAAGTCCAGGACGATCTCGTTCAGCGGCAGCTCGTAGGTGAGCATGACGCGCCCACCGCCAATGTACTCGAACTTCTTCTGCACCCCACGCTTCTCTTCGAGCAGCTTCAGAATCCCGCCCAGGTACTCCTCGCGCGTGATCACGGTGGCGTCGATGATGGGCTCTTCGATCTGCTTGATCTCGGAAGGATCGGGGAACTTGGTGGGGCTGGTCACTTCGATGACTTCCCCCACGGTGGTGGTGACCCGGTACCGCACGCCCGGCGCGGTGGTGATGAGGTCTATGTCGAACTCGCGCTCGAGGCGCTCCTGGACGATCTCCAGGTGCAGCAGCCCCAGAAACCCGCAGCGGAAACCGAAACCCAACGCCACGGAGTGTTCCGGTTCGAAGTTGAAGGCGCTGTCGTTAAGCCGCAATTTTTCGAGCGCATCGCGCAACGTGCCGTGCTCGTGGGATTCCACCGGGTACAGGCCGGCGAACACCATGGGCTTGATCTCTTCGAAGCCGGGGAGCGGCTCCGCGGCCGGGGTTTCATGGTCCACGATGGTGTCCCCGATTTTGGCGTCCGACACCGTCTTGATATTGGCGGAGAGGAACCCCACCTCGCCCGCCGCCAGCTCGTCGCACGGGGTGGCCTTGGGCGCCTGGTACCCGAGGGCCTCCACTTCGAACACCTGCCCGTTGGACCACAGCCGGATCTTCTGCTTCAGGCGCAGCCTTCCATCCACCACGCGCACCAAAATGATCACGCCGCGATAAGAATCGAACCACGAATCGAAGATCAACGCGCGCAGCGGCGCATCGGGCGAGCCTTTGGGCGGCGGCACCAGGTGAACGATGGCCTCCAGGATGTCATGGACCCCGATGCCCTGCTTGGCGCTGGTCAGCACGGCATCGCGCGCGTCGAGGCCGATCACGGTTTCGATCTGCTCGCGAATGCGCTCCGGCTCGGCCGAGGGCAGATCGATTTTGTTGATCACCGGAATAATTTCCAGGTTGTGGTGCAGCGCCAGGTAGGTGTTGGCAAGCGTCTGCGCCTCCACGCCCTGCGACGCGTCCACCACCAGCAGCGCGCCTTCGCAGGCTTGCAGGCTGCGCGAGACCTCGTAGGAAAAGTCCACGTGGCCGGGGGTATCGATCAAGTTCAGTTGATAGAGGATGCCGTCATCGGCGCGATAATTCAGGCGCACCGCGTGCGCCTTGATGGTGATGCCCCTCTCGCGCTCCAGGTCCATGGTGTCGAGCACCTGCTCCATCATTTCGCGCTGCGAAAGCGCGCCGGTGATTTCCAGGAGACGGTCCGCCAGCGTCGATTTGCCGTGGTCGATGTGCGCAATGATAGAGAAATTGCGGATGAATTCGCGATCCATGCGATGCGGGGAAGCTCTGTAGAACGATTATCCCACACGGGTGCTACACTGATCCATAACATGTCGAGAGTATTCGAAGGGCAGCTTTCGGCCGGCGACCTGCGATTCGCCATCATCGTCAGCCGTTTCAATAGCTTCATTACCGAGCGCCTGCTCGGCGGCGCTATGGACGCGCTCACCCGCACCGGCGCCAATCCGGACCTGATCGATGTCATCAAGGTTCCCGGTTCGTGGGAGCTTCCGCTGGTGGCCGGCGAAGTGGCCCGCCAGAAACGCCACGACGCCGTGATCTGTCTGAGCGCGGTGATCCGCGGCGAGACCCCGCACTTCGATTACATAGCCGCGGAAGCCGCCAAGGGCATCGCCCACGTGGCCGCCGAGACGGGCGTTCCGGTGACCTTCGGCGTGCTCACCACCAATACCTTGGAGCAGGCCATCGACCGCGCGGGCGCCAAGGGCGGCAATAAGGGCTTCGACGCCGCCATGACCGCCATCGAAACGGCCAATTTGCTGCGTGCCCTTCGGCAGGCCACCTGATGCCTTCGCGGCGCAGGTCGCGGCAGCGCGCCCTGCAGATTCTTTTTCTTTGGGACACCCGCCGACAGCCGGTTGAGGAAGCCATCGACGCCTACTACGACACGCTCTATTCCGAAGAACAACCCGCACGCGACCCCTTTGTGGCCGACCTGGTGCGCGGAACGGTGGAACACGCCGCCGGGATAGACGAACAAATATCGAAGCATGCCCAGCACTGGCGCATGGAGCGCATGCCCATTGTGGACCGCAACATTTTGCGCCTGGCGGTCTTCGAGATGATCCACGCCGGCACGCCCGCCGCCGTCACCATCGACGAAGCCCTCGAGCTGGCCCGTAAGTTCTCGAACGAAGAATCCGTCCAGTTCGTGAACGGAGTGCTGGACGCCATCCGCCGGGAGGTCCCCGCGGCCTGCGATTCCGATCCCCCCGATTCTCGAAGCCCTTCCGTCCGCTCCAGCGTCTAAGTAGGCAGGTAGGGTATACTTTCCATTAGAAGGACGGATTCCGAATGGCCCAAAAGAGGCGCAGCCTTTATGTTTTGCCGCTGATCGTGTTGGTTTGCTCGATTGCGGGCGGATTTTATGGGCCTCAGGTCCAGGCGGAGCCGGTCCCGACCTCCGACGACACGGAGCAGCTCGATCAGGATGTCGCAAGTTTCACCAAGGTGCTGGCCTTGGTGGAGCAGAACTTTGCGCAACCCGTCTCCGCCGACAAGGCTATCTACAACGGCGCGATACCGGGCATGTTGCGGACTCTCGATCCGCACTCCAACTTCTTCGATCCCAAGGAGTACCAGGCGCTTCGCGAAGACCAGAGGGGCCGCTACTCGGGAGTGGGAATGCAGGTCACGTCGCGAAACGGCAAGACCGTGGTGCAGGCGCCGTTCCCGGGCTATCCCGCCTACAAAGCCGGTTTGCGCCCCGGTGACATCATTGTGATGGTGAATGACAAGCCCACCGATGGCATGAACACCACCGAGATCGCCGATCTGCTCAAGGGGCAGCGCGGAACCAAGGTCCAGATCGTGGTCTCGCGCGAAGGGTCGGCTGATAACCTTACCTTCACGGTCACCCGCGATGACATCAGCCGCAAGAGCGTGGAGGATGCCTTCTGGGTAAAGCCGGGGATCGCCTACGTCAAGGTCCTGCAATTTGCCGAAACCACCGGCAAGGAACTGGACGAGAACCTGAAGCGGTTGGGCGAGAACAATATCAAGGGACTGGTGCTGGACCTGCGCAACAACCCCGGCGGGCTATTGAACCAGGGCGTGGACGTGGCCGACCATTTCCTCGAGAAGGGCGCGCTGATTGTCTCTCACCATGGGCGTTCGTCGCCCGAGAAGTCGTACGTGGCGCGCAACGGGAACCATGGGCACGAGTACCCCATCGTGGTGCTGGTGGATGGGTATTCGGCCTCCGCGGCGGAGATTGTGGCCGGCGCGCTCCAGGACCACGACCGCGCCTGGATTTTGGGAACCAGGACTTTCGGCAAGGGCTTGGTGCAGACGGTTTATCCGCTTACCGAAAACACCGGCCTGGCACTGACCACGGCCCACTTCTACACGCCCAGTGGCCGCCTGATTCAGCGCGACTACACCAATAAGTCGTTTTACGATTACTACTTCCACAAGGAAGACGACACCAAGAACCCGCTCGATGTGAAGATGACCGAGGGCGGCCGCACGGTCTATGGCGGCGGCGGAATTACGCCCGACGAGAAGTACGAAGCGCCCAAAACGGATCGCCTGGAACTGGAGCTGGTCCGCGCCGGCCTGTTCAACTTCTCCCGATGGTACTTTGGCTCGCACAGTACCAGCCTGCCGAAGGGTTGGATGCCCGACACCCCCTTACTCGAGGAGTTCCACGATTACCTGCTGAAGCACGGCACCAATTTCACGGAATCCGAGTTTATGCAGGACCGGGATTGGATTATGCGCTACCTCGCCAGGGAAATGTACATTACCGCTTTTAACATCGACGAGAGCGACCGGGTTTTCGCCCAGACCGATCCGGAAGTCGCCAAGGCCGTCGATGCCATGCCCAAGGCCAATGCGCTGCTTGAGAGCACCAAGAAGATCCTGGTCGAGCGTATGAACGCGCAGCATCAGGCGCGTTCCGCGGCGGCGGCTCGCCGGTAGCATGGCCGCCTCGCCCGCCGCCTCTGACAAGCGGACCCCCCGCAGATTTTGCACTCGCAACAGCAGATTCCGCACCTTCAGTTCTTAGCATCTGAATCACGCCCCCCAGATTGCGGCGCTATTCCATTGATCCGGGGCGATTCCGCAGAGACATGCCGCTCCAGAATAGATTGGCCCATCTCGTGCCCATCAGGACGAGAGTTGAACTCGGCGATTGCCGAGAGCCGATGGATAGTCGGCGAAAGGAGACGTAATGCGTATTCGCGTCATTGGTTGGTCGTTGTTGGCTGTGGGAATGGTATTCCTGTCGATCCCGTCTTTCGCGCAAGTGGGCGCGCCCACAATCGCGCCCCCTGAGCTGCCCGCCTATGAGCAGCCCATGTGCCCCGGCGACGGTTATATTTGGACGCCAGGATATTGGGCTTGGGATGGCGAGTATTACTGGGTACCGGGCACATGGGTGATGGCTCCCGAAACCGGGTACCTGTGGACTCCAGGCTTTTGGGGTTGGGGCGGCGCCGGATTTGTGTTCAATGAAGGCTACTGGGGCTTGTCGGTAGGTTTCTATGGTGGGATCGACTATGGCTTCGGATATTTCGGTCATGGTTATGAAGGCGGCCGCTGGGAGAACGGGCATTTTTTCTACAACACGGCGGTGAACCGCGTGGACGTCAACGCCATCCACAACGTTTACAACGCGAGAGTGGACGAGAGGGTTAACCGCGTCAGCTACAACGGCGGCAACGGCGGAATCGACGCGCGTGCCACTTCCGAGGAAGAGGCTGCTGCTCGTGGCAGACGTAGTGGGCCGGTATCCGCTCAGACTCAACATGCGTGGTCCGCCCACAATAACCCCCAGCAACACGTTTCTGCGAACCACGGCGCGCCGCCGGCTACTGCGACTGCTCGCGCCAACCTCGCAGTCCATCCTAAGGATCTGCCGCCGGTCGAACGCCCCGCTGCTCCCAAGACGGGAAACGCGAAGCTGGACCGGAGATACCAGAAGGAGCAGAACAATACAATCGCGAAGCAGACCCAGGATCGGCAGAAACTCCAGCAGAAGCAGGACCAGGAACATCGGCAGTTGACCAAACAGAGGGCTGCTCCAGAGAGAATGCAGCAGGTAGAACAACAACACCAGCAACAGACGCAGCAAATGCATCAAGGGCACACGCAGCTGACGCAGCAGATGCAGCAGAGACAGTCGGCTGGCGGCGGAGGAGCGCGCAGCGGCGGGCGCCGGTAATAGTCAGCCGCGCCGGTGTAGCTGAAGGCTGAAAGCTGATGGCTGAGAGCTTTGCCTTTGTTACCATCGAAGTTTGAATCCCACTCCACAGATCATTGTCTTGGACGCGGGCGGGCAATACTGTCATCTGATCGCCCGAAAAGTCCGGGACCTCGGCGTCTACGCCGAAGTCCGGCCCAGTGAGACTCCGGCGCAGGCAATCGCGTTTGCGATGGGCATCATCATCTCCGGCGGCCCTGCTAGCGTGTACGACGCCGGCAGCCCCACCGTGGACGCCGCCATCTTTGCCCGCGGCCAAGCCGTACTGGGAATCTGTTATGGGCAGCAGCTCATGGCGCACCTGCTCGGCGGCCAGGTTCGCAAAGGCGAGAAAGGCGAGTACGGCCTCGCCACCCTGGAGCTCGACGAGACCACCGACCCGCTATTCGCCGGGCTCGGAGGGCGCCAGCAAATCTGGATGAGCCACCGCGATGTGGTGGGCGTTCTCCCCGAGGGCTTTTCCGCCGCCGGCCGCACCGAGACGTGCGCCATTGCGGCCATTGCGGCCCCCCAACGGAAACTCTACGGGTTGCAGTTTCACCCCGAGGTGGTCCACACGGCCCGCGGCAGGGAATACCTCGCCAACTTTCTCTTCCGCGTCTGCGGCTGCCGGAAAGATTGGAATCCCCGCCACCGGGTGCCCATGCTGGAGCAGGAGATCCGCGAGTGCGTGGGCGACCGCAACGTCTTCTTCTTCGTCAGCGGCGGAGTGGATTCCAGCGTGGCATTCACACTGGCGACGCGTGCGCTGGGCCATGACCGCGTTCGCGGAGTGTACGTCGATACCGGTCTGATGCGCGAGGGAGAAACCGATTTTGTCGGGCGTATGGCGGGCCTGACAGTGGAGCACGCCGAAGAGCAGTTCCTGGGCGCGCTGGCTGGCGTCGCCGATCCCGAACGGAAGCGCCACATCATCGGCGAGGAATTCGTGCGCGTGCAGGAGCGCGTCATCCAGTCGCGCCGCCTGCTGGACGAGCACTGGATCCTCGGCCAGGGCACCATCTACCCCGACACCATCGAATCCGGCGGCGCCGAAAAGGCCGCCGTCATCAAAACCCATCACAACCGCGTGGCCGGCATTCAAGCGCTCATCCAATCGGGCCGCATCGTGGAACCGCTGAAGCTCTTTTACAAGGACGAGGTCCGCGAGATCGGCCGCGAACTGGGGCTCGCCGCCGAGTTGTTGGACCGCCATCCGTTCCCCGGCCCCGGCCTGGCAATCCGCTGTCTCTGCTCGGAATCGGACGCGCCTCTCGAGGCCACGCCCGACGGAATCCTCATCCCCGTGCATTCGGTTGGCGTGCAGGGCGATTCCCGAACCTACGCCCCGGTGCTGGCGATCGATTCGCTGGACCACGCCCGCGCCACCGCCCTGATCAACCGCGTCTCCGGCATCAACCGCGTCGTCGCCAGCGTGGAGACGCGCGTTCCGTTCGCCCGAATGCGGGTCCGCGCCTGCTCGCTCAGCCCGGAGCGCATAGCCCGCCTGCGGCGCGCCGACGCCATCGTGCGCCGGTTGTCCCACGAAAGCGATTACGACCGCCGCGTCTGGCAGTTCCCCGTAATCCTGATCCCGCTGGGGACGGCCGAAGCCCCCGATTCCATCGTCCTGCGCCCGGTGGACTCCGTGGACGGCATGACCGCCCAATCCGTCACCATGGAAGAAGATCTGCTGCGAAAAATGTGCGCGGAGGTCTTGGCGGTGGATGGCATCGCCGGCGTTTTCTACGACCTGACCCACAAGCCGCCCGGCACTATCGAATGGGAGTAGGCGGCGGAAGCTTCACATCAAGGCCCGATTCTCTATTCAGCCGCTCAGTCAAGTCGCGGTCGATGAGCGAAAGCGACACCTGGTTGTGAGTGTTCCCCGACGTGAAGTAGTGCAGGGTGTCGCCATCCACCCAATACGCCACCGCCGAATAAACGGTATGGTCCTTGAACGCGATCAGGTAATGGGAAGGCTCATGGGTGGAAGCCGGCTCCTCCACCGGCTGGGAATCGGCAGCGGCGGCGGTAGGGGTAGTGGGGTCCTGCGCTTCATCGGAGCCGAAGTCTTCGCCGATCGCCGGAGCGGGCTGCGAAGGATAAATCACCGTGCTACTCGGCTGCTGTTGCGGCGCCGGTTCGGCCGGGTAGTCGTTGTCGACGTACCCGCCCACATACACCGGATACGCATAAGCAAACGGATACCCGTATGTAATCACGGTCCCGCCGCTGGCTGCGCCGGGAGCGAAGGATTGCCTGCGGAAGTTTTGCCCCCCAACCGTGACGCCGAGCCGCGTGGCAAAAGTCGGATCGGTGACGGCGCCCGAAAGGACGAGCTGCTGCCCGCCCGGGAAAACCGCGTTGCTGAAAGTACCTTGCGCGAAAGGACGAGGATTCCTGAAACCGCCGCGATGCTGCGCGAAAAGCCCGGTGGCCAGAAGCAGCGAGAGGCTGAAACCGACGAGAGTTCTCATGAGATACTCTCCCCCTCCCTGCATTATATCGCGCGGGGCGGCCCCATCCGTCAGTTCTTTTTGGCGGGCGGCGTCGGCGCCGGAGCGGCCGGCTTGGCAGCCGGTGTGGTCGGCTTGGCTGCGGGAGCAGCGGGAGCGGCGGCGGTGCCGGGATACGCCTGGTCGTACAGCTTCACGATGTCGTTGGTGATGTCCACCGCGGAGGCGGCCCACAGCACCGGCGTCTGCGGATTGCTCACGTCCAGAACCACCGCGAAGCCGTTTTGCGTGGCGTATTTCTCGAGCACGGCCATCATCTTGCCGCCCAGCTCCTGCATGACCTTGCCCTGCGCCTCGTCTAGATCGCTCTGCGCGTCCTGGGTGTCCCGGTTCACCCTGGTGGTGGTGGCGTCGATGTCGCGCATGAGCTTGGTCTTGGCGTCGTCACTCATGGTCGCGCTGCCCTTGCGCAACTGCTCCTGAAGCGCGGTAAGTTGAGACCGCTTCTTCTCCAGATCCTGCTGCCTGGGATTGAACGCGGCCTGGAGATCGGCGGCGGCCTTCTGGCCGTCCTTCGTTTGCAGGATGGCATTCTGCACGTGGATGATCGCGATCTTGGTGGGAACCTGGCCCTGGGCCTGCGCCAGCGCAGCCACTCCCAAGACCAATGCGGAGAGAACAACCAGATTCTTCTTCAAGCTTGAAACTCCTAAGTGTATCAATACTAACATATTGGTCCGCGGCCGCTTCAGAACGTCCTGCCAATCGTGAACCGGAACAGATCCCGTTTTTCAAAGAATGGATACGCCGTGCCGTAGGTTGCAATCGAGTTGAGAAACGTGGCGTTGTTGGGAAAGGACGACCGGTCCGCCACGATGGGCGGCTGCAAGTATTCCCGCACGGTGGAGGGATTGTAAGCGAAGTACAGGCGAAACGGCGCGTTGACCACCGGCATCATCACCTGAATCTCCAGCCCGGTGGAGGCGCGCGCCTTCTGTGTGCCCGGCGCAATGTACACCTGCCCGTTGTAACCCGCCGCCGGAAACTGGCTGTTCAAATCGCTCACCCGGGTGGGATCGAGGGTGAGCTGGTTGCTGCGCAGGATCCTGTCGACGCCCGCATCGAAAAATATCGCCAGCGTCACCGGCCCGATAATCGGGATCCGGTACTCGAAGTTCCCCAGCAGTTGCGTGTCGCCGCCCGGCGTGACGAGCTGATAGGTGGGAACCGTCATGGTGACGTTGGTCTGGGTCAGCACACCGTTGCTGACCGTGTTCTGCGTGCGCGGCGTCCCGTTGTTGTTGAGCACGTTGACAGTGCCGGACGACGGTATGAATGCGATCGGGGTGATGCCCCAGATTTCGAATCCGCGGATGTCCTGTTCTCCTCCCATGAACGTGCGCGAAAACGGAGGCACAAATTTCCCGCCGTACCCAGTAACGCTCGAGGCCATGAAGTGGAACGCCAGGACGTTGCTCCTGTGCCAGGGCGCCGTGTGGAAGTACTTGGCCTCCACCGTCGGCCGGATGGTATTCACGTTGCCGCCCAGAATGCTGCCGGCGAAGTCCACGGAGAGGAACAGGCTTCTGCCGGCGGTGGGCGTGATGGGATGGTTCACGGTGTTGTAGTGATACGACGGCGTGATGTGGCTGGTCTTGATCCCGGTCAGCGAATTCGGCCCGGCCACGCCGCTGAAATTGATGTACTGGAAATAATTGTCGGCGGCCGTGGTCAGGGTTTTTACATTGGAAATGTCGAAGCCGTAAGTGAGCCCGATCTGCGCGAAACTCCGCCGCAAATGGGTGCTTGCCGAAACCGTAAACCCGTGGCTGTTCTGGATGTAGTTCAGCAGGTTCTGCGAGCCCAGTTGGTTATACAGCGGAATCAGGTTTTGCCCCGCCAGGATCGAGGCCTCGCGGCCCTGGTTGAAATCGAACCGGGTCAGATAGACCATGAAGCCGAGTTGAATCGGCCGGTCCATGAAATACGGCTCGGTGAACCCGAGCCTCGCCGACCGCATGCGGGTGCCGAGTTGCGATTCGAGGGACAGCGTTTCGCCCAGCCCGAGGAAGTTGTTGGTGGAGTAATTGGCCCCCACGAAACTGCCCGCGATGCCGGAAACGCCGCCGTTCAACCCGATCGAGTTCTTTCCGCGCTCCTTCACCTTGAGCGTTATGTCCACTGTGTTGGACTGCGGATTGCGCTTGATGTCGGCCGCGTCTTCCTTCTTCAGCATTTCGAAATAGCCGAGCTGGTTCAGCCGCAGAATGCTGTAATCCCACAGCTCGGAGTTGAAGATGTCGCCTTCGTCGAGCAGAATCTCGCGCCGGATCACTTTGTCGCGCGTGGTGGTGTTGCCCGAAAAATCGATGCGCCGGATGAAAAACTGCTTGCCTTCGTCGGCCGTCAGCGTGAGATCGATCTGGTCGCTGTCGGGAACCACGTCGAAAGAGGGTTCTGGAACGAAATCGATGTAACCGAACTTGCCGTAAAACTTGCGCATGTTTTCGATGCCCTTGCGCAGCTTTTCGGTCGAGAAGACGTCTCCGGTGGTCATGCCGAACAGCGGCTTCATGAGCACCTCGGGCGTGCGGAACAGTTTCACTCCGATGAAGTTCATGTTGCGCAAGTGGTACAGCCGTCCCTCTTCCACGGGAATGGCGATGTCCGCGTAGATGCCCTGATTGTCGGGCTTGACGATCGGGAATCGCCAGCCCCGCCCGCCTCTGGGGATGATCTTCACGGTCTCATCCAGCGTCTTGGCGGTGAAGTAACCGTGGTCCCGATAAGCCTGCACAACGCGCTCTTTGTCCTCGTCGAGCTTGTCCTGGTCGAAGGTCTTGGCGAACATGTTTTCGAACAGAATCGAGTGGGGGATGCCGTAGGGTTTCAGGTTCTTCATGGCATCGATCACCCACCGCTGGCTGTACGCCTGGTTCCCCGAAATCTGGATTTCTCCCACCTTCACCTTGGGCCCTTCGTTCACGTTAAACGTGACTTTCAGAGAGGAAGGTGGAAGCTGTTCGATCTGCGGTTCCACGGTGGCGTACTGCCGCCCGCGCTCGGCCAGAAACTCTTTCAGCACGATGGTCGCGCGCTGGATCTTGTTGGGGTCGTACTGCGATTCCACCGAGAGGCCGACCTTGCGCTCCTTGAAGCGATCCAGAATCTCCGAAACCGTGACCGAGTGGATTCCTTCGTAATTAATGGAGCGGATGACGCG